>Ga0164242_10009191_pt1 | contig 10690 bp, 7 predicted proteins | sample OricomgcompostMG_FD_108783 | JGI IMG/M metagenome (GOLD analysis project Ga0164242, IMG submission 108783) | Miracle-Growth compost microbial communities from Emeryville, California, USA - Original compost - Miracle growth compost (MG) ... | reverse complement strand
TACGCCAAGAAGTACAAGATGGCGATGGTGATCCCCGTCTACGAGCGGGAGATGGCGGGCGTCTATTACAACACCGCCGCGGTGGTGGACGCGGACGGGACGTACCTGGGCAAGTACCGGAAGAACCACATCCCGCAGACCAACGGCTTCTGGGAGAAGTACTTCTTCAAGCCGGGGAACCTGGGCTACCCCACGTTCCAGACCCGCTACGCGAAGATCGGCGTCTACATTTGTTATGACCGCCACTTCCCGGAGGGCGCGCGGCTCCTCGGCTTGAACGGCGCGGAGATTGTCTTCAATCCGTCCGCCACGGTGGCCGGGTTGTCGCAGTATCTGTGGAAGCTGGAGCAGCCGGCGCACGCGGTGGCGAACGGCTACTACATCGCCGCCAGCAACCGGGTGGGGACCGAGGCGCCCTGGAACATCGGCAAGTTCTACGGGACCAGCTACTTCTGCAGCCCCAAGGGCGAGATGCTGGCGGTGGGCAGCGAAGACAAGGACGAGCTGGTGGTGGCGACGATGGACCTCGACGTGATCGAGGAGGTCCGTCGCACCTGGCAGTTCTACCGCGACCGTCGCCCGGACTCCTACGGCGACATGGTCCGGCAGCTTCCGTAACCCAGCTTCGATTTGCCCACCCGCGCACCGAAAGGCCGCGCCAATCCTCCGGGGGAACACTTGTCGAAAACGCTTTTGATCAAAGGCGGCACCATCGTCACCGCCACCGACCAGTACGTGGGCGACATACTGGTCGAGGGGGAACGGATCTCGCTGATCGGGACTTCGATCAACGTCCAGGCGGACCAGGTGATCGACGCTGCGGGCAAGTACGTCATCCCGGGGGGGATCGACGTGCACACGCACATGGAGATGCCGTTCGGCGGGTCGGAGTCGGTGGATTCGTTCGAGACCGGGACGCAGGCGGCGGCGTTCGGTGGGACCACCTGCATCGTGGACTTCGCGATCCAGGATAGGGGCAACAGCCTGCGGCACGCGTGGGAGCGGTGGATGGGCAAGGCCGAAGGCAAGGCCTGCATCGACTACGGCTTCCACATGATCATGCGCGAGTACAACGAGACGCTCGGGCGCGAGATGGGCGACATGACCCGCGAGGGGGTCACGTCCTTCAAGTTGTTCATGGCCTATCCCGGCGTCTTCATGGTGGACGACGCGTCCATCTTTCGGGCCATGCAGCGCTCGGGGGAGATCGGCGCCACCATCTGCATGCACGCGGAGAACGGCGGGGTGATTGACGTCCTCACCCAGCAAGCGTTGGCCCAGGGGCACAAGGCGCCCAAGTGGCACGCGCTCACCCGGCCGGCGCTGGCCGAGGCCGAGGCCACGCACCGGGCGATCGCGCTGGCCCAGATGGCGGACGTGCCCGTCTACATCGTCCACCTCTCCGCCGCCGAGGCGCTGGAGCAGGTGACCCAGGCGCGGGACCGCGGGATCCAGGCCTATGCCGAGACCTGCCCGCAGTACCTGTTCCTCAACTACGAGAACTACGAGGAGCCGGACTTTGGCGGCGCGAAGTACGTGATGAGCCCGCCGTTGCGGACCAAGGAGCGGCAGGCGGAGCTGTGGCGCGGGCTGCGCTACAACGACCTCCAGGTGGTCTCCACCGACCACTGCCCGTTCTGCATGAAGGACGCGAAGCTCTTGGGGAAGGACGACTTCTCCAAGATCCCCAACGGCGCGCCCGGGGTGGAGACCCGGATGAGCCTGCTCTACGACGGCGGCGTGGTCCCGGGGCACATCTCGCTCAACCGCTGGGTGGAGATCGCCTCCACCGCGCCGGCGAAGATCTTCGGGCTGTTCCCGCGCAAGGGGACGCTCGCGCCGGGATCGGACGCGGACATCGTGGTCTTCGACCCCAAGGGCTCCACCACCTGGAGCGCCAAGACCCACCACAGCGCGTGCGACTACAATCCGTACGAGGGCCGGACCACCAAGGGCTCCTCGGATGTGGTGATCAGCCGCGGCCGGGTGGTGGTGGACCACGGCAAGTTCACCGGCAAGGCGGGGGCGGGACAATATTTGAAGCGGGCGACGCGCTGACGGGCTGGGCTGCTCTCCAGTCTGATCGAGAGGTCTGAATCATGGTGAGCGGAGTCGAACCATGCGCGTCAGACGGATTCAGTTGCCGAAGCGCGGACCCACTGGCTTCGGGCAGTGACACGGTGACGATGGCCCCTCGACGAGCTCGGGGTGCTTCGGGGAACTCCTTAAATACGCAGGGGTAACAAAATGGATTCGAAGACGGTTCGGGCGAAGCACAAGGAGTTCATGCTTCCGGCGGTCGGGAACTACTACCAGGAGCCCATCGTCCCGCATGAGGGTCACGGCGCGCGGGTGACGGACCTGGACGGGAAGACGTACCTCGACTTCTTCGGGGGCATCCTCACCGTCTCCGTGGGGCACAACAACGAACGGGTCAACCAGGCGGTGATCCAGCAGGTCAACCGGCTCTCGCACATGTCCACGCTCTACCCCATGGTCCCCATGGTGGAGCTGGCGGAGAAGCTGGTGAAGCTCGCGCCGGGCAAGCTGAAGAAGGCGTTCTTCACCGCGTCTGGCACCGAGGCGGATGAGACCGCGGTCAACCTGGCCCAGGTTCACACCGGCGCGCTGGAGGTTGTCGCCCTGCGCTACGGCTACCACGGCCGGTCGATGCTGGCGCAGAGCCTGACCGCGCACTCCAACTACCGCTCGGTGCCCACCCAGATCGCCGGGATCAAGCACGCGATGGCGCCGTACTGCTACCGCTGCCCGCTCAAGCTGGACCCGAAGAGCTGCGGCACCGCCTGCGCGCGCGACATCGAAGAGCTGATCCGGACCACCACCACCGGCCACATCGCCGGGATGATCGCCGAGCCCATCCAGGGCGTGGGCGGCTTCATCACCCCGCCCAAGGAGTACTTCGAGATCGCCGCCGAGATCATCCGCAAGTACGGCGGGGTGATGATCATCGACGAGGTGCAGACCGGCTTCGGCCGCACCGGGAAGATGTGGGGTTCGCAGCAGTACAACGTGGAGCCGGACATCATGACCGGCGCCAAGGGGATCGCGAACGGCTACCCGCTGGCGATGACCCTGTGCACCACCGAGATCGGCGACTCCTTCAAGGCGTCGAGCATCTTCACCTTCGGCGGCAACCCGGTCTCCTGCGCGGCGGCCAGCGCGGTGCTGGACGAGATCGCGGAGAAGAAGCTGGTGGAGAACGCGGCGCACCGCGGAGAGGAGCTCCGCGGCGGGTTGGAGGCGCTCCAGCGCAAGTACCCGAAGACGATCGGCGACGTGCGGGGCATGGGCCTGATGCAGGCCCTGGAGCTGGTCGAAGACGAGACGGTGAAGAACCGCACCCCGAACCCCAAGGCCACCGGCGCGCTGTTCGAGGAGACCAAGAAGCGGAACCTCCTGATCGGCAAGGGCGGGCTCTACGGCAACACCATCCGGATCGCCCCGCCGCTCAACATCACCAAGCCGGAGGTCGACGAAGCGCTGAAGATCCTCGACGAGTCGTTCGCGGCGATGGGGGTGGGATGATCCGGGCCGAGCCCTTCGTGTTGCCGCCCGAGCGGCTGGAAGAGCGGTTTGAGGACAAACGGCCCCGGTATGAGCCCGCCGAGGCCACCGCGGAGGCGAACCGGTGCCTCTACTGCGCGGATGCGCCTTGCGTGAAGGCGTGCCCCACCTCGATCGACATCCCGACCTTCATCCACAAGATCGGCACCGGGAACGTGAAGGGCGCGGCGAGGACCATCCTCTCCGCCAACATCCTCGGCGGATCCTGTTCGCAGGTGTGCCCGGTGGAGGTGCTCTGCGTGGGCGCCTGTGTCTACAACCACTGGGAGCGCGAGCCGATCGCCATTGGCCGGCTGCAGCGCTTCGCGGTGGAGACCACCCTTGCGCAGAGCCCGCGGCTGTTCGAGCCCAAACCGCTCTCCGGCAAGAAGGTCGCGCTGGTGGGCAGCGGGCCGGCCTCGGTCGCGGCGGCGGCGATGCTGGCGCTCGAAGGGCACAGCTCGGTCATCTTCGAACGGAAGGCCATCCCCGGCGGTCTCAACACCCTGGGCATCGCGCCGTACAAGATGAAGGGCGATGAGGCGCTGCACGAGATCGCCTGGGTGCTCTCGCTGGGGCGGATCGAGCTGCGGACCGGGGTGGAGATCGTGGAGAAGGACACGGCGGATGGACAGGTCACCGCCGAGTCTCTGCTGCGCGACTTCGACGCGGTGTTCCTCGGCCTGGGGCTGGGCGCGGATTCGGCGCTCAACGTCCCGGGCGAGGCGGGGCCCGGCGTCTACGGCGCCACCGACCTGATCGAGCGGATCAAGTCCGAGCGCGCCTTGAGCTTCACCGGCGCGAAGCGGGCGATCGTCGTGGGCGGTGGCAACACCGCGCTCGACATCGCGCATGAGCTCGCGCTTCTGGGGCTGGAGGTGGCCATGGTCTACCGCCGCGGCGAGGCGCAGATGAGTGGCTACGCGCACGAGCTGGACGGCGCCCGGCTGGATGGGGTTCGGCTGCTGGAGAGCCGTCAGCCGGTGGGGGTGGTCCGCGAGGGCGAGCGCGTGGTGGGCCTGAAGGTGGTGCCCACCGTGGACGGCGCGGCGCAGGCAGGCCCCGAGTCCGTGATCCCGGCGGATCTGATCGCGGTGGCGATTGGCCAGGCGCGGGCAACGCAGATCGCCAAGGCCTTTGCCGGCGTGGCGCTGGACGCGAAGGGCCGAGTAGTGGTCGACGCGGCGACGCACCGCACCGGCAACGACCGGGTGTGGAGCGGCGGGGACTGCGTGAACGGCGGCAAGGAGGTCGTCAACGCGGTGGCCGAGGCGAAGGTCGCCGTGGCGGACATGCTCCAGCGGTTCAACGAAGAGAAGGGGAACTAACCAAGATGGCCGATCTCTCCGTCGACTTCTGCGGGATCAAGAGCCCCAACCCGTTCTGGCTGGCCTCCGCGCCGCCGGCGAACACTGGCGAGCAGGTGATGCGCGCCTTCGAGGCCGGGTGGGGCGGGGCGGTGTGGAAGACGCTCGGCAACCCGATCGTCAACGTGTCCAGCCGCTTCGGCGGGGTGGACTACGGCAACACCCGGCTGATGGGGCTCAACAACATCGAGCTGATCACCGACCGGCCTTTGGACGTGAACCTCCGCGAGATCGCCGAGGTGAAGAGGCGCTACCCGAAGCACGTGGTGATCGCCTCGTTGATGGTGGAGACGAAGGAGGAGTGGAAGGAGATCATCCGCAAGGCGGAGGACGCCGGCGCGGATGGCCTGGAGCTCAACTTCGGCTGCCCGCATGGGATGTGCGAGCGCGGGATGGGCTCGGCGGTGGGGAACGAGCCCAAGGTCCTGGAGGAGCTGGCGCGGTGGGCGGTCTCCTACGCCCGGACGCCGGTGATCGTGAAGCTCACCCCCAACTGCGGCGACATCACCGAGCCCGGCGAGGCGGTCTTCCGCTCCGGCGCGCCCGCGCTCTCGCTCATCAACACCGTGAAGTCGATCGTCGGGGTGGACCTGGACCGGATGGTCCCGCTCCCGCGCGTGGGCACAGGCTCCACCAACGGTGGCTACTGCGGTCCGGCGGTGAAGCCGATCGCGCTCCACATGTTGAGCCAGCTGGCGCGCCACCCGGACATCGGCAAGCTGGCCATCTCCGGCATCGGCGGGATCTCCAGCTGGCGGGACGCGGCCGAGTTCATCGCGCTCGGATCCACCACCGTGCAGGTGTGCACCGCGGTGATGCACCACGGCTACCGGATCGTCGAGGACCTGATCGAAGGCCTCTCCGACTACCTCGACTCCAAGGGGATGAAGTCCGTCTCCGAGCTGCGCGGCCTGGCGGTCCCCCAGTACAAGGAGTGGGGCGAGCTGGACCTGTCCTTCAAGGTGGTCGCGGACATTGACCCGGCGAAGTGCATCGGCTGTCAGCTCTGCTACGTGGCCTGCATGGATGGGGCGCACCAGTGCATCCACATCCCCGGCAAGACCGAGGCGGAGTCCTACGCCGCGGGCCACCTGCACGTGCCGCACGAGATCCCGGCGGTGCCGGTGACCGCGCGGGGCGGTGGCCCGGGCGCGCGGGTCCCGTTCGTCCACGAAGAGGAGTGCGTGGGCTGCAACCTCTGTCAGCTGGTGTGCCCGGTGCCCGGGTGCATCACCATGAAGGAGGTCCCCACCGGGAAGGCGCCGGAGACCTGGAACGACCGGATGGAGAAGGGGACCGACGTGGTCCCCGGCGGGCTCGAGGCGACGATCCGCGCCAAGGCGGGCTGACGGATGGACGCCTCCGCGTCGCTGACCAACGCCGACCTCGCGCCGGTGCCGGCCGAGCGGCGGACCTGGCGTCTCACCCACTTCGCCGCGCTGTGGGTGGGGATGGCGGTCTGCATCCCGACCTACACCATGGCCTCCGGGCTCATCGATCAGGGGATGAGCTGGGCGCAGGCGCTCGGCTGCATCGCGCTCGGGAACGTGATCGTGCTGGTGCCCATGGTGCTCAACGCACACGCGGGGACCAAGTACGGCATCCCGTTCCCGGTGTTCGCCCGCGCGTCCTTCGGCGTGAAGGGGGCGAACCTGGCCGCGGTGCTGCGGGCGCTGGTGGCCTGCGGTTGGTTCGGGATCCAGACCTGGTACGGAGGCCTGGCGCTCTGGCAGCTCTTCGAGGCCATCGCGCCGCACTTCGCCGCGGGGATGCAGTCCGCGTCGTTGAAGGCGGCGATGGGCGTTCAACCGGGTGAGCTGTGCGGCTTCGGGATCTTCTGGCTGATCAACCTCTTCTTCATCCTCAAGGGCACCGAGTCGATCAAGTTCCTCGAGACCTGGGCGGCGCCGTTCTTGATCTTCGTGGGGCTGGCGCTGTTGGCGTGGGCCTACGTGAAGGCGCACGGCTTCGGGCCCATCCTCTCGCAGCCCTCGAAGCTGCACGGGACGCGCGAGTTCCTGAACGTGTTCGCGCCCGGCTTGACCGCGATGGTCGGCTTCTGGGCCACGCTCTCGCTGAACATCCCGGACTTCACCCGGTACTCGCGCAGCCAGAAGGATCAGGTGCTGGGCCAGGCGCTGGGCTTGCCGGGGACCATGGTGCTCTTCGCCTTCATCGGCGTGGCAGTCACTTCGGCGACCCCGCTCATCTTCGGCAAGACCATCTGGGATCCGGTCGAGCTGCTCGGGAAGGTGGGCGGCGCGGGGGTGACCCTGGTGGCGATGTTCGCGCTCTCCATCGCCACGCTGTCCACCAACCTTGCCGCCAACGTGGTCTCCCCGGCGAACGACTTCTCCAACCTGGCGCCGTCGAAGATCTCCTACCGGACCGGCGGAATCATCACCGCGGTGGTCGGCGCCCTGATCATGCCGTGGAAGCTGATCGAAACCTCCGGCGGGTACATCTTCACCTGGCTGATCGGCTACTCGGCGCTCCTGGGCCCCATCGGCGGGATCCTGATCGCCGACTACTTCGTGCTCCGGCGCTGCCGGCTGTCGCTGGATGATCTCTACCGGCGCGGCGGCGTCTACGAGTACCGCAAGGGCATCAACCCCCGCGCGGTGATTGCGATGGTGGTGGGCGTGGGGATCAACCTCCCGGGGTTCCTGGCGGCGGCGTTCCCCGGTGCGTTCGGGAGCGTGGGCGCAGGCTGGAAGGGGCTCTACACCTACGCCTGGTTCGTGGGCTTCCTGGTCGCCGGCGGGCTCTACACCGCCTTGATGTGGGGCGTGACTCGCGCGCCGGCCGACGCGGGTACAAGCCCGGTGACCGAATAGCCAAGGAGGCGCCGTGGAGCCGAGGATCTCGCTGCTGACGCTCGGGGTGGAGGATCTCGAGCGTTCGTACCGCTTCTACAAAGAGGGGCTCGGGCTCCCCACCACCTGGGATCTGTCCAAGGGCGTGGTGTTCTTCCGGACCCACGGAGCCCGGCTGGCGCTCTACCCGCGGCGAAACCTGGCCAAGGACGTGAGCCCCTCGCAGTCGGCGGAGCGCTCGGGGTTCCCGGCCTTCTCGCTCGCCCACAACGTCCGCACGCGGGAAGAGGTGGACGCCCTCCTGGCCCAGGCGGAGCGAGCGGGCGCGCAGATCGCGAAGCCTGCGCAGGAGACCGACTGGGGCGGGTATGCGGGCTACTTCACCGACCCGGATGGCTTCCTCTGGGAGGTGGCGTACGGCGCCTTCCCCTTCACCGAGGACGGGAGCCTGGACATCCCCTGAGCTCCAGCGCCCCCTTCGCCGGGCGAGGCCTCAGTAGACGTCCTGATCCGGCGGGGTCACCTTGCCGTTGGGCCAGACCACGCCGTGGATGCTCTGGTCCACGTTGCTCACGTCCACCGCGGCGCGATCAAACTGGAAGTAGGTGTGGCCGGCGGCGCCCTCCGCGCCCTTGAACTTGCCCAGGAGGCCGAACATCGCGGTGTCCAAAACGCGCGGGTCGAGCGTCACCGTGGCGCCGCTGACCGGGTCCTTCACCTGGGCGCTCTCCACCTTGCCGAGGACGTTGCTGTAGCGGACGGTGCCGTGCTGGAACTCGAAGTAGACGCTGCCGGCGGCGCCCTCGCTCGCGACCGGCTTCCCCAGCCCCAGCTCCTTCGCCACCGCGTTCGCCAGGTCCTGCCCGTTGCGAGCGCCGGGGGCGGGGATGGCGAGCTTCTGCCCGACCATGAGCAGGTCCGGGTTCTTGAGCTGATTCGCCTTCACCAGCGTCTTCACGTCCGTGCCGTGCTCCGCGGCGATCGCCGAGAGCGTGTCGCCAGCGTGGACCGTGTAGGCCTTCCAACCCGGGATCTGGAGCGGCTCGCCGGGCTTGAGATGGGTCAGCTTCGGATCGTGGTTCTTCGCGCCCAGCACGTGCGCGTACTCGCCGAACCGGATGGCCAGGCCCCAGTAGGTGTCCCCGGGCTTCACCGAGACCGAGTAGGGCGGCAGCTTGAGCCCCACCACCGGCGCGGAGACCGCGGAGGTGCCGTGGAGCGAGTTCGACGTGGGCGCGGACTGGGCAAAGCCATCTGCAGCCTTCGCCGAGCCAGTCGCCTTGCCCGGATGAGTCCCCCGCGCCTTCCGCGCAGCCGAGGTCGCCTGCGTCGTGGAGTTCAGCGGGCTGCCGATGCGGGTCAGGGTCACGAAGGCCTCGAGACGGGAAGGATCTGCTGAAAGTGCCTACATTATCCTCCCCTGAGAGCGAGAGTTTCGTCGCAGCGCGTCGATTTCTCAGCGAACGGCCATCTCCCGCCCGTTCAGCGTCCCACCGGGGCGGTCGGAGCCGGAACCGGGGTGGGCGCGGACGCGAAGGTGGAAAAGGTCCGGGACGGGTGATGCCCCGTGTCGAGCCCACTGGTCACCCACGCGGCGCGAAGGGCGGCCTCTGCGCGGACGCTTCGGTAGAACTGCACGTCGGTGGCGCTGGGGGCCGCTCAAACAGGTCGGGGTTGGCTCAGGCGATCCAGAAGTACGAGGAGGCGATCAAGGCGCGCTTCTCCGTCACCTTGGCGCGCTGCTGGAGGCTGGCGAAGTTGCGATCCTTGAGCGTGTACCGGGTGTCCTCTTCATTGCGGACCGAGGCCAGCTTCTTGCGGTACTCGCGCTCCAGCTTCTCGGAGTGGGCGCGGGCCTTGAGCCGCTCGGAGGGCTCCGCCTGGAGGAGCACCTGGCGGCGCGCGGCCTCCCACTCGCTGCGCGCCTTCTCCATCGCCTGCCGGGATTCGACCAGGCAGTCCTCGGCGTAGCGATCCGCGCGCTCCCGGGCCAGATCCAGCTCGATCGCGTTGCGGCGCTCGGCCATCCGGAGCAGCTCTTCCTTCGCCTGGAGCAGCGCCTGCTCGTGCATCACGCCCACCGACACCGCGGCCGGCTTGCGGCGCGTCTCTTCCTTGGCCGCCAGCTTCACGAAGTGCTCCGCGTCCGACAGCGGGAGCGCCCGGAACCCGTCCCGGTCCTTCACCAGCACCAGGTGCACCAGCTTCTCCTCCGGCTTGAGGCCAGAGAGCTCGAAGCGGTAGGCGAACCACCAGCCCTCCGCGCCCGCGAGCCGCGCCAGCCGGGTGGGCAGGTTCGACGCGTCGAGCGTGAGGAAGCTGACCGCGTCCTGCGCGCGATCCCGCACCGCGCCGGCCGCCTTGGCGACCTCCGCCATCGAGCCACGCGCCCGGCCCAGCACGGAGCCGGTCAGCGCCTTGGCGCCCTCGCGCCGCTTGGCCACCAGCTCCTTGGTCTGCTCGCTCGCCAGCCGCAGCCGCCGGCGCACGTCGCCGTCGAAGCGCTCGAGGAGGAGGGAGCGGGTCTGGGTCATCCGCTCGTCGATCCTATGCTCCAGGTCGCCTCGGAGCGCGTCGAACGCGGCGTTGATCTCCTCCGGCTTCCGGCATGACTGGTAGATGTCGAGCACGCGGCGCTCGAAGTCCACGCCGCTCTCCAGCGCGCCCAGGATCTCATCCGAGGCGCCGAACACGCCGTCGAACAGGTTGAGCTTCTTCTCCAGCAGTTCGAAGAGCCGCGCGTCCGCCGCGTTCTGCCGGTTGAGGAAGTTGAGGACCAGCACGTCCCGCTGCTGGCCGTAGCGGTGGCAGCGGCCAATCCGCTGCTCCACCCGCTGCGGGTTCCAGGGCAAATCGTAGTTCACCACCAGGTTGCAGAACTGGAGGTTGAGCCCCTCCGCGCCGGCCTCGGTGGAGAGGAGGATCTGGGTCTTGTCCCGGAAG
>Ga0164242_10009190_pt1 | contig 10690 bp, 8 predicted proteins | sample OricomgcompostMG_FD_108783 | JGI IMG/M metagenome (GOLD analysis project Ga0164242, IMG submission 108783) | Miracle-Growth compost microbial communities from Emeryville, California, USA - Original compost - Miracle growth compost (MG) ... | reverse complement strand
TGGGTTTTTCATCCAACATCATGTCATTAAGCGGCATCGCTATTGCCATCGGGGTGATTGTTGATAATGGGATTGTGATGGTGGAAAACGCATACCGGCATTTAACAGAGAATGCCGAAAGCTAAAGGCGCAACGCCTGTCCGACGGACAGGCGGGCATAGAGCCGAAGGTAAATTCGATTTTTGAAAGTCTATTGAAAAATAAAATATGAAATGAGTGATTTAAAAAAATATAGCAAGGAAGAACGGATTGCTATTATCGAAAAATCGGCGCATCAGGTGGGCAAACCGGTTGTAAATGCGATCCTCATCATTGTAGTATCCTTTTTACCGGTGTTCCTGCTTACCGGGCAGGAAGGAAAATTATTCCACCCGCTGGTTTGGACCAAGACATTGGTGATGGCGTGTTCCATGATCCTGGCTGTTACCCTCGTGCCGGTGTTGATGGTACTGCTGATGCGTGGTAAAATGCGGCCTGAAAGCAGGAACCCGGTGAATAATTTCTTCATAAGATTATATGAACCTGTTTTAGGTTGGTGCCTTCAATGGAAAAAGACCGTGCTGGCGATAAATATTATTGGTTTGCTGATCGCCGCTCTCCTCTTTACAAGGCTTGGCAGCGAATTTATGCCACCGTTAAATGAAGGAACCATCCTGTTTATGCCGGTAGCGCTGCCGGATGCTTCCAACGCGGAAATGAAACGGCTATTGCAAATCCAGGATAAGATCATCAGTACGGTACCGGAAGTGAAAAATGTATTGGGTAAAGCGGGCCGTATCAATTCTGCCACGGATAATGCCCCAATTCCTATGATCGAAACCATTGTCTTGCTGAAGCCTAAGAATGAATGGCGAAAAGGAATGACTAAAGATAAGCTCATTGATGAGTTGAACCAAAAGCTGAAGATACCGGGCGTCACCAATGGCTGGACACAGCCTATTATTAACCGGATCAACATGCTTTCCACCGGCATCCGTACCGATGTTGGCGTAAAAATATTCGGACAAAATTTAGATACGCTGGGACAACTAGCCCAAACCATTGCCGATGACCTGAAAGGCATCCCCGGTGTGGTGGATTTGTACCCGGAACAGGTCACGGGAGGGAAATACCTGGATATCAAAGTAAATAAAAGCGCTATCGGCCGCTACGGGCTAAGCACAGACGACATAAATATGACTGTGCAAAGCGCGTTGGGCGGTATGAATATCAGTCAGGTCATCCAGGGCAGGGACCGTTTCAGTATCAACGTTCGTTTTGCCCAGGATTTTCGCCATAATCTCGATGACATAAAACGCACGCTGGTACAAACAAAAAATGGTCCCATTCCCTTATCGGATGTGGCAGATATTGCTGTCAAAGATGGTCCACCCATGATCAGCAGTGAAAATGCCCTGCTGCGTAGCACGGTACTGTTTGATGTACGTGGCCGCGACCTGGGGAGCACTGTAAAAGCCGCCATGGACAGGCTAAATAAAACCCTTACCCTGCCCAAAGGATATTTTGTCGAATGGAGTGGTCAATGGGAAAACCAGCTGCATGCGCAAAAGACATTGAGGGTCATCATTCCCATTGTGATTATACTCATTTTTTTCATCCTGTACTTTACATTTAACGATACCAGAGATGCTTTTAACACCATGTTAAGCGTACCCTTTGCTTTTACAGGAGGCATACTGATGGTTTATTTCTGGGGAGAAAACCTGTCAGTAGCAGTGGATGTGGGATTCATCGCCCTGTTTGGCATTGCGGTGGAGACGGGAGTGGTCATGATGATTTACCTGGATGAAGCCATGCAACGGATGGTAAGAGAAAAGGGTGAAGCTGTGGATGTGAAAACATTGCGGCATTATATCATGGAAGGAGCCGTAAAGCGGTTACGCCCCAAGCTGATGACTGTATGCGTGGTACTGTTTGGGTTGGTGCCGGTGTTATGGTCTCATGGCACAGGAATAGAACTCATGCTTCCCATCGCACTTCCTATGATCGGGGGCATTATTACTTCGGCGGTCAGCATATTATTAGTGATGCCGATCATTTACGAATGGTTTAAGGAAAAAGATTTGAGGAAATATGGTAAGATAAAGGTGCCGAATGAAAAACATTAAATTTTTAAAAAATGAAAACTACATTAATCATTATCATTTCTATAATCTTGTTGGCAACAGGGAAACCGGCTTTTGCACAAACCTATACCCTGAAACAAGTATTGGATAGCATTGATGTCAATAACCGGGGCCTGCAGCAATTTGAGCTGAAAACAAAATCCAGCATTGCGGAGGGCGACGCTTCAAAAGCATGGATGGCGCCGATAGCCGAAGTGGGATTAAGCGAATTTCCTTATGGAAGTGTTTCCAAGTCCGACAACGGCATGATGCCGCGTAAAATGCTCATGCTACGACTGCAGCAAATGTTCCCCAATTTTACTAAACAACATAAAGAACAGGATTATTACCGGTCTTTTGCCGCGCAAAACACCGATGACCGGGAAACAATGGAAAACATGCTTTTTGCCCAGGCGAAAATGGCGTATTACGACGCGTATGTGTCTGAAAGAAAATTAGCTATCATCAGCGAACAGGAAAAACAGTTACAACTACTGATACAAATCGCGGAGGGACGCCTGGCGTACAACAAAGCCAGCCTTCCTAATATTTATAAAGCCCGGGCCAGGCTCAGCGACCTGCAATCTATGCGCATTAAAATAAGCAGCAAAGTGGATCAGTCTGCTGCCATCATGAACAGCCTGATGAACCGTCAGGCTGAATCCCCTTTACAGGTAGATACTGCCGTTAATCTGCAACAACAACCCACCGATATTCTGATGATAGATTCTATCTATGTAAAAACACACCGAAGCGATATTCATCGCATCACAGACGAAATACACAGCATGGACATAAAGCAGCAGGTGGCTTCCAGCATGTCTAAGCCTGTTTTTGGCCTTACCTGGGATAACATGCGCATGCCTGTGAGTTCCTCCGGCGGAAATAATGGCATGTATATGTTTAGCGCCATGGCTATGGTATCCATCCCCATTGTACCCTGGTTTTCCAAAGGATATAAATCCGAAGTCCGCTCTATGGATTTCCAGATACAGGCAATGCGAAAAATGCAGGAAGATCAGGTCCAGCAGTCTTTAGGCAATATCCGGAAGGACTGGTTGAATTTGCAATCAGCACGCAAGGATTTGCACATTTTCCAGTCGGAAGTAATCCCCGCTTATGCCAAAACCTACCAGGCTAACCTGAATGCCTTCAGTGAAAATACCGGGGATATTTATGAAACACTGATGGCTTGGAGTGATCTGACGATGAAACGAATGGAATATTATGACAAATTGAGTGACTTACTGAACATACGGGTAATGTTAGAAACAGAAATGCAACAATATTAACAAGATAAAAACCTTCAATGATGAAACCGCCGAATAGATGGAATTTGATAATGGTGATGGCATTATTAGCAGGTGTCATCCTGCTTGATAGTTGTCAGTCAAACCAGGCTACCAAACAACAACAAACAGGCACGTATTATACCTGCCCGATGCATCACCAGATACATGAAGATAAACCTGGTAATTGTCCTATTTGCGGCATGAAGATGATAAAAGTAGCCTCTTCCGGCAGAACGGATAAGATGTCTATAGATTCTGCATTAAGCTATCTTACAGAACCGGTAACACAAACTGTGGTAGGATCTTTTAAGGTGATAGAACCGGTAAAAACACAACAGGAAGATACACTGACGGCTGATGGCCACATTGGCTTTGATCAACGGGATATCAATATGGTAAATACGAGAGTTGCCGGACGTATTGAAAATTTATATGTAAGATATGCCAACCAGCATATTCACAAAGGACAACCATTAATGAAGATATACAGCCCTGAGCTGTTAAGTGCACAAAGAAACCTGTTACAGGTGATGCAGGATAAAGACCAAACGCTTATCAATTCAATGAAAGCGCAATTAATAAACCTGGGTATGAAAACTACTGAAATTCAAAGGGTCATGCAAAGCGGACAGGCTTTATCCAGCATCACTATTTACAGCCCGTATAATGGCATCTCTCAGCCAACGGCTGTCGGTAGTTCTACCAATAGCATGGCTTCATCAAATAGCATGGGCGTATCACAAACAGGTATGGAAATGGATGGAAGTAATATAAACCCGACTGAAACAATGGGTACCGGGCAATCAACCAATCAGCCTGAAGCATTGGACATCAGGGAAGGCATGTATGTTAGTAAGGGGCAAACAGTATTTTCCATTCAAAATGTGGACCGTACCTGGGCTATACTCAATATATTTGCCAGTGACCTCTGGCATATTCAACCCGGTGATGCTGTAGGTTTATATACAGATGCTGATCCCGCTCATATCATAAAAGGACATGTTGACTTTATACCCCCTTACCGGTCGCAGGATGAAAAAACAACCGCTATTCGGATTTACCTGGATCATTTACCCTCGAATTGGAAAATAAACACCCTGATTCATGGACAAATTGCGATAAACGGGCAAAACAAAGGCGTGTATGTGCCACTATCCGCTGTAAATCGCCTGGGTATGCGCAGCGTAGTATGGCTGCAGGATAAAGATCATCCCGACGTATTTCGTGCCAGGGAGGTTAAGACTGGTATAGAAACAGGGAATTCCATCCAAATTATTGCCGGTATTCAGCCTGGAGATAAAATCGTTGAAAATGCTGCCTATATGGTGGATAGCGATAGTTTTATTCAGTGAAAAAACTAAAAAAATGAAAAAATATTTGAATGGTTTGCTGTTGTTACTTTTTATCCCTGTAATAACATCCTGCGGCAACCAATCCGAAAAGGATAACATGAAGATGAAACCGGATACTTCATCTACCATGAAAGGCATGACAGCTAAAGTTATTTACACTTGTCCGATGCACCATCAGATCAGATCGGATAAGCCCGGCAAATGTCCGATATGCGGCATGACGTTGATACCGGTGGAAAATAATGCCGCCAAAAGCGCTGGCGATACTATCGCCCGGCTCAGCATCCCGCCACAGCAGCAATTTCTGGCCAATATTCATACAGATACGGCCCGCATGATGCCATTATCCGGTCAATTGGTGCTTACAGGCACTACGCTATTTAATCCACAGGACATACGGACCATCAGTGCCTGGGTGAGCGGATGGATAGAAAAAATGTATGTGCGTAATCCGGGGGAAATGGTTCATCAGGGGCAAAAATTATATGATCTGTACAGCCCCGAACTGCTGGCCACGGAAAAAGATTACCAACTGGCGCTGAAGCAAAAAAATATATTAAAAAAAGCTTCGGTGGATTTTACAGCGACCATTCAGGCACTGAAACAAAAATTAGCCAGGTGGGGCTTGTCTGATACCCAGATAAAGCAATTAAAGACGTCCTTGGAACCTTCAGGAAAGGTAAGTATTTACTGTAAAGCTTCCGGCTATCTTACACAAAAAATGAAGGAAGAAGGCGACCATGTGAATGAAGGCGACGCTGTATTGGGCCTTGCAAAAAACAATACCCTATGGGTGCAGGCTCAATTGTATGATGCTGAATTACCTCTGTTGGACGCCAACCCAAAGATTTGGGTGGAACTGGGTGCTTTTCCCGGACAAAAACTTTCCGGGAAGGTTGTATTTAATAACGCTGTTAATGAAAGCAATTCACGTGTTCATTTAATGAATATCGCCATTGATAATCCTAATGGACGAATTCAACCGGGAATGCTGGCTTACGTATATCTGCAAACATCAAACGAACAACCGGTGGTAGTCATTCCCAAGTCTTCAGTTATCTACAGCCAGGATAATAATTATGTTTGGGTGAAACAACCGGATAGTAATTCTGCCCCGTCATCAGACAGGTTTGAACGCCGAAAAGTAAAACTTGGGAATGATAATACTACGCTGGTAGCAGTGTTGCAGGGGATTGAGGCGGGCGAACAAGTAGTATCTTCCGGAGCTTACCTGGTCAATAGTGAATATATTCTTGAATACGGAAGTGGGGCAAATCTTTCAGGCATGCAAATGAGCGACATGAAGATGAAAGGGAGAAGCAAGTAAAGTTTTGTAATTTTAAATATTGACATAATCCGATTATGGTAAACATTAAGGAACATTGGGAACATATTTATCAGAGCAAAAATGAAGATGAGGTAAGCTGGTTTCAGGCATATCCAGCAAAGTCGGTGGCGCTCATTGAATTATACCATTTACCGTTAGATGCACCCCTCCTGGATGTTGGCGGAGGAGACAGCCACCTCGTGGATGCACTGCTGGACAAAGGGTATAGTAATATCTGGGTTTTGGATATTGCTGGCCATGCACTGGAGAGGGCAAAGATGCGTCTGGGAGAAAGAGCGCGACTTGTTCACTGGATTGAAAGCGATTTACTCGATTTTAAGCCGCCTGTAAGATTTGAGCTATGGCATGACAGAGCTACCTTTCATTTTCTCACGAAAGAGGATGAGATTGCCCGGTATATGGATACTGTCAACGAGGGCCTTTCTGATAGTGGTCACCTGATTATAGCCGCCTTCTCGGAGAAAGGTCCTGAAAAGTGTAGCGAACTGGATGTACATCAATATTCTGAGAAATTGCTGTCGGATAAATTCTCGCCCTGTTTTGAACAGGTGCTGTGCACAACCGAAAGCCATATTACACCGTTTAATACAGTTCAGCAGTTTCTGTTTTGTACATTCAAAAAGAAAGGCAAGTGAATTTAATTGACGATACGGATGTATTAATCGTCGGAGCAGGCCCATCCGGATTGATGATGGCATGCCAGCTTGCTATTCGTAACATATCCTTTCGTATCATTGATAAAAATGAAGATCACACCACACAATCCCGCGCACTGGTGATCCAGGCAAGAAGCATGGAGATCCTTGATCAGATGGGCATTGCAGAAAAAGCGCATCAGCAGGGTCAAATTACAAAAGCGATAGGCGCATTTTTCAACGGAAGGAAAGTATTCCGGGTAGTAGTAAATGACCTGGGGCACGGCCTCACAAAGTTTCCTTATCTGTTCATGTTGGAGCAATCCCGTACAGAAGCGATATTGATTGACTTTTTGAAAAAATACGGATATGAAGTGGAAAGAAATGTAGAGTTGAAAAATTTCAATCAAAATAAAAATGAGGCGATAGCTGTTTTGAAACTACCCGGTGACCGTGAACAAACCATAAAAGTCCGTTATCTCATTGGTGCTGACGGCGCACATAGTATTGTGCGGGAAAAGCTAAATATTCCGTTTTCAGGTAAAACTTATGAACAATCGCTTTTTGTACTGGATTGTAAAGCAGAAGTGAATATACCCGGGGATGAAATGTATATTGCTTTTGGGAGTGAGTCGATAGGAGGTTTTTTCCCACTCACTAACGGAAGGTGGAGAATGCTTGGTAACCTGACAAAAGAAGAAAGTGAGAAAAAAGAGATTACTTTTCAGGAAATAGAAAAAAAATTTGTAACAAGAATCAGGATGAGGGTCAGGCTTTATGATCCACAATGGATTGCCATATATCATTCACATCACCGTTATGCTTCCGTTTTTCATAAAGGTCATTGTTTTCTTATAGGAGATGCAGCGCATATCCACAGTCCTATAGGTGCGCAAGGTATGAACACCGGGTTGCAGGATGCTTATAACCTTGCATGGAAGCTTGGGTTGGTTCTGATGGGTAGAACAAAAAAAAGTTTACTGGACACTTATACGCAGGAGAGAATAGTCATTGCAAGAAATTTAGTACGTTCTACAGACAGGGCATTCAACCTGGTTTCAAGCGAAAGCCGGTTTCTTAAATTATTCCGCCTTTACATCATCCCATTTATTTTAACATTGGTACTTCCTCTATTTAATCACCTGAAATTTCTACCAAAAATACTTTTTAAAATGGTTTCTGGGATCGGGATTGATTATCGTCGAAGCATACTTTCTCAAAATGCATCGATTGGGAAATTCTCCCGCCATGCTCCCAGGCCGGGAGACCGTTTACCTTTTATTTCGTTTAAAGATTATACATACGGCGACGAAGTGAATATCCAGGATAAAGTACGCAGCAAGTATTTTTGCCTGCTTGTATTTGAGGGGAATGTTCCGAATGAAATTAATTTTACTGTCGAAAACTTTAAAGATATCATTAAAGCAGAGAATATACCACTCACAGATCAAACTAAAGTGGTATATAGAAAATTTGGTATTATTCATTCAGGCTGCTACCTGATAAGGCCCGATATGTATGTTGCTTACCGCTCGCAGAAGTTTGACAGAAAACATTTTTATGACTATCTTGTTTCATTTATGCAATAAGAAATTTCGAACACGATATGGGAAAAATTATTAAGCTTCAATCCACCATTACCTGCCCTGTTTGCGGACATCAAAAAGAAGAAACTATGCCTATAGATGCCTGTCAGTATTTTTACCAATGTGAGAAATGCAGGACTATGTTAAAACCCTTGCCGGGCGATTGCTGTGTGTTTTGCAGCTATGGCAGTATGAAATGCCCCTCAAAACAAAGGGTAAATGGACGAAACATATAAATTTTCCCTAAAATTCTGTAACAGCCCCTTTTCGCGGAAACGTACTTTTGCATGATTAAATTAAATCTGTACTTTGGGCTTTTAAATTAATGGCAAAAAAGGTTTTCATATTACTGTCCGTTCTGACCGGCTTCTTTTTATTGCCGAAGTCAACCTATGCCTGCGGATCAAGATCAGCTACGGTTGAAACATCTTCCTGCAAGGATATGGTATGCGATCAGGAAAACAAATCCTGCTGTGCTGAACATCCAGGAAGAAGTACAAACGACGATTGCGGCGGACAATGTAATCATAATGCCTGCCATTGCCCTTCCGTTTGCCCTATTGCCATACCATATATAAGCGCTATAGAACCCTTTACTTTTGGCAGGCAAAAACAATCATTCCTATTCCATTTCGCACTTTCTTCAGGTTTTCATTCCATCTGGCAACCGCCTAAAATAAGCTAATTTCCTTCATGGACAGCCACAGGTGTGTCCTTCCGGAAGCAAAGTACTTGCTTTCACAGTCCATTTATTATTTACAGGAATTTAAAACTTATTAAAATGAAACCTTTCATATTAATGGTAGCCTTGGCCGCTACCGCTCTTGTTGCATGCAGCAACCCGCAAAAATCCAATGCAAAAAACAATGCGCAGGCAGAAACGTCGCATATCGCTAGGGCGCAAACTTCCGTTACGACGGCGCCTCAAAATGCAAACCTTAGCGAGGTAATCACCCATTACCTGCATTTGAAAAATGCCCTGGCGTCCGATAACACCAAAGAAGCCGCCACCGCAGGCGGACAACTGCAAACTGCTTTGGCTGATCTTGAAAAGCAGACAATGACCGAAGCGCAGAAAAAGGCTTATGCCGATATTGCCGGCGATGCCGAAGAAAATGCGGAGCATATTTCCAAAAACGGAGGTAACATCAAGCACCAGCGGGAGCATTTCCAAAGCCTGAGCGAGGACATCTATGACCTGGCAAAAGCCTTTGGAACCTCTCAAACGCTGTACAAGGACTACTGCCCGATGGCAAAAGCGTCCTGGCTGAGCGAAGTTAAAAACATCAAAAATCCTTACTTAGGCAAGAGCATGCCCACCTGCGGAACGGTAAAGGAAACGATCAGCAAACAATAATCCCCGGACGATGAACAGACGTAAAACCATTATCCTGGGAGTGGTGGGTGTATTTGTCATCATACAATTTATCAGACCTGACCGGAACCAATCCGGTCAGGTTTCTGACCAAAGCCTGATGCGCCTCTACCATACGCCGGATAGTATTAATCATATACTGCAGCGATCCTGCATGAACTGCCATTCCAACAATACGGATTATCCCTGGTATGCCAATGTGCAACCTTTCGGCTGGTGGTTAAGCTATCACATCCGAAATGGAAAGGAGGAACTGAACCTGGATGAATTTGCGGGGTATTCTGGTAGAAGAAGGATCAGCAAGCTGAGATCCATGAAAGATCAGGTGCGGGATGGCGTAATGCCCCTGCGCTCTTATACATGGATGCATAAAGAAGCCCGGCTTTCCGATGCGCAAAAATTGCAACTAACAGACTGGCTGAAAACAACCATAGATAGCCTTAATCAATAGAAAAAAAACTTTTAAAATGAAAAATATAATCATCTTAATCCCCTTGTTATGCCTCGGCTACGCTGGCTTCGCACAGCAGTTTGATCGGGGGAATAACAATGCTTATACGCCGTTCGCTGATTTCGCGGCGCCGGTAGCTAAACCCACCCCGATGGATTCACCACCGCCTTCAGGTGTCATTTCCAACCTGGAAAAGAACATTGCTACAAAGGCGGTAAAGGGAGCCAACTCTGGCATTCACTTCCCGAAAGGTACGCCAGGTGTAAAAACTGTTCGCTACGATTTATATGTAACCGACACCACGGTGAATTATACCGGGAAAAAGCGACACGCCATTGCTGTAAATGGCAGCCTTCCTGCGCCCACTCTGGTGTTTACTATCGGCGATACGGCGCTTATCTATGTACATAATAACGCGGATGAACCCACTGCCGTGCACTGGCACGGTGTACAGTTACCCAACCGGATGGATGGCGTTCCCTATTTGACGCAGCAGCCCATCCCTCCTCATACCACCCATATTTATAAATTTCCTGTCGTGCAGGC
>Ga0164242_10009189_pt1 | contig 10690 bp, 7 predicted proteins | sample OricomgcompostMG_FD_108783 | JGI IMG/M metagenome (GOLD analysis project Ga0164242, IMG submission 108783) | Miracle-Growth compost microbial communities from Emeryville, California, USA - Original compost - Miracle growth compost (MG) ... | reverse complement strand
TCGTCGAACTGTTCGGTATGCTGCTGTATGCGCTTTATACGGCGATCGCGCCCGCGGTGATGGCCGAGATTTTCGGCGCGGAAATCCGCTCGCTCGGCATCGGCCTGCCGTTCAACCTGGTGGTCGCGCTGCTCGGCGGCACCACGCCGTATCTGATGACCTGGCTGCAAGGCCGCCACCAGGAGAACCTGTTCCTGATCTACGTGTGCGTAGGTTCGGCAGTCAGCCTGGTGACCTTCGTGCTGATGAAGGAAACGCGCGCGAAGGTGCTCGACGCCGAACTGATGCAAACCCCATGATCGACGCGACATTCGCACGCCTTGCCGCCGGCGCGAAAGTGACGGCGGCCCGCACGAGCCGGATCAGCCATCTCGACATGGGCAGCGGTCCTGCGGTGCTGCTGATCCACGGCGGTCACGGTGGCTGGTATCACTGGATCGAGAACGTCGAAGCGCTCGCCCGCACGCGGCGCGTAATCGCGCCGGATCTGCCTGGCTTTGGCGAGTCGGCGCCGCTGCCCGACACGCTGTCGTTGCAGCGGCTCGCCGACGAATTGTTCGGCTTGCTCGACGCGCTCCATGTCGAGCAGGCCGACATCGTTGCATTCTCGTTCGGCGCGTGCGTTGCCGCCTGCATGGCGAACGCCGCGCCGGAGCGCGTGCGTTCGCTCGCGATCGTGAATCCGGCGGGCATGGGGGCGGTTTCCGCCCAGCTCACCGACATCCAGGCGCGCGCGGCCGCTCAGGCGCGCGAATACGGCGTCGGGCGCGGCATCGACGTGGCGATGAAGGAGATCATGCTGTCCGATCCGGCGCGTTGGGTCCCGGGCCTCGACGCGCTGATGGAGCAGCATGTGCGCGCGACCCGCGCGGCGACCCGGCCGATCGCGCGGACCAATCCGACCCGCGCGCTGCTCGCGCGCGTGCGCGCGCCGCTGTGGCTCGCGCTTGGCTCACGCGATCCGCATCAGATTCATGAACTCGACGAACGCGCGCGGTGGGCGGCTTCGCTGCGCGACGGCAACGAGGTCCACCTGCATCCGGCGGCCCACTGGCTGCAATTCGAGGTACCGCAGTGGTTCAACGAGAACGTCGCCCGGTTCCTCGACCGGATATCGCCGGCGCACCACCAGTAACCGTACTGTGCGGCGCATCTCGCGCCGCGACATCAGAGGTATTCACTCATGCTGCTGGAACGATTCGCTGATTACGTCGCCCGTCAGGGCAAGATGGCGCTGCCGCAACCGGTGCAGCACGCCGCGAAGCGCGCGCTGATCGACTGGTTCGCCGCGTTGTTGCCCGGCACGACGGCCGCGCCGGCGCTGCAACTGAGGCGCGCGCATGCGTCCGAGCTCGGCGTCGGGCGTTCGAGTCTGCCGGCGACGCTGACGACCGCGTTCGCGCCGACCGCCGCGTGGATCAACGGCAGCACCTCGCATGCGGTCGAGTTCGACGACATCTTCCGCGACGCGGTCTATCACCCTGGCTGCCCGACCATCGCGGCCGCGCTCGCACTCGCGGAGGACCGCGACGTCAGCGGCGCCGCGCTGCTGAACGCGATCACCGCGGGCTACGAGGTATCGACGCGTATCGGCGCGGCGGTCCAGCCCGCTCACTACCGGTATTTTCATACGACCGGCACGGTCGGCTGTTTCGGCGCCGCGAGCGCAGGCGCGGTGCTGACCGATCCGGGATCCGCCGCCACCGCGCTGCACGCGATGGCGACCGCGGCGACGTTCGCATCCGGCCTGCAGCAGGCGTTCCGCTCCGATGCGATGACGAAGGCGCTGCACGCGGGACACGCGGCATGGGTCGGCGTGACCTCCGCGCAGGGGGCGGCGGCCGGCGTGACCGGCGTCGCCGACATCCTCGAAGGCGACGCGGGCTTCGGCGCGGCGCTGTGCGCGTCGCCGGACTGGCGCGGCGTCACCGACGGGCTCGCGGAGCAGTTCAACATCACGCGCATCACGCAGAAGAACCACGGCTGCTGCGGGCACACGTTCGCGGCGATCGACGCGCTGCTCGACGCGCAGAAGGCGCACGGATTCGCGGCCGGCGAGATCAGCCGGATCATGGTCCGCACCTATGCGGCGGCGCTCGATGTGGCGGGCATCCGCGATCCGAAGTCGGCGTTCGAGGCCCGCTTCAGTCTGCCGTACGTGCTGAGCCATGCGGCCATCCACGGTTCGGTGCGGCTCGCCGCATTCGAGCCCGAACGCCTGCGCGACGAACAGGTTCGTGCGCTGACAGGCAAGGTCGAACTCGTGGCCGACCCGGAACTGACCGCCGAGTTTCCGAAGATGCGCGCAGCGCGCGTCGAGGTGACGCTCGCGGACGGCCGCACGGTGAGCGCGTTCGCGCCGTATCGGCGTGGCGACCCGGAAGCGCCGCTCAGCGATACGGAGCTGAACGGCAAGTTCATCGAGCTGGCGTCGCCCGTCATCGGCATTGAAGCGGCGAGTGCGTTACTCGACAAGCTGTGGCATGTGGACGAGATCGCGTCCGTTTCCGAACTGAAACTGTCTGCGTTGCGTCCCGTCGCGTGACGGTCGCGCGGCGCGCGATTCAAGCGAATCAAGCGGCATCCGGCATCGCCTTGATCTCGTCGAGCAGCCACGCGCGAAACGCATCGATCTTGCCGGAGTGCCGGCGATTTTCCGGAACGAGCAGGTAATACGCGAGCGGGCGGCGCACCGGCATCCTGAACGGCCGGACCAGTGTGCCGGCCGCGAGGTCGCCCGCGAGCAGGCGGATCTGGCCCATCGCGATGCCGAGCCCCTCGATCGCGGCCTGATACGCGAGCAGCGAATTCTGGAATCCGCCGCGCTGCTGCTTGACGAGGCCTTCGAGGTCCGGACGGCCCACTTCGTCCAGCCAGTCGAACCAGTCGCGCCGACGGTAACGCGACTGCAGCAGCCGATGGTGGGCGAGGTCGTCGATCGTGCGCAGCGGCGGTCCGCCGTGCAGCAGTGCGGGACTGCAGACGGGCTCGATCACGTCGTCGAACAGGTGCTGCGCGTCGATGCGGGGCCAGTGTCCGTCGCCGAACTGGATCGCCGCGTCGACCTCGATTTCGTTGAAGTTGATCGGCGACACCGTCGTGCTGATCTCGACCGAAATCGCCGGATGCCTGACTTCGAACCGGTGCAGCCGCCGCAACAGCCACTTCGCGGCGAACTTGTTGTACACGGAGAGGCGCAGCGGCGCGTCCTCCCCACGCCCGACGATGTTCTCGGTCGCGGCGGCGATCGACGCAAACGCGGGGCCGATCGTCTTGTAGTACGTCGCGCCCACCTTCGTGAGCCGCACGCCGCGCGGCTCGCGATCGAACAGCACGACGCCGAGGTATTGCTCGATCGTCGACAACTGGCGGCTCACCGCGGAATGCGTGACGCACAGTTCCGCGGCCGCCTTCGTGAGGCTGCCGAGTCGGGCGACGGCTTCGAACACGTGCAACGGATTGAGCGGCGGGACGGTGCGGGTCATGGCGTCTCGATGTTCCAAAAACTCATAGGACCGTACTGTATGTGAAGTAGTGCGTCAATGAGGCCACTGAAATAATGCCGGCGTATCAGGAATGGCGATTACCAGGGAGAGCGGAGATGGATTTTCAGTTGACCGACGAACAGAGGGCTTTCGCAGATGCGGTGAGCCGGTTTGCGAAGGACACCCTGGCAGAAGGCGCGTTGAGACGCGCCCATGAGCCCGGTTTCGCGTTCGACGTCGCGAGGCAGATGGCCGAGCAGGGCCTCCTCGGCATTACGATGAACGAGGAGGACGGCGGCCAGGGCGGCACGCTGATGGACGCGGTGATCGCGATCCAGGAGGTCGCGCTCGTGTGTCCGAAGAGCGCCGACGTGATCCAGGCCGGTAACTTCGGGCCGATCCGCACGTTCGTCGAATACGCGACGCCGGAGCAGAAGCGGCGCTTCCTCAAGGATCTGCTGGGCGGCCGCAAGGTGATCGCGCTTGGCATGACCGAGCCCGGTGCGGGCTCGGCGGTGACGGAGCTGCGCACGTCGGCGCGTCAGGAAGGCGACGAATATGTGATCAACGGCACGAAGATCTTCTCGACGCATAGTCCGGAGGCCGAACTGTTCCTCGTGTACTGCCGGTTCGGGCCGGGCACCGACAACATAGGCTCCGTGCTGATCGAAAAGGGGACGCCGGGCTTTACCGTCGGCAACCCGTCGAGCTTCATGAGCGGCGAGCCGTGGTCTCAGCTGTATATGGAGGAGTGCAGAATTCCGGCCGAGAACGTGCTGCTCGGTCCCGGCGGATTCAAGAAGCAGATCTCGGGATTCAACGTCGAGCGGGTCGGCAACGCGTCGCGCGCGCTGGCGCTTGGACGGCATGCGTTCAACCTCGCGCGCGAGCATGCGCTGCTGCGCGAGCAGTTCGGACGGCCGCTGTGCGAGTTCCAGGGCATTCAGTGGAAGTTCGCCGACATGGCGTTGAAGCTCGAAGCGTCGCAGCTGCTGCTGTATCGCGCGGCGAACGTGGCGCCGGGCGAGCTGCCGTCGGCCTACGACACGGCGCTTGCGAAGGCGCATTGCAACCTGACGGGCTTCGAGGTCGCGAATGAAGCGATGCAGGTGATGGGCGGCATGGGCTACAGTCAGGAGGCGCTCGTCGAGTATTGCGTGCGGCGCACGCGCGGCTGGATGATCGCGGGCGGCTCGATCGAAATCCTCAAGAACCGGATTGCGGAGAACGTATTCGGACGCCGTTTCGATCCGCGCAAATGACATCACACGAGAACATGGACATGGAGACATACATCGACAGGCGTACCGGCGCGGCACTCGCGCAGGCGCTGCTTGCGCCGAAGAGCGTCGCGCTGATCGGCGCGTCGGACGATCCGTCGAAGACCGCCGGCCGGCCGCTGCGCTATCTGCGCCAGGCGGGTTTCGCGGGCACGGTCTATCCGGTCAACCCGAAGCGCGACACCGTGCAGGGCGAAACCGCCTGGCGCAGCGTGTCGGACCTGCCGTCGGTGCCGGAGCACGCGTACATCCTGACGCCGACCGACGCGTCGATCGACGCGCTCGAAGAGTGCGCGGCGTTCGGCGTGCCGGTTGCGACGATCCTCGCTGCGGGCTTTTCGGAAACGGGCGGCGACGGCGAGGCGCGCGAGCGGCGGGTGCGCGAGATCGTCGAGCGCACCGGCATACGCGTGCTCGGCCCGAGCGGCCTCGGCATGGTGAACGTGCGCAGCCGGCTGCGGCTAACCGCGAACGCGGCATTCGCGGAACCGGACCTGCCGGTCGGCGGCATCTTTGTCGCGTCGCATAGCGGCAGCATGATCGGCGGGCTGCTGTCGCGCGGCAAGACGAAGGGCATCGGGTTCGCCGGCCTCGTGTCGGTCGGCAACGAGGTCGATCTGAGCATCGGCGAAATCTGCGCTGCGACGCTCGACGACCCGGAGATCACCGGCTACATGCTGTTTCTCGAAACGCTGCGCCACGCGGACCGGTTGCGCGAGTTCGCGGCGGCGGCGGCGGAGGTCGGCAAGCCGGTGGTCGCGTACAAGCTCGGGCGCTCGAGCGCGGCGGCCGAACTGGCCGTCTCGCATACCGGGGCGCTCGCGGGCGAGGACGACGTCGCCGATACGTTCCTGAAGGACTGCGGGATCGCACGGCTCGAAACACTCGAGGGGTTCCTCGAAGGTTTGCCGCTCGCGCGGCGGGTGCCGCTGCCGCGTCGCGGCGAGCGGCCGAAGAAGCCGCGCGTCGCCGTCGTGACGACGACGGGCGGTGGCGCGGCGATGGTCGTCGATCAACTCGGCGTGCGCGGCATCGACGTCCAGCATCCGGCCGATGAAACGTATGCGCGTCTCGCGCAAGCGGGTGTGAACGTGTCGAAAGGGCGGATCGTCGACCTGACGCTCGCCGGCACCCGCTATGACGTGATGAGCGCCGCGCTGCGCGTGCTGCGCACGGCGCCGGAGTTCGATCTCGTGGTTGCGGTGGCCGGTTCGTCGGCGCGCTTCGCACCGGAACTGGTTGTGCGGCCGATCATCGACAGCGGCGCGGACACGCCAGGCATGCATCCGCTGTCGGCGTTCGTCGTGCCCGAAGCGCCGGAGACGCTGTTGCGGCTGACCGAAGCGGGCGTGCCGTGTTTCCGCACCCCCGAAGCGTGTGCGGACGCGATCGCGGCCGTCCATGCGCGGCGTGCGCCGTCCGTTCTTCCCGAGATTGTCGGGACGAGAGTAACGCACGATTCGGTGCAACTCCTCGACGAACTCGCCGCGTATGATCTGCTGGCCCGGGTCGGTGTCGCCCATGCGCCGGCGGTCGCCATCGATGTCAGGGGAAGCGGTGGAATTCCCGATGCATTGCCTTATCCGCTGGCAGTGAAGGTACTATCGAAGGACGTGCCTCACAAGACGGACGTCGGGGGCGTTGTACTGGGCATACGCGACAGGGACCAGCTCAGTACGTCGATCGAGAAAATCAGGGCGAACGTAGAGCGGAACGTCGAGGGCTTCGAACTTCAGCGTGTGCTGGTGCAGCAGATGACCAAGGGGTTGGGAGAGGTCCTCATCGGTTATCGGCATGACGCGCAGGTCGGCCCTATCGTGATGCTGGCGTCGGGCGGCATCCTGACGGAAATCTATCGCGACCGCGCTTTGCGTCTCGCGCCCGTTACCCGCGATACGGCGCTAGACATGATCGCGGAAGTCAAGGCACTGCGCGCGCTCACCGGATATCGAGGCAAAGCGCCGGGCGACATCGAGGCACTCGCCGAAGCGATTGTCTCCGTCTCCAAACTCGCCATGCTGACCGACCTGACGGTACTGGAGGCAGAACTCAATCCCGTCATGGTGCTTGAGCAAGGGAAGGGCGTGGTGGCGGTCGATGCGCTCGTCAGGGTCGGTCAATAACATGAAAAAAGCTGCGAGCGTGGAACAGGAAACGAAGGCTCGAGCAGTACGTCGGGAAAGAAAGGGCAACGTCGGATTTCTCGTTATCGATAATCCACCGGTAAATGCCAGTTCCGTCGAAGTCCGCCAGGGACTTCGGGACGGTATCCAGGCATTGGCTCAGGATCCCACGCTGCGTGGGATAGTGATCATCGGCGACGGCAGCACATTCGTGGCTGGCTCAGACATTCGCGAGTTCGATGCGCCGATCCAGTCCCCGTCTTTGCCTGAGGTCATCGTGGCCATCGAGTCCGCGTCGCTGCCAGTCGTCGCGGCAATACACGGTGCTGCGCTCGGCGGAGGCTTCGAACTTTCATTGGGATGCGATGGGCGCATTGCCGTTGCAGACGCCGTCTTCGGGCTGCCCGAAGTCAGTCTCGGAATGATCCCCGGCGCGGGCGGCACGCAGCGCGTCGCTTATATAACCGGGATAGCGAAAGCGATCGAGATCGTGACGTCATCCCGCCGGATGACGGCACACCAGGCGCTGGAATTGGGCCTCGTCGACAAGGTGGTCGATGACCACCTGGCGGATGCCGCCGCCAGTTTTGTGAACACTTTCGACGGAAAGAAGAAGCGCATTCGCGATCGCGTGATGCCCAAAGCGTCGGACGAAGCGATCGAAGCGGCCACCCGGGCTGCGCTTCGATTGCGCAGGCAACTGCCTCATGTCCAGCAGGCCGTTGATGCCGTCAGCATGGCCAGCTCAGTACCGTTCGATGAAGCGCTTTCGCGCGAGCGTGCAGTGTTCAATGTCCTGTGCACGAGTGTCGGAGCACGCGCCTTCCGCCACCTGTTCTTCTCTGAGCGAAATTGCCTGCGTGCCCGATATGGCGGTCATACGCGCACGGAGAGCATCCGGAAGGTTGGTGTCGTCGGGGCGGGCACGATGGGAATGGGCATTGCCGGATGTTTCGCCGACGCCGGCTATGAAGTCGTTATTTTTGACAACGACGAGAAGGTACTTTCGTCGGCTATCGACAAACTCAGGCATGCTTATGACACACTGGTTGTAAAAGGTCGACTTGCAGAGCGTGAAATGCAGGCTCGTCTTTCTCGTGTGTCCAGCGTTACTGACCTTGGGCAGCTGGGCGACGTGGACCTCGCGGTGGAAGCCGTGTTCGAAGACATTGACGTCAAGCGGGAAATCATGCGGCGGATGAATGACGTATTGCCGGCCACGGCGATTCTCGCATCGAACACTTCGTATCTCGACCTCGATCTGCTTGCACGGGAGGCCGGTCGCCCAGACCGGACCGTCGGCCTGCACTTTTTCAGCCCGGCGCAGATGATGCGGCTCCTCGAGGTCGTCGAGACGGAGTACACCGGACCGGAAACAGTCGATATCGCGATAGCGATCGCAAAGCGGCTCGGAAAGATACCCGTCGTTTCGCGAGTCGCGGAGGGCTTCATCGGAAACCGGATTTACGCTGCATATCGGCGCCAATGCGAATACATGCTGGAGGAAGGGGCGCTGCCTGAGCAAATCGATGCGGCACTGGAGAAATACGGATTCGCGATGGGCCCGTTTGCCGTTGCGGACCTGTCAGGACTGGACATAGCGTGGAGGATGCGCCAGAGAGTGAATGCCGTTAGCAAGCCGGCCCGCTATGTGACCATTCCCGATGCCTTGTGCGAGGTGGGCCGGTTCGGCAGAAAGACGAATGCCGGTTACTACCGCTACGAAGCGGGCGGCCGACGCGGCATTCCCGATCCCGTTACTCATTCGATCATCGCAAGAGAGCGCGAAAGGAAGGGCATAGTCGCGCGGACCGCGCAGGGCGAGGAAATCGTCGAGCGTGCAATGGCGTCCATCGTCAACGAGGCGGTGAGAGTGATCAAGGAAGGCGTGGCTTCCCGCGCAAGCGACATTGACATCGTGTTCGTTCATGGTTATGGATTTCCGCGCCATCTCGGCGGTCCACTGTTCTGGGCTCGACAGATTGGCCAGGACAAGATCGGTCAAATGATGAAACGCCTGCGGAGTGCGTCAGGCGCCGACTTGATCGCCGGAGATACGAGCCTGGTTTTCCTGAAAGAGTAACGGGTGGCGACGAGTTTGATGTCATCCACGATCCAATCGGTAGTCGGGGGTAGTGCAGTGAGAATTGTCGTGGCAGTCAAGCGTGTTGTAGATGCGAACGTCAAGGTTCCCGTCGCCTCGGATAACACCCGGGTTGATCTGAGCAACCTGAAGATGTCGATGAACCCGTTCGACGAGATCGCCGTCGAGGAAGCCGTCCGTCTGAAGGAAGCGGGCGTGGCGACCGAAGTGATCGCCGTCTCGGCCGGTGTGGCGCAGGCGCAGGAAACGCTGCGCACGGCCCTCGCGATCGGCGCGGACCGCGCGATCCTGATCGAATCGAACGAAGACCTGCAGCCGCTCGCGGTGGCGAAGCTGCTCAAGGCGCTGGTCGACAGGGAACAGCCGCAGCTCGTGATCCTCGGCAAGCAGGCGATCGACGACGACTCGAACCAGACCGGCCAGATGCTCGCGGCGCTCGCGAACCTGCCGCAGGCGACCTTCGCGTCGAAGGTGACCATTGCAGACGGCAAGGCCACGGTTGCCCGCGAAGTCGATGGCGGCGCGGAAACGCTGTCGCTCACGCTGCCGGCTGTGGTCACCACCGATCTGCGCCTGAACGAGCCGCGCTACGTGACGCTGCCGAACATCATGAAGGCGAAGAAGAAGCCGCTCGAGACGCTCAAGCCGGAAGACCTCGGTGTGGACGTCACGCCGCGTCTGAAGACGCTGAAGGTGGCCGAGCCGCCGAAGCGGAGTGCCGGCGTGAAGGTGCCGGACGTGAAGACGCTGGTCGAGAAGCTGAAGACCGAAGCCAAGGTGCTGTGAGGAGCGATTCGAAATGACGATTCTGGTTATTGCTGAACACGACAACGCTTCGATCAAGGCCGCGACGCTGAATACGGTCGCAGCGGCCCAGAAGATTGGTGGCGACATACACGTGCTGGTCGCGGGCCACAACGCGCAGGGCGCGGCCGAACAGGCTGCGAAGATCGCGGGCGTCGCGAAGGTGCTGCTGGCCGATGCGCCGCAACTCGAAGCGGGTCTCGCGGAGAACGTCGAAGCGACGGTGCTTGCGCTCGTGAAAGCTGGGGCGAACAACTACACGCACATCCTTGCGCCGGCGACGGCGTCGGGCAAGAACGTCGCGCCGCGCATCGCCGCGAAGCTCGACGTCGCGCAGATCAGCGACATCACCGCGGTCGACAGCGCCGACACGTTCGAGCGCCCGATCTACGCGGGCAACGCCATCGCGACGGTGCAGTCGTCGGATCCGGTCAAGGTCATCACGGTGCGTACGACCGGCTTCGATCCGGTCGCGGCCGAAGGCGGCAGCGCGTCGGTCGAGAAGATCGACGCGGCGGCGGACAGTGGCCTGTCGCAGTTCGTGAGCCGTGAAGTCACGAAGCTCGACCGTCCGGAACTGACGAGCGCGCAGATCATCGTGTCGGGCGGCCGCGGTCTCGGCAGCGGCGAGAACTACACGAAGGTGCTGGAGCCGCTGGCGGACAAGCTCGGGGCGGCGCTCGGCGCCTCGCGCGCGGCGGTGGACGCGGGCTTCGTGCCGAACGACTATCAGGTCGGCCAGACCGGCAAGATCGTCGCGCCGCAGCTGTACGTGGCGGTCGGCATCTCGGGGGCGATCCAGCATCTCGCGGGCATGAAGGACTCGAAGGTGATCGTGGCGATCAACAAGGACGCGGAAGCGCCGATCTTCGGCGTCGCCGATTACGGGCTCGT
>Ga0164242_10009188_pt1 | contig 10691 bp, 8 predicted proteins | sample OricomgcompostMG_FD_108783 | JGI IMG/M metagenome (GOLD analysis project Ga0164242, IMG submission 108783) | Miracle-Growth compost microbial communities from Emeryville, California, USA - Original compost - Miracle growth compost (MG) ... | reverse complement strand
TGACCCAGCCGAACGTGACGCAGATTCTTGCCCGCGCGCGGCGCCGCCCGCAGAGCTGGCAGCGAGACCCGCGCCAGATCGGGTTGGAGTACGCCGTCGGCGAGCTCGCGCACGAGCAGATGCTCAAGGAGCTGGTCGAGTGGCCGTGGACGTTCGGCTACGTCGGTGATGCCGACTCGCCGTGGCCCGAGGGCTACCTGCGCGGGTCTTGGGACGAGCTGCACGGCCTGGAGCACGACGGCCTGATCAGCGCCGAGGACTACGCCTACGTCAACGAGCGCGTCGCGGCGCGGTGACGCTCGCCGGCGACGTCGAGCGTCGGGCGCAGGTCGCGCGCCAGCTCGACGAGCTGCTCAGTGGGCCACTGGCGGCGAACGGGCGCCGCGCCACGATTCAGCAGGCTGCGAACTTCGTCCGCAACGGCCGGCCCGACAATGCCCGCCACGCACTCTGGAAGCGGATCGAGGCCGACTACCTCGCTCGACAGAGCGACGTCGAACGAGGTGGCCGTGCGGCACTGCTGACCGCTGGTGTGCCCGGTGCCGGCAAGTCGAGCACCGTCGACGGACTCGGCATCGTCGACGACGGCTGGCGCCGTCTGGACGCCGACGAGATCAAGGCGTACCTGATCGAGGATCTGGTGGCGGCCGGCGCTGTCGACGATGTTCTGGTCGTCGAGCTCGCGGACGGGCACCAGGTGCTGCCGGCCGAGCTCGCCGGCCTGGTGCACACCGAGTCGACGCTGCTGCTCGACCAGATCCGCGCCGACTGCCTGCGTCGCCACGAGAACGTCGTCGTCGAGGGCACCCTGATCTACGAGCCGGCCGCGCATGAGCTCCTGGAGGAGCTCCGCGACCGCGACTATCAGAGCGTCACGATCGTCGACGTCGAGGTGAGTGCCGAGACCGCACACGAACAGGCATTGACCCGGTGGTGGAGCGGTCGTACGGAGCGCATCACCACCGGTCACGGGCAGGGTGGCCGGTACACGCCGGCCGCAGCGATCGACCGCGCGTTCACCGCGGGCGAGCCCTACAGTGTGTGCCGGGCGAACGCGTTCGCGTTGTTCAACTCCGACGCTGCGCACGAGTTCAACGTCATCACGCTCGACGTCGAGGATCGGATCACAGGGAGTCGGGATCATCGCCGGCGCGAGAACGGCGAGCTCATCCCGGGTGCGCGCCCGCCGACCCTGCCATTCGGCGACACCGATCAGCCACAGCCCGCCGCGCAGCCTGCGAGCCGCTCTGTCTCTGCCCCGTCACGGCCACAACCGCCGGGCACGGGCCGGCCACCGCACCAGCCGTGCGGCCGTTCTCTGTAATCACCAGCATCCGAAGCGCCGCGCGCTCGGCACAAACGAGGCCGGCCGCCGCGAAGATCCCCCACAGGCCACCGCCCGCCGGCGCCGCTACTGCGACAGACCCCGATGCGCTGACTCGATGCCATGATGACGCGGTGGAAGGCGCTGATCGCTATACGCATGTGCTGAACGTCGGGCTGCCTGCACTGCCGACTCGGGTTGGCGGTGGGCGTCCGGTGCCGGTCGCTGTGTGGTCGGGCGAGCGTTACGGCGCAGTGATGGTGGTCGAGGACGTCGAGTACGAGGACGACCTGTTGTTCGCGATGGTCTACACGTATCGGCGGGTCGAGGGTGGGTGGGAGGCTTGCCAGGGTTCCGGGGGATTTGATTGGCCGGGAGGTACGTCGAGTTCGGCAGCCGCGGGTCTCGACGATCGCGAGGTTCTCCTGGAGGGCGGCGAGCACGGCTTCAGCCATCTCTGGACCTGTCATCTTGTCGAGGGTTTCGCGGGTGCGGCTGCCCGGTGGGTTGAGCTGGAAGAGGGATCGGGTATAGAACGTCGGCCCGTCCCGCCCAGCGGCGCGGTGTTGGCCGTGCGGCAAGGTGACGGTGCTGCGGCCGTCCGGGTTCTTGATGAGCACGGCGAGCTACTTGGTGAATGGGAGTTGTAGCAAGACAGCCGATCTGCCTGTCCGCTCCGACTGTCTCAGCGAATCGCCGTACAACGCTCGGTAGTTGAACCAAGTTGCTGGACATGGGACTCGACAACGGCCGGTGTCGAGTCCTCGCGCTGGTCCCGGGTGGGAGTAGCGGGTCAGCGGGGAGCGCCGACCAGAACCCGTTCGGGCGCGTCCGGGTCGTCCGGAAGCTGCTCGTCCGCCCAGTGGTCGTCGGCGGGCTCGACGGACACCCGCGGCGTGATCTTGTCCAGCCACGCCGGGAAGTACCAGTTGGCCTTGCCGATCCGGTGCATGATGGCCGGCACCAGCACCGTCCGCAGGATGAACGCGTCGATGAAGATCGCGCTGGCCAGGCCGATGCCGATCAGCTTCACCACCCGGTTGTCGCCCAGGATGAAGCCGCCGAACACCGCGATCATGATGATCGCCGCGGCGGTGATGATGCCGCCGGTCTCGGCCTGCCCGACCGTGATCGCCCGCTTGTTGTCCCTGGTGTGGATCCACTCCTCGTGCATCCGGCTGACCAGGAACACCTGATAGTCCATCGACAGGCCGAACAGGATCGCGAAGAACAAGACCGGCGCGAACGCCTCGATGGGCCCGCCCTTGCCGATGCCGAGCGCCTCCGCGCCCCAGCCCCACTGGAACACCATCACGATGACGCCGAAGGACGCCCCGGCCGCGAAGAGGTTCATCACCGCCGCGGTCAACGGGATGAGCAACGAGCGGAACGCCACCATGAGCAGCAGGAACGACAGGATGACGACGGCGCCGATGAACAGCGGCATCTTGTTCGACAGCACATGGGTGAAGTCGGCGTACACGGCGGTCTGGCCGTAGACGTAGACGTGCCCGCCGGTGTCGTTGTACAGCGGTGGCAGCACGTCGCTGCGCAGGTGGTTCACCAGATCGGTGGTCGCCTCGTCCTGCGGCGAGGTCGTCGACTTGAACGACACCGTCGTCAACCGGTCGGTCAACGGCTTCGGCGCGACGAACACGCTGGCCGGGTCGACGTCCTTGACCGTGCGGACCGTCTCGCCGACCTTGGTGGCGAGCGCCTGCGGGTCCTTGGCGTCGACGACCAGGGTCAGGGTCGAGTTGTAGCCGACGCCGAAGCCCTGCGCGATCAGGTCGTAGCCCTTGCGGGTGGTCGTGGTCGACGGGTCGTTGCCCTGGTCGGCATGGCCCAACCGCATGGAGAAGAACGGGATCGCCAGCCCCACGATGACTACCGCGGCGGCCCCGGCCAGCGCGGCGTTGCGACGCGATACGACGCCGGCCCAGCGCGCCCAGACGCCGACCCGCTCGGACGGGACGTACGTGCCCTCGCGCACTGCCTGCCGCTGCTTGCGTGGCAGCACCTTGAGGCCCAGGAAGCCCAGCAGCGCGGGCAGCAGGGTCAGTGAGGCGACCATCGTCAGGCTGACGGCCACCGCGACGCCGATGGCCATGCCGTAGAAGAAGTTCACGCCGAGCGCGATCAGCCCCAGCATCGCGATGCACACGGTGGTGCCGGCGAACAGCACAGCGCGGCCGGAGGTGTTGATGGCGAGCGCGATCGAATCCGGCACGCTCATGCCCCGGAGCAGGTTCTTCCGATGTCGGGTGACGATGAACAGCGCGTAGTCGACGCCGACGCCGATCACCATCAGCTGGGCGAGCTCGGGTGTCACGTTGGAGACGTCCATCGCGTGGCTGAGCAGGCCGATCAGGCCGAGACCGCTGGCCAGTGCGGCAGCGGCGCTCGCGAGCGGCAGCACCACGGCGCCTGCCGTGCGGAACACGAGGGCCAGGATGATCAGCGCGGCGATGAAGCCGAGCAGCTCCGGCGGGATGCCGCTCTGCGCGGAGCCCTCGCCCTGGAAGGCGTCACCGGTGAACTCGACCTGCAGGTTGTCGCTGCGCAGGGTCTTGAGGGAGTCGTAGACCTTGTCGATGGCCTTCTGGTCGTAGTCCCCGCCGCCCGCGAACTGGATGTTGACCAGTGCGATCGTCGGGTCCTTCGCCGCGAGCAGCTTCGGGTTCGCCGCGGCCGAGGAGAACGTGGCCCCGCTTCCGCAGGTGATCCCGCCCCAGGGGGAGGCCACGGAGCTGACGCGTGCGCCCGCCGAGCACAGCTTGCCGAGCGCGTCGACCACGCCGCCGGGGGCCCGCTCGGCGGTGCCCGACCTGGTGTGCAGCACCATGATCCCGCCGATGCCGGTCTGCCCGGACTGGCCGCTGTCGGTGAGCAGGTTCATGACCTTGCTGGTCTCGGTGCCGGGCAGCGAGAACTCGTCGTGGTAGTCGGCGCCGCCGGCGGACGAGGTGAGGCCCTGGGCCAGGGCGATGAAGGCGATCCAGGCGGCGATCATCCACCACCGGTTGCGCACGGCGAAACGGGCGAGCGTGTCCAACTTCTGCGTCCTTGAAAGTCTGGGCGTGGCAGGGCCAGCTACCGGTCTGCCACGGGAACGGGCGGGGTGTCGGGTTGGTTCCGGTCAGCGCCGGACTGTGATCTGGCCGTCGGCGACGTGGACGTTGACGGTGATCGCAGCGCCTGTGGCGCCGGCGGGCGGGTCGAGCGTCCGGTCGACGGCGATGCCGCCGTGGCCGGTGGTGCGGGCCCCGCCGTCGAGCTCGATCTGCCCGGCGGTCGTGACGTGGGCGTGCACGGTGAGGTTCATCGAGGCCGGGGCGAGCACCGTGACCTGCCCGGCGGCCACGCGGACGTCGATGGTGCGCGGCACCGTCTGCTCCGGCAGGCCGCGCAGGTCGAGTTCGCCCTGACCGAACGCGAGCCGGTAGTGCGCCGCCGGGACGGTCATCGGGCGCCACTGCTTGTTGCCGACGCCGTCGCCGAACTGTGCCGACGTCGTGCTGAACGCCAGGTTGCCGGCGACGGCCAGCGGCAGCAGCGCGGCGATGGACCACGGCGTGCGCCGCAGGACCCCACCGACGACCAGCCCGGCGACCAGGATCGCCGTCGACGTCCAGAAGTAGGTGTGGATGGGGATGCCGCCGGCCGAGTCGATGATCGCGAGCACGATCAACGCCACGCCGAGCGCGCCCAGCGCGGCGATCTTGACGGGCAGGGCGCGGCGGCGACGCTCGCGCCGGCGTTCCCGGCCCTGCGTGTGGCTCTCGGCCAGCCAGGCCCGTCCCTCCCGTACCCACGTCGGCTCGCCCGACGTGGCCGGCGGCAGCGGGCGGGTGGCGTCCTCGTCGCCTTTCGACAGGTCGACGGTGGGCGGTGCCGTCGGTGCGGCGTCCGGGCGCTGCAGGTCGTGCCGGGCGAAGGCCACCACGAGGACGACCACCACCACCGCCACGACGGGCACGAACGGGCCGGGCGCCCACCAGCTGAACGCGACCGCCCACAGCAGCACGCCCGCGACGGTGATGACGAGCCAGGGCGGCACGTGCCGCCGGCGCAGCTCGCCGACCCAGCGGTCGATGGCGGCGCGTTCGGTGCCGGCGTCGGGGATGGCCGCCCACGCCAGCAGGTACGCCAGGATGCCCGCGCCGCCGAAGAACGCCGAGGTGGCGAACAGGACGCGGAACAGCACGGGGTCGACGGCGAAGTACTCGCCGAGCCCGCCTGCCACCCCGGCGCCGACCCTGCTGGTGCGGCTGCGGCGTAGTCGGCGCTCGTCGGCCGGTGCGTCAGGCGCCGGCATCGCGGTGGAGGTGTCGCTCGTGGTCATGGCGCACAGCCTGCGTCCCCGACCCGGCCCGGCGCATCGGGTACTGCCCTGAGACCGACCCTGATTCACCGGCTCCGGGGCTGTCCTGATGCGAGCGGCGCGTCATGACGGCAATCATGGTGCGGTGACCCCGCCCGCCACCACCACGCCCCGGCTCTACCGCCGGCCGGACATCGGGCTGCTCGGTGGGGTGGCGGCCGGTATCGCCGAGCACCTGCACGTGCGCACCCGCGTCGTGCGCCTGGCGTTCATCGGCCTGGCGTTCGCCGCCGGCCTGGGCGTGGCGCTCTACGGTGCCTACCTGATCGTCGTACCGTCGGCGCCGTACGCCGGCCGCGGACGTTTCCCGCGCTGGGTCGAGTACGTCCTCGCGCTGTGCGCCGCCGCGGCGACCGTGGCGGTGACGGCGACGTCGGTGCCGAAGAGCGGGCTGCTCGTGCCGATCGTGCTGGCCTTCATCGGTGGCGCGCTGATCTGGCGGCAGGCCAGCGAGCCGGAGCGTGACCGGCTGCTCGAGTACTCCCGCACGTCGCTGGCCACCGGCCCGTCGACGCTGCTGGGCCGGGTGCGGCTCGCCGGCGGCCTGGCGCTCGTGGTGGCCGGCGCGATCATCGTGTTGGTGCGCGCCGACTTCACCGCATTCCGCCAGGGGTTGCTGGCCGCGGTCGTCACGGTGATCGGCCTCGCGCTGATCAGCGGCCCGTGGTGGATGCGGATCATGACGCAGCTGTCGGCCGAACGCTCCGAGCGCATCCGGTCGCAGGAGCGGGCGGATCTGGCCGCGCAGGTGCACGACTCCGTGCTGCAGACGCTCGCGCTGATCCGCCGCAACGCCTCCTCACCACGGGAGGTCGCCCGGTTGGCTCGCGGGCAGGAGCGCACCCTGCGCACGCTGCTCTACGGAGCACGAGTTGCGAGCGGACAGCTCTCCGAGGAGCTGCGCGCCGCGGCCGCCGAGGTGGAGGACGACTACGCCGTGGCGATCGACGTCGTCGTGGTGGGTGACGCCCCCGTCGACGACGTGCTGGCCGCGGGCGTCGCCGCCACGCGCGAGGCGCTGGTCAACGCCGGCAAGCACGCGCAGGTCGAGACCATCAGCCTGTACGCCGAGGTGGAGGAGGAGCAGGTGAGCATGTTCGTCAAGGACCGGGGAGTGGGGTTCGAGGTCGACGACGTCGCCGACGACCGGCAGGGCGTGCGCGGGTCGATCATCGGGCGGGTCGAGCGGCACGGCGGCACCGTGCACGTCGGCGCGGTCGCCGGCTCGGGCACCGAGATCGAGATCCGCCTGCCGAGGAGTCGCTCGTGAGCAGCAGGCGCGTCGTGCTCGTCGACGATCACGCGATGTTCCGCGCCGGCGTCCGTGCCGAGCTCGGCGAGCGGGTCGACGTGGTCGGTGAGGCCGGCTCGGTGGCCGAGGCGGTCGCCGTGATCGGCGCGCGCCGGCCCGAGGTGGTGCTGCTCGACGTCCACCTGCCCGACGGCGGCGGGCTCGCGGTGCTCGAAGCGGTGCGGGCACGCAGTCCGGAGGTGCGCTTCCTCGCGCTGTCGGTGAGCGACGCCGCCGAGGACGTCATCGCGATCATCCGGGCCGGGGCGAGCGGCTACGTCACGAAGACGATCTCCGCCGACGAGCTGGCCGACGCGGTCGACCGGGTGGCCGAGGGTGACGCGGTGTTCAGCCCCCGGCTGGCCGGGTTCGTGCTGGACGCGTTCCGGGACGCGCCGTCCGCGCCGTCGGCCGGGGGGAGTTCGCGGCCCCAGCAGGTCGTGGACCCGGAGATGGACCAGCTGACGCCGCGGGAGCGGGAGGTCCTGCGCCTGCTCGCCCGCGGCTACGCCTACAAGGAGATCGCCGCCGAGCTGTTCATCTCCGTCAAGACGGTCGAGACCCACGCGTCGAACGTGCTGCGCAAGCTGCAGCTGTCCAGTCGGCACCAGCTGACCCGGTGGGCCGCCGACCGCCGCCTCCTGGACTGACGCCCCGCTCGGCCTCCGGGTCGCTGGTCCGCGGTCGTTATCGCGCGCCGCGGCAGACGCGGAGCATGGCGTCGGCCAGCGCCGGGCCGTGCTCGCCGAGGGCGCCGCGGTAGGTGTCCAGGATGACCCGCTCGCGGCCGAGCTCGATGCGTGTGCCGCCGGCGTTCATCCGGGCGCGCTGGATGCGGGCCGACAGCGTGGTGCGCTCGGCGACCAGGCGCAGGATCGCCTCGTCGATGGCGTCGATCTGCTGGCGCAGCAGCGGGATGGCTTCGGCGGCCTCGGGCGCTGTGGCGTCGGGTGAGCCGGCGTTCGTGGGCTGGATGGCGGTCATCGTGTTCCCTTTCGTGGTGCCGAGCCGTACCCCCGACACGCGAAACGCCCCGGGCGATCGGGCCCGGGGCGTCTGTTTGTCGGCAGGTCAGCCAGCAACGACGGGCACCGGGGTCCGGTACCCATAAAAGAAGACGTTGCTGCGCACACGACGATGGTCGCACGTCGCGGTCCGCCGCGGCAACCGGCCCCTGGGCCCGGGCGCCCTGAACCCCTACGCTGCGCCGCCGAGTTCCTCCTCCTCCGCCTGGGCCTCCGCGACGATCTCCTCGGCGTTGGCCGCTGCGTCCTCCGGCGCGAGCCGGCTGCGCAGCGCGAGCCACCACACGGCCGCGCTGAGCCCCAGCAGGACGAGGAAGTCCCACCCGAAGCCGATCGTGCCGGTGTTGCCCAGGTGCGGGTCGGGGAAGGTGCCGAGCCAGCTGATCAACGCCAGGCCGCCGAGCCAGGGCAGCGCCCACAGCCCGTGCCGCCAGTCCAGCCTGTCCATGGTGCCCTCGCGGTCGGTGGCCTTGAAGATCGCCAGCACGACGAAGCCGATGAGGACGGACAGGAACAGCCGCCAGTTCTTGTCCCACCCGGCCCAGAAGACGATCAGGTTCGCCGAGTAGAAGGCGAGGAACGGGATCAGGTCCCCGAACGGCAGCCGGAACGGACGCTCCTGCTTCGGCAGCTGACGTCGCAGTGCGGCGACGACGATCGGCCCGGATCCGAACGACAGCGCGGTCGCCGAGGTGATGAAGCCGACGAGCTTCTGCCAGCTGGGGAACGGCAGGAACACGATCAGCCCGATGACGAACGTGACGAGCAGGCTGATCAGCGGCACGCCACGCGGCGTGGTCCTCGTCAGGGCCTTCGGGGCGTTGCCGTTCTTGCCCATGGCGTAGGAGATCCGGCCGGTGACCGTGGTGTAGATCAGCCCGGTGTCGGCCGGCGAGATGACCGCGTCCACGTAGAGCACCGTCGACAGCCAGCCCAGGCCGATCAGCGACGCGATCGACGCCAGCGGGGCGTTGGCGTCCTTGATGTGGTCGCTGATGCCGGGCCAGCCGTCGGCGAGGGCCGCGGGGTGGAGCGCGGCGATGAACGCGATCTGCAGCGCCACGTAGATGACCGCGGTGATCAGCACCGATCCGACGACGGCCAGCGGCACGTTGCGCTTGGGTTTGTCCGTCTCGCCGGCCAGCTCGATGCCCTGCCGGAACCCGAGGTAGGAGAACACGATGCCGCCCGTCGCGACGGCGGTGAAGATCGCGTGCATGCCGCCGACGGAGAAGCCGTGGCTGTGGAAGTTGCCGCCGTGCACGCTGGTGACCAGGAACGCGATGATCACCGAGATGATGATCGCCAGCTTCCACCACACGGCGACGTTGTTGAGCCGGGCGAACCACCGGACACCGAAGTAGTTGACGACGACGAAGAAGGCCATCGCCAGGACCGCGACGACGTAGCCGAGCCCGGTGAGGGCGTACACGCCGCCCGGGTGCGCGGACGTGAAGTCGGCGTACCGGCTCGCGTACTGCAGCGCGCCCTCGACCTCGATCGGGGCGACCGCCGCCGCGGCGATCCAGTTGACCCAGCCCATGGTGAAGCTGGCGAACGAGCCGTAGGAGACGTGCGGCATGCGGATGACCCCGCCGGCCACCGGGAACATCGTGCCGAGCTCGGCGTAGGAGAGTCCGATCAGGATGATGGCCGCGGCGCCGACCACCCAGGCGATGATCGCGGCCGGCCCGGCGATCGCCGCCGCGTTGGCCGCGCCGTACAGCCAGCCCGAGCCGATGATCGACCCGACGCTGGCGAACAGCAGGCCGACGACCCCGATCTCGCGCTTGAGCCCGCCCGCGTGAGCGCTCGGGGCCGGGCGCGGTTTGTCCAGCGTGGGCATGGGAGCTCCTCTCGTCCATCGAAGCCGGTACCCGGTACCGGTAGGCGCGAAACGGATGCGTCAGCCCCCCGCCGTAGGCTGGGCGGTGAGATGACGCAGCCGCCCGACACCCTGTTCGACGTCCCCACGGAGGGCCGCCCGCGCGCCCGCCGGACCGACGTCGCGGCCCTGCTCGACGGGCTCAACCCGCAGCAGCGCGCGGCGGTCGTGCACGAGGGTGGCCCGCTGCTGATCGTGGCCGGCGCCGGGTCGGGCAAGACGCGCGTGCTCACCCACCGGGTCGCCTACCTGCTGGCCGAGCGGGGGGCCACGCCCGGGCAGGTCCTCGCCATCACCTTCACCAACAAGGCCGCCGGCGAGATGAAGGAGCGGGTGTCCGCGCTGGTCGGCCCGCGGGCCCGGGCGATGTGGGTCAGCACGTTCCACTCGATGTGCGTGCGCATCCTGCGCGCCGAGGCCAAGACGCTCGACCTCAAGTCGTCCTTCTCGATCTATGACGCCGACGACTCCAAGCGGCTGATGACGATGGTGACGCGCGAGCTCGACCTCGATCCCAAGCGCTACCCGGCCCGCTCGCTCAGCGCGCAGGTCAGCAACCTCAAGAACGAGCTCGTCGGCCCGATCGTCTGGGCGGACCGCGTTGCCAGCGCGCACGACAAGGTGCTGGCCGACGTCTACACCCGCTACCAGCAGCGGCTGCGTGACGCCCACGCCCTCGACTTCGACGACCTGATCATGGCCACCGTCGACCTGCTGCAGCGCTTCCCCGACATCGCCGACCACTACCGCCGCCGCTTCCGGCACGTCCTGGTCGACGAGTA
>Ga0164242_10009187_pt1 | contig 10692 bp, 8 predicted proteins | sample OricomgcompostMG_FD_108783 | JGI IMG/M metagenome (GOLD analysis project Ga0164242, IMG submission 108783) | Miracle-Growth compost microbial communities from Emeryville, California, USA - Original compost - Miracle growth compost (MG) ... | reverse complement strand
GCCAACCATGAAGGCGGGCCATTTCCAGCCATTCGTCTCGCGCCGGGTGATCGCGATGGTCGAGATGCACTGCGGGGCGAACACGAACCACATCAGGAAGGCGAGCGCGGTGGCGAGGCTCCAGCGGTGGCGCAAATTGTCGATCATCGCGCCGTTGCCGCTGGCGCTGTCGGGATTGTCGACCGAATAGACCGTGCCGATCGCCGCCACCGCCACCTCGCGCGCCGCCATCGCCGGGATCAGCGCGAGCGCGATGTCGCGGTTGAAGCCGATCGGGCGGACCACCGGCTCGACGACATGGTTGGCGATGCGCCCGGCGATCGAATAATCGACCGGCGAGACATGGCTGCCCGCCGGCGGCTGCGGGAAGCTGAGCAGCGCCCACAGGATCACCGTCGTCGTCGCGATGATCGTGCCGGCGCGCTTCAGGAAGATCATCGCGCGGGTCCACAGCCCCAGCGCGATGTCGCGCAGCCGCGGCCACTGGTATTTGGGCATCTCCATCATGAAGCCCGACGAGGCGCCCTTCGTCACCGTCCGCCGCAGCACCAGCGCGGCGAAGAAGGCGCCGACGATGCCCAGCACATAGAGCGCGAACATCACCAGCCCCTGCAGGCCGACGAACGGCAGCACCTTCGTATTGGGAATCAGCGCGCCGATGATGAGCGTATAGACCGGCAGCCGCGCCGAGCAGGTCATCAGCGGCGCGATCAGGATGGTGGTGAGACGGTCCTTCTCGTCCTCGATCGTGCGCGTCGCCATGATGCCGGGGACGGCGCAGGCGAAGGACGACAGCAACGGGATGAACGCGCGCCCCGACAGCCCGACCGCGGCCATGATCCGGTCCATCAGGAACGCGGCGCGGACCATGTAGCCCGACGCTTCGAGCAGCAGGATGAAGAAGAACAGGATCAGGATCTGCGGCAGGAACACCACCACCGCGCCGACGCCGGCGATCACCCCGTCGACGATCAGCGAGCGCAGGATCGAGTCGGGCATGACGGTCTTCACCGCGCCGCCCAGCCAGGCGAAGCCGGCGGAGATCGCGTCCATCGGCGCCTGCGCCCAGGCGAACACCGCCTGGAACATGACGAACAGGATCGTCGCCAGCAGCACCAGCCCGAACACCGGGTGCAGCGCCACCGCGTCGAGCGCGTGGGTCCAGCGCCGCACCGGCGTCTCGGACACCGTCGCGGCGAGCGAGATCGCCCGCGCGCGCCGCTGCAGCGTGGCGATGTCCTCGTGCAGGCTGTGGTCGGCGGCACGCAGCGCGACCGCCGGGCCGCCGCGGGCCGCCTCGCCGATCGCCGCCTTGAGGTCGTCGATGCCGCGCCGCCGCACCGCGACCGTCGGGATCACCGGCACGCCCAGCTCGCGCTCCAGCACCGCGGGGTCGAGCGTCAGCCCGTCGCGCGTCGCGAGGTCGATCATGTTGAGCGCCACCACCGTCGGCAGGCCCAGCGCGATCAGTTGCAGCGTGAAGCGCAGATGGTTGTCGAGATTGGCGGCGTCGACGACGATCACCAGCACGTCGGGCAGCCGCTCGCCGGCCTGCGCGCCGGTCACGACGTCGCGCGTCACCCGCTCGTCGGGCGAGGCGGGATCGAGGCTGTAGGCGCCGGGCAGGTCGAGCACCTCGACCGGCCGGCCGTCGGCCAGCGCGGTGCGCCCGGCATGGCGCTCGACGGTGACGCCGGGATAATTGCCGACCTTCTGCCGCGCGCCGGTCAGCGCGTTGAACAGCGCGCTCTTGCCGGAATTGGGATTTCCGACCAGCGCGACCAGTGGCGCCGGGTTCATCAGGACGACACTTGGCGAATCAAGCGCACATCATCCTCCCCTGCAAGGGGAGGTGGCAGTCGCGTTAGCGACTGACGGAGGGGTGTCACCCTCCATCTTGAGCGGGACACCCCTCCACCAAGCCGCTTCGCGTCTTGGTCCCCCTCCCCTTGCAGGGGAGGATTGAAGGCTCACATCATATCCCACGATAAATGCCTAGCTTGCGAGCGGCGAGACGTGGATCGCGCCGGCGACCGCGCGGCGCAGCGCCACCGTCATCCGGCCGATGCGGCAGGCGATCGGCCCGCCGCCCAGCCGCGCGCGGTGCAGCACCTCGACCTCGACGCCCTCGTCGAAGCCCAGTTCGCGCAGCCGCCGCGCCTCGGGCACGGCGAGTCGCTCCCAGTCGATCGCGGCGACCGTCGCATGCTGCCGGCGCGGCAGCGCTTCCAGGCTGACGGGTAGTATCACACGCGACGACATATCCATGCTGCGAGTGATTATCAATAAGCCGGCGCGAAGGAAAGGCCGAAAATGCGAATCAATCGCAGATGAAGGGGCCGACCGGGCTCAGGCCGGGGGATAGCGCAGCCGCCCCACGAACCGCGACAGGCTGGGCAGCCGCTCGCGCTGCTGGATCAGCTGCGCCTTGGTCTTCTCGAACCTGAGGATGCCGTCGATGCGCCGCGACAGGAACGCGCGCGTGTCGGCGAACCCCTCGCTCTCGTCGTCGAGGAACACGGTGATCGTCGCGACATAGACGCCCGAGAGGATCGCCCGCTTGGTATAGTGATTGTAATCGGTCGCGGTGTCGCCGGCGCGCCGCCACATCAGGTCGGCGGCGTGCCAGCCGAGCTTGGCGGCGCGCAGCGCGTTCTGCGGCATCGCCAGGATCGTCAGCGCGCGCCGCAGCGCCTCGCGATTCGGCGCGAGCGCGTCGAGCCGCGCCTCGACCTGCGCCGAAATCCTCTCGCGGATCTTCATCGCGGCCAGCCGCTCGTCGGGCGTCGCCGCGATCATCGCGCGATCGACGTGCCCGAACCACGCCGCGATCATCTCGACCGCGCCGCCCGAAAAGGCCAGCGTCGCCACGTCGGGATCGATCCCCCGCGCCGCCGCCGCTGCCGCGACCGCCGCCTCGGACCAGCCGTCGAAGGCGGCGTTCGCCGCGATCGCCGGCGCAAGCGCGGCGCGAATCTCGTCGAGCGTGGCGTCTTCGGGCAGGGGCTGGTCGGGCATCCCGGTCCCATACCGCTTCGCCCCGGCCTTGTCGAAGGGCGAGTTTGCCGCCCGGCGCCGCGCCGAGAGGGCGAAGGCGCCGCTTTCCTACACGATCATGTTCTGCTAACGTTCCAGAAAATCGCTCTTTGACATCGCAAGAACCCCGGCCCTTCGCGCGTGATGGGTAATGACCTTTGTGACCTTTCGCGGGGGGAGGGCGCGCCGCTAGTCCGCGCCCGAGGCGGCGGCGACCGGCGCAAGCTGCACCGGCTCGGACGCGCGGCGGCGGACCAGCACCAGCGCGGCGGCGACCAGCACCGCGCCGACCAGATCGGCCGTGCCGAGCCGCTCGTCATAGGCGAGCCAGCCGACCGCGCCGGCCACGATCGGCTGGGTGAGCAGCCCGATGCCGACGACCAGCGGCGACAGCTTGCCGAGCGCGTAGATCATCAGCCCCTGCCCCAGCACCTGGCTCGCCAGCGCGACGCCGATCAGCGGCGTCCAGTCGTGCGGCCAGACGCGCTCGCCGAGCGCGAAGGCGACGAGCAGCAGCGGCAGCAGGCTCGCCAGCGACGACAGCGCCAGCGCCGGCAGCGGCGCCAGCGTGGCGCGGGCGCGGGCCATCACGATGAAATAGCCGGTGTAGAGCAGGCCGGCGAACAGGCAGAACAGGTCGCCGGCAAAGTTGCGCGAGGACAGTTCGTAAGACCGTCCCATCAGCAGCGCGGCGCCGATTGCGGCGAAAAGCAGCGCCAGCGCCTGCGCCCGGCTCGGCAGCGACCGCGCGACGATGAAGCCGTAGATCGGATACAGCAACGTGGCCGAATTGCCGAACAGCGTCGCATTGGCGAGCGTCGTCCTCAGGATGCCGACGTGCCAGCTGCCGAGATCGCCGGCGAAGCAGACGCCGGCGGCCGCCAGCATCAGCCACATCGCCCGCCCCATTCCGGCAGGACGCCAGCCGCTGCCGATCGCAAGGGCCATCAGCACCGGCACCGCCAGCCCGATCCGCCAGAAGCCGGCGGCGATCGGCCCGACGTCGGCAAGGCGCACGAACCACGGCCCGAAGGCGAGCGCGACATTGGCGACGACCAGCGCGGCGAGCGCGGGCAGATCGGTTTCCCCGTGACTAGTTTTTCTTGAACGCGCGTCGGGATGCATGTCGAACTCTCGCCGCCTATCTGGCTCGGGTGCCGGTAGCAAAAGGAAACCTTATGCCAAGCCTTTTCGACCCCATTCGGCTCGGCGCGATCGCTGCGCCCAACCGCATCCTGATGGCCCCGCTGACCCGCGGCCGCGCGACGCGCGAGCATGTGCCGACGGCGATCATGGCCGACTATTACGCCCAGCGCGCGTCGGCGGGCCTCATCATCTCGGAGGCGACCGGGATCAGCCGCGAAGGGCTCGGCTGGCCCTATGCGCCGGGCCTGTGGACCGACGAGCAGACCGAGGCGTGGCGGCCGGTGACGCAGGCGGTCCACGACACCGGCGGCCGGATCGTCGCGCAGCTTTGGCACATGGGCCGGATCGTCCATCCCGACTTCCTCGGCGGCGACAGGCCGGTCTCCTCCTCGGCGACGACCGCGCCGGGGCAGGCCCACACCTATGCGGGCAAGCAGCCCTATGCCGAGTCGCGGCCGCTCGGGATCGACGAAATCCCCCGCCTGCTCGACGATTATGCCCGCGCGACGAAGAACGCGCTCGCCGCCGGGTTCGACGGCGTCCAGCTCCACGCCGCGAACGGCTATCTGATCGACCAGTTCCTGCGCGACGGCGCCAACAAGCGGAGCGACCGCTACGGCGGCAGCCCCGAGAACCGCATCCGCCTGCTCGTCGAGGTGGTCGAGCGGATCGCCTCGGTCGCCGGCGCCGACCGCACCGCGGTGCGCTTCTCGCCCAACGGCGACACGCAGGGGGTGATCGACAGCGATCCCGAGTCGGTGTTCGTGCCCGCGGCCAGGGCGCTCGGGCAGATCGGCATCGCCTTCCTCGAACTGCGCGAGCCCGGCCCCGACGGCACCTTCGGCAGCACCGCGCAGCCCAAGGTCTCGCCCGCGATCCGGCAGGCGTTCGACCGTCCGCTGGTGCTCAACCAGGACTTCAGCGGCGCGACGGCGCAGGCGGCGCTCGATTCGGGACTGGCCGACGCGATCGCCTTCGGGCGACCGTTCCTCGCCAACCCCGACCTTCCCGAGCGGCTGCGCCGGGCTGCGCCGCTCAATCCCGACGTGGCGGCGACCTGGTACAGCCGCGGGCCGGAAGGCTATCTCGACTATCCGACGCTGGAAAGCGAGGAGGAGGAAGCCGAGGCCGCGGAATAGGCCTTTCGGAACAAGGAACCCCGGCGACCCTGCGGCCACCGGGGTTCTCGTTCGCGCTCCCCCGCGAAAGGGAGAGCCGGTCGGCCCCGACACCCTCGAGGGGGCGGCGCCGGAGCCGTTTTGCGTGCTTACTGGAGCAGCTTGAGCACGTTCTGCTGGCTCTGGTTGGCCTGCGCCAGCATCGCGGTCGAGGCCTGACCGAGGATCTGCGCCTTGGCGAGGTTGGTCGTCTCGGCCGAGAAATCGGCGTCCTGGATGCGGCTGCGCGCATCGGTCAGGTTGGTCGCGTCGCTGGTCATGTTGTTCACCGACGACTGCAGCTGGCTCTCGGCGGCGCCGAGGCCGGCGCGGACGCCGTTGACCGTCTTCAGCAGGCCATCAACCGTGCCGAGTGCGGTGTCGGCCGCCGTGACGCCGGTGGCGACGTCGGCGGCGGAACCGCCGATATCGACCGCCGTGGTGCCCAGCGCGCTGAGGGTGCTGAGATCGTCGATCTTGATCGTGACGGTGTCGCCGCTGTTGGCGCCCGTCTGGATCGTCGTCGTGCCGCCGGCGCCCGCGGTGCCGAACAGGGGAACGCCGTTGAACTGCGTGTCATCGACGATCGCGCCGATCTGCTTCGAAAGCGCATCGACTTCTTTCTGCATGTTGGCGCGGTCATCGGTGCTGTAGGTGCCCGACGCCGACTGCACCGCCAGCTCGCGGATGCGCTGCAGCATGTTGGTCACTTCGTCCAGCGCGCCGTCGGCGGTCTGCGCCATGGCGATGCCGTCGTTGGCGTTGCGGATGCCCTGGTTCATGCCGTTGATCTGCGACGTCATCGAGTTCGAGATGGCGAGGCCGGCGGCATCGTCCGAAGCCGAGTTGATGCGCTTGCCGGTCGACAGGCGCTGCATGCTCTGCTGCAGGCTCAGCGAGGCGGAAGTCGACGCATTCGCAGCGCGGAGCGCGCTGATGTTGGTTCCGATAACAGTCATTTTCCGTGTCTCCGTTCGTAGCTGGCGATCCCCGCCGCCCCCTGGCGAGGGGCCGAGCCGCCACACCGGATAACGACCGCGGTTGACCGGGCTTTAGGCAAATTCACGTTTTTGACGCGCGAACCTCGCGCAGCGCCGATCTGTTGCACGCATGTTACGGCAAGACTGGCAAAAAATTGCCGGCCGCCGGCAATTGCTTTACGCTCTGTTTACCAAGGATGCCGCATTTCCTCCGCCGCAAACGGGGGGATTCAATGCCAACCATCTTTCCTTCTGCAGCGGTGCTGCGCCAGAAATACGCACTCGTCTCGTCGCTGCGCGCCCAAGGCTTCGCGATCGGCTCGTTCGAGGACGCGCGGCCCGGCGCCGGCGATCTCTTCCTGATCGCCGAGGGCGAGACGCCGTCGGCGCCGGCGCGGACGATCATCGTCGGCGACGGCCCGCGCCGGATCGAGCCGTCGCGCGACGGCAACCCGGCCCGGGTCTCGTTCGACGGCGCCGACGCGGCGATCGGCAACGGCTTCGTCCGCGCGATGCTCGCCGGCCCCGAGATGCCGACCGCCGCAGATCCCGAGAGCCTGGCGCTCTTTGCGCTGGCCGAGCGGGTCGCGGCGGCCGACATCACCGTCCTCATCAACGGCCCGACCGGCACCGGCAAGGAAGTGCTGGCCCGCGCCATCCACCTCAATTCGGCGCGCCGGGACGGACCGTTCATCGCGGTCAACTGCGCCGCGCTGCCCGAATCGATGCTCGAAGCCCTGCTGTTCGGGCACCAGAAGGGCGCGTTCACTGGCGCGTCGTCGGGCGGCGAGGGCTTTTTCCGCGCCGCGAACGGCGGCACGCTGCTGCTCGACGAGATCGCCGAGATGCCGCTGACGTTGCAGGCCAAGCTGCTGCGCGCGCTGCAGGAACGCGAGGTGATCCCGATCGGCGCCACGCAGGCCGAGCCGATCGACGTCCGCGTCATCGCCTGCGCCAACCGCGATCTGCAGGGCGAGGTCGCCGCCGGGCGCTTCCGCGCCGACCTCTATTATCGCCTCAGCGTGTTTCCGCTGGAGACGAAGAAGCTCGCCGACCGGCCGCAGGACATTCCGGCGCTGATCGCGACGCTGATCCTGCGCCACGCCGGCAGCCGCAGGACGGTGCCGTGGCCGAGCGCCGCCGCGATCGACGCGCTGACGGCGCACGGCTGGCCGGGCAACGTCCGCGAGCTGGAGAACGTGATCCAGCGCGCATTGCTGTTCGCCGCGGGCGACACGATCGAGGCGAGCCATATCGTGTTCGACCGCGTGCCCGATGCGCCGCGCGAAGCGGCGGGACCGGCCGAAGCGCCGCAGACCCTGGGCAACATCGTCCAGATGTCCGAATTCCAGGCGATCCGCGAGACGTTGGCGGCGTGCGGCGGCAGCCGGATTGAGACCGCCAGGCGCCTCGGCATTTCCGAACGCACCTTGCGCTACCGCCTCGCCAAGGCGCGCGAGCAGGGTGAGGACATCCTGAACCTGAAGGCGGCGTCGGCATGAGCGGCGTCGGCGGCATCGGGGGCATGAGCCCCGTCGATCGGGTGATGGCGCTGCGCGCGCAGATCCTCGAACAGAACCAGGCGCTGCAGCGCGCGCAGTCGGCGCCGGTCGGCGGCACGGGCGCCGCGACGGGCGCGGCATCGGCCAGGCCGGCGAGCTTCGCCGACACGCTCGAGCAGGCGCTGAAGAGCGTCAATGACGGCCAGCAGCAGGCGAGCGCCCTTTCCGACGCCTATGAGCGCGGCGAGACGATCGACATCGCCAAGGTGATGCTGGCGCGCCAGCAGGCGCAGGTGGGCTTCGAGGCCACGCTGCAGGTCAGGAACAAACTCTTGTCCGCCTACAAGGACATCATGAGCATGCCGGTATAATCGACCATGAGCACGCAACTCGCACCCGCCGGCGCCGCGACGCCGACCCTCGTTCCCGAACGCTTCGCCAATCCGCTGAAGCAGATCGGCGCATTGATGGCGCAACCCGCGGTCCGTCGCGCGCTGCCGATGGCGCTGATGGTCGGGCTGATCGCCGCCGCGGCGCTCGCCTGGCTGATGCTGTCGACGCCGCCGCAGCGCACGCTGTTCGCCGGGCTCGCCGATGCCGACAAGGCGGCGGTGACGCAGGCGCTGACCACCGGCGGCATCGCCAACCGGATCGACCCCGATACCGGTGCGATCACCGTCAGCCGCGACGATTACGCCAAGGCCCGGATGCTGCTCGCCGGCCAGAACCTGCCGAAATCGGCGCCGACCGGCTATGCGCTGCTCGACGACCTGCCGATGGGCACCAGCCGGGCGGTGGAGGGCGAACGGCTGCGGCAGGCGCGCGAAACCGACCTTGCCCAGTCGATCGAGCAGATCAACGCGGTCGATTCGGCGCGCGTCCACCTCGCCATGCCGGAGGATTCGGTGTTCGTCCGCGACGATGCCGCGCCATCGGCATCGGTCGTGCTGAAGCTGGTCGCCGGACGCAGCCTCGACGACACGCAGGTCGCCTCGATCGTCAATCTCGTCGCCTCGTCGGTGCCGGGGATGAAGCCCGACGCGGTTACGGTGGTCGATCAGATGGGCAATCTGTTGAGCAAGCCCGGCGGCCGCGATTCGGCGGCGCAGGCGAGCGACGACCGCATCGAGTTCCAGCGCAAGGTCGAGGACAAGTACCGCACGCAGCTGATCCAGCTGCTGACCCCGCTGGTCGGCGCGGGCAATTTCTCCGCCGAGGTGCAGGCCGACGTCGATCTCGACCAGACCCAGGCGACCCGCGAAAGCTATGACAAGGACGGCGCGCTCAAGGCCGAGCAGGGCAGCTGGACGACGCAGGGCGCCGGCAACCAGCCGCCGAGCGGGATTCCCGGCGCGCTCTCCAACACGCCGCCGCCGGCGAGCCAGATCACCGCGCCCGCCGCGCAGGCCGCCGCCGCGCCGGGCACGCCGCCCGCCGGGGCCGCGACGCCGGCCACGCCCGCGACGACGCCCGCCGCCGGATCGATCCCCGATTCGCAGAAGGCGAGCGACAGCTACACCCGCGCCTACAACCTAGGCCGCGAGATCTCGGTGACGCAGGCGACGCCCGGCGCGGTCAAGCGGCTGTCGGTCGCGGTGGTGCTGCGCGACACCGGCACCGGCAAGCCGCGCAGCCAGGCCGAGATCGCCAACATCACCCAGCTCGTCCGCGCCGCGGTCGGCTATGACGCCAGCCGCAACGACCAGGTGACGGTGATCCAGGCCAAATTCGCCGGCGCCGACGCTGCGGCCGATGCCGCACCCTGGTATCAGGCGAGCTGGCTGCCGATGGTGCTGCGCAACGCGACCGCGATCGTCGTCGCGCTGCTGGTGCTGCTGTTCGGGGTCCGCCCGCTCGCCCGCACGCTGCTTCGGAAGCGCGAAGAGGCGGCGCACCCGCGGCTCGCGCTCGGCAACCTCGGCGAGGACGGCGAGGCTGCGGCAACCCCGGTCAGCATCGACATGCTCGAAAGCGGGCGCGGCTATGACGACCGCGTCGGCCTGGTCCGCGGCTTCACCCGCGACAATCCCACCCGCGCCGCGCTGGCGGTGCGCGACATGATCCGATCGGACGCCGAAAGATGATGAACGCTGCACCCAAGACCTTCACCGGCGTCGAGCGCGCCGCGGTGCTGATGATGCTGGTCGGCGAGGAGGAAGCCGCGGCGATCCTCCAGAAGCTCGATCCCGACGAGGTGCGCCAATTGGGCGCGGCGATGTTCGCGGTCGCCGATGTCGGCGAGCCCGACGTCGAGCAGGTGCTCGACGATTTCGTCGATCGCGCGCGGGAGCGGACCGCGATCGGCTTCGACCCCGCGCCGAAGATCGCGGCGGTGATGAACCGCGCGCTGGGCCCCGACAAGGCGTCGAGCGTGCTCGCACGCATCACCCCGACCGAGGACGCCTGCGCGATCGACCTGCTCGACTGGCTCGAGGCGCCCGAGATCGCCGCGATGATCGAGAAGGAGCATCCGCAGGTCGCCGCGCTGCTGCTCGCCAATCTCGATCCCGCGGTCGCCGCCAAGGTGCTCGAACTGCTGCCCGACGGAATGCAGCCCGATCTCATGCACCGCGTCGCGCGGCTGGGGCCGATCAGCCCCGAGGCGATCGAGACGCTGAAGACGATCGTCGCCAGCCGCACCGGCACCGCCAAGCAGACCGGCGGCCTGTCGCTCGGCGGCACGAAGGAAGCCGCGAAGATCATGTCGAGCGCGCGCAAGGCGACCGAGCAGCGCGTCATGCCCAAGCTCGCCAAGATCGACCGCGAGACCGCCAAGGCGATCGAGGAGGCGATGTTCGTCTTCGACAATCTGCTCGAGATGGACGACAAGAATCTCGGCACGCTGATCCGCAACATCGACGGCGACCTGCT
>Ga0164242_10009186_pt1 | contig 10693 bp, 6 predicted proteins | sample OricomgcompostMG_FD_108783 | JGI IMG/M metagenome (GOLD analysis project Ga0164242, IMG submission 108783) | Miracle-Growth compost microbial communities from Emeryville, California, USA - Original compost - Miracle growth compost (MG) ... | reverse complement strand
CCACGTGCGAGCCATTCGTCGCATTCGCGGGCGAATTCCGCATCGCCTGCCGCTTCGGCCAGGGCCCGGCCGGATGCCAGGGTGGCCAGCCAGGTACCGGCCACGTACGCCGATGTGCCCCACCACGGCCACAGGTCGTAGAACTGGTTGGCCGGCCAGTACTCCCCCGGCCACACATGCGCCTGGTCGTTGACCAGGCCGTCGCCGTCGTCGTCGAGGCTGAACTGGTAGCGGATCGCCCGCTTGGCCGACGGATAGAACTCGCCGAGTACCGACCGCTCGCCGGTGCGCAGGTAGAGCCGGTGCACCATCTGGACGTATTGGCCGGAGTTCAGCGGATGCTGGCAGTGGAACCTCGGATCCCGCATGGAGTTGCCCTGACCGAACGCGAACGGCACCTCCCCGTCGGCTATCTGGAAGTGCGCGAAGGCTCGCAGAGCCCTGTGCTCGAGCGCGGGAAAGAACAGCAGCAACGGGAAGTGCCCGTGCATCCGGCAGACCATCGTCTCGGTGATCGGACAACCACGATGGCTCTCGCTGTGCGCGAACCACCCGTCGTCATGCCACCATTCGTCGGCGCGGCTGCGCGCGATCCAGACGCTGTTCTTCGCCAGGCTGTACAGGCCCTGGACGAGCGCGTCGCGCAACCAGCCGGGTACCGGCATCGCGTAGATCTTCTGCTGCCAGGCCAGCACCCGGCCGAGCACCTCGTCGAAACGTGCCAGGGCGTCGCCGGCGACGGCTCGAGCATCGGTATAGCGCTGGGCGTACCGGTGCAGATGGCGCTCGCCTCCGCTGTCGCGCCAGCGCGGCGCATACCAGGCGAAGACGAATCGGGTACGGGTGGAAGCGCCAGCAGGCACCGTCAGGGCGATCTCGCCTTCCGCTCCGGACTGGCGCTCGTCCACGTCGGGACCGGCCAGGGCGGCAGACGCGCCGTCGGGCGGTGCGGGGAAGCTCAGCTGCAGGCACAGGTCGAGCGGATCGGCCGAGTCGTTGTGCAGCTCGAGTTCGATCAGGGCCGCCGGCACGTTGCTCGCGGCGGCGTCACCGAGGACGAGCGGCGTGACAGCCCGGATACCCAGCCGGAGCGGAAGGTCGGCCATGCGGGCACGCAGATCAGCGACCGGGTAGTGACCCCAGTAGGAGATCCGAGCCGTCGACAGCGGAACCGAGGCCGACCCGCACCGCACGGTCAGCCAGTTCTGGAAGCACTGTGCCGGCGGGACGATGTCGTTGTAGATCGAGTGATGCCCGATGCGGCCGTCGCCCTCCAGGGTCAGGTAGCCGGTGCCCAGCCCGCCCAGCGGCACGCCGCCGTCCAAGCGATCCCCGTCGTAGACGCAGGCCGGAACCGCAGCGTCGAATCCCGCCGCAGTCAACTCGACCCAGCTTTCGTGCTCGACCGGCTCGACGAACGGCCAGGACGCGTCGATGCTCACGATGTTCCTTTCGGTGCAGGCCGTGCAGGGCAGCGCGGGCGGTCCGGAACCAGTGCGCGACGGCACCGGCTGGCAGGCCATCGACGGTGGCGTTTCGCGCACTCGGCGTCGTGCGGGTCCGAAGACATGGTCGGTCGGCCTCCAACACCTAGAGCGGGCGCCAGCTCAGCTGGCGGCGTCGCGCCCGGCGATCAGCCCACGCAGATACTCGACGTCGATGCCAGCCAGCGATTCGACCACTGTGCGGCCGGGGCCCGGTTCGGGCGTGACCACGTGCGGCACCACCAGCACGTGCGCGCCGGCGGCCTGCGCGGACGCACTGCCGGCATGCGAGTCCTCGATGGCGAGGCAGTCGGCAGCGGCGACGCCGAGCCGGGCGATCGCGGTCAGGTACGGCTCCGGGTTCGGCTTGCCGAGCGTGACGTCGTCGCCGCTGACGATGGCATCGAAGGTGATGTCGGGCAGGTGGCTCAGCAACGCGTCCACCAGTACCCGATAGGACGCGGTCACCAGCGCCATCGGCACTCCGGTACGAGACAGCTCGTTGAGCAGGTCCACGACGCCGGGCTGGAAGGTGACCTCGGCCCGGAAGCGCTGCTCGACCCGAGCCACCATCTCAACGACGAGCTCTTCGGGTGTCTTCGTGGCACGTTCGAAATGCTCGAGCATGCCACGCGCTGAGTCACGAAGGTCCCGGCCGACGAGGCTCTTGGCCAGCTCGACCGTCCACGTGCCGCCATACTTCTCGAACAACTCCACCTCGACCTGCCACCAGATCGGCTCGGAGTCGATGAGGGTGCCGTCCAGGTCCCACAGCACCGCGGCCAACCGGCCGGTCGGTTCTGGGCTCGTCCGGGTCGTGGTGCCTTCGGCTGCGATGGTCGAGGGCTCATCGGGCATTGAAATACTTCGCTTCCGGGTGGTGGAGGATCAACGCGTCGGTGGACTGTTCGGGGTGTAGCTGCATTTCTTCCGACAAGGACACGCCGATGCGGTCGGGCCGCAAGAGTCCGACTACCTTGGCACGTTCCTCCAAGTCCGGACATGCCGGGTAGCCGAACGAGTACCGGCAGCCGCGGTACTTGACGTCGAACAGGTCGGTGACCGCGGGCGGCTCCTCGGCGGCGAAGCCGAACTCGGCCCGCACCCGCGAATGCCAGTACTCGGCCAGCGCTTCGGCCAGCTGCACCGACAGGCCGTGCAGTTCGAGGTACTCGCGGTAGGCGTTGTCGGCGAACAGTTTCGCGGTCGCCGTGCTCAACGCTTCGCCCATCGTCACCAGCTGGAACGCCACCACGTCGAGCTGGCCGGACTCGCGGGATCGGAAGAAGTCGGCCAAACACAGCCGCCGGTCGCGCCGCTGGCGGGGGAACGTGAACGTGGTCAGCGGCTTGTCCGGGTCGGGTGAGTCGGGGTCGAGCACCAGCAGGCTGTTGCGCTCGCTGACCGCCGGCCAGAACCCGTACACGACGCGCGGCTCGGCCAACCCGTCGGTGACGATGCGGTCGAGCCACATCCGCAGCCGGGGTCGCCCTTCGGAGGCGACCAGCTCTTCATAGCTCGGCCCGTTGTTCCGGTTGCCCCGCAGCCCCCACTGCCCGAGGAAGGTCGCTCGTTCGTCGAGATAGCCGGCGAAGTCACGCAGGCTGAGCCCTTTCACCGCCCGGGTGCCCCAGAACGGCGGGGTCGGCACCGGGTTGTCCGTCGCCACGTCCGACCGGCGCTCGTCCACGGCGTCGTCGCCGTCGTCGCCGGTCGCGGCCGCGGCGGCACGGGCCGGAACCCGGCGCTTGCGCAGCGGCGGCAGCTCGGCACCCTCGACGCCGGTCTGGACCGCCCGGACCGCGTCCATCAGGCGTAAACCCTCGAACGCGTCCCGGGCATAGCGCACGTCGCCGTCGAAGCGCTCGGCGAGATCCTGCTCGACGTAGGCGCGGGTCAGCGCGGCACCACCGAGCAGCACCGGCCAGCGCTTGGCCAGTCCGCGACTGCTCAGCTCCTGCAGGTTCTCCTTCATCACGACGGTGCTCTTCACCAGCAGGCCGGACATGCCGATCGCGTCGGCGTCGTGCTCCTGCGCGGCGTCGATGATCGCGCTGATCGGCTGCTTGATGCCCAGGTTCACCACGCGATAGCCATTGTTGCTCAAGATGATGTCGACGAGGTTCTTGCCGATGTCATGCACGTCGCCTTTCACGGTGGCGAGCACGATCGTCCCCTTACCGGCGTCGTCCGCCTTGTCCATGTGCGGTTCCAAGTAGGCGACTGCGGCTTTCATCACCTCGGCGGACTGCAGCACGAACGGCAGTTGCATCTGCCCGGAGCCGAACAGCTCCCCGACCGTGCGCATGCCGGCCAGCAGGTCGTCGTTGATGATCTCCAGGGCCGGCTTGACCGTGAGCGCTTCGTCCAGGTCGGCATCCAGGCCCTTGCGCTCTCCGTCGACGATGCGTCGCGCCAGCCGCTCGGCCAGCGGCAACGCGGCCAGCTCGGCCGCTCGACTGGCCTTGGCGTCGGCGCTGGTGACCCCGGCGAACAGCTCCAGGAACGCAGCCAGCGGGTCATAGGCGCCGGCCGGGTCCCCAGGCTCGCGGCGACGGTCGTAGACGAGGTCGAGCGCCACGCGCCGCTGATCGTCGGGGATGCGGTTCATCGGCATGATCTTCGCCGCGTGCACGATGGCCGAATCGAGCCCGGCTTCGACGCACTCGTGCAGGAACACCGAGTTCAGCACGGCTCGGGCCGCCGGCTTCAACCCGAAGCTGACGTTCGACAAACCCAAGGTGGTGCGCACCTCGGGGAACTCGGCCTTCAGCGTCCTGATGGCCTCGAGCGTCTCCAGCGCGTCCCGACGGCTCTCTTCTTGACCGGTGGCGATCGTGAACGTCAGGCAGTCGATCAGGATGTCGCCGATGTGCATGCCCCAGGTGCCGGTGAGGTCGGCGATCAGCCGGCGCGCGATGGCGACCTTGTGCTCGGCGGTACGGGCCTGCCCCTGCTCGTCGATGGTCAGCGCAACCACCGCTGCGCCGTGCTCGCGGACCAGTCGCATCACCCGGGTGTAGCGGGAGTCCGGCCCGTCGCCGTCCTCGTAGTTGACCGAGTTGATGACGCACCGGCCGGCGAATGACTCCAAGCCGGCCTGTAGCACCGGCGGCTCGGTGGAGTCGAGCACGATCGGCAAGGTGGAGGCGGTGGCCAGTCGGCTGGCGATCTCGCGCATGTCCGCCACCCCGTCGCGGCCGACGTAGTCGACGCACAGGTCGAGCACGTGAGCGCCGTCGCGGGTCTGGCCACGCGCGATCTGCACGCACTCGTCCCAATGCCCGGCCAGCAGCGCCTCCCGGAACGCCTTGCTGCCGTTGGCGTTCGTGCGCTCCCCGATGGACAGGTAGGAGTTGTCCTGACCGAAGTCGACGTGCTGATACAAGCTGGACACGCCGCGGGCCTGGTCTGGATGCCGCTCGGCCGGGGTGAGCGGGCGGACTCGTTCGACCAGCGCGGCGATGTGGGCGGGCGTGGTGCCGCAGCAGCCGCCGACGAGGTGAACGCCGTATTCGCTGACGAATCGTTCCTGCGCATCGGCCAACTCGTCGGCGGTGAGCGGATAATGCGCACCGTCGGCGGTCAGCTGGGGCAGTCCGGCATTGGGCATGCAGGACAGCCCGATCCGGGCATGTGCCGCAAGGTGGCGCAGGTGTTCGCTCATCTCGGCCGGGCCGGTGGCGCAGTTCAGCCCGATCAGGTCCACGCCGAGTGGCTCCAGTGCGGTCAGAGCCGCGCCGATCTCGCTGCCCATCAGCAGCGTGCCGGTGGTCTCGACCGTGACGTCGACGATCAGCGGCAGGTCCGCGCCGGTCTCGGTCAGCACCTGGCGCGCCGCCAAGACCGCGGTCTTGGCCTGCAGCAAATCCTGCACGGTCTCGACGAGAATGGCGTCCACGCCGCCTTCCACCAGCGCGGCGATCTGCTCGACGTAGGCAGCCCGCAGCTGACCGAACGTCACCTGGCCCAACGTCGGCAGCTTCGTACCCGGGCCGACACTGCCCAGCACCCAGCGCGGCCGGTCCGGTGTGCTCACCTCGTCGGCGACCTCGCGCGCAAGCCGCGCGCCGGCCAGCGCCAGCTCGCCGATCCGATCGGCGATGCCGTACTCGCTCAGGTTGCCCAGGTTCGCGCCGAACGTGTTCGTCTCCACACAGTCCGAGCCGGCGTCGTAGTAGGCGCGATGAATCGACCGTACGACGTCCGGCCGGCTGACGTTGAGCACCTCGTTGCAGCCGTCGAGCCCGTCGAAGTCTGCCGGGCTGAGGTCATGTTCCTGCAGCATCGTGCCCATCGCTCCGTCGGCGACGACCACCCGGCTGCCCAGAGCGGCTCGCAGGGATGACGCGGATGCGGTGGACTGGCCGGACAAGGGCACTCCTCGAGGCGATCGGGACGACGGGCGCGCGCCGAGGCCGGACGGTATCCGGAGCGCGCAGACACGCCAGCTTACCGACAGGCACGCCTCCCGTCTCATCTACTGGACGGGCGTCTCGCGATATGGCTGTGGTGCGGCGAGGCGGATCCGGAGCCGGGTGGACTGATCGCCGGCGGTTGCTCTGCGGCGCCGTAGGCTGGTCGGACGGCCGCGTCGCGTCCGCGCGCGCACGAGTGACGAGGAGGCCACCCGCCGGTGGCAATCGACCTGGACCTGCCCTTCGAGCCACGCGATCCGATCGTGCTGGCCGCGTTCGAGGGCTGGAATGACGCCGCGAACGCGGCGACCAATGCCGTCGACCACGTGATCGAACACTTCGACGCGGAGCTGGTCGGCGAGCTCGACCCGGACGACTACTACGACTTCCAGGTCAACCGACCGGTGGTCGGCTTCGTCTCCGACCCGGACGCGCCGGCAGCCGACGACCCGGCGACCGGTGCACCCGAGCGCTCGATCACCTGGCCGACCACCCGGGTCTACTTGGCTCGACCGCCCGGCGGCGACCACGACCTGCTGCTCGTGCACGGCGTCGAGCCGAACATGCGCTGGCGGGCGTTCACGGCCGAGCTGCTGGCCACCGCCGACGACGCGGACGCGGTGCTGTGGGTGGTGCTCGGCGCGCTGCTCGCCGATGTCCCGCACACCCGGCCGATCCCGGTGAACGGGCATTCGAGCGACCCCAGTTGGACGTTCGAACGCGAGCTGGAACCCACCCGGTACGAAGGCCCGACCGGCATCAACGGCGTCATCAGCGACGCCTGCCACCGGCTCGGTATCGCCGAGGTCGCGTTCTGGGCGGCGGTCCCGCACTACGTCTCGCAGCCGCCCTGCCCGAAGGCGACGCTGGCGCTGCTGCGCGCGGTCGAGGACACGCTCGGCCTGCCCATCCCCCAGGGCGAGCTGCCGGAGACCTCGCGCGCCTGGGAACGCGGTGTGGCCGAACTGGCCGCCAACGACGACGAGGTGGCCGAATACGTGCGGGCACTGGAGGAGGCCCGCGACACCACGGATCTGCCGCAGGCCAGCGGCGAGTCGATCGCCGCGGAGTTCGAGTCCTACCTGCGCCGGCGGGAACGCCGGCGTAACGTGCGCGGCGAAAAGCCCGACGACGACCAGCCGTCCTGACCGGCCGCTCGCGCTGACGGGTCAGCTCGAGACGTCGACGCCCAGCAGCGCGTCCGCCACCTGCGCCAGCGTCGGCGCACCGGCCGCCGCGCCCGCGTCTGGAGCCTCCGCGGCGACTGCGTCCAACACGTCCAGTGCCCGAGGCGCGTCCAAGTCGTCGGCGAGCGCAGTGCGCACGGCCGTCAGCCGCCCTGCGACCGGTGTCTGGGCGGCGGCCCGCCAGCGGGCCAGCCGCTGCTGGGCGTCGGTGAGCACCTGAGCGGTCCAGTCCCACTCGCGCCGGTAGTGGTGAGCCAGCACGGCGAGCCGGATGGCCGCCGGGTCCACGCCGTCGGCGCGCAGCTTCGCCACGAACACCAGGTTGCCTTCGGACTTGGACATCTTCTCGCCGTCGAGCCGCACCATCGCCTGATGCGCGTACACGCGCGCGAACGCGCCCGCGGCCACCTCGGCCTGGGCCGCGCACATCTCGTGGTGCGGGAACACCAGGTCACTGCCGCCGCCCTGGACATCGAAGCCCGCAGCCAGGTGCTCGAGCGCGATGGCGGTGCATTCCACGTGCCAGCCGGGCCGGCCACGGCCGAACGGGCTGTCCCAGGCCGGCTCGCCGGGGCGCTCGGCCTGCCACAGCAGGCAGTCCAGCCGGTCGCGCTTGCCTGGCCGGTCCGGGTCGCCGCCGCGCTCGGCGAACAGTGCGAGCATGTCCGGCGCCGCGAGGCGTGACACCACGCCGAACGAGCGGGCCGCGTGCACGTCGAAGTACAGGTCGTGGTCGACCTCGTACACCGTGCCGGCGTCGCGCAGTCGTTGCACGAGGGCGACGACGAGCTCCATCGCGTCGACCACCCCCACGTAAGCGTGTGGCGCGAGCACCCGCAGCGCCGCCATGTCGTCGCGGAACGAGTCGATCTCCCGAGTGGCGAGATCCCGCCAGTCCACCCCGGTCGCGGCCGCGCGCTCCAGCAGCGGGTCGTCGACGTCGGTGATGTTCTGCACGTAATGCCGTTCCAGCCCGGCATCCAGCCAGCAGCGTTGCAGCAGGTCGAACACCAGGTAGGTGGCGGCATGGCCGAGGTGGGTGGCGTCGTAGGGCGTGATGCCGCACACATACAGGCGGCCGACGTCGGGACGGTCGGACCCGCTGCCGCCTCCGGCCGAGCTGACCTTCCGGCCGGAGGCGTGGTCGAAGACCGCCGGAACGATGCCGTCACCGGGCAGAGCGGGCACGGTCGGCGACCTCCACGACTGCATGCCCGGAACCTTAGCGATCGCCGCCGGTGGCCTCGTCGCGGGCAGGGCACCGGCTGCCCGGGCGGTGTCGGCGTCGGGCTGCGTGAGTTCGCCGGAAGCACCCGGTTTGCGGCAGGCTATGGGCCCACCGGTGACCGCCACCGGCCAGCCGACCCGACGAGGACCCCCATGCGCGCAGCCAGATCCGCCTCCGCACGCACGTTCCGCGCGAGCGCCCTGCTCGGCATTGCCGCCCTGCTGTGCGGCAGCCTGCTTTCCGGGTGCGGCGGTAGCGACGACGAGGCCGGCAGCGATTCAGGCAGCTCGGCCCCCGACAAGCTGGTGCTCGCCCTCGTGCCCTCGAGCAACGCCAAGAAGATCGTGGACTCGGCCAAGCCGCTGACCGACTACTTGTCCGACCAGCTGGACGTCGAGGTATCCGGCACCGTCACCCAGGACTACACCGCCGCGGTCGAGGCGATCGGCAGCGACCAGGCGCAGATCGCGTTCCTGCCGGTGCTGCCGATGGAGCAGGCGGTCGATCGGTACGGCGCCACCGCGGCGCTGCAGGTGGTGCGCGACGGCAAGACCACCTACCACACGCAGTTCTTCACCAACGACCCGGACACCTTCTGCAGCGACAAGCCGACCCCGGGTGCCGACGACATGTTGTATTGCAACGGCACCGGCGACGTCGAGGACGGCCCGGCCGGCTTGGATGCGCTGAAAAAGGTCAAAGGTGACACCGTGGCGTTCGTCGAGCAGTCGTCCGCGTCCGGCTACATCTTCCCAGCCCTGGACCTGAAGAACGTCGGCATCGACGTCACCGACTCCGCCGATGTCAAGCCCTTGTTCACCAACGCCCACGACGCGGCTGTCCTGGCCGTCTACGGCGGGCAGGCGCCCGTAGGCGTGTCGTTCGACGACGCCCGCACCCTCGTGGTCAAGGACAAGCCGGACGTGGGCAAGAAGGTCGTCGTGTTCGCGCTGTCGGAGGAGATCCCCAACGACGGCGTCGTGATCAGCAAGACCCTGCCCGCCGACCTGCAGACCAAGATCAGCGATGCGCTGATCGGCTACGCGAAGACCAAGGACGGCGCCAAGACACTCGACGAGCTGTACGAGATCAGCGAGTTCGCCAAGGCCGACCCGCAGAGCCTTCAGATCGTCAAGGAGGCGGCCGAGAAACTCGGCCTGTCGTGAGCGTCTCCGAGCACGAGCCCAGCCGACCGGCCGCGCCGCCAGCCGGCGGCCCCGGCGATGCCGCCGACATCGTGTTCAGCGGTGCGCAGGTCCGCTACCCGAACGGCACGGTCGGGCTCGCCGACGTCGACCTGACCATCCCGGCCGGCCAGATGGTGACGGTGGTCGGGCTGTCCGGCGCCGGGAAGTCGACACTGGTCCGGTCGATCAACGGGCTGGTACGTCTGACCGGTGGCGACGTGACCGTCGGTGGACGCAGCGTGGTGCACGCGCGCGGCGCGCAGCTGCGCGCGCTGCGGGCGCAGATCGGCATGATCTTCCAGAACTTCAACCTGGTCACGCGCACGAGCGTGCTCAACAACGTGCTGATGGGCCGGCTGCACGATGTGGCGACCTGGCGCACGCTGCTGGGCGCCTACCCGCCCGCGGACGTCGAGTCGGCGTTGCGGGCGCTCGAGCGGGTGGAGATCGTGCAGAAGGCCTACGACCGGGCCAGCGAGCTGTCCGGTGGCCAGCAGCAGCGGGTCGCGATCGCCCGGGCGCTGGCACAGGAGCCGCGGGTGTTGCTGGCCGACGAACCGGTCGCCTCACTGGACCCGCCGACGTCGCACGTGGTCATGCGTGACCTGCAGCGCATCAATCGAGAGCTGGGCATCACGGTCGTGGTCAACCTGCACTTCCTCGACCTGGCGCGTTCCTACGGTGACCGGCTGATCGGCATGCGCGCGGGCCGCGTGGTGTTCGACGGCACCGCGGCGCAGGCCGACGAGGCAGTGTTCGCCGACATCTATGGCCGCTCGCTGACGGCCGACGACGTCATGGTCGGCGAGCCGGGCCTGTGAGCGCGCCTGTTCTCGGCGCTCCCGGTGGTCGGGCCGACCGGTCACAGCGGCCGAGCCGCCCACGGCGATCGGTGCTGCCGTGGGCGGCCGGCGGCCTGGTCGTGGCCATCACGGTCTGGGCGTGCCTGCCGACCGTGGGGATCGATGCCGACGTGGTGGACATGGTGCGGCACGCGAGCAATGCGGGCCGTATCGGTGACCAGCTGTTGCACCCGCACTTGGGCTACTGGCGCACGCCGCTGGCCCCGTTGCTGGAAACGATCGAGATGGCCGTGATGGCCACGTCGGTTGGCGCGGCGCTGGCGCTGCCGATCAGCTTTCTCGCCTCCGGGGTGACGAACCCGTCCCGCGCCGCGGTGGGGATCGTG
>Ga0164242_10009185_pt1 | contig 10693 bp, 14 predicted proteins | sample OricomgcompostMG_FD_108783 | JGI IMG/M metagenome (GOLD analysis project Ga0164242, IMG submission 108783) | Miracle-Growth compost microbial communities from Emeryville, California, USA - Original compost - Miracle growth compost (MG) ... | reverse complement strand
GACAGGGACAGCTCCCTTGGATGATGAATCGCCTCAGGGATGTTCTAGGATCGTACCGGGCAGTGCCCACCACGAGCTTATTTAGGTGTTCGGAACCCCATGCTCAAGCCGTTCGGCGAGCGATTCTATCCGGGCCGCCAATTGATCGATCGTGCGCGCCAGCGCGGCCTTGCCCGGATCGGGCGCGCCCGCGCGCAGGTCGCTCAGTTCGTCCGCCAGCAGCAGGCCCGCGAGCAGGAGTTGACGCGTTTCATTGGCGCTGCCGACGACCTGCTCGGCATCGCGTGCCTTGGAATCGAGCATCTGGGCGAGCATTTCCAGCCGCGGCTCCTGCCCATCGGGACAGGCGAGATCGTAGCTGCGCCCGCCGACGGTGAGCCTGACTTGCGCCATCAGCGTTGCCCTTCCGGCCCGATCAGGTTGTCGAGCCGCTGGATGGTTTCCTGGACCCGCGCGCGCAATATCTCGTGCCGTTCCTCGATCATGGCATAGGCCTCGGCCATGCCGTTGCCCGCGGATTCGCGCGCCTGCGCCGCGCGCTCGATCCGGCCGAGCGCGCGCTCCAGTCGGACCATTGCAGAATTGAGGGCCTCTTCCGACATAGTTAGCCGCAAGCATTACGGTGCCGGCTCAAGACTGGCAACGGCTCTGATCGCATCGTCGCCACGGCTGGCGGTGTGTGAAGCGGCTATTGCTGACCCTAGATTATATGCGTGCGCTTTGGGCCGGGGCGCGGTTGACGGTTGCGGTTGCACCCGACAAAGGGAGCGCGCGCTTCATCCAGCATAGCCAACAAGGAGCTTTCGACATGGCGGTACGGGTTGCGATCAACGGCTTCGGACGCATCGGCCGGTTGGTCGCCCGCGCGATCCTCTCGCGCCCGGATTGCGGGCTGGAACTGGTGGCGATCAACGATCTGGCGGACGCCAAGTCCAACGCGCTCCTGTTCAAGCGCGACAGCGTGCACGGCACCTGGGACGGCGAGGTCCGCGCCGACGGCAACGACCTGATCGTCGATGGCAAGCGCATCAAGGTCACTGCCGAGCGCGATCCGGCCAAGCTGCCACATGCCGAGGACAAGATCGACATCGCGCTCGAATGCACCGGCTTCTTCACCGACCGCGAGAGCGCGGGCAAGCATCTGGAGGCGGGCGCCAAGCGCGTGCTGGTCTCGGCTCCTGCCAAGGGCGTCGACCTGACTGTGGTCTACGGCGTCAACCATCATAAACTGACCGCCGATCACAAGATCGTGTCGAATGCGTCTTGCACCACCAACTGCCTGGCGCCGATCGCCAAGGTGCTGAACGACGCGATCGGAATCGAGCGCGGCCTGATGACGACCGTGCACAGCTACACCAACGACCAGAAGATCCTCGACCAGATCCACAAGGACATGCGCCGCGCGCGTGCCGCCGCGATGTCGATGATCCCGACCACCACCGGCGCCGCCCGCGCGGTGGGCGAGGTGCTGCCCGAATTGAAAGGCCGTCTCGACGGTTCGGCGATCCGCGTGCCGACCCCCAACGTGTCGGTGGTCGACCTGACCTTCCATCCCAAGAAGGACACGACGGTCGAGGAAGTGAACGGCGCGCTCAAGGCAGCGTCGGAGAGCGGGCCGCTCAAGGGCATCCTCCAGTACGTCACTGAGCCGCTCGTCTCGATCGACTTCAACGGCGACAGCCATTCTTCGTCGGTCGACAGCCTCGAAACCGCGGTGCTGGAAGGCAAGCTCGTCCGCGTGCTGAGCTGGTACGACAATGAATGGGGCTTTTCGAACCGGATGGTCGACACTGCCGGCGCGATCGGCAAGCTCCTCTAAGCGGGGAAGGGGTGGGGCGTCTCCTCGGCATTGCGCGCCATGATCGGCCGCGTGGGCCAATGGAGACGCTCGACCATGCCGACGTCACGGTCGAACAGGGCATCCACGGCGACTTTCGCGGCAGCCTGAAGCCGGGCCGCAACAAACGCCAGGTAACCGTGCTCGGCGCCGAAGGCTGGTTTGAGGCGTTGCGCGAGCTCGGCACGCCGGTGCCGTGGGAGCAGCGCCGCGTGAATTTGCTGATCGAGGGTCTCGCGCTCGAACAATCGGCGGGCGCACGCATTCGCTTCGATTCCGGCCTTATGCTCGAAGTGACCGGCGAATGCGATCCGTGCAGCCGCATGGAAGAGGTCGCGACCGGCCTCAAGGCGGTGCTGTTGCCGCACTGGCGCGGCGGGGTGACGACCAGGGTTTTGGCAAGCGGACCCATCCGGGTCGGCGACAATGTGAGGATTGAGCGGTGAGCTTCAAGACGCTGGACGATATGGGCGATGTCTCGGGCAAGCGCGTGCTGGTGCGCGAGGATCTGAACGTGCCGATGGACGGCGCGCGCGTCACCGACGACACCCGCCTGCGCGCCGCCGCGCCGACCATCGCGGAACTCGCCGACAAAGGCGCGGTCGTGCTGGTGCTCGCGCATTTCGGACGTCCCAAGGGCGAGCGCAATCCCGATATGAGCCTCGCGCTCGTGACCAAGCCGCTGAGCGCAGTGCTGGGCCGCGAGGTCCGCTTCATCGACGATTGCGCGGGCGAGGCTGCGGAAGCAGCCGTCGCCGGTCTGCGGCCGGGCGACATTGCAGTGCTGGAGAATACGCGCTTCCACAAGGGCGAGGAGAAGAACGATCCTGCGCTCGCCCAGGCGATCGCCAGGCTCGGCGATCTCTACGTCAACGATGCTTTCTCTGCCGCGCACCGTGCGCATGCCTCGACAGAGGGGCTGGCGCATGTGCTGCCCGCCTTCGCGGGCCGATCGATGCAGGCGGAGCTGGAAGCGCTCGAAAAGGCGCTCGGCCAGCCTGAGCATCCGGTCGCGGCGGTGGTCGGCGGGGCCAAGGTCTCGACCAAGCTCGACGTGCTCAAGAACCTGGTCAGCAAGGTCGACCATCTGATCATCGGCGGCGGCATGGCCAACACATTCCTCGCCGCGCGCGGCGTCGACGTCGGCAAGTCGCTGTGCGAGCATGACCTGAAGGACACGGTGCTCGAGATCCTCGATGCCGCTGACAAGGCCGATTGCACCGTCCACCTGCCTTATGACGTGGTCGTCGCAAAGGAATTCCGCGCCGATCCGCCAGCCCGCACGGTAAATGTGCATGAGGTCGCGGCGGACGAGATGATCCTCGATGTCGGCCCGGCTGCGGTGGAAGCGCTGGGCGATGCGCTCAAGACCTGCCGCACTCTGGTCTGGAACGGTCCCCTCGGCGCGTTCGAAATCCATCCGTTCGATGCGGCCACGGTGGCGCTCGCGCAGACCGCGGCTGCGCTGACCCAGTCGGGCGGGCTGATCTCGGTCGCGGGCGGAGGCGATACGGTCGCAGCGCTTAACCATGCCGGCGTCGCCGACCGCTTCACGTTCGTCTCGACTGCGGGCGGCGCTTTCCTCGAATGGATGGAAGGCAAGGAACTGCCCGGCGTGGCCGCGCTCGGCTGAGTCGCCTCCGAATCGTTTGTGCGCCGCGCAACGGTTGCGGACGCCTCGCACGAGCCTTTCGCACCCGTTACGGATGCGCGGTACGACGAAGCGGCGCTGCGGCGCGGCCAATGTCGGGCCAATTGTAAAACGCGCAATCGCTAATCCAGATTAACCACGTTATTCGCATCGCAGCATTGGTTTGAGCGGGGCTTTTGCCGGGGGGGAACTCGGTAAAGGGGTACACGCGATGTTGCATACGCGCATGATGCGGTTTCTGACCGCGCTTGCCGCCCTGTTTGGGATGGCGGCTTTGTCCGCGCCCGCGGCGGCGACGGATACGAGCTTCTTGTTCACGGGAGAGTGCAGCGACTGCACCGGCACCGGCACCGGCACGCTGGTGCTGCAGGACTACACGATCGGCGATCTGCTCAACGCGAGCAATTTCGTCAGCTTCAGCTATAGCTCGAACCTGACCAACTTCACGATCGACAGCGTGGAAGGCATCGTCGGCTCGCTCTCGACCTTGCCCGGCGCCAATTTCGTCAGCTTCTTCAACGGCGATTATGTGTTCAGCTCGCTGGCGGTGGGCGGTCTTTCGGCCTGGTGCACGGGTACCGCCGGCAGCTGCGCATCGGATTTCGGCACCTCCAGCAGCTGGTCGCTCGCGGCGGCCGGATCGGTGCCGGAGCCGGCCAGCTGGGTGGCAATGGTGCTTGGTTGCGGCCTGCTCGGCATGACCATGCGGCGGCCGCGCAACGTCCATCTCCTCCACGCCTGACACCTCGATACTTTCGGGGGACCGGTCCTTTGGGCCGGTCCCTTCGATGGTAGCGCAACCTGCATTGTCGTCTGGGTGTTCGGCGTCTAAGCGCTGCGCGACGCCGGCATCCGCCGGTTCAATCCCGCGCGCAGGAGATCGAATGTCCGATTCCCAGATGATGGCGCAGATGCGCGACAAGCCCGGTTTCATCGCCGCCCTCGACCAGAGCGGTGGATCGACCCCCAAAGCGCTCGCCGCCTACGGCATCCCCGAAGATTCCTATCAGGGCGATGCCGCGATGTTCGTGCTGGTTCATCAGATGCGCGTGCGCATCGTCACCGCGCCCAGCTTCAACGGCAGCAAGCTGCTTGCCGCGATCCTGTTCGAAAAGACGATGGATGGAGAGGTGCACGGCCGGCCCGCCCCTATCTATCTGTGGAAGGAACGGGGCGTCGTGCCCTTCCTCAAGGTCGACAAGGGCCTGGAGGCGGAGAAGGACGGCGTTCAGCTGATGAAGCCGATCCCCGGCCTGGACGCGCTGCTCGATCGTGCCGCGGGGCTCAATGTCTTCGGCACCAAGATGCGCTCGGTCATCAATCTCGCATCGCGGAGCGGCATCGCCGCGATCGCCGAGCAGCAATTCGCCCTCGCCGAGCAGATCGCGGAGCATGGCCTGGTTCCCATCCTCGAGCCCGAGGCCCTGCTCAAGAGCCAGGAGCGGGGCGAGGCCGAGGAGATCCTGCGCGACGAGCTCAGGAAGGGCCTCGATGCGCTGCCCGAGCATCGTCATGTGATGCTCAAGCTCAGCATCCCGGTGCAGCCGGACCTCTACGCCCCGCTGATCGCGCATCCGCGCGTGGTGCGCGTGGTGGCGCTGTCCGGCGGCTATTCGCGCGACAAGGCCTGCGCCGAGCTTGCGAAGAACCATAATGTGATCGCGAGCTTCTCGCGCGCTCTGGTCGAGGATCTGCGCGTCGAGATGACGGAGCAGGAGTTCGATGCGGCATTGGGGGCTGCGATCGACCAGATCTACCAGGCCTCGACGGTCAAGGTTTAAGCCGTTCACTTCCGTTCGCCCGAGCGCCTGTCTTGGCAGGCAGTCGAAGGGCTCGACATGAACGGAAGATATGTCGGTTTATCTGAGGGCCTGCCGCACCATCGCCTTCAGCGTGAGCGCATCGTGGATGGCGTGCGCATCCGTATCGTTGTTGAAATAGGCCCAGACGGTGCGGCCCCCGGCCGCTTGCTCGCGCATCCAGTCGGTCCAGCCGAGCAGCGCCTCGTCCGAATAGCGACCCCAATATTTGCCGCCCGCGCCGTGGAAGCGGACGTAGGCGATCGGCCCCACGGCCCAGCGCTCGCTCGTTGAGCCGGGCATGTCATGCGCGCAGAAGGACGCGCTGTAGCGTTCCAGTAGCGCAAGCGTCTCGGGTACATACCAGCTGCGCTCGCGAAACTCGAAGACGTGCATCAGGTCGCGCGGCAATAGCGCCAGGAATTCATCGAGCCGCGGCAGGTTGATGCGCAGGTTGGGCGGAAGCTGGTAGAGGATCGGCCCGAGCCTGTCCTGCAGGTGGCGCACGGGTGCCATCATTCGCGCAATCGGCTCGGCGCAATCCTTGAGCTTCTTGGCCTGGGTGAGGAAGCGGTTGGCCTTGACCGCATAGTCAAAACCGGGCGGCGCCTGCTCGCGCCATTTGTCGAATGTCTCGGCCTTCGGCAGACGGTAGAAGCTGTTGTTGATCTCGACCGTGTCGAACTGCTCCGCATAGAAGCGGAACCAGCTCTTCACCGGCAGTCCCTTGGGATAGAAGAGGTCGCGCCAGTGGCGGTAATTCCAGCCGGAACAGCCGATGCGGATCGCGCGCGATGACGTCATGGTCGAGCAACGACCGACCCGTCGCTGCCGATCCGAATGGGGACGAGCTTGACGCTCGGCGCCGGCGCTGGAATGCGCTGCCACGAAAGGACGATCGATGAGCGGCGAATTCCAAGGCGAGGATATCCCTGACGACAAACTCGATCTGGATCCAGCTTTCGCCGAGCGGTTCGAGCGCCAGCCGCGTCCGGCCTGCCAGCTCTACCTGATCTCGCCGCCCGCGATCGATGTCGCTTTCGCCGATCGCCTCGCCGCCGCTGCCGATGCAGGGCCGGTCGCTGCGTTCCAGCTCCGGCTCAAGGGGCTGGACGAGCACGCAATCGCGAAGGCAGCCGAACCGCTCCAGCGCGTCTGCGCCGATCGCGATATCGCCTTCATCGTCAACGACAGCATGGGCCTGGCCAAGCGTCTTGGCGCGGACGGTGTGCATCTGGGGCAGGGCGATGGCGACCCGCGCGACGCGCGTGCGCTGCTCGGGCCCAACGCGCAGATCGGCGTGACCTGCCATGACAGCCGCCATCTCGCGATGGAGGCGGGCGAGGCCGGGGCCGATTATGTCGCGTTCGGCGCCTTCTATCCGACCAGCACCAAGGAAGTGCGCCACCATCCCGACCCTTCGATCCTGGGCTGGTGGACGACCTTGTTCGAGATTCCCTGCGTCGCCATCGGCGGCATCACGCCCGAAAATGCAGCCCCATTGGTCGAAGCGGGGGCCGACTTCCTCGCGGTCTGCAACGCGGTGTGGAATGCCGAAGGGGGAGAGGCCGCGGCGGTGCGGGCTTTTCAGAAAGTTTTGAACGATATCAATCGAAACGGTTGAATGCCTGCGACCAAACGAGCCTCCGGCCGTTTCTCCGCGGCACCGAAAGTGGTAAGACGGGTCGATAAGGAGAGGGTGCCATGCTGAGCATTCTTGCTTTCGCCGCCATCGCGGCTTCGCCCACCGCGCCCAAGCTCGACGCCAAGGCGATGCCCGTTTGCCAGAAGCTGGTGCCGACCACCGTTCGCGACCGAAAGCCGGTACGCGCGCAAAAGCTCAACGAGCTGCCCAATGCCGATCATTATCTCACCGTACTGCGGACCGAGGACGGCTGCAGCATGCCGGTGATCGTGGGCTACGACATCGGCAGCGCGCCCAGGAAGCAGCGCTGATCCCGGCTCACCAGGTGCGGACGCGCCCCGTATCGATGTGGACGAAGCCGTCGCTGGGATAATAGCCGACTCCACCCGCCTTCATCGACAAAGCGGCGAGGTGGAGGTTCTTGAGCGCGACACCGGGCATGTGGATGTCGGTCGCCTTGCCGAGCATGTGCTGGCTCTTGCTCGCCACCCCCGTATGCTCGCCGCCGGCGGCGCGCAGCGCTGCGTTGGTGTGAGGTGAGCGATAGCCCGAAATGAGCTCGATCCTGGTCCGCGGTGCAACGTCGAGCTTGTCGCGGATCGCGGCCAGCAGCAGCATGAGCTGCGGATCCATGATGGTGGACTGATTGGTGCGCCAGTCGCGCAAGCCATGGTTGAGCTCCGCCAGGCCCTGCCTGTCCCAGCCACCGGCGCCGAAGAAGCGTGCATCGACGCTTTCATTGGTGTGGACGTTGCGAAACGCGATCCGCTTCTCCGGCAGCGCAGCGCAGGCACGTCCGCCGATCAGCCCCGTGGCGCCCATCGCCAGAACCCCGCCCAGAAGGCTCCGCCGGCCCAATTCCAAATCCAACATAGGTTGTCCCACGCTCTCGGAAAGAAAGGCGCCTTGCGGCGTTCAATCCTGCCCGGATGCAGGATAAGGGTTTGCACGCGTGAGGAAAGTTGAGGTTGCGGTTGTTAGTCTCGCTCTGGCCACATTTTACCCCGCTTTTTCAGTCGCAGCCGTAACGAAAGCCCATCCATATGATCCTGCGACCCTTAAGGCACAGGTGCTGCTCGACAGGCTCGGTTTCAGCCCCGGCCTGATCGACGGTCATTCAGGCGCGCTGCTAGTCCGGGCCATCAAGGGCTTCCAGGAAGCGCGCAGGCTCGACCGCACGGGCCGGCTGGACGAAGCCACGAAGCGCGCGCTGGCGCCTTATTCGGTCACGCCCGGCACGATCGAGGTGACGCTTAGCCAGGCGGATGTGGCTGGGCCTTTCGTCGGTCCGATTCCCGACGATCCAGCCGAGCAGGCCAAACTTCCCGCAATGGGTTATTCCGACGCGATGGAGGAACTGGCCGAGCGCTACCACACCTCCAGGCAGACGCTGGTGGCGCTCAACAGTCCCGACACGCCGCTGACCGCGGGCACCCGGATCAAGGTGCCGAACGTCCGTCCAGGCGCCGTGAACTATCCGGCCGATCTCCGGCCGGACTGGAAAGCGATCCTGGTTCAGCTCAGCGTCTCATCGGATCAGCCCAAGGCGGCCAAGGTCGTGGTCGACAAGTCCGATGGCGTGCTCCGCGTCTATGACGACGGCGGCAAGCTCGTCGCCCAATTCCCAGCGACGATGGGCAGCACGCACGATCCGCTGCCGATCGGCAACTGGAAGATACAGGGCACCTCTTATCTCCCGACCTTCCACTACAATCCCGACCTGTTCTGGGACGCCAAGGCGACCGACACCAAGGAAACGCTCCAGCCGGGCCCGAACGGTCCGGTCGGGGTGGTGTGGATGGATCTCGACAAGGACCATTACGGCATCCACGGCACCGCCACGCCCGAGACGATCGGGCGCACCACCAGCCATGGCTGCATCCGCCTCACCAATTGGGACGCGGCGCGGCTGTCGCTGATGGTGAAGTCGGGCACGCCTGCGGTGTTCCAGGAATGACGCGCGTCGGCTGGGCCCTGCTGCTCGTCTTCCTGATCGTGGTCGGGCTGTTCGCGGTGATGGTGCGCAACGGCCATGCGCCACCGGCGCCGCAAGCCGCAACTTCAAGCCCCGCGCCGCAAATCGCACCTGCCACGGCGGCGATGCCGGGTGGCGGCGGGCTGATCATCCCGGTGGCGGGCGTGACGCCCGACCGGCTCACCGACACCTGGGGCGATGCGCGGGGCGACGGTTCGCGCGAGCATCATGCGATCGACATCATGGCCCCACGCGGCACCCCCGTGCTCGCGGCTGCGGCAGGGACGGTCGAGAAGATCTTCGAGAGCCGCAACGGCGGCCACACCATCTACATCCGTCGTCCCGATTCCGCCTGGCAGGATTATTATGCCCATCTCGATGCCTATGCGCCGGGCCTGCACGAAGGACAGATGGTGAAGCAGGGGCAGCAAATCGGTCAAGTCGGCTCGACCGGTGATGCCAGCCCGGACGCGCCGCATCTGCATTACGAGATTCACAGGATGGCGCCCGGCGACGGATGGTGGAAGGGGACCGAGATCGATCCCTATCCGATTCTGCACAATCTCCCCGGCTGATTGCGGTACGTTCCGATCCCGTAACGTGATATGCGGCGGCCTCCTCTGAGGGAGACGCTGCCATGCTTCGCGCGCTTTCGATCGCCCTTGCCCTGCTCGCCGCCACGCCCGCTTTTGCCCAGGTCGAACCTTTCCCAGCGTCCTTTCACGAACGGGACATCGCCACCAACGGCACCACCATCCATGTACGCGTCGGCGGCCATGGCCCGGCAGTGGTGCTGTTGCACGGCTATGGCGAGACGGGCGACATGTGGGCGCCGCTTGCCGCGGACCTGATGCGCGACCATCTTGTGATCGTGCCCGATCTGCGCGGCCTCGGCCTGTCGGCCAAGCCCGCTTCCGGCTATGAGAAGAAGCTGCAGGGCTACGACGTCTCGGGTGTGCTCGACGCGCTCCACGTCGGCAAGGTCGACCTGGTCACGCACGATATCGGCAACATGGTCGGCTTTTCCTTCGTCGAGGAAAATCCGGGTCGGGTCACGCGGCTGGTGCTGATGGACGCGCCGATCCCGGGCATCGGGCCATGGGAGGAAATCCTCAAGAGCCCGCTGCTCTGGCATTTCCGCTTCGGCGGGCCCGACATGGAGCGGCTGGTCGCGGGGCGCGAACGCATCTATCTCGACCGCTTCTGGAACGAATTCTCGGCGACGCCTGCCCATTTCACCGAAGCGTCGCGCCAGCATTATGCCGCGCTCTATGCCCAGCCGGGGGCGATGCATGGCGGCTTCAGCCAGTTCGCGGCCTTCGACCAGGACGTGATCGACGATCGCGCTTTCCTGGCGAAGAACGGCAAGCTCGCCACGCCGGTGCTCGCGGTCGGCGGCGACAAGTCGTTCGGCCCGACCATGGCGGTGGTGGCGCGCGACGCATTCTCCAATGTCCAGCAACTGGTCATTCCCGACAGCGGCCACTGGCTGATGGAGGAACAGCCCGCCGCCACGGTTGCGGCGATCCGCGCCTTTCTGGACAAGCCGATCTAACGCGCGCCTTGCCGGTTTGACGACTGGCCGCTAAGGCCCGCGGCTGCTCTTTCCCAATCGCGAGACCCACATGAAGATCAGCGGCGTGGACATTCGTCCCGGCAACATCATCGAATATGAAGGCGGCATCTGGAAGGCCGTCAAGATCCAGCACACCCAGCCGGGCAAGGGCGGCGCCTATATGCAGGTCGAGATGAAGAACCTCATAGACGGCCGCAAGAACAATGTCCG
>Ga0164242_10009184_pt1 | contig 10694 bp, 11 predicted proteins | sample OricomgcompostMG_FD_108783 | JGI IMG/M metagenome (GOLD analysis project Ga0164242, IMG submission 108783) | Miracle-Growth compost microbial communities from Emeryville, California, USA - Original compost - Miracle growth compost (MG) ... | reverse complement strand
CCGCCATTGCCGATACCGTCTTGTCCGTGCCACTTAACGGTGGCCAGCCATACCCGAAACGCCGAGCTCCATCCGCCGGGCATGGTCAACCACGAACACCCGTGGATGGAGGCGGGGGACCCACCGGTCCACCCAATCGCAGGACCAGGAACGCACAGTTCCTTGGGGTGAAGCCTGTGTCGGAAACGACCCAGGCCGGGCAACCTCTCCAGCCCGAACCCGACAGCTGACCTCGCAGGCGTTGACGAGAGGACTGCTTTTCTATGAGTGGACGGCATCGCAAGCCCACTACCTCTACTGTCAGCGTCGCCAAGATCGCGGTCACCGGCGCGGTCCTCGGTGGCAGCAGCATCGCGCTGGCCGCGCAGGCGGCAGCGGCGACCGACGGCGAATGGGACACCGTCGCGCGCTGCGAATCCGGCGGCAATTGGGCCATCAACACCGGCAACGGCTACCAGGGTGGCCTGCAGTTCTCGCCCGGCACCTGGGCCTCGCACGGGGGCCGGGAATATGCCCCCGCGGCCAACATGGCAAGCAGGGATCAGCAGATCGCCGTTGCCGAGCGCGTGCTGGCTTCTCAGGGACGTGGCGCCTGGCCGGTGTGCGGACACGGTCTGTCGGCCGCTACGCCGCGCAACCTGACTGCGCCGGCGCCCGAGGCCAAGATCGACGCCGCGGCCCCGGACGCGCTGCCCGATGCTCCGGCCCCCGACGCCCCGCCTCTGGATGCTCCCGCTCCGGATGCTCCGGCCCCTGACGCGCCGGCGCCGGATGCCGCCCCCATGGACGCCCCGATGCCACCCCCGCCGGCCGACCCGGCTCCCCCGGCCCCCGATGCCCCCGCACCCGACGCCGCCCCCATGGACGCCCCGCTGCCGCCGGCTCCGGAGCCCGCCGTGGTCAACGTCGCCGATGCCCCGGCTCCCGATGCTCCGGCTCCCGATGCTCCGGCCGCCCCGGTCATCCAGGCCGCCAATTGGGATAACAACGGCCCGGCACCCGCCGCCCAGGGTCAAGGTTGGGCGCTGCACGCCGGCACCCCGCAGGACCTGCCCCCGGCTCCGCCGGCGCCGGCCGCTCCCACTGCCGATGCCCCCGACGCCGCCCCGGCTGGTGCCCCGGCCCCCGACGCGGCCCCGGTCGCCGCTCCGGCCTCGGCTGACATCCAGGCGCCGCCGGATGGTGTCCCGCACCTGGCCAGCCCGCAGAACCTGCCCCCGGGTGAGTCCATCGCCCCCGATGGCAGCGCGCCGGGCTCCAACAACATGAGCTACCTCAAGCAGCTCTGGCACGCCGTGCAGAACCAGGACATCTCCGGACGGGACGCGCTGTTGGCCGTGGCCTCGCAGCGTTCCATGATGGAAGGTGCGCCGCAGGAGTCGATCCAGGCGCCGCCGAACGCGCCAGCCGGCACAGGTGCCCCGGCCGACGACCCGGCACCCGCTGACGCTCCGGCCCCGCCTGACGCAGCTCCAGCCCCGGCTGACGCAGCTCCGGCTCCGGCTCCGGCCAACTGATACCGGACAACGAAAAAGCCGCCCCTCGGGGCGGCTTTTTCGTTGTCCGGGTCAGGCCGAGCCCACCCACTCGTCGGTCCCGTCGGCGAAGTACTGGTGCTTCCAGACCGGAATGCGCTCCTTGACGGTGTCGACCAGCAGCGCACATGCCGCAAACGCCGTGCCACGATGATCGGCCGACACCGCCGCCACCAGCGCGGCATCGCCGATCTGCAGGGTCCCGATCCGATGGCTGACCGCAATGGCACGCACCCCGGGACAGGCCGCGGCCACCTCGTCGGCCACCGCACGCAAGACTTGATCGGCCGTCGGATGCGCCGAGTAGTCCAGCCGGGTCACCGACCGTCCACCGTCGTGATCGCGCACCACCCCGGCGAAACTCACCACCGCACCGGCCGCCCGGTGGCCAACCAGCGCCTCGTGTTCGGCCAGGTCGATCGCCCGGTCGCGCACCTCGGCACGCGCCACGATCACCGGTGATCCCCGCCGGCCAATTGGTCCAGGGCGTGATCGAGCACCTCGGCCAGCACCGCCAGCCCGTCACGCACCCCGCCGGGCGAGCCGGGCAGGTTGAGCACCAGCGTCCGCCCGGCCACCCCGCACACACCGCGGGACAGCACCGAGGCGGGCACCTGGGGCAGACCGGAGCGCCGGACGGCGTCGGCCAGACCGGGGATCTGATAGTCCAGCACCGCGGCGGTGACCTGTGGGGTGACATCACTGGGTGAGATGCCGGTGCCGCCCGAGGTCAGCACCAGCGCCGCGCGGTCGGCGATGGCGCCGCGCAGGGCGTCGCCGACCGGGTCGCCGTCGGGCACGACGACTGGCTCACCGGCCTCGAATCCACGCTCGCTGAGCCAGGAGCGGATCAGCGGGCCGGTGCGGTCCTGATAGTCACCGGCGGCGGCACGGGTGGAGGCAATGATGACCCGGGCGGTGCGGGTCATCTCGACCACGAGCCCGTCTTACCGCCGTCCTTGCGTAGCACCTTGATGTCGTCGATGCGGGCGGCCGGATCGACGGCTTTGATCATGTCGTAGAGGGTCAATGCGGTGACGCTGACCGTGGTGAGCGCTTCCATCTCGACGCCGGTGCGGTCGGTGGTGCGCACGGTGGCGGTGATGGTGATGTCAGCCGGGCCAACTTCGAAGTCGACGTCCACACCGGTCAGGGCCAGCTGATGGCACAGCGGGATCAGGTCACTGGTGCGCTTGGCCGCCATGATGCCGGCGATGCGGGCGGTAGCCAGTGCATCGCCTTTGGGCAGACCGCCGGTCGCGATGAGGTCGACGACGTCGGCGCGGGTGCGCAGCACCCCGACCGCCACCGCGGTACGCCGGGTGGCGTCCTTGCCGGTCACGTCGACCATGTGGGCCGCACCCGAATCGTCCAGGTGCGAGAGTCCCATGACTACTTGTTGACGACGGTGACCGGGTGGGTGTACGGCAGCGTTTCGGCCGGCAGAGGGAACGTCAGCTCGCCGAACGGCGACAGCGCACCGGTGCGGTCGGTCGCCAGCTCGCTGACGGCGTGCTCGTCGCCGTTCACCTCGGGCCAGCCGTTGTCGACGTAGTGGTTCTTGTTCTTGTCAGCCACGGGAGACATTGTTGCAGGCCCGGCGTCCGCTGGCGAGCGCGGGCGGCTGCTTTACGCTGGTCAGCAATGACCGATCATTCCCCGGGCGCGCCGCTGGGCTCCTGGTTGGCCGACCTGACCGACCAGCAGCTGGTCGGATTGCTGCAACATCGGCCGGATCTGAGCCAGCCGCCGCCGGCCACCCTGACGGCGCTGGCCGCGCGTGCCCAGTCCCGGCAATCGGTCAAGGCCGCCACCGATGACCTGGACTTTTTGCATCTCGCGGTGATCGATGCGCTGCTGACGCTGCACGCCGACAAGGCCCCGGTGCCCGTCGCCGAACTGGTTTCGACGCTGCGCGGTCGGATCACCAAGGCACCGTTGACCGCCGCGGTGCAGGACCTGCGCGCCCGGGGCCTGGTCTGGGGTGCCGACACCATTCGCGTGGTATCCGAAGCCGCATCGTGTCTACCGTGGCAGCCCGGTCAGGTGACGCTGGAGGGCACCGATGTCGAGGCGCTGACCGCCGCCCTGGTCGAGACCGACGACACCCAGCGCGATCTGCTGGAGCGCCTGGCCGAGGGCTCACCGATCGGCCGGACCAGGGAGGCCGCCTCGGACACCCCGCCGCAGCGCCCGGTGCCCCGGCTGCTCGCCGCCGGGCTGTTGCGCCGGCTCGACGAGGACACCGTGCTGCTGCCCAGGCTGGTCGGTCAGCTGCTGCGGCACCAGACGCCGGGCCCGACCGCACTGACCGCCCCGGTAGCCGGCCTGCCGGTGCTGGCCGAACGCGACGTCGACGCTGCGGCAGCCGGCGCCGCACTGGACCTGCTGCGCGAGGTCGAGTTGGTCATCGAAAGTCTTTCCGCCGCACCGGTTCCCGAGCTACGCAGCGGTGGCCTGGGGGTCCGAGAAGCCAAGCGGCTGACCAAGATCACCGGCATCGACGAGCGCCGTCTGGCCCTGGTGCTGGAGGTGGCGGTCGGCGCCGGGCTGATCGCGTCCGGCGAGGCCGAGTGGCTGGACCTACCCGGTCCATACTGGGCGCCGACGGTGGCCGCCGACCGGTTCCTGGAGTCCAGCACCGCCGCGCGCTGGCACCTACTGGTATCCACCTGGTTCGAGCTGCCGTCCCGGCCCGGCCTGATCGGGGAACGCGGCCCGGACGGTAAACCCTATGCGGCACTGACCACTTCGCTGTACTCGACGGCCGCACCGCTGGATCGCCGGCTGTTGGTGACGGTGCTGGCCGGCCTGCCGGCGGGCACCGTGCTGGACACCGCCGCGGCATCGGCGGTGCTGATCTGGCACCGTCCACGCTGGGCGGCGCGGCTGCAGGCCAAACCCGTCGACGACCTGCTCACCGAGGCCCACGCGCTGGGGTTGCTCGGCCGCGGCGCGCTGGCCGGCCCGATGCGGCTGCTACTGGAGGAGGACAGCGAAGAGGCCATGATCGCCGCGATGGCCAAGGTGCTGCCCGATCCGATCGACCACTTCCTGGTGCAGGCCGACCTGACCGTGGTGGTCCCCGGGCCGCTGCAACGCGAACTGGCCGAGCAACTGGCCGTGGTCGCCGACGTGGAGTCTGCCGGTGCGGCCATGGTCTACCGGGTCAGCGAGGCGTCGGTCCGGCGCGCACTGGACACCGGCAAGACCGCCGGCGAATTGCACGCACTGTTCGGTCGGCACTCGAAAACACCGGTGCCACAAGGACTCACCTATCTGATCGATGATGTGGCCCGCCGGCACGGCCAGCTGCGGGTGGGCATGGCCAACTCCTTCATCCGGTGCGAGGACCCGGTGCTGCTGGCCCAGGCGGCGGCCTCGCCGCTGCTGGAGCAACTCGAGGTGCGGGCGCTGGCGCCGACCGTCGCGGTGTCGCAGGCGCCGATCTCCGAACTGCTGGCGGCGTTGCGCAACGCCGGATTCGCTCCGGCCGCCGAGGACTCGGCGGGCGCGATCGTCGACATCCGGCCACGCGGCGTGCGGGTACCGGCGCCGCTGGTCCGCCGCCGGTATCGGCACCCCAGCGCACCGTCACCCAAGACACTGGGCGCGATCATCGCGGTGCTGCGGCAGTCCGGCCGGATGGCTGCCGGCGGCCGGTTGGACCCGGCCACCGCCATCTCGCTGTTGACCGAGGCCGCGCTGACCCAGACCTCGGTGGTAATCGGCTATGTCGACGCCGCCGGGGTGGCGGCCCAGCGGGTGGTGGCCCCGGTGAACGTGCGCGGCGGCCAGCTGACCGCCTACGACCCGACGGCCGGGCGGGTGCGGGAGTTCGCAATCCACCGCGTGACGTCGGTGGTCGCCGCCGAACCTGGATAATGGACCGAAGTGCCCGTCGCGGGCAGAAGAGAGGAGCGACGGCGTTTCATGACCGACGGACCCCTGATCGTCCAGTCCGATAAGACCGTCCTGCTGGAGATCGACCACGAGCAGGCCGGTGCCGCGCGCGCGGCCATCGCGCCGTTCGCCGAACTCGAACGTGCCCCCGAGCACGTGCACACCTACCGGATCACCCCGCTGGCGCTGTGGAACGCGCGCGCCGCGGGTCACGACGCCGAGCAGGTGGTCGATGCCCTGGTGTCGTTCTCCCGCTACGCGGTGCCGCAGCCGCTGCTGGTGGACATCGTGGACACCATGGGCCGGTACGGGCGGCTGCAGCTGGTCAAGCATCCGGCGCACGGCCTGAGCCTGGTCAGCCTGGATCGCGCGGTGCTCGCAGAAGTGCTGCGCAACAAGAAGATCACCCCGATGCTGGGCGCCCAGATCGACGACGACACCGTCGTCGTGCATCCGTCCGAGCGTGGCCGTCTCAAGCAGATGCTACTCAAAATCGGTTGGCCCGCAGAGGATCTGGCCGGGTACGTAAACGGCGAGGCACACCCGATCGCCTTGGAAGAGGACGGCTGGAAGCTGCGCGACTATCAGGAACTGGCGGCCGACTCGTTCTGGGCCGGCGGTTCGGGCGTGGTAGTGCTGCCCTGCGGCGCCGGCAAGACCATGGTGGGTGCCGCAGCGATGGCCAAGGCCGGGGCCACCACGCTGATCCTGGTGACCAACACCGTCGCCGGGCGGCAGTGGAAGCGTGAACTGATCGCGCGCACCTCGCTGACCGAGGAGGAGATCGGTGAATATTCGGGTGAGCGCAAGGAGATTCGGCCGATCACCATCGCCACCTATCAGGTGATCACCCGGCGCACCAAGGGCGAGTACAAGCACCTCGAGTTGTTCGACAGCCGGGACTGGGGGCTGATCATCTACGACGAGGTACACCTGTTGCCGGCGCCGGTGTTCCGGATGACCGCCGATCTGCAGTCGCGGCGCCGACTCGGCTTGACCGCCACCCTGATTCGCGAGGACGGCCGTGAGGGCGACGTGTTCAGCCTGATCGGCCCGAAGCGCTATGACGCACCGTGGAAGGACATCGAGGCCCAGGGCTGGATCGCCCCTGCCGAGTGCATCGAGGTGCGGGTCACCATGACCGACAACGAGCGGATGACCTACGCGACGGCCGAGCCCGAGGAGCGCTACAGGCTGTGCTCGACGGCGCACACCAAGATCGCGGTGGTCAAGTCGATCCTGGAGCGACATCCCGATGAGCCGACGCTGGTGATCGGCGCCTATCTGGATCAATTGGAGGAACTCGGCGCCGAGCTGGACGCCCCGGTCATTCAGGGTTCGACCAAGAATACCGAGCGCGAAAAGCTGTTCGACGCCTTCCGCTCCGGTGAGATCCGCACCCTGGTGGTGTCCAAGGTGGCCAACTTCTCCATCGATCTACCGGAAGCCTCTGTGGCAGTTCAGGTTTCGGGGACGTTCGGGTCCCGCCAAGAGGAGGCCCAGCGACTGGGCCGACTATTGCGGCCGAAGGCCGACGGTGGGGGGGCGGTGTTCTATTCGGTGGTTTCGCGCGATTCGCTGGACGCGGAATACGCCGCGCACCGGCAGCGGTTCCTGGCCGAGCAGGGTTATGGCTACGTCATCAAGGATGCGGACGACCTGCTCGGCCCCGCCATCTAGCGCTTGACCACGGTCAGCAGCACCACCGCGTCGGCCAGTGCCTTCAGGCTGTGCCGGGCGGGCGGGATCACCAGGTGATCGCCGGTCATGCCGTCCCAGCTGGTTTGATCGCTGACCAACTGTACGCGGCCCTGCAGCACCTGGAGGGTGGCCTCACCGGGACTCTCGTGCTCGGCCAGCTCGGAGCCCTCGACCAGAGCGATCAGAGTCTGCCGCAGGGCATGCTCGTGACCGCCGTACACCGTGTGCGCACTGCGCCCACCGTTGCCGGCCTTGGCGGCTTCCAGGTGCTGGCGGGCCAGTGCAGTCAGTGAGATCTTCTCCATGCCATGACTATGCCCTGTCGGCCCGGCTTGGCGCGACAATTTTGACGCCTGTTTCGCCAGAATCCGGGTCGGCGATGACGCCCCCGGCACCCGCCACAGCACCCCCCGAATTGCGGTAAACCGCAACCCAACTAGCGCAGCCTGCCACGATGACGAACGGCCATCGAATCGTCAGGGTGGAGACCACCGGGCGACAGGGGGATTTCAGTGAGCCGATCCGCGGTCTGCGCCGTCCACGACCCGACCGGGCAGATCTACACGCCACCGGGATACATCGGGTACTACCCCGGTGCCTATGGCTTCCAATCGATCTGGTCGCTGACGCCGCCGTCTCGACTGGTGGACTCGGGTGGGACCGGGGCCCGGTCGAATGCCGATCCGCGAGCCGTCCGCCGTGGTCTGTCGGGTGAAAAGCGCGGCGTGCAAACAAATCATGTGGTGGTCAAACCCCAGGGTGACGGACCGCTGGGGCGGCAGTACGGTGTTCGCACCGCCGAACCGCTGCAACTGACATCGGTACCGGACGTGGCCGGCGGCGTGATGCCCGGGCAGACCCCGGCGCTCGGACAAATGGACCGGGCCACCGGCCAATCCACCGGGTTGGAAGATCCCAACCCGTCCCGGATGGGACCCGCCGAACCGATGCCCGCCGAATCCCGGCAACCGACGGCGACTTCGTCGGCTGCGCCGAGTGCCACAAACTGAGATTACTGCGCTGCCGAGGCTACGGCTTTTGGCACAAGGCCAGCTATTTCACGCCAGAATCCGTAGCGTCGGCGCGGACGACATGCGGTCAGCTCAGCGCGGGAATGACCTCACGCTCGAACAACTCGATGCCGGAACGGTCGTAGGCCGCCTCCGGGAAATAGATGATTGCGTATTCGCAGCCCAATTCCTTGATGGCGCGGATCTTCTCGATGACCTGTTCGGTTGTGCCGCACGGGGCATCGGGTGAGCTGAGGGTCTTGAGCATCGCGTTCACCGCGTCCTCATTGGCCACTCCGACCTGCCGTTGCCGGATACGGTCGATCCGCGCCTGAACATCGGCCGGGGATTCACCGATCACCACGTTGAAGTTCGCCGAGCGCACAATGGCGTCGTAGTCGGTGCCGACCTCCCGGCAATGCTGCTGCAGCACCGCCGATTTCTGCGCAAACCCTTCGGCCTCTGAGGTGAAGTTGGTGTACTGCGCGTACTTCGCCGCGATCCGCAGCGTCACCTTCTCCCCACCGCCGGCGATCCACAGCGCAATACCGCCGTCCTGCAATGGCTTCGGTTGCACGATGGCGCCATCGACCTGATAGTGCTTGCCATCCAGGCTGACGATCCCGTCCCGCCAGGCGTCACGCATGATCTGCACGCCCTCGTCCAGCCGACCCAACCGGACACCCGCAGACGGGAAGCCGTAACCGTATGCGCGCCATTCATGTTCGTACCAGCCGCCGCCGATACCCATCTGCACCCGGCCACCGGAGATGATGTCGGTGGTGGCAGCCACCTTGGCCAGATACACCGGGTTGCGGTAACTCATTGCGGTGCACATCTGCCCCAGCTTGATGCGCGACGTACTCACCGCATACGCGGCCATCAACGTCCACGCCTCGTGGGTGGCCTCGGCAGTCGGCATCGGCACGGTGTGGAAGTGGTCGTATACCCACAGCGAGTCCCAGGTCCCCGCGTCGGCGTAGGCGGCGAGGTCGCGCATCACCGACCAATGCTGCTCGGTGGGGATGCCCACCAGATCCAGACGCCAACCTTGCGGGATGAACATTCCAAAGCGCATGGCTCCGACTCTATGACGCACACCGCGGGCTGCGGGTGACTATCGGGCCAGCAGCATCTTGTACTGCGCCGCTGTCTGCTGGCGGGCACCGGTCGGATCGGCGTCGTGCACCGCAATGGTCAGGTTGTCGAGCGCGGCGAAGCAGAAGTACACCGATTCCCCGGTGGCCGGATCGCGTTGCGACTGCACGCGCTTGCTGCCGGCCAGGAAATCGACGGCATCGATCGGTGAGTCCTGAAAATGCGTTGCTGCCCGCGGCAGATAGCCGCCGATCTGCGGGTCAGCGGGTCTGGCGCCCGGCGGATCCGCGCCGGATGATCCACCGTCGGCGGCTGAGCCGTTGCGGCCGTTGCCATGTCGGTCGCGGCGGCGGTGGCCTCGCCTGGAACGGCGAACCGCAATACCGCGTTCAGCAGGCGGCCCTGATCTGGAGCCTGCCGATCGGAGGCAAAGCCGTACAACATTTGGTGCGGCTTTGCCGCCGCGGCGACTCCGGCGGGTAGCAGGTCACCCAGGGCGGCGGTGTCGGGCAACACCATCGCCCGGGACACTCCCGGAATCACCAGGGTCGGGTCCACTTCTCACGGGCCGGCGACGTCGTCGGCCATCCGCCGCGCATCGATCAAGGCACCTTGGGCCGCCGAGCCCGCGACCCCCAGCGGAGGCATCGGCTTCACCGGAAAGTTCCCGCTACCAAGCAGGTTGGTATCCACCCCGGCCGGTGTCGGTGCGTTCTGTAGCTTTTCGGCGTGGCCCGACTCGGCCCCGCACCCGGCGACCAGCAGGACCGCCGCGATCATCCCAACGAGCCGTCGGGCCACCGGTCAGCCCGGCAGTCGGTTGTTGATGTACACGCCGGCGAACAGCGCGCACACCAGCACCACGAACCCGATTCTGGTCCAGCTCGCGCTGGCATCCCCACGGATGATCTGGTAGCCGATCTGCTGCTGCAGGTTGGCGTAGACACCGTCGAGCTCGGCGAGGCTCTCGGCCCGGAAGGACTGGCCACCGGTGATCTTGGTGATCTTCTGCAGGATCTCCGGGTCCGGTGGCACCGGCACTTCCTGACCCTCATAATTGATGACGCCCGACGGCGTACCGAAGGCGATGGTGGAGATCTCCACGCCCTGGTCCTTGGCCGCCCGTGCCGCGGTCAGCGCGCCGCGGGGGTCATTGGGGTCGGCCGGCACGGTCTCCTTGCCGTCGGACATCAGCACGATGCGCGCCGGGGCCGGCCCGGGCCCGCCACCCATCACCGCATCAAGGGTGGCGATGGCCTGCAAAGCGGTGAAGATGCCTTCGCCGGTGGCGGTGCGCGGCGCCGGTTCGAGGGTGCCGATGGCACGTTTGACGGCGTCGTGGTCGCTGGTCGGGGCGACCAGCATGGTGGCGCTGGCCGCGAATTCGACCAGCCCGACGCTGATGCCCGGCGTCAGGCCGCTGACGAACTGCTGGCCGGCGCTCTTG
>Ga0164242_10009183_pt1 | contig 10694 bp, 12 predicted proteins | sample OricomgcompostMG_FD_108783 | JGI IMG/M metagenome (GOLD analysis project Ga0164242, IMG submission 108783) | Miracle-Growth compost microbial communities from Emeryville, California, USA - Original compost - Miracle growth compost (MG) ... | reverse complement strand
CGCTGAACGCGGGTCTTCTTCAGCAGCTTGCGGTGCTTCTTCTTGGCCATCCGCTTGCGCCGCTTCTTGATGACAGAACCCATGTTGCAACCTCGTCGATGCCCGGCGCCGCCGGGCGCAGTCAGTGGACGCCACGCCTGCCGGCGGGCGTTCGATCAATGCCATCCTACCGTGTCGCTCGGGCGACCCCTCACGCGATGAGCTCCCCCGCAAGCGGGAGGTACCCCCAGCGCGAAGAGCCGCGCGCCGCACGAGCGTCAGCGAGCTTGCGGCTGGCATTCGTCGATCCACCCTGTTCTTTAGGGTGGTCGGCGAATGCCAATGGCGCGGTGTCAGCCGGCTTCGATGAACGCCGAACGCAGGTAGTCGTGCACGGCCTTCTCGGGCACCCGGAAGGAACGGCCGACGCGGACGGCGGGCAGCTCGCCGCCGTGCACCATGCGGTAGACCGTCATCTTCGACACCCGCATCACCGTGGCCACCTCGGCCACGGTCAGGAACTTCACCTCGGCGAGGGCCGGGTCGACCGGGCGCGGGCCCGCCGACTCGGCCGGCTCGCTCGTGGCGCGCTTGCGCTCGCTCATGTTTCACCGACACCTTCGGCACGTGTCAGTGCGTCGGCTTCCCCACCGACGAACGGGACACGCACGTGCTCCTGCTGAGACTAGCGGTACCAGTGGGGCAGATGCGATACCCAGTCCCCCACTTTTTCAGTCTCCGCGCCAGGTGCGGCTTCGGACCGCCCCAAAGAACGGGGCGGGTCCGGCGCCGCACGCCGCAAGCTCGCTTCGCTCGCGCGGGCGCGGGCTCTTCGCCCCAGCTGGGGGTCCCCCCGCTTGCGGGGGAGCTCATCGCGTGTTACTCACTTCCGAGTTCGCGGCTGCGGTTGCAGGCGGCCTCGATCGCGGCGAGCAGGGCCGCGCGGACGCCGTGCACCTCGAGCTCGCGGATTGCCGCGATCGTGGTGCCGCCCGGGCTCGTGACGGCCTCGCGCAGCTGCACCGGGTGCTCGCCGGAATCGCGCAGCATGACCGCGGAGCCGATCGCGGACTGGACGATCAGCTCGGTCGCGAGCGTCCGGGGCAGCCCGAGCAGGATGCCGGCGTCGATCATCGCCTCGACCAGGTAGAAGAAGTAGGCCGGCCCGGACCCGGACAGCGCGGTGACCGCGTCCAGCTGCGATTCGGGCACCCGCACGACGCGTCCGACGGCGGACAGCAGCGCCTCGGCGGTGGCCAGGTGCGCCTCGCCGGCGTGCGCGCCCGCGGATACGGCGGTCATCGCCTGCTCGACGAGGGCTGGCGTGTTCGGCATGCAGCGCACGACCGCGACGCCCCCGGGCAGCCGGGCCTCGATGTGCGCGGTCGTAATGCCCGCCGCCACCGACACGATCAGGTGCCGGTCGGTCACGCTCGACGCGAGCTCAGCGAGCAGCGTGTCGAGGTCCTGCGGCTTCACCGCCAGCACGATCGTGCCGGCGAAACCGGCCGCCTCCGCGACGTCGACCGCCTTCACGCCGTGGGTCGCGACGAGCTGGGCGGCCCGCTCGGCGTGCTTCTCGACGACGACGACGTCCGCCGGGCTGTACTCGCCGCGCAGCAGCCCGGACAGCAGCGCCTCGCCGATCTTGCCGCCGCCGAGGATCGCCAGTGCGTCCATGATCGTTCGCCCTTCGCTGTCAGCCGCGGGTGGCCACCGCGCGGGCGAAGAACGCGAGGTTCGCCGGGCGCTCGGCCAGCCGCCGCATGAGGTAGCCGTACCACTGGGCACCGTACGGGACGTAGACGCGCACGGTGTGCTGGTTTTCGGCGAGGCGACGTTGCTCGTCCGGACGGATGCCGTAGAGCAGCTGGAACTCGAACTCGCCGCCGGACTTGCCGTGAAACTTGGCGCGTTCGGCCGCGATCTCGATCAGCCGCGGGTCGTGAGTGGCGACCATCGGGTAGCCGGCCCCGCTCATCAGGATGTTCAGGCAGCGCACGTAGGACAGGTCGACGTCCAGCCGCTTCGTGTACGCCACCGACTCGGGCTCGCGGTAGGCGCCCTTGCACAGCCGCACCCGGCTGCCCGCGGTGGCCAGGTCGCGGCAGTCGCCCTCGGTGCGCCGCAGGTACGCCTGCAGCACCGCGCCGACGTCCGGGAAGTCGGCGCGCAGCTCGCGCAGGATGTCGAGGGTCGAGTCGGTGGTGGTGTGGTCCTCCATGTCCAGGGTGACCGTGGCCCCGGCGTCGGCCGCCGCCTGGCAGATCGCCCGGGCGTGCTGGAGCGCGAGCTTCTCGCCGTCCACCGGCAGGGCCTGGCCGATGGCGCTGAGCTTCACGCTGACCTCGGCCCGCGCGGTCAGCGGACCGAGGCGTTCGGCGATTCCTGCGTCGGCGAGTGCCCGGAGCAGTTCGGTGTACTCGGTGACGACGGCGCGGGCGCGCTCGCGGTCGGTGCAGTCCTCGCCGAGGTGATCGAGGCTGACGGTCAGGCCGGAGCGGATCAGCTCGCGCGCGGCGGCGACGGCGCTCGTCCGGTCGGGGCCGCCGACGAAGCGGCGGACGACGTCACGGCTGACGGGCGCGCGCGAGACGAGCCGTTCGACCCGGGCACTGCGGGACGCGGCCAACACGGCGGAGCGGAGCAGGGCGGGCACCCGCACAGGCTAACGGCCTACGCACGGGCGCCGTGTCAGGACGTGCGCGCGGGAAGCTGGCCCAGGTGCGTGCGGCAGAACGCGAGTGCCTCGGCCAGCTCGGCCTGCCGTTCGGCGCGGTCCAGCGCCCGGCGCGTGTTCACCTCGACGATCACGTGCCCGGCGAAGCCGTTGCTCGCGACGGTCGCGAGCACGTCCGCGCACGGCTGCGTGCCGCGTCCAGGGATCAGGTGCTCGTCCTTGGTGACGCCGGTGCCGTCGGCCAGGTGGACGTGCCGCAGCCGGTCCCCCATCGCGGCCAGCATCGCCATCGCGTCCGACTGCGACACGGCGGCGTGCGACAGGTCCAGCGTGTAGTCGCGGTACGGCTCGTCGTCGGGCGTGAGCGTGACGTCCCAACCGGGCTGGTACGCGGACACCTCGCGGCCCCGCACCCGCAGCGGGAACATGTTCTCCACGGCGAACCGCACGTCGGTCTCGCCGGCCATCCGCGCGATGCCGCGGCGGAACGAGCGCGCGTAGTCGCGCTGCCAGCGGAACGGCGGGTGCACGACGACGGTCTGCGCGCCGAGCAGCCCGGCGGCGAACCGGGCGCGTTCCAGCTTCTGCCACGGGTCGGTCGTCCAGACCCGTTGCGTGATCAGCAGGCACGGCGCGTGGACGGCCAGGATCGGCACTTGGTAGTGCTGCGAGAGCCGCAGCAGGGCGTACGGGTCCTGGCTGGTCGGGTCCGTCCAGACCATGACCTCGACGCCGTCGTAGCCGAGGCGCGCGGCAAGCTCGAACGCGGCGGCGGTCCCTTCCGGGTACACCGACGCCGTGGAGAGCCCGACCAGCACCGCTCCCATGGCGGGAGGGTAGCCGTCCGGCCGCGATCACCGCGACGATTACCCTTGGCGCCGTGCCAGAGAACACTCCCGCCGCGGCGGCAGCGCCCGTCCCCGAAGTAGGGCTCGACTTCCCGCGGGAGTGGATCGAGTTCGTCGATCCGGCCGACGCCGAGCACTGGATCCGCGCCGACCTCACCTGGCTGTGCTCGCGCTGGACCTGCATCTTCGGACGCGGCTGCCACGGCACCGTGGCCGGCCAGGCGAGCACCGGCTGCTGCAACCACGGCGCCTACTTCTCCGACCGCGAGGACGAGGAGCGGGTGCGCGGCTTCGTCAAGCAGCTGACGCCGGACCTGTGGCAGCTGCACGACGCGGCCGTCCAGCCCGGCAAGAAGAAGCTCAACGTGTTCGTCAAGGACACCCTGGATGACGAGCAGCGCTGGAAGACCCGGGTGGTCGACGGGGCGTGCATCTTCGCCAACCGCGAGGGCTTCGCCGGCGGCATCGGCTGCGCGCTGCACGCCCTCGCGCTGCAGCAGGGACGCAACCCGCTGGAGACCAAGCCGGAGGTGTGCTGGCAGCTGCCGGTGCGCCGCGAGCAGGAGTGGGTGGACCGTCCGGACGACACCCGCATCCTCGTCTCGACGATCGCCGAGTTCGACCGGCGCGGCTGGGGCGAGGGCGGCCACGACCTGGACTGGTACTGCACGTCCTCGCCGGAGGCGCACGTCGGCGGCGAGCCGATGTACGTCTCGTACGGGCCGGAACTGGTCGCGCTGATCGGCGAGCAGGCGTACGCCGAGCTTTCGCGCATCTGCGCCGACCGGCTCAGGCTCGGGCTGGTCGCCGTGCACCCCGCGACCGCCGCGGCGCAGCAAAGCCCGCACCAGGGCGCGCAGCAGAAATAGTCCGCCGCCGGATGCAGCAGCGCGGGCCGCTCGTGCGTTGAAGACCCGAAAGCCGTCCGGCGAGAGGGTATTGATGCAGTTCGACGAGTACGTGCGCATGCAGCGGCCGGCGCTCATGCGGTTCGCGACGGTGCTGACCGGGCGGACCTGGCTGGCCGAGGACGTGGTCAGCGACGTGCTCGGTCGCGCGTTCGAGCGGTGGGACCGCATCGGCGAGACTGACCAGCCACACGCATACGTCCGGCGGATGGTCGTCAACGAATACCTCTCCTGGCAGCGCCGCGCCAAGCGGCATGCCCCGCTCGATGACGAACCCGGCGCCCCGGTGCCGGACGGAGCCGCCGAGCGGGCCGAACGCGCCGCCATGATCCACCTGCTCGACCGACTGCCACGCCGCCAGCGTGCCGCCGTCGTGCTGCGTTACTACGCCGGGCTGTCCGACGAGGAGGTCGCGGCCGAACTGGGCTGCCGGGCGAGCACCGTCCGCAGCCAGATCTCGCGGGCCCTCGCCGCCCTGCGCATCGACATCAACGACACGGCCGGGGCGTACCCGGCCCCGACCGTCTTGGAGATCCGATGAACACTCTGCGCGATCTGCACGAAGCGTTCCACGAGCTCGAACTGCGCGCCGACGCCATCCAGGCCGCCCCGGAGCCGGCGATCCGCCCGGGCCGTTCGGCCCGCCGGCTGATCGCCCCGACCGCGTCCGTGGCCGCCGTCGCGGCGGTCGCGCTGACCGTCGCCGGCGTGACCGTCTGGCACGACGGCTCCGGCTCGAACTCGGGCACGACGCCGGCCGGGGCAGGTGGGGGGTCCCAGCCGCAGGTGCTCCAGTCGCAGCCGGTCGCGCAGACGACGACGGCGCCCGCGGGCTTCCAGCCGCCGGCCAGCGCCGACGAGCTGGCGGCCAGGGCCCGCGCGATCCTGGCGGGCATCGCGACGATCACCGTCACCGACAGCGGCCCCAACGTGCAGATGACCCTGCCGTCCGGGATGAAGGGCGCGGCCAGTGCCGCAGTGCCGAACGGCGGCGACGCCAACGGCGCGATGATCACCGGCACCCTTACCGCGGCCGGACGCACCGGCGGCTTCCAGCTGGACGTCTATACCGAGAAGGCGCACGGCACGGGCACCGCCTGCGACGTCCCGAGCTCGTGCACACATCACGTCGGCTCCGACGGCTCCGTGCTGTGGGCCAGCACCTGGCACGACGCGACCGGCGGGCTGACCGAGCAGGTCGAGCTGGACCGCGCGGACGGCGGGGTGATCTCGCTGCACCTGAGCACGGAGCGCGACCCGAAGGGCGGCGGTCCGGCCATCGCCTCGCAGCTGCCGCTGACCGTCCAGCAGATGACGGACCTCGTCAGCTCCGACCAGTGGTGACGGTTCAGGCCTCCAGCTTGTAGCCCAATCCCCTTACCGTCACGAGGTATTTGGGGTCGGACGGATCGGGTTCGATCTTCGCCCGCAGCCGCTTCACGTGGACGTCCAGGGTCTTGGTGTCACCGACGTAGTCGGGACCCCAGACCCGGTCGATCAGCTGGCCGCGGGTGAGGACCCGTCCGCAGTTGCGCAGCAGCAGCTCGAGGAGATCGAACTCCTTGAGCGGCAGCGAGACCGGACGGCCGTCGACGGTCACCACGTGCCGCTCGACGTCCATCCGCACCGGGCCGGCCTCGATCACCGGCGAGATCAGCTCGTCGGGGTGGTCACCGCCGCGGCGCAGCACGGCACGGATCCGCGCGATCAGCTCGCGGGACGAGTACGGCTTGGTCACGTAATCGTCCGCGCCGAGCTCGAGGCCGACGATCTTGTCGATCTCGGCGTCGCGCGCGGTGACCATGATGATCGGGACGTTCGAGCGGGACCGGAGCGCGCGGCACACCTCGGTGCCGGACAGGCCGGGCAGCATCAGGTCCAACAGCACCACATCGGCCCCGGACCGGTCGTAGGCGGCCAGCGCGTCCGTGCCCGTCGCGGCCACCTCGACCTCGAACCCGTCGCGCTCGAGCTGGAAGCTGAGCGCGTCGGAGAAGGACTCCTCGTCCTCGACCAGCAGTACGCGCGTCACGGCGTCGAGGATCCCCCGTCCGAGTGAACGCGAGGTAACCGGACGGTGAACGTCGAACCCTCGCCGGGCGTGCTGCGAACGGTGACCGTGCCGCGGTGGTTGGTGACCACGTTCTTCACGATCGCGAGGCCGAGGCCGGTGCCGCCGGTGGCGCGGGAGCGCGCCGGGTCGACCCGGTAGAAGCGTTCGAAGATCCGCTCCTGGTCGGCGGCGCTGACGCCGATGCCCTGGTCGGTGACCGCGATGTCGACGGTGGGACGGGCCTGGTGATCGCTCGCACCCTTCGCCACGACCACCACGCGCGAACCGGATTGGCTGTAGGCGATCGCGTTGTCGACCAGGTTGGACACGGCGGCGGCGAGCTGGGCGTCGTTGCCGCGCACCCGCAGGCCCGGCTCGCAGCGCACGTCGATCTCGATGCCGGCCTGCTCGGCGGCGAGCCGCTCGCGGTCGACGGCGTCGGCGACGAGCCGCTCGACGTCCACCTCCGCCGCGCCCGGCATCGGGTCGACGCCCTGCACCTTGGACAGCTCCATCAGCTCGGACACCAGCCGTCCCAGCCGCGCGCTCTCGTGCTGCATGCGGCCGGCGAACCTCTCGACGGCCTCGGGATCGCCGGCCGCGTCCCGCACCGCCTCGGCGAGCAGGCTCAGCGCGCCGACCGGCGTCTTCAGCTCGTGCGACACGTTCGCGACGAAGTCACGGCGCACCTCGTCGAGCCGGCGCTGCTCGCTGATGTCGGCGAGCAGCACGGCCACACCGTCGGCGCGGTCCGCGTCGGTGACCGGCACCGCCGTGGCCGCGACCGCGATCGGCTCGCGGCCGAGCCGGCTCAGCGGCAGGTCGATCGCGCGGCACAGCGAAGCGTCGTCACGCCGCGCGTCGGACGCGATCGCGCGCAGCGGCTCGAAGGCCAGCCGATCGACGTCCACCACGTCCATCGCGCGGGCCGCCGGGTTGACGAGGACCACGCGCTCCTCGGCGTCGACGACCACGACGCCGATGTCGAGCGCCTCGACCACCAGCGAGGCGAGCGCGGGCAGGTGCGGCGGCCGCCGGGGCGCCTCGGCGTCCGGACCCGGCGCCTCCTGCGCGCGCCGTGCGGTGAACAGCACGCGGGCCGCCGCGATGGACAGCAGCACGGCGATGACGATGAGGGCGAGCGCCAGCCCGAGCACGGAACTACTTCTTGCCCTGGTTGGCGACGGCCTCGATCGCGGCCGCGGCGGCATCCGGATCCAGGTACGCCCCCGGGCCGGTCGGCATCATCGTGACCGGGTCCAGCTCGTAGCGCAGCGGGATTCCGGTCGGCACGTTCAGCGCGACGACGGCCTCGTCCGACATGCCGTCCAGGTGCTTGATCAGCGCGCGCAGCGAGTTGCCGTGCGCGGCCACCAGCACGGTGCCGTGGCGCAGGTCGGGGACGATCGCGTCGTACCAGTACGGCAGCATCCGGCCGACGACGTCCTTGAGGCATTCGGTGCGCGGCACGGTCTCCAGCAGGTTCGCGTAGCGCGGGTCGCCGACCTGGCTGTACGTGTCGTCGTCCGCGAGCGGCGGCGGCGGGACGTCGTACGAGCGGCGCCACAGCATGAACTGTTCGTCGCCGAACTCGGCGCGCACCGCGGCCTTGTCCTTGCCCTGCAGCGCGCCGTAGTGGCGCTCGTTGAGCCGCCACGAGCGGCGCACCGGCACCCAGTGTCGATCGGCCGCGTTCAGCGCGATGTTCGCGGTGCGGATCGCGCGGCGCAGCACGGACGTGTGCACCACGTCCGGCAGCAGGCCGTGCTCGCGCAGCAGCTCGCCGCCGCGGCGGCCCTCGGCCTCACCGGCCGCGGTCAGGTCGACGTCCACCCAGCCGGTGAACAGGTTCTTGGAGTTCCAGTCGCTCTCGCCGTGGCGGAGCAGGATCAGCGTCGGCACGCCCTCAATCCTGCCAGCCGTGAATACCCCGTTCACCACACCCCGCTGTGGCTGAGGGGGTATCGATCACTCGGACGTGCGCTCGGCGAAGCCCTTGAACGCCTGCAGGTTGGCCAGCGACTCGCCGCGCTTGACCCGCCAGGCCCACTCGCGGCGGATGGACGAGCCGAACCCCATCTCCAGCAGCGTGTTGAACGTCCCGTCCGCGTACTCCAGCACGCAGCCCAGGATGCGGTCGAGCTCGTCGGGGCTGACGGACGCCAGCGGCACCCGTCCGCTCAGGTAGACGTCGCCGGTCGCGTCGATCGCCCAGGCCACCGCGTACATGCGGGCGTTGCGCTGCAGCAGGTAGCCGTACACCTGCTCGCGGTTCTCCTCCGGCGCGCGCAGCACGAACGCCTCGATCTCCAGCGCGTGCGCGCCGACCGTCAGCAGGCACGCCGTCTTGAGCCGCTTCTCGCCCGGTAGCGCGACCGCGAACGAGGACTCGTCGAACCGCTCGTGCTCCAGCTCCTGATCGGCCAGGTAGTTCGCGATGATCTCGGCCGCGCTCATCGCGCGATCACCTGCGGACGCAGCTCCGCGATCGCCTCGGCGTACGCGGCGAGCAGCCCGTCGGTGGTGCGCGACCAGGAGAACCGCTCGGCGTGGGGACGCGCGCCCGCCGCCAACTGCTCGCGCTCACCGGGCGTGCGCAGCAGGTCGCCGAGCAGCTTGGCCCACAGCTGCGGGTCGTGGCCGTCGACCAGCACGCCGGACACGCCGTCGGCCACCGCGGTCGTCAGCCCGCCGACGGACGCGGCCACGACCGGTGTCGCGCACGCCTGCGACTCCAGCGCGACCAGCCCGAAGGACTCGTTGTAGCTCGGCACCACGGTCAGGTCCGCGGCGCGGTAGTAGTCGGCGACGACCTCGCGCGGCGCCGGCGGCACGAAGCGGACGAGATCGGCCAGACCCAGCTCGGCGGCGAGCCCGGACAGCCAGTGCGGCTCGTCCAGCCCGGAGCCGCTCGGCGCGCCGAGGACGACCACCTGCAGGCCGGCCAGTTCGTGGCGCAGCACGGCGGCGGCGCGCAGCAGCACGTCCGGCGCCTTCAGCGGCTGGATCCGTCCCACGAACAGCAGGGTCGGGACGTCCGGCCGCAGCCCCAGCCGGGCGCGGGCGGCGTCCGCGTCGCCGGGCGTGAACGTGTCCAGATCGACGCCGGGAGCGATCGTGCGCACCTGCGCGGGGTCCGCGTCGTACAGCTCGATCAGCTGCTGGGCCTCCTCGGCCGTCGACGCGATCAACCGGTCGGCCTCGGCCACGACCTGGTCCTCGCCGATCAGCCGCGCGGCGGGCTCGGGCACGTCGCCGTCCGCGAGCAGCGCGTTCTTCACCTTGCCGAGCGTGTGCGCCGAATGCACCAGCGGGATGCCCCAGCGCTCGCGCGCCAGCCAGCCGACCTGCCCGGACAGCCAGTAGTGCGAGTGGATCACGTCGTACCAGCCGGGCTCGTGGAACGCCTCGGTGCGCAGTACGCCGGCGGTGAACGCGCACAGCTGCGCCGGCAGGTCGCCCTTCGCCAGCCCCTCGAACGGGCCGGCCGTCACGTGCCGGACGAGCACGCCCGGCGCCAGCTCCACGGTCGGCGGCTGGTCGCTTGACGTGGCGCGCGTGAACACCTCGACCTCGACGCCGGACGCGGCCAGCCGGCGTGCGGTCTCGACGATGTAGACGTTCATGCCGCCGGCGTCGCCGCCACCGGGCGGGTCCAGCGGCGAGGTGTGCACGCTGAGCATGGCGACGCGACGGAGGTAGCCGAGCGACGTGGGGTGGGGCGAACCGTTGGTGCCGAACCGCGGCGTGCGCTGCACCGGTTACCCCTTTCGTTCGCCCACGACGTAACACGCCCCTACACCAGATCATGCCCGAAACCCGCCACCGGCAGAATTGCGGCCATGGACGCACAGCGAGGAACGGCAGTGGTGACCGGCGCTAGCAGTGGGATCGGCGCGGCGACCGCGCGCCGGTTGGCCGCCGAGGGGTACCGCGTGATCGCGGCCGCGCGGCGCCGGGATCGGCTGGACGAGCTGGCCGAGTCCACCCCGGGAATCGTCCCGGTGACGCTGGACGTCACCGACCCCGACTCGATCGCCGCGCTGGCCGCGTCCGTCGGTGAGAACGTCGCCGTGCTGGTGAACAACGCCGGCGGCGCGATCGGGACGGAGCCGATCGAGCACGCCGATCCGGCCGACTGGCAGGCGATGTACGAGACGAACGTGCTGGGCGTGCTGCGCGTGACGCAGGCGCTGCTGCCCGCGCTGGAACACGGCGCGGGAGGG
>Ga0164242_10009182_pt1 | contig 10695 bp, 12 predicted proteins | sample OricomgcompostMG_FD_108783 | JGI IMG/M metagenome (GOLD analysis project Ga0164242, IMG submission 108783) | Miracle-Growth compost microbial communities from Emeryville, California, USA - Original compost - Miracle growth compost (MG) ... | reverse complement strand
TCGACGCGCTGTTCGGGGGTGGCGCAGGCAGCCAATGTCAGGGCAAGGCCAAGCGCGGCAACGATGTTCGTCTTGCTCATCGGTTAGAGACCTATAGCGAGCAGGTGAGTCCCGCAATCGGCTGGATTTGCCAGCGGCGTTGATCGGGTATTATTCTGCGCTGTTTTTCCGCCGTGTCGGGAGGTGCTGTGGACGATTCGCGCGTTCCTGATGCCGAAGGGCGTGGCGCGCTAAGGCAGCCGGTCCGCCTTGCCGCGCAATTGCGCGACCGTGGATCTGCCAAGTTCTCGATCGAGCTGGTCGATCTGTCGCTGAGCGGCTTCCGGGCGGAGTCGACCAGCATCCTGCACGAAGGCATACTTGTCTGGCTGACGCTGCCTGGAATGGCCGGTCTCGAAGCGACCGTCGTATGGCGCGAGGGCTTCCTTTACGGGTGCGCGTTCAACACGCCCCTTCACCCGGCGGTTTTCGATCACATCGTCAAATTGTCGGAAGGCTGACGGCTCAGTCGAACAAGCTCGAGACTGACGATTCATCGGCGATGCGCCGAATGGCCTCGGCGAGCAAGGGCGCGATCGTCAGGTGGCGAATGCGCTTTGCGCCCTTGAACATTTCCTGACTGCCGATCGAATCGGTAATGACCAGCTCGCTTAATTGCGAGCCTTCGACCCGCGCCACCGCGCCGCCCGAGAGCACGCCGTGCGTACAATAAGCAACGACATCTTCAGCGCCCGCTTCCTTGAGCGCGGCGGCAGCGTTGCACAAGGTGCCCGCCGAATCGACGATATCGTCGATCAGTATGCAAAAGCGGCCTTCGACCTCGCCGATGATGTTCATCACCTCCGATTCGCCGGCACGCTCGCGGCGCTTATCGACGATGGCGAGCGGCGCGTTGTCGAGCCGCTTGGCGAGCGCGCGGGCGCGCACGACGCCGCCGACATCGGGCGAGACGACCATCAGGTTATGGCCGTCGAACCGCGCCTTGATGTCCGCCGACATGACCGGGGCGGCATAGAGATTGTCGGTCGGAATATCGAAGAAGCCCTGGATTTGCCCGGCATGTAGATCGACCGAGAGCACGCGGTCGGCACCGGCCACGGTGACGAGATTGGCGACCAGCTTGGCCGAAATCGGCGTGCGCGGGCCGGGCTTGCGATCTTGCCGGGCATAGCCAAAATAGGGAACCACCGCCGTGATCCGCTTTGCCGACGCGCGCTTGAGCGCGTCGATGCAGATCAACAGTTCCATCAGATTGTCGTTGGCGGGAAAGCCGGTCGACTGGAGCAGGAAGACGTCTTCGCCGCGGACGTTTTCCAGAATTTCGACGAAGATTTCCTCGTCGGCAAAGCGGCGGACATGTGCTTCGGTCAGCGGCAGTTCGAGATAGGCCGCGATCGCCCGCGCCAGCGGAAGATTCGAATTGCCCGCCATCAATTTCATTCGATCAGCCTCCCGCCCCGGTTCGAGGCCGGCTCATAAGCGCTAAGCGGCGCAGAGCAAAGCCCCGGCTTCTCGCTTGCTCACGCCAAGTTGGCGGCGAAGAAGTCGGCGGTGCGGCGATCCGCCAATTCGGCCGCCGCTTCCGACCGGCGCTTGCCGAATTCCGTGGCGAAGCCGTGGTCCTGGCCAGGGTAATCGTACAGCGTCACCTTCGGGTGGCTGTCGAGGCCCTCGTGCATCCGCCGCTGCGTTGCCTTGTCGACGAAATGGTCCTCCTCGGGGATGTGGAGCAGAACCGGATGCGCTATCGCGCGCGCCTCGCCCAGCAAATTGTCGATCCCGACGCCGTAATAGCCGACGCTCGCGTCGACATCGGTGCGCGTCGCGGTCATGAAGGCGAGCCGCCCTCCGAGGCAATAACCAACCGCGCCGACCTTGCCGCCGGCGCCCGGCCGGGCTCGCGCTGCCCTGATTGTCGCCTCAATGTCGCGGACGCCGGCGTCCTGATTGAATTTTCCCATCAGCTCCAGTGCGCGCTGGAATTCCGGCTCAATGTCGGGATCAAGTTCGATGCCGCGCTCGAGCCGCCAGAACAGATCAGGTGCAATGGCGAGATAGCCATCTTCGGCAAGCCGGTCGCATTTGCGACGAATGCCCGCGTTAATTCCGAAGATCTCCTGGATGACGACGATCGCTGCCTTGGCTTGGCCCGCCGGCTCGGCACAATAGGCATCGAAATGGTCATTGCCCTCGAGTGTTTGGATCGCCATCATCTCGGCCATTTGCCATCTCCTTGTTTGCAAGAGCTTGATCTAAAATGGATATTTGTCGCGTGATAGTGCGGAGCCCGCCTTTGTCGGCATGGTTCCACATGGAACACTCCCTAGTCTAGCGCACTGTATGGCCTTATCACCTGCCTGACTCAATCGCTCCGGAGTAACCCGCGCATGAAGATCAACGTCGAGATCGACTGCACGCCCGAAGAGGCTCGGCGCGTGATGGGGCTGCCCGATTTGACGCCCCTGCACGAGAAATACGTCGCATCGCTTTCTGAGATGATGGACCCCAAGGCCCATCCCGAGCTGATCGATACCTTGATGAAGAGCTGGGCCCCGATGGGGGACAATGCGATGGCACTTTGGCGGCAAATGCTCGACGGGATGCGCGGCGGCGGATGATCGACACGATCTTCGCCGTTTCAAGCGGCGCACCGCCCGCGGCGATTGCCGTGCTGAGGATCAGTGGGCCGGAAGCAGGTCCTGCGCTGAAGACGATAACCGGGCGCGAAATGTTGCCCGTGCCCCGTCGCGCTACCCTTCGTATCTTGACCGATCCCAAGACTGGCGATCGGCTCGATCACGCTCTCGTGTCGTGGTTTCCCGGGCCGGCAACCGCGACGGGCGAGGATTTGGCCGAGCTTCACCTGCATGGAGGTCGCGCGGTTGTTGCTGCGGTCGAGCGCGCGCTCGCCGCCATCGCTGGCTTGCGACCCGCCGAACCCGGGGAGTTCACCCGGCGCGCGCTCGCCAGCGGCAGGATCGATCTTGCCGAAGCCGAAGGACTCGGCGACCTGCTCAGCGCCGAGACGGAAGCGCAGCGGCGCGCGGCACTGTCCTCGGTCGAAGGCGCCGTCAGCCGTGCAATCGCCGATTGGAACCGAAAGTTGCTCGAGGTGTCGGCGGGAATCGAGGCGATGCTCGACTTCTCAGACGAGGACGACGTTGCGCCGGAGGCGCTTTCACTAACCACAACTCGCATCGCCGAACTTGCCGATGCCATTGCCGAGGTGTTGACCAATCCCCCGGTCGAGCGTTTGCGGGACGGTGTCCGCGTTGTCCTCGCCGGCGCTCCCAATGCCGGCAAGTCGACGCTGCTCAATGCGCTTGCCGAGCGGGAGGCGGCGATCGTGTCTCCGATCGCCGGGACCACGCGCGACCGCATCGAGGTACCCGTCGTTCGCGAGGGAATCGCCTATCTGCTTATCGACGTCGCGGGGATGGCCGCGGCTACCGACGACCCGATCGAACGGATCGGGATCGAGCGAGCCCAGGAGTCAATTCGCTCCGCGGACATCGTGATCCTGTTCGACGACACAATCGCGCCGCCTTCCAACGCCGCCGCAATCCGGATCAGGGCACGCGCTGACATCGATGCGGGCGGAAACGAGTCGGTGTTGGCGGTATCAGCGCGAACCGGTCTCGGCGTTACCGCGCTCTGGGAGAAAATCGCGGCGGCGGCGAGTCGGCTCATGCCGCGTCTTGACCTCTTGGTATTGAACCGGCGGCAACGCGAACTTTGCCATGAAGCCGAGGCGGCGCTGCGCACCGCAATCGGCGCGCCGGACTTGCTGATTGTCGCGGAGCAATGCCGGCTGGCGCGGCGCGCCTTCGATCGGATCACGGGAACGTCCGACACCGAGGCGATGCTCGACGCGCTGTTCGGTCGCTTTTGCATCGGCAAATGATGTTCCACATGGAACACTTTTGACTTATCGCCCTGCCCGCCATAGCGAGGCGCCATGATGAGCTACGATGTTATCGTCGTGGGTGGTGGCCACGCGGGCACCGAGGCGGCCGCCGTGGCCGCGCGGCGGGGTGCGCGCGTCGCGCTTGTCAGTTTCGATGTCGACAAGATCGGGGCGATGTCGTGCAATCCGGCAATCGGTGGCCTCGGCAAAGGACATCTCGTCCGCGAGGTCGATGCATTCGATGGGCTCATCGCCCGCGCGGCAGACGCTGGCGCGATCCATTATCGCATGCTCAACCGCAGCAAGGGCACCGCGGTCCAGGGGCCGCGGGTTCAAGCCGATCGCAAGCGCTACGCCGCGGCGATCCGCGGCCTGCTCGCGGCCCATGAAAAGCTCGAGATCATCGCCGGCGATGCGCGGTCACTGCGGATCGACCGCGGCGCGGTAACAGGGGTCGTCCTCGCCGATGGATCAATTCTTGCCGCGCCCGCGGTCGTCCTGGCTACAGGCACGTTCCTCGGCGGCAGGTTGTTTTGCGGCGAAGAACGCGAAATCGGCGGTCGCGTTGGTGAGCGCTCTGCGACCGAGCTTGGAAGTCAGCTCCGCGCGCTGGGCTTGCCTGTCGCGCGGCTCAAGACGGGAACGCCGCCCCGTCTCGACGGTCGCGCCGTCGACTGGGCCCGGCTCGAACGCCAGCGGTCGGACAGCGAGCCTTGGACCATGTCAGCCGTTACCGAGCAACGCCAGCTCCCGCAGCTGGCATGCGCCATTACGCGCACCACGGCCGAGACGCACGATATCATCCGCGCCGCGCTCGATCGCTCACCGCTATTTACCGGCGCGATTGAAGCTGCCGGCCCTCGCTATTGCCCGTCGATCGAGGACAAGATCCATCGCTTCGGCGATCGCGACGGTCACCAGATTTTCCTCGAGCCCGAGGGGCTCGACGACAATCTCGTCTATCCAAACGGCATATCCACGTCGCTGCCGCGCGATGTGCAAGTCGCGCTGGTCGCCAGTATTCCTGGGCTGGAGCGCGCGCCAATTGTCGCGCCAGGCTACGCGGTGGAATATGATTATATCGATCCGCGCGCCCTCTCCCACACGCTTGGATCCCGGGCGCTTGCCGGGCTGTTTTGCGCAGGACAGATCAACGGAACGACGGGCTATGAGGAAGCAGCTGGCCAGGGGCTGGTAGCGGGGATTAACGCGGCGGCGCACGCCTTGGGGCTCGCTCCACTCGTGCTCGATCGCAGCGATGGCTATCTCGGGGTGATGATAGACGATCTCGTCCTCCAGGGCGTGACCGAGCCCTATCGCATGTTGACCGCGCGCGCCGAATTCCGGTTGCGGCTCCGTGCCGACAATGCCGAAACGCGCCTTTCACCAATTGCCGAACGGCTCGGCTGCCTCGGCTCCTCGAGACTTGGCCGCCTCGCGGCTCGTCGGCAAGCTCGTCACGAAATCGACGTGATGATGGCGGCTGAGCATACCGCGTCGGCGATGGCGGCACGAGGGGCGCCCGTCGGCCAGGATGGTGCGCGTCGCGCGGGCCGCGAGTGGTTGCGTTTCGCCGGTGTCGAGCTTGGCCACATCGCCCCGGAAGGCTGGGTCGCGCCCGACCCTGCCCTGCTCACCGAAATGATCGACGATGCCCGCTACGCCCCGTACATCGAGCGGCAACGACAGGAAGTCGCTGCACTGAAGCGCGACGAGCAGGTGGCGCTGCCGGCCGTGCTTGATTACGCTACAATCCATGGCCTTTCTGCAGAAATGGTCGAGCGGCTCGAGGCTGCGCGTCCTGGCTCGCTCGCGGCGGCCTCTCGTATCCGCGGCATCACGCCGGCCGCATTGACCGCGATCATGCTACACGTTCGAGGGATCGCTGCGTGACCGAGGACGAGGCGCGGCAATGGGTGCGAGCGTCTTTCGATGTTTCATGTGAAACACGCCTCCTCGAATTTGCCGCGCTCGTTGTCGAGGAGAATTGTCGGCAGAACTTGATTGCGCCGAGCACGATAGAAAGCCTGTGGTCGAGGCACATCGTTGATTCGGCGCAATTGCTCGTGCTTGCCGATGGGCAAACGGGCGCTTGGCTCGATATCGGCACCGGCGGAGGCTTTCCCGGCATGGTGGTCGCCTGCCTCACCGAACGACCCATCGTGTTGTGTGAGCCCCGGCGCCGGCGCGCTGAATTCCTGCGCGAAGCGGTCGACCGGATCGGTCTTGCTCATGTCGACGTCGCGCAGTGCCGGGTCGAGTCGCTTCCGGCCAAGAATTTCTCGACTATTTCCGCGCGTGCGGTCAGCTCCCTCCCCGACCTCTTTCAATCTGCGCACCACCTGTCCGATCGCGCGACAACCTGGGTGCTGCCAAAGGGTAAAACGGCTCGCGAAGAGGTAGTCGCAGCGCGCAAGACATGGCATGGTGCGTTTCATGTGAAACACAGCCTGACCCAATCCGGTTCGTTGATCGTCGTGGCCCGAGGAGTCGCCCGGAAATGATGACCTGTATCACGGTCGCCAATCAAAAAGGCGGCGTCGGCAAGACGACCACGGCGATCAATGTCGCGACTGCGCTTGCGGCGACCGGCCTGCGCGTGCTTCTCGTCGACCTCGATCCGCAGGGCAACGCCTCGACTGGCCTTGGCATAGCTCATGGCGATCGCAGGCGATCGACCTATGACCTGTTGATCGACAACATCGGGCTGGAAGAGGCGTTCGTGCCGACGCGAGTGCCTCGTCTCGATATTGTGCCCGCAACCGTCGACTTGTCGGGCGCCGAGATCGAGCTCGTCGAATATGACGATCGTACCCACCGGCTCGACCATGTGATCGCTCGTAGCGAGGGGCCATGGGACGTGGTGATTGTCGATTGCCCGCCTTCGCTCGGCCTCCTGACGCTCAACGCCATGGTAGCTGCGCATTCGCTGCTCGTGCCGCTGCAATGCGAGTTCTTCGCGCTCGAGGGATTAAGCCAGTTGCTAAGTACCGTGGAGCGCATCCGTTCACGTTTCAATCCGGGGCTTTCGATCCTCGGCGTGGTGCTGACGATGTTCGACCGGCGCAACCGCCTTACCGAGCAGGTGTCCGATGATGTTCGCGCGGTACTTGGTCGGGTCGTGTTCGAAACGGTGATCCCGCGAAATGTTCGCCTGTCCGAGGCGCCGAGCCATGGGGTGCCAGCGCTAATCTACGATCATCGCTGCCCTGGCTCCGAAGCCTATATCGCGCTCGCGCGCGAGCTGATCGCCCGCTTGCCCCAATCCGCAGAGGCCGCATGACCGATTCCGCCCCCGCCCCCGCCGCCGCTTCCTCCCGCAAGCCTCGTCCAGGCTTGGGACGCGGCCTCAGCGCACTGATGGGCGATATGGCGCGCGAGCAGCCGGTCGCTGCCGGTAGCACACCCTCGGCCGGCGTGCGGACGCTTCCAGTCAGCTCGCTGTCGCCCCATCCCGGTCAGCCACGCCGTCACTTCGACGATGCCGCACTCGACGAGCTTGCGGGCTCGATAGCGGCGCGCGGTATGATCCAGCCAATCGTCGTCAGGCCCCATGGCCATGATTACCAGATCGTCGCGGGCGAGCGCCGCTGGCGCGCTGCGCAACGCGCTAGATTACACGAAGTACCTGTAATCGTTAGTGAATTTTCCGATGCCGAGACGTTGGAAATTGCCCTGGTCGAAAATATTCAGCGCCAGGACCTCAATGCGATCGAAGAGGCACAGGCCTATCAGCGACTGATCGCGGAGTTCCAGCACACGCAGGACGCGCTCGGCAAGCTCGTCCACAAATCGCGCAGTCATATTGCCAACCTGCTTCGCCTGCTCGACCTGCCCTCTGCCGTGCAACAGCATGTCGTCGACGGCGCGCTGACGATGGGGCACGCCCGAGCATTGATCGGCGCACCCGATGCCGAAGCGCTTGCGCGCAAGGTCATCGAAGAGGGTTTGTCGGTGCGCGACACCGAGCGGCTCGCCCGGTCCGTCAAGTCAAGCCGCTCGGGGCCCCGCAAAGCCGAGGCCGATGGCGGGGCGAATACCGACATTGCCGCGCTCGAAACGCAACTCGGCGACATGGTCGGCCTTAAGGTGCGGATCACCCATGGCCCCAAGGGCGGCGCAATCACGCTCCATTATTCGACGCTCGATCAGCTCGACATGGTGTGTCAGCGGCTGAGCGGCGAGCGTATCTGACCTAGCCCGCCGCGGGCGCGGCGGCATTGGCGGGGGACGCCGCCGCGGGAGCCGGGGACGACGGCGGCGCCGCCGCCGGAGCAGCGGCAGGTTGCGACGGCGGTTGCACCGCTTGGCCGACGATCGCGGCGGTTTCCAGCAGGTCGAGCGCACGACGCGCGATGACATAGCGGTGCGCAGCGGTCATCCAGCGCGATGCCTTCGAGGCACCTGGCATTTGCGATACCTCGGCAAGCGCTGCCTCGACTTGACCGCCCTCGAGCAAGTGGCGGGCACGCTTCAGCCGATCGGTCGGTCGCGACGACGGCGTTCCCTCCTTATGTACCGCGATCAGATTCGCAAAAGCGTTGCGGATCGAATTGCCCCAACTGCCCGTGTCGCTGCTCACCAGATCAGGGCCAATCGACGCGAGTCCGAGGCGCAGGTCTTCGAGAGTCACCGGCTGGCGCGACGCGGCGATAACGATGGCGACCGCGCGCGGCTGCGTTGCGCCGAACCGGGCGCGAAGCTGGCCTTCTATGTAACCGAGGCCCAGTCCCCGATCGAGAGCGCGACGGGCTGCGAAAGAGACGAGCAAGGCCTCCGCCCGCGTCGCATTGCCCGAGGCAGCCGCCGCCTGGGTGTCGATCGTCGCCGCTCGTGTCTCGAGCTCCGAAAGTTTTGCAGCCAGTGCCGCCTCGCGCGCGGCAAGCGCGCCGTAATCGGCGGGCGACATCGGCGCCACTGCCAGGGTGGGCTTGGCAGGAGCCGCGACCGCAACATGCTCGCTCGCGGCCCAGGGTAACCAGCGCGGATAATAGCGCGCCACAACCGCCATGATCGAAATCCCGGCGATGAAGGCGAGGAGTACAAGACCGGTGATCCAGCGCCAACCGGACCGTCGCCGGCGCGCCGCGAGAAAGGGATCGTCGCTGATCATCGCGCTCTTATCCTCGTGCATGCCGGGGCGGTCAATCGGCAAGGCGAGCGGCGAGCGCGACCAATGCCGCGTCGTTTGGGGCTTGGGCGATGGCGCGCTGACCCCAGTCCCCACCCGCAGCTTCGGCAACGGCTCCGCTGATTGCCGCTAAACGGACGGTGGCGCGCTCGATGTCGGCCAAGGCGTCGAGCCGCGATGCGGCGCGCAGCGAATGGAGTAGCACCACGCTGTGCTCGATCCGGCGCAACTTGTCGTGATCGACGGCGAGCGCCTCGCTGGCATAAACGGTAATTGTCTTGGCGATCGCGCCCTGTGGCCCGCCTGCCCGATCGCGCCCAGCCAGATGCAGCAGCTTTCCGAAACGTCTTGCAGCGGGCGACTTGAGCAACTCCTCCACCCCGCCCTCGCCGACCGCCACAACCCCGAACCCGGCGTGTTGTGCTGCTTCGGCGGTTGCCGCGCCGACCGCCAGCACCGGAAGGCCGCGCAGCGCCGCCAGCTTCGCGCCCCCGAAATGCAGCGTATTGGCGCTGGTCAGCAATAAAGCGTCGTAGCTTTCTACCTCGGGAAGCGTCCAATCGATCGGCCGTACCTCGAACAACGGTAGCGAGATCGCAGTCAGCCCCGCTGCATCGAGCCGCCTTACTGTCGCGCGGTTACCGGGCTGGGGACGAAGAACGACGACCGGCCGGCTCACGGGGCAAACAGCCGGCGGATCGAGAGCGGCGCATCGGCCAGCAGCTCGGCTGCGAGCGAGGCAGCAAGCGCAAAATCGCCGATGCGACCGATCCGTTCGGCGGTAACCTCGGCGCTGCCATCGGCCGCGTAGAGCGCGGCGCGCAACCGCAACTCGTCGTTAGATACAATGGCAAGTGCGGCGACCGGGGAATGGCAGTCGGCACCCAATGCGGCAAGCAGCGCCCGTTCGTGCCTCACGCACAACGACGTGCCCCTATCGTCGATCGCTGCGAGCAGTCCGCGCGTCGCGTCGTCATTGGCGCGCGCCTCAATGCCGACAGCGCCCTGCGCGGGTGCTGGCAGCATGACGTCAACCGGAATCCGTGTACCGACATCGGTGCGGCCCAGTCGATCGAGGCCCGCGGCCGCCAGAATCGTCGCGTCCACCTCGCCGGCCGCGAGCTTTGCAAGCCGCGTGTCCACATTCCCGCGAAACAAGATGGTACGCAGGTCGGGACGCAGCGCGCGCAATTGAGCGACGCGACGCGGCGAGCTGGTGCCGACCAGGGCTTCGTGTCTAAGCGCGTCTATCGACGCTGCCCCGATTAGGCATTCGCGCACGTCGGCGCGCGGCAGCATCGCGGCAATGACGATCGTCTCGGGCCGAATCGTCTCGACGTCCTTCATCGAGTGCACGGCGAAATCGATTTGATTTTCGATTAGCGCGCGATCAAGCTCCTTGGTCCACAGCGCCTTGCCGCCAATCTCGGCCAATGCTCGATCCTGCACGCGGTCACCGGTAGTCCGCACGGGCACGATCTCGATTGTATCAGCAGTCAGTTCATGGGCGGCGATTAGCGCGTCGCGCACCATGTGCGCCTGGACGAGCGCGAGCGGCGAGCCGCGGGTGCCGAGGCGGAGACGGGTCATCGCCGCTTGTGCTAGCGGGCGATCGGGCTAGAGGAAAGGGCATGGCGCTGATCCTCGGCCTCGAATC
>Ga0164242_10009181_pt1 | contig 10696 bp, 8 predicted proteins | sample OricomgcompostMG_FD_108783 | JGI IMG/M metagenome (GOLD analysis project Ga0164242, IMG submission 108783) | Miracle-Growth compost microbial communities from Emeryville, California, USA - Original compost - Miracle growth compost (MG) ... | reverse complement strand
TCGGCAATCGCGTAGATGTCGTCGATGAACGCTCCGAGCGTATCCATCTCCTCGAACTGGAACGTCATCGGCCGTTCGGGATCCGACGACAGGCCGGGCGGCGTCACGAGCGAGAAATTGCCGTCTGCCGAGCGACGCGTGACATAGAACTCAAGTTCCACGGCAGCCACGGGCTTCTGTCCGGCTGCCGTCAGTCGCTGGACCTGACCGGCAAGGACAGCCCGCGGATCCATGTCGCAGAAGTCTACCGGAACGACCACCGCCTGCGCATGCGTGCGTGCGCCAACCGGAACGGGCTTCAATGTGCCGGAAAGAATGCGGAATGGAATGTCGTGGTCGCCCGTTTCCCAAAGGCGTCCGGTTTCCGCGATGGAATTGCCGCGCGGGTCGAGCACGTAAACGGAGGCAGGCAGAAAAATCCCGTTCTTCACCACCCCGATAAGATCGCCACGCCGCACACGCTTGCCGCGTGACATGCCGTTGATGTCGAACAGGACGATGTCGATCCACGCTACACGGGGATTGGCATTCAGGAAGGCTTCCGCCTCCTCGAGCGTGATGAACGCGTCGCTCATGCGGCTTGGCCTTTCGCGGTTCTGCCTCGGGCCGCGTCACCGAAACGGCGGAACAGCGCAATCGATGCGGGATTGGAGAGCGGCTTCCACTCCGGGTGCCACTGCACGCCGATGGAAAAGGGATTGCCAGCAGGCGCGCGAATTGCTTCGACCAGGCCATCCTCTGCGAAAGCCTCGGCAACGAGCGGTCCGGCAAGCTTGTTGATGCCCTGCCAATGCAAGGAATTCACGACCAAGTGATCCTTGCCGATCCAGCTCTTGAGTTCGCCTTCCAAGCGAACCTTGTGTTTCGGCCCGAACTTGATGTCGTAGTCTTCATCCGTCGGCTCGCGATGATCGTGATGGCCGTCAACCGCGTGCACGGCTTGGTGGAGCGTCCCGCCGAGCGCGACATTGAATTCCTGAAAGCCGCGGCAGATGGCAAAGAGCGGAAGCTTGCGCTCAATTGCGGCCCGGATCAGCGGCAGCGTCAGCGCGTCCCGGTCGCGATCGATCATCGCGGGATCGAGCGGCGGCTCGTCGCCGTAGTGCGAGGGCTCGACATTCGAAAGGCTGCCGGGCAGGAGGATGCCGTCCGCCACGTCGAGAACGGAACCGATATCCGCCATGCTTTTGCCGAGCGGCATGAGCAGAGGCTGACATTCGGCGACCTCGGCAACGGCTGCCGAATATTTTCGCCCAACCGCATCGAAGATCAATCCGTCGAAATTCTTGGTGCAGCTCGGGATAACGATGATCGGCCGGCTCATGCCGTCACTTCTCCTTTGACGTCGGCAAATGTCTGGTCGAGGGCTTTCTGGATAGCCGCGCCCGCTTCGTCGAATTGGGCATCGGTCCAGGTGAGGGGAGGGGCGCAGACCATCGTGTCGAATACGGCCCGCATGATGAAGCCTTCCTGGAAGAAGTGGTCGCGGCAAATGAGCCCGACACGGCCGGGATCATCGAACCGGCGTCGCGTCTTCTTGTCGGCCACCAGCTCGATGGCGCCCATCATGCCGACGGATCGGACTTCGCCGACCAGCGGATGCTCCTTGAAGCGCTCCAGCATCCGGGCGAGCGCGGGACCGGTCGTCTCCTTCACGCGCGGAACGAGCCGCTCCTGCTCCATGATCTCGAGATTCTTCAATGCCACCGCACAGGCAACTGGGTGGCCCGAGAACGTATAGCCATGGTTGAAGTCGTCGTTCTCCGCCATCAGCGCTTCGACGATCATGTCGTCCACGATGACGCCCGAAAGCGGCACGTACCCCGACGTCGCGGCTTTCGCGAAGGTAATGAGGTTCGGCCGGATGCCGTAGTGTTCCGACGCAAACCACGTCCCGAGCCGGCCGAAGCCGGTGATCACTTCGTCCGCGAGCAGCAGGATTCCGTACTTGTTGATGATGCGTTGCGCTTCCGGCCAGTAGGTATCCGGCGCGATCTTGACGCCGCCCGCGCCCTGAACCGGCTCGCCTGCGAACGCGGCGACGTTCTCCGGCCCGCAGCGCAAAATTTCTTCTTCAATGGCGCGCGCCGCACGGAGCCCGAAAGCCTCCGGCGTTTCGCCATCGAAAGAGTCCCCGTACCAATATGGGTCCATCACATGGCGGAAACCTTCGTACATGGGATAGCTGTGACGATGCACGTGGGTCATGCCACCCATCGACCCGGAAGCAATCGTCGAGCCATGATAAGCGTTGTGGCGGCTAATGATGATCCGTCGTTTCGGCTCGCCCTTCAGCACCCAGTAATGGCGGATGAGCCGTATCGCCGTGTCATTCGATTCCGATCCCGACGAGCCAAAGAACACCTGATTGAGATTTGCCGGCGCCAGTTCGGCGAGCTTCCGTGCCAGCAAGACGACCGGCGGATGCGTCGTCTTGAAGAACGTATTGTAGAACGGCAGTTCCATGATCTGATCGTAGGCGGCCTGAGCCAGTTCCTTGCGGCCATAGCCGATGTTCGTCGTCCACAATCCGGCCATGCCGTCGAGGATGCGGTTCCCCTCGCTATCGAAGACATAAGGCCCTTCCCCCTTCACGATCACCCTTGGACCTGTGGCTCTCAGCGACTGATGCGTCGTGAAGGGGTGCAGATGGTGCTGCGAGTCGAGATCCTGGAATTGCTTGGTCTGAAGGCGATTGGACACGGAAAGTTCTCCAGCAAATTGCGCGCCCGGAAGGGCGAAAGAAAAAACGGCTGAGAGACGTCACTACGGCGTATAGCCTATGAGAGCGCACAATTTCAGAAGGTCGCGTTTGAGGCGGGCAAAATCTTCGGTGACGAGGGACGGCAAATGGCAACGCGCGGCATGATGATGCCGCAAATCCCTGGGCCGGATATACATCGATCTCATCGATGGAAAGTCCAATACTGGAAGCGCCGCGCACCACCGCAGAATAGGCTTTAATTTATTGATCGCGCGGGCTTTACTTGCTTCCCGCCGAGACTTAAATCTACACCGTAGAACTGTCAAGAGGCTCAGACGAATGGCTGCCTTAACTTCCCGGGCGCGTCGCAAGGTCGATAAGCAGGCCATTCTGGATGCGGCGTTCGAGCTTTTTGCCAGCGAAGGTGAAGGCGGCTTTTCCATTCGCAAGCTTGCGGGCATCCTCCGCGTCGACCCGATGACCGTGCTGCATCACTTCCGCTCCAAGGAAGAGCTTTTGCGGGCAATTGCGGATCATGCCTTACAAGGTGTCGACGTGCCGGTGGCGACGGAATGCTGGCGCAATGACTTGAAGGCGGTCGCAAACTCCTATCGGTCTCTCGCGCATAGCTATCCGCGCGTATTTCACTTGCACTTTCGCTATCACGCGACCGGCCCGGCCGACCACGTCTCGAGCGAGATCGTGTACTGCGCCATGCGGCGCGCAGGCCTACCTGACTCTGAGGCGGCCGGACTTGGCCTTGCATTCTACGCGTTTGTGCTGGGCTTTGCGCTCGCCGAAGCCGAAGGCTTGTTGAGCCCCATCGGCGAAAGCGACGAGGCAGAGCTCAACGCTCTTGACCCCGTTGCCTACAAATCGACCCGCGCGCTTGTCCCGGCGCTGAAGGCGCTCGACCCCAGCCAGGCGTTCCATGCGTCGGTGGGGGCCTTCATCTCGGGCGTTGCCGAGCGTGCCAAGATGCAGGCGCCGGAATCACGAGCCAAGTCCAGGGGAGGCTCGGCCACTACGACATAAGTACAGTGGTCTGTTGGGTGCACTCTGGCGTGATTGCGGCTTGCGCGCCGTCGTTTCAGCGACATTATTGAGGTAGCGGTCGAACCATATCGGGAGAACGCTCATGTATAGAGTGCAGGCAGGTGGAACCTCATACGCGTTTTCGACGCTGAAGGAGCTGCTCGCCAAGGCGACGCCGCCGCGTTCCGGCGACGTTCTTGCGGGTATCGCCGCGACATCGGCCGCCGAGAACGTCGCCGCCAAGATGGCGCTCGCCGACGTGCCGCTCAAACAATTCCTGACCGAGACGGTCGTCCCTTACGAAGTCGACGACGTCACGCGCCTCATCATCGATACGCACGATGCGGCGGCATTCGCCCCCGTTGTGCACATGACCGTCGGCGAGTTTCGCGACTGGCTTCTTTCCGAAAAAGCGACACCTGAAAGCGTCTCCGCCCTCGCGCCCGGCCTGATGCCGGAAATGGTTGCCGCGGTATCGAAGATCATGCGCAATCAGGATCTCGTGCTCGGCGCCAGGAAGGCTCACGTCGTTACGAAGTTCCGCAACACCATCGGATTGCCGGGCCACATGTCGGTCCGACTGCAGCCCAACCATCCGACCGACGACAAAAAGGGCATTGCAGCTTCGATCGTCGATGGCTTGATGTACGGCTGCGGCGACGCCGTCATCGGCATCAACCCTGCGAGCGACAACATCACCGCCATCACCGACCTCCTGCAAATGATGGACGACATCATCGGTCGCTTCGAAATCCCAACGCAAAGCTGCGTGCTGACTCACGTCACGACAACGATCGACGCGATCGGCAAGGGCGCGCCCGTCGATCTCGTTTTCCAATCGATCGGCGGCACGGAGGCCGTCAATGCATCCTTCGGCGTGACGCTCGCGCATTTGAAGGAAGGGCGAGAAGCGGCGCTCTCCATCAAGCGTGGCACCGTCGGCAACAACTGCATGTACTTTGAGACGGGGCAGGGATCGGCGCTTTCGGCGGACGCGCACCACGGTGCGGATCAGCAGACGCTCGAAGCCCGCGCCTACGCCGTCGCACGGCAATTCAAGCCGCTGCTCGTCAACACGGTCGTCGGCTTCATCGGGCCCGAATACCTTTACAACGGCAAGGAGATCATCCGCGCCGGGCTCGAGGATCATTTCTGCGGCAAGCTGCTCGGCCTGCCGATGGGCTGCGATGTTTGCTACACGAACCACGCCGAAGCCGATCAGGACGATATGGACATCCTGCTGATGATGCTCGGCGCGGCAGGCGTCACGTTCATCATGGGAATTCCCGGCGCCGACGACATCATGCTGAACTATCAGTCGACCTCGTTCCACGACGCGCTCTATGTACGCGAGGCACTGGGCTTGAAGCGCGCGCCTGAATTCGAGGCATGGCTCTCGCGCATAGGAGTCACGGATACTACGGGCCACCTGGCGCCGCACGGGCCTGGCAATCCGCTGCTGACCCACGCGCAAGGTATGGCCGCATGACAACGGACCCGTGGGCCAACCTCCGCCAATTCACCGACGCACGCATCGGCCTTGGACGATCCGGCGCGGCGATGCCGACGCGTGAGGTGTTGAACTTTGCGCTGTCGCACGCAATGGCGCGCGATGCGGTGACGACGCCGCTCGACTGGTCGCCAATCGAGCAAGGCCTTCAGGCGCTCGGTCTCGAAACGCGCCGCATCAACAGCGCCACGCACGACCGGTCTGAATATTTGCGGCGTCCCGATCTTGGCCGCAGACTGTCGCCGGAAGCACGTGAAGCATTGCAGCGGGCGTCGGAAGAGGCATCATCGAAGCCCGATCTCGTCGTACTCGTCGGAGATGGTCTCTCGTCGATGGGCGTCGCGGCCAATGTCGTTCCGATGCTGTCGGCGTTTCTCAATCACGTCCGTCATGCGGGCTGGAAGCTTGGCCCCGTGCTGCTTGCCGACGATGCACGCGTCGCGCTGGGCGACGAAGCTGGCGAGATCCTTGGCGCGAAAGCCGTGCTCGTGCTGATCGGCGAACGTCCTGGATTGTCATCGCCCGATAGCCTGGGTGCGTATCTGACCTTCGCCCCCCGCGTCGGTCGCAAGGATGCAGACCGCAACTGCATCTCAAACATTCGCCAGCGTGGATTATCGTATGACGAAGCCGCCTTCAAAGCCGCGTGGCTCTTGCGCGAAGCCCTCCGACGCGGCCTCTCGGGTGTCAATCTCAAGGACGAATCCCAGTTCCTGATCGAAGGTCAAAAGGGCCCAGAGCTGATCAGGTAGGGAGGCCTTATCGTCATCCTCGAAGGCGTGAGCCTCGCGATCGCATTCGGGGATCCAGCGCAAGAATCGTTGAAGACGCGATATTGTTTTGGGCCTTCGGCGAATTTCGCGCTGGATCCCCGGCCTTCGGAATATCGTAGCGATCGAGACCGAGGACGCGTTGCCCTCGGCTTGCGAGATGCCAGCACGTCTGCGCTCCCATGGCGCCGACGCCCGCAACGATCACGTCGAAAGAAGTCTGGCTCATACGGCTGTGAAGCAGTTGTCGACGAAAAGATGCGCGCCGTTGACGAAACTTGCTTCATCGCTCGCAAGAAACAGCGCGGCGCGCGCGACTTCCTCGGGTTCGCACAAGCGGCCCTGCTGGACGGCAAGCGCTTCTTCCGACGCATCGACGCCGAGCTTCGTCAACTCCGCGACCTCGCGCAGTCCGTGCGGGGTCTTGACGAAGCCCGGACACACGGCATTGCAGCGAATGCCCTTGTCGCGATACTCGACGGCGATCGAGCGTGCGAACATATGGCATGCTCCCTTCGAGGTGTTGTAAGCGGTCTCCATCGGGGTCGCAGCAACGGCCGAAATCGACGACGTGCAGACGATCGATCCGCCGCCTTGGGCGAGCATGCCGGGCAGCACGGCCTTCGTCATCAGGAACATGCTTCGGACGTTGATGCCCATCAGCCATTCCCATTCGTCGAGCGTTATATCGAGAAACGGTTTGATGATGATTGTGCCGGCGTGATTGAAAAGCACGTTCGCCGGACCGAGAGCCGAAGTAAGGCTCGCGACCGCGCTATTGACCTGGGCTTCGTCGGCAACGTCCGCGGCAGCGAAAACGGCTTTGCCGCCCGCGTTGTTGATCTCGGCGACGACAGCTTCTCCAGCCTCCTTGTTCCGGTCGATAACGCCGACGGCGGCACCTTCGGCCGCAAAGAGCCTGGACGATGCCCCACCCATGCCAGTGGCGCCGCCTGAGATGATCGCGATTTTGCCTTTGAGCCGGTCCGCCATTGGTCACGCTCCTTGTCGTTCGGTTCGCAGCACTTCTAACAAATACGGGCCGGATCGATTGACCCGGCCCGCGCGAATTATTGACCGCCGAGAGCCACGCCGCTTTTCAGTGCGTCTGGCCAACCGCCGCTTCTGCGGCTCTGATTTCCGCCTGCCGTCTGGCAATCATGTCGCCGATCGGCGGACCCTGAAAGCGTTTGCGCTCGAACGCCAGCCAGATGATGCCCGTCAGTATGAGGAAGCCGATCGTGATGTTTAGGGCCCAGTCGTTCGGCGGCTGGATGCCGATGATGAAGATCAGGATGATCGAGCAGATCGAAAGAACGCTGAAAAACGCGTAGAGCGGCCATCCCATGTTCCACGGGCCCATCTTCGGCCATTTCGCGGTGCCGTAGGTGAAGAGCCCGAGTGCAATCGGAATGGCGAAAGAGAAGAACAGGAAGATGACCGTGCACGAAACGACGATCGTGTAAGCCGACGTGCCTGCGATCGACACGACGGACGCGCCCCAGACGAAGAGCCAAGCCGCGATTGCACCCGCCCAGATCGCGTTGACCGGCGTCCGATACTTCGGCGAAACCGATGCCAGCGCTTTGGAAAATGGAAGCCCGCCATCACGAGCGAACGCAAAGATCATGCGCGACGACGATGTCACCGTCGCCAGCCCGCAAAGCAATTGCGAGATGAAGATCGCGACAAAGAGTGCTTCCTTGATGCCGCCGGGAACACGCTGGTCCATCGCCCAGAAGAAGACGTTCCAGCCCTGCTTGGCGGCTTCATCCATGTTCGGGATCATCAGCACGAACGCCGACAGCATGATCCAGCCAAAGATCAACGACCAAACGACCGACATGACCATGCCTTTCGGCACAGACCGAGCGGCATCGACGGTTTCTTCCGAGGTGTGGGCCGATGCGTCGTAGCCGGTGATCGTATAGATCGGCAGCAACAGCCCAAGCAGGAACACCCAGCTATTGGAAGCGGAAGGCCACACACCGCCGCCGGCGTCGCCGGAATAGTTATGGAAGGTGAACAGGCGTCCGACATCCCAGCTCTCTGCGAAGATCAGACAGACGATGGCAAGCGCGACCGAAGTCGCGAAGATCAGGTAACCCGAGAAGTCCGTGAGCTTGGCCGTCAGCGAGATGCCGTAGTGGTTGATCAACGCCATGGCGCCCGTGATGATCGCCAGGAAGATGGTTTGGTTGGTTAGCGTGTTGGCGATCCCGAGTCCCGGAAATGCACCTTCGAAGAAGGTCCAGGTTCCCGCATTGATGGCGCCGAGGACGGTGACGAGGCCGAGCAGGTTGAACCACGCCGTCAGCCAGCCGGTGAAGCGATTGCCGAGTATCGACCCCCAGTGATAAAGGCCGCCCGCGGTCGGATACGCGGAGCTGATCTGCGACATCGCGAGGGCGAACACGCCGGATATGAAGCATCCGATCGGCCATCCGATACCAATGCCGATGCCGCCCGAGCCTGACGTCGCCTGCGCGAGCGAGTTGATGCCGCCCGACAGGATGCAGATGATTGAGAAGGAAATCGCGAAGTTCGAGAACGTATGCATGCGCCGGGCGAGTTCCTGCGCATAGCCCATCGAGTGGAGGACCTTGACGTCCTCGTCGATCACTTTTGATTCTGGTGCTGTCATGATGAAGTCCCCCAGAAAGCAGTCCCCTATGGGAAAACCTTGGGCGACGTGACGCTATTCGTCACCAGCGTGACGGCGTCCCAATTTCCACGCCCGAGTGTGAGTGCAACCCCGGGAATGTGTCAATTGCCACTCTAGGCTAACCACGGGAGATCTGGGGGAAAGCGGTCGCTAGGCATCGCGCAACATCACAATCGGTGCGGCGCCTGGGACGCGATAGGCCCTCAGCCTGCACAAAAAAAGAGCGAAGCGCCTGCGCGCTCCGCTCCGTGATGATCTTTCTCGCAGCGCCAGCGCCGCTGCTATTGCTTCGCTCTGGCCATCAGGTCTTCCGCCGGTTCGAGCCGATAGAGCGATCCCTCGGTCCCGTCCGTCAGGAGATAGATGAAGCCATCGGGCGAAACGGCCACGTCGCGAATGCGTCCGATGGTGTTGTGGAGATAACGCCTTTCCCGGGTGACGACGCCGTTCGTCACTTCGAGACGGACCAGGCATTGTCCGACCAGCGTGCCGACGAGGAAGTTGCCTTGCCAGTCATCGGGCATCACCGGGCCGGAGTAGGAGGCAAGGCTCGCCGTCGCCAGGGACGGCACCCAGTGGTGCACGGAATCGATCAATCCCGGGGCCGACGTAAGATTGGAAATGATGGTGCCGTCGTAGTTTGTGCCGAAAGTGACGAGCGGCCAGCCGTAATTGCCGCCGGACGTAATGGCGTTCAACTCGTCCCCGCCCTTCGGGCCTTGCTCGACGGACCAGATGCGCCCATCGCCAGCATTGGCGATAAGGCCCTGCGGATTGCGGTGTCCATAGCTGTAGATTTCAGGAAGGACATCGGTGCGTCCTACGAAAGGGTTGTCGCCAGGTATGCTTCCGTCATCCCGTATCCGAATGATCTTCCCGCCATCGTCGAGAAGGTTCTGGGCGCGCTGCATCTGAAAACGATCGCCGATGGTCATGTACAGCATTCCATCGGGACCCCACGCAAGCCGCCCGCCGATCTGATCGGTGAAATCGACAGCAGGCCGGCTTTCGAAAATGACCTGCTTGTCCATAAGGGTCATTTCATCGAGGCGAGCACGGACGATGCGGATCGTCGAGCCGCTCGGACCCGCGTGCATGTAGGAAAGAAACAGCCGGTGCGTTTTCGGAAAATCACGGTCGACCAGCACGTCGAGGAGCCCGGAATGTCCTCCGACGTGGACCTCCGGGACCCCGCTGATGGATTGGCCGAGCATGTTGTTGCCTTCGATCAGGCGCAGTCCGCCGGGCCGTTCGGTGACGAGCATTCGGCCATCCGGCAGGAAGGCCATGGCCCATGGAAGATCGAGCTTTCGGTCGACGATCTTTTGCAGCCTGTAGGGAAAATCACTGTCCGGCACGTATTCGGGCGGCGCCGATATCGTGGTCGACTGGGGTTCCCCGACCGAGACTTCCGCACTTGCATCTGTTGGAGATATCAGGGAAAGGCCTGACAGGATCGCAGTCGCGAGTCCATTCCTAAATCCAGAGCGGACCTTAAGGCCCGATGCGACGTGATCCAATTTGTCTCTCCATCAGATCGACTGAACTATTTCAGCCGCGTGACACTATGGAAAAACGTGGCGCCAGCAAGCCCACCGAATGAATATTTCGATGGGTTTCGACTTAGGACAGTCGGGATAAGCCACCCTGCCGCAACGCAATAGGCCGAGCACCATGAAGGCGCCCGGCCAGCCACTATTGGAAGATAATCGATATGGAAGGGGCCGGCTCAAACTCGCGGCCCGCTTGCCGAACAGTCGAGCCTGCCGAGGATGCGGCAATAGGCTCAAAGCAACTTCGGTGAGCCTTCGGTCTTGCGGTCTCCGCGCGCCGGTTCGATCGGCTCCAGTTCATCCGAACAAAACGCGTAGGGGAGCAACGTCGAGATGGTGCCGCTCTGGAACATCGCATCGACGCGGGCAGCCTCCGCCATCATCTCAGCGATGTCTTCCGGGCTCTCGATCTCATAGGTTGGCGCGACGGCCGGGCGGGTCATCAATTTCAAGGACATT
>Ga0164242_10009180_pt1 | contig 10696 bp, 7 predicted proteins | sample OricomgcompostMG_FD_108783 | JGI IMG/M metagenome (GOLD analysis project Ga0164242, IMG submission 108783) | Miracle-Growth compost microbial communities from Emeryville, California, USA - Original compost - Miracle growth compost (MG) ... | reverse complement strand
CCTTACGGAGATATTACTAAGTCAGACGGAACCTTCACCTTCGATGTCCCGGCTGGAAGATATATTTTAGTGCTTCAATCAGTAGAGACTAAAAGACAAATACTCCCTGTCGAAGCTGTGGCAGGCCGAACAACCGTCGTCTCAGTCATCCACTTGACAGAAACGTCCAGTCAATTACAAGAAGTCATTGTCACCGGCCAATATGCACCTCAGTCCCTCCGTAATTCAGTTTACCGGGTTCGGGTGATCGATCAGGAGCATATCCGGATGCGCCACGCAACAGATGTTTTGGGTGTTTTAAATGATCAATTAGGTGTCCGCTTCTCTACAGATCTCACCTTGGGGGAAACAGACGTGCAATTAATGGGGATGTCCGGGGAAAACGTAAAAGTCCTGTTGGATGGCGTCCCGCTGATAGATCGGGGAAATACCAAACAGAGCCTAAGTCAGATAGACGTCAGTACGATTGATCATATCGAAATAGTAGAGGGGCCCATGTCGGTGACTTATGGAACAGACGCCCTGGCAGGTGTCATTAACATTATCACTAAAAAGGGAGAGGCCTCAGATAACCAGCTTTCCATAGGGGCGAGTTTACAGGAAGAAACAGTAGGCAAAGAATATCAGCCGTTTACCGATGATGGCCTACATAACGAACATATAAACCTGGGATGGCAAAATAAAGGGTGGTATATCAATGGTTCCTTGGCCCGTAATAGCTTCGGTGGTTGGAAAGGACAGGATACAGGCCGGGCCAAGGAGTGGTTTCCCAAGGATCAATGGCTGACAGGTGGTACTCTTGGGTATCATCACAATAAGGTAAATGTCTGGTATAGGCTCAATTACCTGAATGAAACCATCAAAGCGCTCGGTGACGTGAATCCCAATACGTTCATCGCGACAGATAAGGATTATACAACCAATCGTTATACGCACCAGGCCCAGGTAGACTGGCGACTCAACAACCAATGGAGCTTTAACGGTTCAGCCTCCTATCAGAATTATGCTAGGGCCACACAGACGACCCAGCTTAACACCCATACGGGTGACAGGCGACTATCTTTAGGCGCCGGCGAGCAGGACGTCTCCAAATTCAATACCTTATTTTTTCGAGGTACGGCACAATACATTATCTCACCGGTGGTATCCCTTCAACCGGGTCTTGAACTCAAACGTGACAATGCCAGTGGTGAAAGAATAGAGGGTTCCCCTACCATTAGCGATTATTCTCTGTTCATATCATCGGAGATCAAGCCCACATCTTATATCAATATCCGTCCCGGTGTGAGGTTTAGTAAAAACTCCACCTATGACGCACCTCCAGCGATTCCATCCATTAACACGAAATTTACCCTAAGCAAGAAATTCGACCTCCGCTTATCTTATGCCAGAGGATTCCGTGCTCCTGCACTACGGGAACTCTATTTCTGGTTCTTTGACGCCAATCATTCAATAGAAGGAAATCCTAATCTAAAAGCCGAGTACTCCAACAGTTTTAATGGTTCCTTAAACTGGCAGGCGTTTAATAACAATAATCTAAAGATTACTTCTACGCTTGCGGGCTTTTACAATGACTACAATAACCGTATTGACCTTGCACTGGGTTCTGATCCTTCCAATCCAAACCTGTACACTTATATCAATATCTCACGGTACAAAACCACAGGTGGTACGCTGGATAATACAATTAGGTGGAAACAGCTGGAAGCTAAAGCGGGATTTTCTTACATAGGACGGTATAACCAATATGCCAGCGACTCTGCCTATAGCAAGGACGGAAGTTTCCCCCAATTTGTATGGTCCGCAGAACTGAACAGTAGCATTTTATACAGTTTTAAAAAGACCGGAACACAAATTGGTCTTTTCTATAAATATTCCGGGCAATTACCAATTTACGAGCTTGTGACCGAAAATAACCAGTCTATCGTGCATCTCGCGAAAACGGGTGCCTATCATTGGATGGACATCGATATTGATCAAAAACTTAACAAATACCTGACCCTGGATGCGGGTGTCAAAAACCTTTTCGATGTCACCAGGCTACAGAATACCTCTCTGGATGTCGGTAGTGCCCACAGTACCGGCGGACCCGTACCCATGAGTTATGGACGGTCTTTCTTCCTGGGGCTGCATTTTAATTGGGCAAAAAATAAAACACGCTAATGCAGGATAACTTAAAAGCCATGCAGCCTTTGTTATCCCTCTTTTTAAACCTATCTAATGGTCATACAATCATCAATCATGAAAAAAATAGCCTATCTCTTTTCTTTGTTAGTGGTAACCAGCTTATTGAATGCCTGTCAGAAGGACAACCCACCGCTGCCGGATAACCTGGTGCAATTTGAAACCAATGAATTAGGATTTGATGCGGAGTCAAGTTCAATTGACATCCATCTGAATGTAACTAGAAATGTGGATGCCGAAGTCCCCTTAACCATTAATCTGGTGTCCAGCGGTGTTACCTACGGCACCGAATTCACCACCTCTCCCGCCGCCACAGGGAACAACTTATCTCTCACCGTACCTGCGGGAAGTAATAGCATTTCCTTTAAAGTGAACAAAACACCCAATATTTTCCTTCAGGGTGATGAATCTATTACATTTAAGATAGGCTCCGCGGGAAGTCCGCTGCTGATTGGGGCGCCCGACAGCCTGCAGCTTCGGTTTTCCGCTATCACTTCCACCGGAAGCCAACTCACGCTTGACGGAGGTCCCGGTGACGATGCCGCAGAAAACAGCGTTTTCGTGGATATGAGCGCCAACAAACAAACCCCCGTCAAGAGAGATAGTTGGGATCTTGGGTTTTACAATGGAGATGATTTCCGAGTCATCCTGAACTACACCCTTGTTAATGCCATGGCGGTAGCATTAAATAAAAATGACCTGGATGCAGTGACAGCCCAAGATACGGCAGGCTTGGTCCTGGAGAGTACCTTCAGCCCCGATGACTTGAAAAAGGTGGACGATGTGAGCGGCGATCTGAATAAAACCGTCGTCGGCGATATCGCTGCAGATGACGCTGATAATAAGGTATACATACTCAATCGCGGCGGTTTAGTCTCACACTCCGATGCAAGCAAAGGATGGATCAAATTCCGGGTGTTGCGCAATGCAATTGGTTACACCCTGCAATATGCCAACATTGCCGACGCTAATTTCAAAACAGTGAATATTCCTAAGGAACCTACTCACCAGTTCAGCTTTGTCTCTTTGGATAATGGTCAACAGGTGCCCGTACAGCCTGCCAAAGGCCTTTGGGATTTCCAGTGGGGACTGGCTTCCTATACCACCGCCGGAATCTATTATCCTTTTGCGGATCTGGTCTTTATCAACTTCAGAGACGGCGTACAGGCAGCTGAAGTCATGACCAGCACCGTAAGCTATGACAATTTCAACGAAAGCAATATCGCCGCTATCACCTTCAGCAGCAACCGGGATGTGATTGGCAGTAATTGGAGGGCTACAACGGGTACCAAGGGTGTAAAGACGGACCGCTTTTATGTACTCAAAGATCCGGCTGGAAATATTTATAAGCTGAAGTTCATCAACTTTATCGCGGATGACGGGGGAAAAAGAGGTTACCCTAACATTAGTTACCAGCTTGTAAAAAAGGGAGATTAATCATCAATCGAACATACTGTCCCAGGATCTGGGCGGGCGTATACATCCTTTGTACTACCATATGATGGGTTGATAATCAGAGATAAACTATGAAAAGGTACTTATTTGTTTTGTGGATAGTGCTAGCCACCAATACCAGCGGAAATGCACAACAGCGCATCATATCCTTGAATGGGACCGTCAGCGAGATGTTGTGCGATCTGGGACTGGAAGACCAAATCGTGGGTGTGGATATCACCAGCAATTATCCGTCGAGCTTGCAAAAGAAGCCCAAAGTAGGGCATAATATGAATATTTCCGCCGAGGGTGTATTGGCGCTTCAGCCCACCCTTGTTATTGGGATGAAAAGTCAATTCAGCCCCCAGCTAAGTGATCAGTTAAAAGCAGCTGGGATAAAGACTGTAACAGTTAATCAGGACCATAGCATATCCGGCACGCGCAAGTTGCTAAGGGAGATAGCCAATATAGCAGGGGCAACCGATAAAGCTTACCCACTTCTCCAACAGTTTGACCAGCAGATTGCAGGCTTAAAGATCACTACATTGAATAAAAAGGTGCTATTTATCTATGCACGCGGTGCCGGTACCATGCTGGTCAGTGGAGCCGGGACTTCCATTGATTCGATCATAAAACTGGCAGGCGCCCAAAATGCCGTTACTGAGTTTAAGGATTTTAGACCCTTATCTGCTGAATCACTCGTAGCGGCGAACCCGGATGTAATCTTGCTATTTACCAGCGGATTGGAAAGCATGGGTGGAATTGCGGGTTTGCTAAAAGTGCCTGGAATAGCTGAAACAACGGCAGGACAGCAAAAAAAGATCATCACCATGGATGGCGAGTTCATCAGTGGTTTTGGTCTGCGTTTACCCATCGCCATTCAGGAATTACACGATAAAATCCTTCAAGAATGATCAGCAAGCCGAACTTACGTATCCTATTGATCATCCTACTCATCACCAGCAGCATTTTGGCTGCCGGCATAGGCGCTATGCAAATTTCTCCTGTGCAGGTCATTGCCATTTTGCTGGATCAGGCCGGTATCCATTTGCCGGTCACCTACAGTCAGGGAATGGTAAATGTGCTGATGCAAATCCGCTTGCCGCGCGTATGCTTGGGCCTATTGGTAGGTGGTGGGCTGGCTATCTCGGGAGCCGCCCTGCAAGGACTTTTTCGTAATCCACTGGCCGACCCGGGCCTGATAGGGATTTCAGCGGGTGCTTCGCTGTCCGCTGTCCTTTTGATAGTAATACTATCCGCTGTACCTATTCTTTTACCTGAGGGTATGATGCCTCAGTACTATCTGTTGAACATAATTACCTTCTGTGGCGCATGCCTGACCTCATTTCTGGTATTTCGTTTTTCACGGACCGATGGAAAAACGCTCGTGGCTACGTTGCTGTTGGCAGGACTGGCAATGAATGCGTTATGCGGAGCTTTTACGGGACTCATCACCTATACCGCTAATGATGAACAGCTCAGAAGCATCACTTTTTGGTCACTTGGCAGCCTGGGCGCTGCCTCCTGGAAAGGCATCATAGCCTTAATACCCTTTATTGCGATACCGATGATATTGCTCCCACGCTTGGCAAGATCCCTAAACGCCTTCGCCCTTGGTGAAGCGGAAGCCGCGTACATGGGTGTGAATGTAAAGAGGTTAAAAAACCAGGTCATCATATTGTCAACCCTGGCTGTGGGCGCGTCGGTGGCAGTCTCCGGCATCATTGGCTTCGTTGGGCTCATTGTGCCTCATATTTTGCGGACCATGGCAGGAAACGACCACCAGCATTTATTAATAAACAGCGCGCTGCTCGGCGCATCCTTACTGAACTTGGCAGATATACTCAGCCGGACCATTATCGCGCCGGCAGAATTGCCGATAGGCATCGTGACAGCTATTTTGGGTACGCCACTATTCATCGCACTATTAGTGAAACAAAAGAAATTTATGTTCGGCCTTTCTTCATGATACAAGCAGAAAACATAGCCTATAGCATCTCAGGTAAACGTATCCTGCAACCCTCCTCTTTTGAAGTGGAAAAGGGCGAGATAACGGTGCTGCTGGGGCCTAATGGCGCTGGCAAATCCACATTGTTGCGTATCCTGGCGGGAGAACTATATCCAGACCATGGAAGCATCCTGATTAACCAAGTAGCACTTGAAAAATTAAACCCAGAAGTTCTGGCCACGAAAAGGGCAGTACTTACCCAGCACTATGCTGTCCCACTACCCTTTAGCTGTGAGGAAATTGTAATGATGGGCCGGTACCCGCATTACAAACAATCTACTGAAGTACAAAACAAACGAATTATCGACCAGTGCATGGAGGAAATGGAGGTGCTACCTTTTGCACGCCGCATGTTCAATACGCTTTCAGGCGGTGAACAGCAACGTGTCCAGATGGCTCGCGTTCTGGCACAATTAGCAGATGCAAATGGGCGGGAAGAAAGGATCTTGTTGCTAGACGAGCCCACCTCAAGTCTGGATTATCTGCAGCAGCAACTTATCCTGTCCAAAATACGCTCCTTAGCTAAAAAAGGCTATACCATCATCTTGGTGCTACATGATCTAAATCTGGCGGCGCAATACGCTGACAAAATATTATTACTGAAAGAAGGATATATGCTGGCAGATGGATCATCCAACGAAGTATTGCAATCTTCCCTTCTTAGTATGGCCTATGAACTGGATATAGAGATCATTTCAGACGAAAACTATTCTTTTCCCATTCTGATCCCTGCACTACATAATAAAAATCGTATTTCTCAACCTAATAAAATTTATAGGAATGGAACACTTGAAAATTGCGAAATCATTAAAAAATGAGTGGCTCGATTTTCACCAGGAAAATCCCAAAATTCGCATCCGGGATGCGGCCAGGACATTACAAACGACAGAGGCGGAGATTGTCGCTTCTTTTGTTGGAAATAAGGCGATGCGTCTCAATAACGATTTTAAGGGTTTATGGAAACGAATGCCTGAATTGGGTTATATCATGACCCTTACCCGTAATGAAAGTTGTGTGCATGAAAGAAAAGGCATTTTTGAAAATATACAAGTTGCCCATGCTCACGTTGGCTATGTTGCAGGGCCGGATATTGACTTACGTATGTTCTTTAAACACTGGGCATTCGGTTTCGCCTTATTTGATGATGAAGAAGCTGGCTTCAAAAAATCCATTCAGATCTTTGATCATCAAGGTACTGCTATAACCAAAATTTATTTGCAGGCCACCAGCAATCATGATAGATTTGAACTATTAGTTAGAGACTTTTTAGCGGAAAACCAAACCAATACGCTTGATATTAAGCCAGAAGAAGGTATGCCCAAAGATGTGGATGGCAACATAGACATTCAGGCATTTCTAAAGTCGTGGAGCGATCTAAAAGATACGCATGATTTTTATCCTATGTTGTTAAAATACAAAATATCACGTTTGCGCGCATTACATATTGGCGGGTCCTTTACAAAGAAGGTAAGCAATAAAAGTGCTGAAATCCTTTTAGAAGACGTCTCTAAATCTGGTATGCCAATAATGGTGTTTACCAGCAGCAAAGGCAATGTCCAAATTCATACAGGTCCGGTTAAAAAAATAGTGAAGATCCCCGGATGGGTCAATGTAATGGACTCCGAATTCAACCTTCATCTCCACAGTGAAGACATAGCCGAGAGTTGGGTCGTACGTAAACCAAACCTTGAATGTGATGTTCATTCACTGGAATGCTATGACCGGGCGGGTAACCTGATTGTACAATTTTTTGGTAAAAGAAAGCCTGGGATACCGGAGGATAAGGAATGGACGAAATATATCACGTCACTGATTAATTAAACCTCCACTCCTGTAAGGCTTCAAGAATTCATACTTAAATTCAAATTAGAAGTTCTATTTGATCCTCCTTCTGTGTAATCGGAGCGTTCCTCACGATAATTCATAATGGAGTCAAGCGCTGGCGCACCGATCCTTTTCAGAATTGTGTTTCCAGCGTCAGCCTCTGCGAACATAGCGTGCCCGATTTCCAGCCCCACGAGCTCATAACAACTTCACACGCCCCACTGACCAAAGACCGATTGGTTTTACGCCCCGATATAATAAAAAGAATTACGACTTATACTACTATACTTTAGGATACCGGTATCCTAAAGTATAGTAGTATGATTTGTATAGTATATATAAATAACTTCGCAATTCTAAAAATCAAAAATCTAATCAAAAACAGTATTATGAAAAAGGAAAAATGGACCATTGATGCAGCACACTCTGAAATACAGTTTAAGATAAGGCATTTGATGATTTCGAGTATTACCGGTCAGTTCAACAAATTTAATGGTGTCTTCGAAACCGAAAACGAAGATTTAGCGACAGCCAAAGCAAATTTTTCGGCCGACGTCAATTCCATCCACACAAGCAACGAACAGCGAGATGCGCACTTAAGAAGTAATGACTTCTTTGATGCTGAAAACTATCCCCATCTCTATTTTAAATCGGAGAAAGTGGAGAAAACCAACCAAGAAGAATACAAGGTCTATGGTACTTTAACTATGCGAGGCATCAGCAAACCTATTATACTAGACGCAGAGTTGGGAGGTATCACACAGGATCCCTGGGGAAAAACTCGCATCGGGATTTCCCTTAATGGCAAGGTCAACCGAAAAGACTTTGCCATTAACTTTGGCTTGTTGACTGAAACAGGGGGCGTCGGTTTAGGCGAAGACGTGAAAATAATGGTAAGTGCCCAGTTCGTCAAGGAAGAAGAGAACACAGTTGAATAAGGACTATGTCACCTACATACCAGCTAGAAGCCGGTAGTTTGCAGTTGGGGTCGCATTAATTAACATTAGAAGTAAAATATTATGCTCAGAATCGTCCGACTCTGCTTTTCGTCAATTTGACTGTTTGAAGACAACTCTCTTATTCAATACCGTAGGCAAGAAAGCTTTTTTGCAGATTTTATTGCCGTCTGTGAAGATATATTTCTATTACACCAATTTCTTGACGTTCACTGCATTAAGCCCTTTAGGACTTCTTTCCACTTCAAAAGTCACAACATCATTTTGCTTAATTGGCTCCAAAAAGCTATTCATATGGACAAAGATACTCTCCTTGGTGTCACGATCTAAAATAAACCCATACCCCTTCGAATCGTTAAACGTGGTAAGAATGCCCTTCCGGATAACTTCCTCTTTTTCGGGTCTTATCCCATTTAACGATATGTCTTTTGCCTCAATCACTTTCTTTTTGGAAGGATCAGGAGGCGTGGACGAAAGGTTGCCGTTTTCATCTACATAAGCAAGCATATCTTCAAGGCTTTTACCTTTTTTGGCGTTTTCTTTCCTCTCCCGCATTTTTTCAGCCTTCTCTTGCTTCAGCTTTGCCTTTTTTTTCTCTTTTTCTTTTTTTGCTGTTGTTATTGCCATAAATAGTTTTAATTATTAAATCAAATCCATCAGAATGTCGAAATACTTTATATGATGGTAACAAGAACATCCCTTATAAAGTCTTTCGACCCACAAGTGAGATTTTGGTCCCCTACCCTTCAAAGTATTCTACACAGAAGTAGTCCGCACAGGCTTAATGCCAAAATATTAAACCAGTAGCATGGGCGCTTTACCTTCCGCTTTCAATGATTTACTGCTTAAATTCTCAATAAGCAACCTCAGCAGGCATCTTAACCTCTTGTTCCAGGATCAGCAAAATGAGCAACTGAAGAACTTAAAGAAGAAAAAGGTTAATAACAGAAAGGTTACAGGGCAAAACCAAAACTCACTGTAAAGGTACAAAATAAAAGATGTAAATCAAAATCAACATACAAAGCAATCGAATCGGTGGAACGACGCAATCCTTTTACAATAAACAAGTTATATGTAAGCCCAGTCTCAACACGAGTATAGCTGGTTCATGTCCTTGGGGTTAGAATCCAATTTTTAATTTCTCTGTCGGCTGGCCTGAAGTGTTAAAATTGCCAGGTATCGAGAAGGCTCATCAATATTCCTAGTCATTGATTTATAGTCAACTACCACCAGCTTCTAGCTGGTAGCTTGCGGTTGGGGTCGCACTAATGCGACCTCTCCACCTAAGGACCGTTGACTCAGCCCCAATAGTTTTATATCCTTCGCCGAATTTACATCTGCATGCTCCTTATACCCACACTTTCGGCACTCAAATTTGGATCGCGATCGACGGTTGCCACGCTCGATATGCAGGCATTCGCTGCAACATTGAGCGGTGTGGCACGGGTTCAGTGCTTAGCTTTATCAGATAAATCAGCTTATTACTATGTTCGTCACACGTCCAGATGGCCTTATATCGGCTTAGCCATACAAATGCAAGATTGCTGTCATATGATTTTTTGTCTATATAAATATAAATATTGTTATGTGTGACTTCTGGAATTAAAAAATATCCTCAATCGTTTTCATTATTGTATTATTAATTGAAATATTATCTTCGTAGTCAATAGCTCCCTAGTTGATTGTAGACCACCAGACGATGGAGCTGAAATTAACATATTCTACCGAAATTAACAATTGATTTTGGGAAATGACTACGCTACAAGGGGAATTTGCTGACAATCGCTTTAACGGCGCTATCGGGTTCAGATCTCTTTAGATGATGGGTTTGTGGGCCACCTGTGTTGGTCATATGATGAAATCAGATAACTCTCTTTTTTATCTTTTAACCATAAATCCTTTTTATGAAAACATCTCAAAAATTTGTTGCCGAGTTTATTGGCACTTTCTGGCTGGTACTGGGTGGCTGTGGGGCGGCCGTTATATCTGCAGCATATCCAGATTTAGGAATCGGCTTTCTGGGTGTCGCCCTTGCTTTTGGATTGACCGTGCTCACGCTGGTATATGGCCTAGGACATATCTCAGGGGCACATTTCAATCCTGCCGTCTCCATCGGCTTATGGGCGGGCGGGCGATTTAAAGCCACCGATCTGATACCTTATATTATCGCGCAGGTATTAGGAGCGATTGCCGCTGCTACTATCTTATACTGCATAGCCAGTGGAAAGAGCGGATTTGATGCGGTATCTAGCGGATTTGCCACCAACGGATATGGAGATCGCTCACCGGG
>Ga0164242_10009179_pt1 | contig 10697 bp, 9 predicted proteins | sample OricomgcompostMG_FD_108783 | JGI IMG/M metagenome (GOLD analysis project Ga0164242, IMG submission 108783) | Miracle-Growth compost microbial communities from Emeryville, California, USA - Original compost - Miracle growth compost (MG) ... | reverse complement strand
AGTGACAAAGCATGCATAAAATGGGGACAGGAGGTGACCCATGCCCGAGTCCGACACCGGTCCATCCGGCGGCGAATCGCCACGTCCGAACCTGGCGCAGCGGCGCAAGACCGCGACCCGAATGGAGATCGCGCACACGGCCGCCCGGCTGTTCGCCGAATACGGCACCGCCGCGGTGACGGCCGAGCGGATCGCCGCGGAGGCCGGCGTCGGCCTGCGCACCTTCTATCGCTACTGCCGTACCAAAGAGGATGCCGTGGAACCGATGCTGTCGGCGGGTGCGTCTCGCTGGCTGGACATCCTCGGCGACGGACCGGACCGATTGCCTACGATCGCGGAACTGGAGACCGCCGCGATCCGCGCCCTGAACGTGGTGGACCGCGACGAACTCGACATCACCCGCGGCCTGTTGCGCGCGATGGCCGACGATTCGGCCCTGCGCGCGGTCTGGTTCCGGGTCAACCTCACCGGTGAGCACGCCCTGCTGGAGTTGCTGACGAAACTGTCCCCGGACACCGATCCGCTGCGCCTGCGCACCCTGGCCGCCGCGGCCGCCGGCGCGATCCGCATCGGACTCGAGCAATGGGCCGACGACGACGGCCCGGTGGCACAGCCGGGTAGTGTTGCCGAAACATCCTCGGCCGCAGCGCGAACCGATACGCGAGCGGGCGGACCGGCTCCCCTGGTGGTCAGATGTATGCGCGAACTGACCGCCGGCGTCTACGCACAAGCCCCTGCGGACACGACAACGGGCTGAAAACGGCCACGGCGCCGGACCGCGCGATCCGCCCACGGCGACGTGCCGGCCTGCGCCGATCCGCCGCACGACAGGTCCATGAACTCCGCCGGAGAGATCCGTCAATCCACCTGTGCGGCATCATGTTTCAGCTTGCGCCAACCGCCCGCGCGATTGTTCGCGATGATCTGCCGCAGCATCGCCGACAGCGCGGGGGCGTTGATCGTCTCCCCCTCGCGAATCGCCACGGTGCGCGCCGTCGTGTTGTCGTGACCGCCCGTGATGATGCCCTCGGGATCGGGCACCATCGCCCCGTCGTAGAGGAATATGTCGACGTGCGTCTTCGTCGCCAGAAGCGCGCAGATGTTTCCGTCGAGGACGAAATACGGTCGCACTCTGCGCTTTACGGTCTCGGTGACATCCCGGTCGGCGGCGTGGACGAGTTCGCGCACCTGGCGGCAGATATCACGCTGCCACGCCGGTAGCGCGTCGATGTAGGCGTCGACGCGCGGATCGGCCACGTAGCTCACCATGCCGGACTCCTGGCGGAGGTCAGCTCTTGCCGGATTTCGCTCCGGACTTCTTCTCGGACTTGGCATCGGACTTACCGTTCGCCTTCTTACCCTTCGGCTTCTGGCCGTTCGCGGAAGCGTCGAGCGAGCGTTCGGCCCCGGATCCGGCCACCGCGGCGACGAGCAGCCCGGACTCGTCGGCATCGACGCGCACGGTGTCGCCCGGGTTCAGCTCGCCACCGAGCACCAGCCGGGACACCTGATTCTCCAGCTGCTTCTGCACCGTCCGGCGTAGCGGGCGAGCGCCGAATTCGGGCTGATAACCGTTCTCCGACAACCAATCCCGCGCCGCGTCGGTGACGTCGAGTTCGATGTTCTGGGCGCGCAGGCGGCGCCGGGGGCCGTCGAGAACCAGATCGACGATGCGGCGCAACTGTTCCTGGTCGAGCCGGTGGAACACGATGGTCTCGTCGATGCGGTTGAGGAATTCCGGCCGGAAATGCTGTTGCAGCCGCTCCATCAACCGCGGGGTGATGGCGTCGAGCTCCGCCGAAGTGGCCTTCAGAATCAGATCCGAACCGATATTGCTGGTCATGATCACGATGGTGTTCTTGAAATCGACCGTGCGACCCTTGGCGTCGGTGACGCGCCCGTCGTCGAGCAACTGCAGCAGCACATTGAAGACGTCCGGATGAGCCTTCTCCACCTCGTCGAACAGGATCACCGAATATGGCTGGCGGCGAACCTTGTCGGTGAGCTGTGCGGCATCCTCGTAGCCCACATATCCGGGCGGTGCGCCGACCAGCCTGGACACCGTGTGCTTCTCCTGGAATTCGCTCATATCGAATCGGATCAGCCGGTCCTCGCCGCCGACCACCGCCTCCGCCAGCGCTTTCGCCAATTCCGTCTTGCCCACACCGGTCGGGCCGAGGAACAGGAACGAGCCGATCGGACGGTTCGGATCCTTCATCCCGGCGCGGGCGCGGCGTACCGCCTCGGCGACGGCCACGATCGCCTCGTCCTGCCCGATCACCCGCTTGTGCAGCACATCCTCCAGCTGCAGCAGGCGCTGTCGTTCCTCGACCGTCAACTCCGACACCGGAATTCCGGTCTGCTTGGACACCACCTCGGCGATGTCGTCGAGAGTGACCGTCGGCGCCTCGTCGGCGGTGATGTGGCCGACCCGTTCCTCGGCGGCGGCGATCTCGCTCTTGAGTTCGTCCGCGCGGGCGTAGTCCTCGGCCGCGACGGCGGCATCCTTCTCGCGCTCGAGGCGCGACAATTCCTCCTGTGCCGCACGCAGATCCGGGCCCGGCATGCGGGTGCGCAACCGGACCCGGGCGCCGGCCTGGTCGACCAGGTCGATCGCCTTGTCGGGCATGAACCGGTCGGTGATGTAGCGGTCGGACAGCTCCGCCGCGGCGACCAGCGCCTCGTCGTCGTAGTGCACCTGATGGTGCTCCTCGTAGACGTCGGCGAGTCCGCGCAGTATTTCGATGGTGTCCGCGACCGACGGTTCCGGGACCAGCACCGGCTGGAAGCGGCGCTCCAGGGCGGCGTCCTTTTCGATGTAGCGCCGGTATTCGTCGACGGTGGTGGCGCCGATGGCATGGAGTTCGCCGCGGGCCAGCGCCGGTTTGAGCAGGTTGCCCGCGTCCATCGAACCCTCGCCGCCGGTGCCGGCGCCCACGATGGTGTGCAACTCGTCGATGAACAGCACCAGTTCGTCGGAGTGCTCGCGGACCTCGTCGAGAATCTTGGTCAGCCGCTCCTCGAATTCGCCGCGATATTTGCTGCCCGCCACCAGCGAGCCCACATCGAGGGCCACCACCCGCCGGTCGGCCAGGGTGCTGGGCACATCGCCGTTGACGATGCGCTGCGCCAGGCCCTCGACGATCGCGGTCTTGCCGACACCGGGGTCGCCGATGAGTACCGGATTGTTCTTGCGCCGCCGGGAAAGGATTTCCACGGTCTGCTCGATCTCCTCGGCGCGGCCGACGACCGGGTCGACCTTGCCCGCGCGGGCCTCGGCGGTCAGATCCCGGCCGTATTCGTCGAGCGTCGGTGTGTCGGTGGGCTTCTTCTGCCCCTCGGCGACAGGCAGTTTCGCACCCGAAAGAGACTGCGCGGCAGGACTTTCCAGATTGTCGGCAATGCCCAGCAAGATATGCTCCGGGCCGATGTAGCTCGATCCCGCTTCGGCGGCGTTGCGCTGCGCGGTGCGCAGGGCCAGTTTGGCGCCGGGGCCCAGGACGACTTGGCCGCCCGCGGTCGCGGTGGCCTCTCCGCTGCCGGCGGCACCGCGCATCTGCGCGGCGACCTGGTCCGGATCCCGGCCCAGCTGGGCGATGATCCCGCGCGACGGTTCGACCTGGGTGGCGGCGTAGAGCAGATGTTCGGCGGTGACCTCCGGATTACCCCAGTCCTGCGCGGCCGAGCGGGCGATCGCGATCAGCTCCTTGGCGCTGTCGCTGAGCAGCCGGCCCAGATCGATGCGCTGTACCGGTGGCTGCGCGGCCATCCCGGGGCCGAAGAAGCGATTGAACAGATCGTCGAAGGAGTTGAACGAACTGGGCCAGGCAGCGGTCATGTCCACACCTCGTATCTCGGAATCTCGTCGTCGCAGCGGCGAGCGAACGGACAGCTACGGTCCGCACCGCCGCACTCACCTCAGAACCACTCCGAAACGGTCGGGTCCAACCGTACTCCCGGCCGTCGTTTCCGTGGAGGTCACCGAAGCATCCGTTACTTCCCAGCGATCCGCGTGGAAGTTTCCGGCGATCCATCTGCCGGGAAGTGGGTATCGATGGGAGCATGGGCGCGTCCGGCGAAGATCACGACCGATCGCGCACCGATACCCGGCGGGATTCGACACGTTGATCTTGCCGCGGTGCCACACTCGAAGATGGTTGGGCTCGAGGAGGAACTGTGACTACAGCACCATCTCGCGGCGCCGCCGAGATCGAAGCCGCAAGGCCTTATCCCCGGCGGATCGCCCCGAAGGGTTCGCAGCTCTGGACGATCGTCACGACGACCGATCCGAAGCTGCTCGGCATGATGTACATCGTCAGCTCGATGGCGTTCTTCCTCGTCGGCGGGCTGATGGCGCTGCTGATGCGGGCCGAGCTCGCTCGCCCGGGTCTGCAGTTCCTGTCGCCGGAGCAGTTCAATCAGCTGTTCACCATGCACGGCACCCTGATGCTGCTGTTCTATGCCACGCCCATCGTGTTCGGCTTCGCCAACTGCATCCTGCCGTTGCAGATCGGCGCGCCCGATGTGGCCTTCCCCCGACTGAACGCGCTCAGTTATTGGCTCTATCTCTTCGGCGCCACACTCGCCACCGCAGGATTCGTCACACCGGGCGGCGCCGCCGACTTCGGCTGGACCGCCTACACCCCGCTGTCGGATATCGTGCACTCCCCAGGTGTGGGCTGCGATATGTGGATTCTGGGTCTGGCCGTCTCCGGCCTGGGCACCATCCTCGGCGGTGTCAACATGCTCACCACCGTGATCGTCCTGCGCGCGCCGGGTATGACCCTGTTCCGGATGCCGATCTTCACCTGGAACATCGTGGTGACCAGCGTGCTCGTTCTGATGGTCTTCCCGATCCTCACCGCGGCGCTCATGGCCCTGGAATACGACCGCCGTCTCGGTGGCCACATCTACGATCCCGCCACCGGCGGCAACCTGCTCTACCAGCACCTGTTCTGGTACTTCGGCCATCCCGAGGTGTACATCATCGCCTTGCCGTTCTTCGGCATCGTCACCGAGATCTTTCCGGTGTTCAGCCGCAAACCGATCTTCGGCTACACCGCCCTGGTCTACGCGACGATGAGTATCGGGGCGCTGTCGGTGGCGGTGTGGGCACACCACATGTTCGCCACGGGGGCGGTGCTGCTGCCGTTCTTCTCCTTCATGACCTTCATGATCGCCGTCCCGACCGGGGTGAAATTCTTCAACTGGATCGGCACGATGTGGAAGGGCCAGCTCACCTTCGAAACGCCGATGCTGTGGGCGCTCGGATTCCTCGTCACCTTCCTGTTCGGCGGCCTGTCGGGCGTCATCCTCGCCAGCCCGCCTCTGGACTTCCACGTGACCGACACGTATTTCGTTGTGGCGCATTTCCATTACGTGCTGTTCGGCACGATCGTGTTCGCGACGTTCGCCGGCATCTACTTCTGGTTCCCGAAGATGACCGGCCGACTACTCGATGAACGCCTGGGCAGACTGCATTTCTGGACCACCTTGCTGGGCTTCCACACCACCTTCCTGGTGCAGCACTGGCTGGGTGCGGAAGGAATGCCGCGTCGCTATGCCGACTATCTGCCCTCCGACGGATTCACCACGCTCAACACCGTGTCCACCATCGGTTCGTTCATCCTCGGTTTCTCGATGATCACCTTCGTCTGGAACGTGTTCCGTAGCTACCGCTACGGCGAGGTGGTCACGGTGGACGACCCGTGGGGGTACGGCAATTCGCTGGAGTGGGCGACGACCTGCCCGCCGCCCCGGCACAACTTCTACGAGCTGCCCCGGATCCGGTCGGAGCGGCCGGCGTTCGAGTTGCACTATCCGCACATGATCGACCGCCTGCGCGCCGAATCGCATATCGGCTGGGGCGCCCCGCATGCGGAGGTTTACGAGACCGCCCCCGCCGAACAGGAACGGGCCTAGATCGTCGGGACCGCCGGTGGCGGCAGCGGTTCCAGCGGGCCGAGCCTGCGATGGACCACGTGCTGCTGCACGAAGGTCCAGGTATTGCTGGTCGCGAAGTAGACCAGGATGCCGACCGGCATCACCAGGCCCGCGACCAGTGTGCCCAGCGGAAACAGCCACAACGTCATCGCGTTGATCAGCCGCATCTGCGGGGTGATCTCGAGCTGGCGAGCGATCGACGCCCGCGCGGTGCAGTGGGTCGCGACGGCCGCGGCCAGCACCAGCGGGATCGCCACGACCGCCACCGACGCCACGCTGTCGGTGGAGGTCAGCGTCGCCGACAGCGGTGCGCCGAACAGATCGGCGTGCAGGAACGACCGCACCTGCTCCGGTGCGAACACGTAATTCGCGGTATCGGCGTTCTGCGCCGCGGACATCGCCGTGGTGTTTCCGAGGAACGGCACATACGAGCCGCCGCCGGTGCGGTCGAAGGAATGCAGCACATGCAGCAGTCCCAGGAACATCAGCAGTTGCACGAGCACCGGCAGGCAGCCGCTGAGCACGTTGAAGTTGTGCTGCTGCTGCAATTTCCGGGTTTCCACGGCCAATCGCTCGCGGTCGTCGCCGCATTCGGCGCGCAGCTGCCGCATCTTCGGTTGCAGAACGGCCATCGTGCGGGAGAACCGGACCTGAGCAAGGAACGGCCGATACAGGGCGGCGCGCAGGGTCACCACCAGCATGACGATCGCCAGGGCCCAGGACAGGCCGCTCGCGGCGCCGAACAGGACGGCGAATCCGGTGTGCCAGAGCCAGAGAACGGCGGCGACCGGGTAGTACACGAAATCGAGCATGGGATATCACCTCACTTCGAGGCACCCGTGAAGGTACGGGCGAGTGAACAGGGGCGGCTGGACAGCTGCGCGTTCACTGCGGCCGGCTGGGAGCACCGGCGTGGGTGACGCGCGATCAGCTCCAGCGACCCGGTGCCCTGGGCCGCACCCGGCCCGCCGTATCCGGATTGCTCTGTCGCAGAAAAGATCCCCGCCGCCGCTGCTGCGCCGACACGGGTGGTCCACTGCTGCCACCGATCGGCTGCAGTCGCACCCGGCTGGAGTAGGCGGCGACCACCGCCAACGCGAGAACCGCCGCGGCGGCAACCGCCAGCAGTGAATTCGGTTCGCCCGCAGGCATGATCGTGGCGGCGACCACGGACAGTACGAGGGCGCACAGCATCAGCGCCGTCGAACGGATCCGCATCACCATGACGATCAGGGTACCGAACGGCACGGCGCACCGAGCTGAGCCGACGGCCTGGTGTCCGGGCACAGGGACCGACGGCAGACCCGGCAAAACGCCCACAGCGAACCAAGCACTTGCTAGTGTCGGAGCGATGATCTCGACGATCGTCTGGGGTACGGGCAATGTCGGCCGTGCCGCGATCCGCGCCGTGCACGCGCACCCCGAACTGGAATTGACCGGGGTGCTGGTGCACGATCCGGCCAAGGTGGGGCGCGATGCGGGCCGGCTGGCCGGACTCGACCACGACCTCGGTGTCGCGGCCTCGGCCGATGTCGACGCCCTGCTGGCACGCCATCCTCGCGCGGTCGTGTACGCGGTGTCCGGCGATATCCGGCCCGACGACGCCCTGCGCGATATCGTGGCCGCGATCCGCGCGGGCGCCGTGGTCGTCACCCCCGCCCTCTACGCGCTCTACGATCCCCGCAACGCTCCCGCCGAGGTGCGCGAGCCGGTGCTGGCGGCGATCGCGGCGGGCGGTGGTTCGCTGTTCGTCTCGGGTATCGATCCCGGGTGGGGCAACGATGTGCTGCCGCTGCTGGTGAGCGGGCTCGGTCACCGGGTCGACACGATCCGCTGCCAGGAGATCTTCGACTATTCCACCTACGACCAGCCGGATTCGGTGCGCTACCTGGTCGGGATGGGACAGCCGATGGACTACGAGCCGCCGATGACCGCGCCCGGCGTCCCGACGATGGTGTGGGGCGGTCAGATTCGCCTGATGGCACGCGCCCTGGGCGCCGAACTCGACGGCATCCGCGAGACGCTGGACCGGCGTGCCCTCGGCACCACGGTGACCACCGCGGCGATGGGTGACTTCGACGCGGGCACCCAGGGTGCGGTGCGGTTCGAGGTGCAGGGCATGGTCGGCGGCCGGCCGCGCATCGTGATCGAACACGTCACCCGCATCCACCCCGACTGCGCACCCGACTGGCCGCGCCCGCCCGACGGCGCGGGCGCGCATCGCATCATCGTGGAGGGCGATCCGCGCATCGAGGTGACCGTCGAGGCCGAGACCGAGGGCGGTAACCGCGCGGCCGGCGGAAATGCCACTGCCGTCGGCAGATTGGTCAACGCCATCGACTGGCTGGCCGCGGCCGAGCCCGGCCTCTACGACGCCCTCGACGTCCCCTTGCGCCCCGCGGTCGGCAGATTCGCGAGCGACCCATCCGAAAGGACACCGCAATGAACATCGACATCCCCGAGGGGAAGGATCCGATCGGCTACGTCTGGGGTGAGATGGTGCCGGGGATCGGGCCCGCCGCCTCGAAACTGTCGCTGGCGGTCTACTCCCACAGCACCCTCGGACTGCGAGAGTTCGAGGCGGCGCGGCTGCGGATCGCACAGATCAACGGCTGCCTGTTCTGCCAGGACTGGCGCACCGAGCGCGACGGGCAGAAGGTGGAGATCGGCTTCGAGCAGGCCGTCACCGATTGGCGCACAACCGATTCCTTCGACGACCGAACCCGGCTGGCCGCCGAATACGCCGAACGCTACGTCCTCGACCACCACAATCTGGACGACGAGTTCTGGGCCCGGATGCGTGCGCACTACAGCCAGGCCGAGATCGTCGAGCTGAGCATGTGCATCGGTTCGTGGCTGGCGTTCGGCCGGCTCAACCGCGTCCTCGGACTCGACACCGTGTGCGTGCTGCCGGGCCACTGAGGGTCCGGGCGCTGCCCGGGGGTGCTACTGCTCGGGCGAGGCCGTCACTGTTTGGGCAGGGCCCCGGCCATTCCGCCGACGTCGGTCACCTTCCAGCCGCTGCCGGGATCGACGTCGACCGTGTAGGTGACGGTGGTCTGCGCGCCCTGCGGCGTCTGTGCGCTGGTGGAGTTCACGTCGAGGAAGACGTCGACCTTGTAGACGCCGTTCTCGTTGCTCATCACCTTGGCCGCGATCGGCGTCGCCGACGACGTCCACTTCAGCGGGACCAGGATCTCCTGCAGTTTCGGTGCGGTAGCGTCGAATTTCCCGGCCAGCTGCGGCGAGGTGCCGGCCTTCAGCTTGCCGATCCACGCGCCGACGTTCCGGTAGTCGATATTCGAGGCGCCGACCGCGTAATCGGTGGCGACCTGCTCGGCATGCTGCTGCGCGGCCGCCCGGTCGTCGCGGTCGCGCAGATCGCCGCGCGCCGACAGCCACAGCGATCCGAAAACCGCGGCCGACGCGATCAACGCCACACCGGCCGCCACGGTGGCGACGGACGACAGCCGGATCGACAGTGTGCGAGGCATTTTCGCGGTCTGCGCGGTGGTCTCGGCTGCGGTTGTCTCGGCAGGCGCGGCCGCGGAGGACTCGGCCTCCGCGTCGACTGCCCGCTTCGGTTCGGTACCGATGTCGTTCGACATGGCGTCCTCCTTCTCGGTGGTACTACTTGACATTGATGCGAACCCGCACGGTTCCGTCGGTGCCCACATCGTCGAGGGCCTGCGTGATCAGATCGGAGATGTCGATGCGCGGCGCGGAATCGGTGGTCGCCGCCGCCAGCGGCGCGAGCGCCGGGCCCAGGGATTTCAGTTCCGGACCGAGTTGCGCCAGCCGGTCGGTCAGCTTCGCCAGGAACGGCGCCAGGCCGTTGCCCTCGGTGTAGCTTTCGGCGGGACGGGCGTCCACCATCCGGCCCACCGCCGCGACCAGATCGTTCAGGGCGTGGGTGAACTGCACGAACGCCGGTGCCGCCGTACTCGTGGCCGGACCGGCCCACTCGATATCGGCGGCGGCGGCCTGAAAGCTGTTGAGCAGATCCGCGATCCGCGGGCTGCGGCTCATGATCGCGGCGGCCAGCAGATCTCCGGAACGGGTCAGATTCGGAATCGCGGCGTCGGTGCCGTTCAGCGCGGAGCTCGCGGTGGCGACCAGCGAGCCGACCACCTCGGGATCGAGCTGGTTCATGGTCTTGGTGACCAGCCGCGCGACGTCCGGAATCGACAGCGGCATGCGCACATTCGACGTTTCCAGGCGCTGGCCGTCGTGCAGGTACGGCCCGTTACCCGAGGTGGGCCGGAATTCGACGTACGGTTCGCCGAGGGCCGACAGATGTTCGATGGTCACGGTGCTGTCGGCCGGCACCCGTTTGTCCGCGGCCAGCCGCATCCCCACCTCGACACCCGCGGCGGTATGCCGCACGGCGGTGACGCGGCCGACCTCGAGTCCGGTGAGCAGCACCGGCGATCCGACACCCAGACCACCGGAATCGGTCAGCACCATGGTGGTTCGGTTGTAGTCGGCGAACGGGTCGGCTCGTACGACGCCGAAGGTCAGATAGCTCGCTCCCAGGACGGTGATCGCGACGATACCGCCCAGCGAGGTCAGCGCACCCCACCTCATCGCACCACTCCGATCATCCGCAGCGTCGCCAGGATGCGGTCGGTCTGCTGATCGGGCGGCACCTCCGCGGACGCGTCCGAGCGCACGCCGACGATATTCACCTTCGGCCCACGTTCGACGAACGGAATCACCTTGTCGCGCAGCAATTCCACGACCGCCTGCAAGTT
>Ga0164242_10009178_pt1 | contig 10698 bp, 10 predicted proteins | sample OricomgcompostMG_FD_108783 | JGI IMG/M metagenome (GOLD analysis project Ga0164242, IMG submission 108783) | Miracle-Growth compost microbial communities from Emeryville, California, USA - Original compost - Miracle growth compost (MG) ... | reverse complement strand
CGAGAAGTACGGCGCACAGGTGCGCGTCGTCGAGATCGGCGACTACTCGCGCGAGCTGTGCGGTGGCACGCACGTGCCGCGCTCGTCGGTGATCGGCATGGTCAAGCTGCTGGGGGAGGCGTCCATCGGCTCGGGCGTGCGCCGGGTCGAGGCACTCGTCGGCCTGGACGCGTTCCGCTACCTCGCGCGTGAGCACGTGCTGGTGCACCAGCTCTCCGAGGACTTCAAGGCCCAGCCGGAGGAACTGCCCGAGCGCATTGCGGGCACGCTCGAGCGGCTCAAGGCGGCCGAGCGCGAGCTGGACACGCTGCGGGTCTCGGCCGTGCTGGCCTCCGCCGGCTCACTTGCCGCCACGGCGCAGGACGTCGCGGGCGTGCAGCTGGTCGCGGCCGCGGCACCGGCCGGGATCGGGGGCAACGACCTGCGCTCGCTCGCGCTCGACGTGCGCGGACGGTTGCGTGCCGGGGAGCCCGCCGTGGTCCTGCTCGCGTCGCCTGCCGCCTCGGCCGACAGCAAGGGCGTGCAGTTCGTCGCGTCCGTCAACCAGGCCGGCCAGGACGGCGGGCTGGCGGCCGGTGAGCTGGTGAAGGCGTTCGCCCCGGTGCTCGGCGCGCGTGGTGGCGGCAAGGCGGACCTGGCCCAGGGTGCCGGCGGCGACCCCGCCAACCTCGACGCCGCCCTTGCGGCGGTGCGGGACTTCGTCGCCAACAGCAAGCACTAGCCCGCCCGCGAAGGTGACCATAGAGAGGTGACCCACAACGCGATGAGGCCTCGGCCGAAGAGCCCGGTCACGCGCGAGCGCAGCGAGCTTGCGCTTGAGCCGAGTGATCCTCCCCCGGCGGCTACGCCCTCACTGCCGGGGGTGCCCCCATTCCGTCTTTTGGGGTGGTCGCGAGGTTCATCTTGACCGGGGTATGGATCGGCGTTGACGTCGGGACGGTGCGGGTCGGCGTCGCGAAGTCCGACCCGGCCGGCGTCCTCGCCACCCCGCTGATCACGCTCGCGCGCGACACGCGGGACGATCGCGACATTGCCGAACTTGCGTCGCTGGTGGCCGAACATGAGGCGGTCGGCGTCGTCGTCGGCCTGCCGCGCACCCTCGCGGGTCGCGAAGGGACCTCGGCCCAGTACGCCCGCGACTACGCGGCACGCCTGGCCGCCGTAATCAGGCCTGTTCCTGTGGAACACGTGGACGAGCGGCTGACCACGGTGACCGCGCAGCGTAAGCTCCATCAAGGCGGCGTGAAGGGCAGCAGGGCCAAACGCGCGGTCATCGACCAGGCAGCTGCGGTCGAACTCCTGCAGCAGTGGCTGGACTCGCTTCGCGCGTGAGACGCGCGGCGGACGCTACGGTCAGGTCAGAGCGATCCCGACACGGACGGAGTATGCGAGCGTGACGCACCGCGATCACGAGGTGCAGGTGGACACTGACCAGCACTTGGACCCGCACGCGCTGCTGTTCGGTGACGACCCCTCGCTCGAGCACGACCACCGTCCCACGCCCGGTGGACGGCACAGCCGCGTCGACAACCACCGCTCGCACCAGCGTCGCCGCCGCGGCAAGCGCGCCCTCTGGGTGCTCTCGATCGTCGGCGCGCTCGTGGTGGCCGTGTCGGCGTGGCTGATCGTCCCGAAGGTCACGGCGCTGGTGCACCCGCCGGACTACTCCGGTTCGGGAAGCGGATCGGTGCGGGTGTCCGTCCAGCAGGGGGACACCGCGTCGGACATCGCGGCCGCGCTGCACAAGGCCGGCGTGGTCAAGAGCGACCGGGCGTTCGTGGACGCCGCCTCCAACAACGCCAAGTCGCAGAACATCCAGCCCGGCACGTACGTGCTGCGCCAGCACATGTCGGCGGCGAGCGCGCTGAACCTGCTGCTCACGCCGTCGGCCCGCAGCGCGAGCGACGACGTCGTCGTCACCGAGGGCGCGACCACGTTCGACGTGGCCAAGCGCCTCGCGCAGGTCATGGGCGCCGGCAAGCAGGGCGCGATCAACAAGGCCATCGCCGACGTCTCCGCGCTCGGCATCCCCCTCGGCTACGAGCCGGCGAGCGGCGCCCCGACGTCCGTCGAAGGGTTCCTCTACCCGGCGACGTACTCGATCGACCCGACCGAGAGCCCGCAGAGCGCGCTGCAGAAGATGACCAGCCGCTTCGCCGACGCCGACCGCTCCAGCGGGTTCGCGGCGGACGCGAAGAAGCTCGGGATCACCCCGTACCAGGCGTTGATCATCGCCTCCATCGCGCAGGCGGAGGCGAAGTACCCGGCCGACATGGCCAAGGTGGCGCGGGTGATCCTGAACCGCGTTGCCGCCAACCGCCCGCTGCAGATCGACGCGACGAGCGCGTACGCGGCGAAGACCCAGGGACTGGACCCCACGAAGATCGTCTTCGCGGACATCGACTCGCCGTACAACACGTACACGCACGACGGCCTCCCGCCGACGCCGATCAGCAACCCCGGCGCCGACGCGTTGACCGCCGCCGTCCACCCGACACCCGGGAACTGGCTCTACTACGTGAACAGCGACGCGGCCGGACACCTGTTCTTCACCGCGAGCGAGAGCGAGTTCCAGCAGGCCGCCGACAAGTGCCGGGCGCAGCACTGGGGCTGTGGCTGAGCCGTCCCGCCGTGCCGCGGTGCTCGGCCGGCCCATCGCGCATTCGCTGTCCCCGGTGCTGCACCGCGCCGCCTACGCCGAGTTGGGCCTGAACTGGTCGTACACCGCGATCGAGTGCGGGGCGGACGAGTTGCCCGGCGTGCTGGCCGAGCGTCCGGACTGGGCCGGTTTCTCCTGCACGATGCCGCTCAAGCGCGCCGCGCTCGCGGTTGCCGGCGAGATCCGTCCGGTGGCCCGCGCGGTGGGCGCCGCGAACACGCTGGTGCCGCGCCCGGGTGGCGGCTGGATCGCCGACAACACCGACGTCGCGGGCATGGTCGCCGCGCTCGCCGAGAACGTCGTGTACCCGCGGACGGTGACGATCCTGGGCGCGGGGGGCACCGCGCAGGCGGCCGTCGCCGCCGCGGCGGTGAGCGGCGTTGCGGAGTGCTGGGTGCTCGTCCGTGACCTGTCGCGGACGCATGAGCTGCGCGCGACCGCGGACGCGATGGGCGTCGCGGTACAGGTCGGCGAACTGCTGCCGGGGGCGCGCGAACTCGATGCCGACCTCGTCGTGTCGACCGTGCCGGCGGGCGCCGCCGACCCGCTCGCCGCCCACGCCTGGCGTCCGGAGCAGGCGGTCTTCGACGTCGTCTACGACCCCTGGCCGACCCCGCTGGCGCGCGCGGCGGGTGATTGCGGAGCGAGGGTGCTCAGCGGCGCGCTCATGCTGCTGCACCAGGCGGCCGCCCAGGTCGAGCTGATGACCGGCCAGGAGGCGCCGGTCCCGGCGATGCGCGCGGCGCTGCTGGCCGCGGCACCCGGGTGCGGCGTCTGATCAGCCGGCGCGCTCGAGGCGCACCACCACCGACTTGGACGCCGGCGTGTTGCTGACCTCGGCCACCGAGTCCAGCGGCACGAGGACGTTCGCCTCCGGGAAGTACGCGGCCGCGCACCCGCGTGGCGTCGGGTAGGCGACCGCGCGGAACGCCTTGGCGCGCCGCTCGATCCCCGCGCCGTCGCTGACGCCGACGACGTCCACCAGGTCGCCATCGTGCAGGCCGAACTCGCCCAGGTCCTCGGCGTTGACGAAGACCACGCGGCGCCCGCCCTTGACGCCGCGGTAGCGGTCGTCGAGCCCGTAGACGGTGGTGTTGAACTGGTCGTGCGCGCGCACCGTCTGCAGCAGCAGGTGTCCCGCCGGCACCTCGACCGAGGTGGGCGGGTTGACGGTGAAGCGCGCCTTGCCGGTCGCGGTCTTGAACGTGCGCGAATCGTGCGGCGGCCGGGGCAGCGCGAAACCGCCGGGATGCGCTACCCGCCGCTCGAAGTCGTCGAAGCCCGGCACGACGTGCTCGATGTGCTGCCGGATCACGCCGTAGTCGGCCCCCATCGCGTGCCAGTCGACGCTGTCACCGGCACCGAACAGCTTCTCGCCGAGTGCGGTGACGACCGCGATCTCGCTGCGCAGCTGGTCGGACCCCGGCAGCAGCCGGCCGCGTGAGGAGTGCACCATGCTCATCGAGTCCTCGACGGTGACGAACTGTTCGCCGCCGGCCTGCACGTCCCGCTCGGTGCGGCCGAGGCAGGGCAGGATCAGTGCCTCCTCACCGTGGCACAGGTGCGAGCGGTTCAGCTTGGTCGCGACGTGCACGGTCAGCCTGCAGTTCGTCATCGCGCTCTCGGTCACCTCGGTGTCCGGCGTCGCCGCGACGAAGTTGCCGCCGAGCGCGAAGAACACGTCGACCTTGCCGTCGCGCATCGCCCGGATCGAGTCCACGGTGTCCCAACCGTGTTCGCGCGGCGGCGCGAAACCGAACTCGTCGCCCAGGGCGTCCAGGAAGGAGTCGGGCATCTTCTCCCAGATGCCCATCGTGCGGTCGCCCTGCACGTTGCTGTGCCCGCGGATCGGGGACGGCCCCGCGCCCGGGCGCCCGATGTTGCCGCGCAGCAGCAGGAAGTTGACGATCTCGCGGATCGTCGCGACCGCGTTGCGGTGCTGCGTGAGGCCCATCGCCCAGCAGACGATCACGCTGCCCGCAGCGATGACGTCCGCCGCGAACTGCTCGATCTGCTGGCGGGACAGGCCGCTGTGCTCGGTGATCGCGTCCCAGTCGAGTGCGCGCCACGCCTCGGCGGCGGCGTCGAAGCCGTCGCACCGCGCCGCGATGAACTCGTGGTCCAGCACGGTGCCGGGTGCGGCGTCCTCGCGCGCGAGCAGCGCCTTGTTGGCGCCGGCGAAGAGGGCGAGGTCGCCGTTCACCCGCACGGGCAGGTGGACGTCCGCCAGCACGGTGCCGCGGCCGAGCAATCCCCGCGGCGTCTGCGGGTTGCGGAACCGGCCGAAGCCCGCCTCGGGCAGCGGGTTGATCGCGACGATCCGCGCGCCGCGGTGTTTGGCCTTCTCCAGCGCCGTCAGCATCCGCGGGTGGTTGGTGCCGGGGTTCTGGCCGACGATCACGATCAGCTCGGCGTGGTCCTCGATGTCCGCGAGCGATACCACACCCTTGCCGATGCCGATCGTCTCGGACAGCGCCGCGCCGCTGGACTCGTGGCACATGTTCGAACAGTCCGGCAGGTTGTTGGTGCCGAGACGACGCGCCAGCAGTTGGTACACGAACGCGGCCTCGTTGCTCGCCCGTCCGCTGGTGTAGAACACGGCGCGGTTGGGGTCCTCGAGCCCGCGCAGCCGGTCCGCGACGAGCTGGAGCGCGTCGTCCCAGTCGATCGGCGCGTAGTGCGTGGCGCCGGGCGCCAGGTACATCGGCTCGGTCAACCGCCCGTGGTGCTCGAGCCAGTGATCGTCCTGGCCGCGCAGCTCGGCGACCGAGTGCTCGGCGAAGAACGCGGCGTCCACGCGCTTGCGGGTGGCCTCCCACGCGACGGCCTTGGCGCCGTTCTCGCAGAACTCGGCCGTCTTGCGCCGGTCGGGATCGGGCCACGCGCAACTCGGGCAGTCGAAGCCGTCGATGTGGTTCATCTTCAGCAGCGTCTGCAGGCTGCGCTTGGGGCCCATCTCGGCGAGCGCGTACTGCAGCGAGTGGCCGATGCCGGGCAGGCCGACGGCGGTCTTCTTGGGTGCTTCGACGTGGATCTGATCGTGGTGCGACGTGTCAGCCATGGTGACAACCTAGTTCGATCGTTCTGATGTGGTGGCCGTCCGTGTCCGTCCTAGACCCACCAGTGGTAGGTCAGTGAGAAGTTCACCGCCGCGGCGAACGCCAGGTACATCAACCAGACCCCAGTCACCAGGTGGAACAGGCCGAGACCGCGCTCGCCGAGCACCATCTTGAACGAGGCGAAGAAGTCGGCGAAGTAGATCGCGAACAGGCCGACGAACAGCAGGAACACCGGGATGTCACCGGCTTGGTAGAAGACCAGGGCACCCATCGCCGAGATCACCATGTAGGCGATGCACATTCCGGCGTTCGGGCGGGCATCGTTCTGCCGGTACCGGTTCCACCCGATCGCGAACCAGTGGATGCCGTACGCGGTGAAGGCGAGCGCCGCCATGTACAGCGGCGCGTCGTGGAACACCTGCAGCCAGGTGAGCCCGACGAAGAGGATCAGGCCGGTGATCAGCTGGCACAGCCCCGGCATGAAGATGCCCCACACACCGGTGGCGCGGTCGACGCTCTCGTCCCGTCGTGGGTAGCCGAGCAGTTCCTGCGGGCCGTAGATGAGATAGCCCGTGCCCAGCCCGAAGAAGCCCAAGGCCAGGGGAGGGAAATCAGATGCGGCGAGGGTTACGTCCATTGCCTGGTCCTCCTCATGACGCAAACGCTGGCGGGCTGGCCCTGGTGCGCGGTCGGCTCGTCATGTGGATGTCTGACCTCGACCATAGGAGTAGTTGATCGATCAATCCAGTGCCGTGCTGCGTATGGTTGGTTGCGGACGCGGGAGGTGCGGCGATGGCGGTGATGACGGCGCGGCGCGCGATCGTGCGCATGCCGGTCGACGCCGAACCCGCGAGCACCCCGGACGACCTCGTCGTCGAGTCGCCGCTGGTGCTCGGCCTGGCGGGAGACGCGATCGCGACGTTGATGCGCACGCCCGGTCACGATCTGGAACTCGCCGCCGGCTGGCTGGTCGTGGAGTCCGGTGTGCGCCGGGCCGAGGACATCGTCACCTTGCGCGCGTGCCGTGAGGACGACACCGACCGCGTGCACATCACGCTGCGCGACGGCGTCCGTCCGCCCCGGCCGCGCGCGTTCGTCACGTCGGCCGCGTGCGGCGTGTGCAGCGCGGACGTGCTCGACCTGTCGCCGCTGCGCGGCGCTGCGCCGCACACCGAGGGCTGGACGGTGCGCCGCGACGTCCTGGTCGGGATGCCCGACGCGATGCGCGCACGCCAGCGCACGTTCGACCGCACCGGTGGCGTGCACGCGGCGGCCTTGGCCGCCGCCACCGGCGAACTGCTCGTGGTGCGCGAGGACGTCGGCCGGCACAACGCTGTGGACAAGGTCGTCGGCAAGGCGTTGCAGGACGGCGCGCTGCCCGCGACCGATCACCTGCTGGTGGTCAGCGGCCGTGTCTCCTTCGAGATCGTGCAGAAGGCGGTGGCCGCGGGCGTGGCCGGGATCGTCGCGGTCTCCGCGCCGTCCGACCTGGCCGTCGACCTTGCCCGCGAGTACGAACTGCTGCTCGCCGGGATGGTGCGCGACGGACGGCTCAACGTCTACGCCGGCGCGGAACTCGTCGACTGATCGGGGCCGCGTCCGCCGGGCTTTCGCATCCCGGCGAGCAACAGCACCGCGATCCCGGCGGCCGCGTACACGGCGGTCACGAGCAATGGCCTGGTCAGCCCCGCGTCGCCGAAGTAGACGATGCCGCGCACGCCGTAGGTGCCCGCACCGGTCGGGATGTACGGGCCGATCGCGCGCCAGAACGCCGGCAGCAGCGGAGCCGGGTAGGCGCCGCCCGCACTCGGGTTGCCGAGCACGACGAACAGCAGCACCGCGATGCCGATGCCCACGATGCCCGCCAGCGACTCGATCGCCATCGTGAACGCGCCGACCGCGAACACGATCAATGCGCCGAAGCCGGCGAGGGTCCAGAACGAGCCGGTGAGCGCGCCGAGCGCCGGGCCGACGATCACCGCACCGCCGATGCCGGACGCGATCGAGTACACGGCGAGCGCGGACAGGCGGATCCGCGCTCGCGTCAGGTTGGCCGGACGAGCGCCGGCACTGATCGCGAGGATCGACGCGACGAGGTACCCGCCGACCACCCAGCCGACCGCGAGGTAGAACGACGTGAGCCCGCGGGCGTCGCCGGTCGAGGCCGGGACGACGTCGTGCACCCGCAGCGTGCGCTGCTGCTGGTGCTCCGCCGCCGACAGCACGGTCTCCATCGCCGAGGACAGCGAACCGCCCTCCGCGCTGGCCACCAGCAGTTCGTCCGGGCCGCTCGTCGCGAGCACGAGCGCACCGTCGAGCCTGCGGTGCCGCAACGCGTCGACCGCGTGGGCCCGGTCCGGCAGCACGCTCGCACGCAGCGGGCTGCCGCTGAGCCCGTCGAGCTTGCCGGCCAGCTGCTGTGCCGCGCCCGCGGGGGCCGAGGCCGGGACGACGACAGCGAGCCGCATCCGGTGCGGGCTCGGGGAGTGGAACGCGCCGGCGTAGCTGAGGATGAAGCCCAGTTGCAGCAGCAGCACGCCGACGACCAGGGTCACCGCGCGCGGCCGGATTGCGTCCCGCCACTCGGCGAGCAACCCGCGCCCGCTCATGCGTCGCCCGCCGCGTCCTCCTTCGCCGCGGCGTGCTTGTTCGCCAGGCGCGTCGCGGTATCCGCCGCGTCGCGGATGGCCGCGGCGTCGGCTCCGCGCTGCCCGGCGGCGAGGCCGACCAGGAACGTCGTCAACGGCGCGGCCGGGCGCGCGACGCCGTGCGCCGCGTCGCGGGCCACGTCCAGCAGCAGGGTGCGGTCGATCGCGCCGGCATCGACACCGAGGGCGGCGGCGAGCTCCTCCACCCACGCGTCCAACGGGTTGCTCATGCGTGCCCTCGTTCCTCGGTCCCGCACGAGGCCGGGCACGCGCAGCACCCGTTGACTGGCTCACTGCGTTCGCTCATCGTGTCTCCCTGCTCATCCAGCGACGCCGCGCGTCGGACAGTTCTTCCCAGGTGTCGCAGTCCCTACCCCAGCCGTCCTCGTCCGCGACCTCGACCACGGATGCTCCCGCGATCAGCGCCCGCACCGGCACACCGTGCGGGTCGGCGAACCCGCTGACGAGGCGGCGCAGCGCCGCGGTGCGCCAGACCGCGGCCAGGTAGTTGAGCCTGCCGCCGGAACCGGCCAGGCAGGCCACGTCGGCGTCCGCCTCGTCGCGCAGCGCGGCGAGCAACTCGGGGACGGCCGGCGCGATCTCGGGCAGGTCGGCCGCGAGCACCGCCACGAGCTCGGCGCGCACCGCGTCGAGGGCGGCCGCGATCGCGGCGACCGGACCGCCGCCCGGCGGGTCCTCGCGCCGCCACAGCACCGGGACGGGGACCGCACGGCGCGGCCCGACGACGATCCTGCGGCCGGCATCGGCCACCGCGGCGAGCACGTGATCGAGCAGCCGCACGCCACCGACGTCCAGCTGCGGCTTGTCGGCGCCCTGCAGCCTGCGGGCTGCGCCACCGGCCAGCACGATCGCGTCGTACATGCCACGACTCTATGCAGCGCCGTAGGCTCCTCAGCCATGTCCACCGTGATCGGCACCGTGGTCGGCGGGGCCGGATGCCTCGTGGCCGCGCCGTACCTGGCGCGGCTCACGCTCACGGTGCCGGACCGGGAGGACCCCCGGTGGTGGCGCGGCCGCCCCGCGTCCTCCCGGCGACTGGCGATCACGGCCGCGGTCGCCGTCGTGCTCGGCTGCCTTGCGGGCGCGGCGGCCGGGTGGACGGCGCTGCTGCCCGCGTTCGTCTGCCTCGCGCTCACGACCACCCCGCTGGTGGTGATCGACTTCGAGCACCACCGGCTGCCCAACCGGCTGGTCGTCGCCGCGGCCGTCGGTGCCGGCGTGTTCGGACTGCTGGCCGCCGGCGTCCGCGACGACTGGCACGCGCTCCTGCACGCGGTCGAGGGGGCGGCCGCGGTGTTCGTGGTGCTGTTCCTGCTGGCGTTCATCTCGCCGCGCTCGTTCGGCTACGGCGACGTCAAGCTCGGCGCGGTGCTCGGCGGGTACCTCGGCTGGTTCGGCTGGCTGGACGTCTACTACGGGATCTTCGGCGGTTTCGTGATCGGCGCGGTCGTGGGCGTGGTGCTGATGGCGACGAGGAGGGCGTCGTTGAAGACGGCGCTGGCGTTCGGCCCGATGCTCGTGCTGGGCACGCTGCTCGTGCTCGCGTTCGACCTCGCGCCGAACTTCGGGTAGCCGCGACCGCCTTTTCCGACGCGGTGCCCGGTTCGGACGGCTGACGCGGTCCTGGCGTCGGAAAGGGCCGGGCCGGGTGCAACGAGGGGCGGAAAGCGGGGTGGAGATCGGCACGGACACATATCCCGCTCAAGGCCTGTTGCCCTATGGTCGAAGACGTGGCACACACGAAGTCCGACAAGCCCGCGCCGACCGTCTTCGTCCTGTTCGGGGCCACCGGCGACCTCGCGAAACGGATGGTGCTCCCCGCCTTCTACACGCTCGCCGCGCAGGGCCTGCTCCCTGACAAGTGGCTGCTCGTCGGGAACGGCCGCGGCGATGTGGCGCACGAGGACTTCCGCGACCACGTGCACCGGTCGCTGACCGAGTTCGGACCGAAGCCTGAGGACGGCCCGTGGGAGAGCTTCCGCGACCGGCTGCGCTTCGCCGGCGGCGGATTCGACACCTCCGACCCCGGCAGCCTGCTGGACGTCATCGGCGAGGCGCGCACCGAGCTCGGCGAGGACGCCCAGCTGGTCCACTACCTGGCCATCCCGCCCGTCGCGTTCACCGAGACCACGAAGGCGCTCGGCGAACACGACCTGGCCAAGGGAGCCCGGGTCGTCTACGAGAAGCCGTTCGGCACCTCACCGCAGGCCTTCCGCGAGCTGGACGACGTCGTGCACTCGGTACTGGACGAGCAGCAGGTGTTCCGCATCGACCACTTCCTCGGCAAGGAGGCGACGCAGGACCTGCACGT
>Ga0164242_10009177_pt1 | contig 10698 bp, 9 predicted proteins | sample OricomgcompostMG_FD_108783 | JGI IMG/M metagenome (GOLD analysis project Ga0164242, IMG submission 108783) | Miracle-Growth compost microbial communities from Emeryville, California, USA - Original compost - Miracle growth compost (MG) ... | reverse complement strand
CTCCTCGGCCTCGCATTGCTCGCGGCGGTTACGCTCGCGGGCAAATGGGGCTACCTGTGGCGCGAATGGATCACGTCGGTCGATCACAAGCGGATCGGCGTGATGTACATCATTCTCGCGCTCGTGATGCTGCTGCGCGGCTTCGCGGACGCGATCATGATGCGCGTGCAGCAGGCGCTCGCGAACAACGACGCGGCCGGCTATCTGCCGCCGCATCACTACGATCAGATCTTCACCGCGCACGGCGTGATCATGATCTTCTTCGTCGCGACGCCGCTGATCCTCGGGCTGATGAACGTGATCGTACCGCTGCAGATCGGCGCGCGCGACGTCGCATATCCGTTCGTGAACTCGCTGTCGTTCTGGCTGTCGGTGGTCGGCGCGGTGCTCGTGATGATGTCGATGTTCGTCGGCGACTTCGCGGCGACCGGCTGGGTCGCGTATCCGCCGCTGTCCGAACTGGGCTACAGCCCGACGGTCGGCGTCGACTACTACATCTGGTCGCTACAGGTATCGGGCCTCGGCACGACGCTCACCGGCATCAACTTCATCGTGACGATCCTGCGCATGCGCGCGCCCGGCATGAACCTGATGAAAATGCCGGTGTTCGTGTGGACCGCGCTGATCACGAACATCCTGATCGTCGCGGTGTTTCCGGTGCTGACCGGTACGCTCGCGCTGCTGACGATGGACCGCTATCTCGGCATGCATTTCTTCACGAACGAGCTCGGCGGCAACGCGATGATGTACATCAATCTGATCTGGGTATGGGGCCACCCGGAGGTCTACATCCTGATCCTGCCGGCGTTCGGCGCGTTTTCGGAAATCATCGCGACGTTTTCGAGCAAGCCGCTGTTCGGCTACAAGTCGATGGTGTACGCGACGTCGTCGATCGGCATCCTGTCGTTCTTCGTGTGGCTGCATCACTTCTTCACGATGGGCTCCGGCGCGAACGTGAACGCGTTCTTCGGCATCATGACGACGATCATTTCGATTCCGACCGGCGTGAAACTGTTCAACTGGCTGTTCACGATGTATCGCGGCCGCATCCGCTATCACTCGGCGACGCTGTGGACGATCGGCTTCATGGTCACGTTCGCGGTCGGCGGCATGACGGGCGTGCTGCTCGCGGTGCCCGGCGCGGACTTCGTGCTGCACAACTCGCTGTTCCTGGTCGCGCACTTCCACAACGTGATCATCGGCGGCGTCGTGTTCGGCTGCCTCGCCGGCATCAGCTTCTGGTTTCCGAAGGTGTTCGGCTTCACGCTGAACGAATTCTGGGGGAAGGTGTCGTTCTGGTGCTGGCTGATCGGGTACTGGCTCGCGTTCACGCCGCTCTACATCCTCGGCTTCGACGGCATGACGCGCCGGATGAACCACTACGCGGTGCCCGCGTGGCATCCGTGGCTCGTCGTCGCGCTGGTCGGCGCGGTGTTCATCGGGCTCGGCATCCTGTCGCTGCTGATCCAGTTCGCGGTCAGCATCCGCGAGCGCGACGCGAATCGCGACCTGACCGGCGACCCGTGGAACGGCCGCAGCCTCGAATGGTCGACGTCGTCGCCGGCGCCGTTCTACAACTTCGCGCACGTGCCGGTCATCACGTCGCTGGAACAGCACTGGGACAACAAGGAAGCCGGCCGCGCCTACGTGCCGCCCGCGAAGTACGAAGACATCCACATGCCGCGCAACACCGGCGCCGGCGTCGTCATCGCAGCGTTCGCGATGCTGCTGTCGTTCTCGCTCGTGTGGCACATGTGGGTGTTCGCCGCGATCGGGCTCGTCGGCGCGATCGTGACCTTCCTCGCGCGCACCTACGACCAGGACGTCGACTATTACGTGCCGGCGGCGGAAGTCGCCCGGATCGAAAACGCGCGCTATGCGCAACTGCGCGAGGCCGCCTGACATCATGACTACCCTGTCGACCCATCAATCCCATCACGGCCACAGTCACGACGCGCACCACGACGACGGCACCCGAACCACGCTCGGGTTCTGGATCTACCTGATGAGCGACTGCCTGATCTTCGCGACGCTGTTCGCGACGTTCGGCGTACTCGCGAACGCGACGGCCAACGCGCCGACGGGCCACGCGCTGTTCGAACTGCCGTACGTGCTCGGCGAAACGCTGCTGCTGCTCGCCAGCAGCTTCACGTTCGGGCTCGCGATGCTGAACCTGCACGCGCATCGCCGCGAGCGCGTGATCGGCTGGCTCGCGGTCACGTTCGTGTTCGGCGCGGGCTTCATCGCGATGGAAGTGTTCGAGTTCGCGAAACTGATCCGCGACGGCGCGGGACCACAACACAGCGCGTTCCTGTCCGCGTACTTCACGCTGGTCGGCACGCACGGGCTGCACGTCACATGCGGGCTGCTGTGGATCGCGGTGATGATGCATCAGGTGAGCCGCTTCGGGCTGACCGGCGTCACGCGCCGCCGGCTGTCGTGCCTGAGCCTGTTCTGGCATTTCCTGGATCTGGTCTGGATCTGCGTGTTTACGTTTGTCTACCTGCGCGAGTTCGTATGAAAAAGACGTCCGATTCCCGTTCATCGCACGCGACGCTGCACGCGGCGTCGCACGGCAGTCTGAAAGGCTACGTGACCGGCATGGCGCTGTCGCTCGCGCTCACGCTCGCGTCGTTCGGCGCGGTGATGACCGACTTCGTGCCGCGCGGCTACGGGCTCGCGACGATCGTCGTGCTGTGCGTGCTGCAACTGATCGTGCAACTGGTGTTTTTTCTGCATCTCGGCACCGCGCGCGACCAGCGCTCGAACGTCGGCATTTTCGTCTGCACCGGGTTTCTGATCGCGGTGATCGTCGGCCTGTCGCTGTGGGTGATGCACAACGCGAACGTGAACATGATGCCGACGCATCTATCGGTCGAGCGCGCGATGGCACACGACTAGACGATGGCGCGGTGCGCGAACGCGGACCGCCGGCCCGGCCGACCGGTGCGTGCGTTCAGGTCGTGCCGTGCGGCGCCTGAATCATCTTCCAGCCGTTGCCGGCGGGGTCGCGAAAACCGGCGTCGATGCTGCCGTAGCGCTCGATCGGCTCCTGGATGAATTCGACGCCGCCGGCTTTTAGCCGCGCGTAGCTCGCGCGGCAGTCGGACACCGACAGCACGAGCGGCGGCATCGCGCCTTTCGCGACCATTGCCCGCAGCGTCTGAGCGGTCGCGTCGTCGTGGACAGGCGGGCCGGGCGTGAACAGACCCAGCTGGAACGACGGCTGATCCGGATGCTGGACCGTCAGCCACCGATAAGACCCATTGCGTACGTCCGTATGGACGCGAAAGCCGAGCTTGTCGACGTAGAACGCGAGCGCTTCGTCCTGGTCGTCGACGTACACGCCTGCTACATTGATTCCTTGATTCATGACGCCTCCGTGATCGATGGCTCGACTGTATCGGCGCCGCCGCCGCGGCGCTTCTCCAAAACTGCGCAGGTGAGGTCGGGGCGCTGCGCGGCTTTCAGCACGCACGCCGGCACGCGGTCGAGTCGATGCATCGCGGCCCGCGCGTCGACGCGCATCGCGCCGGGACTTCGGCCGGTGACGTCGCGAAAGATCCGGCCGAAGGTGCCGAGGCTTTCCCAGCCGGTCGCGAACGCGATGTCGGTGATGGCGAGGTCGGTATCGCGCAGCAGCGCGGTGGCCTGCTCGATGCGGCGCGTCAGCAGATAGCGATGCGGCGGAATGCCGAACGCGCGCTTGAACGAGCGAGCGAAATGCGCGTCGGACACGCCGCTGACCGCGGCGAGGCGCTTCACGGGCCACGCTTCGTGCGACGCGGCGTCGATGCGGTCCTTCGCGCGCAGAAGGCGACGCAGCAGCGCGGGCTCCGGCCACGCGTCGGAGGTGGTGGGCGACGCAGGCGGCTGCGCGTTTCGGGATTCGCGAGCGGACATGGATTCGGCGGGCACGGACGGGACGCGGGTAGTTTAGCCCGATACGGTGGCGCGCAGCGCCGTGCAGCGGGCCCGCGTTCGGCGAGTGCCGCGTCGGTGCCGCGCAATGCCCACGCTCACAACTGCGCTTCGATCGCCGCCTTGTCGATCACCGACCAGACTTGCGCGATCTTTCCGTCGCGAAACGCGTAAAACACGTTCTCGGTGAACGCGATCCGCTTGCCGTCGACCGGCAGTCCGAGGAAGCGGCCCGCCGGCCGGCAATCGAACGCGAGACGGCTCGCGACGACGGGCGGCTCGACCGTCAGCAATTCGATCGCGAAGCGCAGATCCGGTATCTCGCGGACGTCCTGCTCCAGCATCGCGCGATAGCCGGACAGGCCGAGCGGCCGGCCGTTGTGAACGACGTCGTCGGCGACGAAGCGGCCGAGCGACGGCCAGTCCCGTTCGTTCAGACAGTCCAGGTAGCGGCGGTAGCGATCGCCGAGGTTCGGCTCGTTCATTGTGGCCTCCGTGTGTGGGCGGTGGGACGCCCGTATCGTCGGCAGGTGCGGACAGTGCAGATGGTGCGGAGGGGCGGGCATTTGCGCAAGCGCTCCTGTCCGTTTCGGTCACCGTGCGGGTCTTGCGGGCGCGGCATCGTGTTCGGCGCGGCTGCCGTCGGCCGGGAATGCGGCGCCCGTCACGCCGACGCCTCGGCGGCTGTCCCCGCACTGCGGCTACGACGACAGGCGCCGCAGATTCCGCTGATCTCCGTCTGACTGCCGTCCACTTCGTAGTGGGCCGAGCCCGCCGCCGTGGACAGCGCGCGTTCGAGCGCTTCGTCGGCCAGTACCTGGGTTGCGCCGCAGACCCGGCAGACCAGAAAAACCGTATGGCGGCCCGGGCGGTCGGTTGCCGATACGAAAAACGTGCTGGTCGCCGCCACGCGGTTCACGATCCCGGCGTTCATCAGGAATTCGAGCGCGCGATACACGGACGGCGGAGCGGGCCGCCGACCGACCGAAGGCAGGTCGTTGATGATTTCGTACGCGCTCGCCCATCCGCCGCGGTCGAGCAGGAGGCCGAGTATCTGTCGGCGCAGCGGCGTCAGCCGATGGCCGCGCGCCGTACAGCGCGTTTCGAGTAGGTCCAGGGTCGTTGTTCTGGTGTCTGTCGCCGCCATCGCTCACCGCCCGAAGTCTGATCTTTACCGTTTGTAAGTAACGTTATATCATTTCGTCGGCATCGTTGGGGTGAATCGTAATATGGCCGGCCGCCGTTGGCGGTGGGCCTCGATGCAGGTGCCGGGCACGTCGACAGGTCGATCATAAATGCAATGTTATAGCGTTGCACGCACGGACCCGGCTGGCACAACTTCCATAAAACAATGACCGTGAACCGAACCCTTTCTCGCTTCGCCGCGCACGCATGCCGGCGCTCACCATTGTCACTCGCGCTTCTCGCCGCGCTCGCCCACGCGCAGTCCCCGCAGTCGGCCGCGGCCCGGTCGTCGCCGTCGATCCCGGGCGGCTCGCTCGCACCGGTGTTCGTGACCGCCAATCCGCTCGGCGATACCGAACTGATCGCGCCGGCGACCGCGCTGTACGGCGATGCGCTGATCCGCCGGCAGACCAGTTCGCTCGGCGAGACGCTCAACGGCCTGCCGGGCGTGTCGACCACGACCTATGGCCCGATGGTCGGCCGGCCGATCATCCGCGGTATGGACGGCGACCGCATCCGGATCCTGCAGAACGGCGTCGCGGCGTGGGATGCGTCGTCGCTGTCGTACGACCATGCGGTGCCCCAGGAGCCGTTGACGATCGAACGCGTCGAGATCGTGCGCGGACCGGCGGCGCTGCTGTATGGCGGCAACGCGATCGGCGGCGTCGTGAACACGATCGACAACCGGATTCCGCGCGAGCCGATCAGCGGCGTGACGGGCGCGGTCGACGCGAGCTACGGCGGCGCGAACGATGCGCGCGCCGGCGCGGCCGAAGTCGAGGGCGGCAACGGCCGGTTCGCTTTTCACGCGGACGTGTTCGACCGCGAGACCAGCAAGCTGCGCATTCCCGGCTTCGCCCACTCGGACCGTCAGCGCGTGCTCGACGGCCCGGACGCGGACGAGGCGTACGGCAGCATCCCGAATTCCGACGGCCGCTGGCACGGCGGCGCGGTCGGCGGCTCGTACACGTGGGCGGACGGCTATGCGGGGCTGTCGTACAACGGCTTCGAAGCGAACTACGGGTCCGTCGCCGAGGACGACGTGCGCTTGCGGATGCACCAGGATCACGTCGCGTTCGCGTCGGAAGTGCGCAATCTGCAGGGGCCGTTCTCGCAACTGAAGTTCGACTTCGGTTATACGGACTACGAACACAAGGAAATCGACAACGGCGAAACCAGCACGACGTTCCGCAATCACGGGTACGAAGCGCGGATCGAGGCTCGCCACCGCAGGATCGGCCCGTTCGAAGGCGCGGTCGGCGTGCAGCTTGGCCAGAATACGTTCTCCGCGCTCGGCGACGAGGCGCTCGTGCCGACGACGCAGACCACCAACGTCGCGCTGTTCGGGCTGGAGGAATGGCAGGTCACCGACGCATTCAAACTGAGTGCAGGGGCGCGCTACGAGCACGTGACGCAGGACCCGACCGCCGCGGGCAACGACCGGTTCGCTACGGCGATGGATCGCGATTTCAATGCCGTCAGCGCGTCGCTCGGCGCGTTGTACAGGTTCGCGCCGGCGTGGTCCGTGGCGGGCAACGTCGCGTACACGGAGCGCGCGCCGGCGCTCTACGAGCTTTACGCGAACGGTCCGCACGATGCGACCGGGCAGTACCTGATCGGCAATCCCGACGCGCAGAAGGAGAAGGCCGTGTCGACCGACCTGTCGCTGCGGTTTCGCAGCGGGCCGAACCGGGGCAGCGTCGGCGTGTTCTACAGCCGCTTCAAGAACTACCTGACCGAGTACAACACCGGACGACTCGTCGACGACGACGACCAGGTCGTCGCGCCCGGCACCGACGACGCATTGAACGAGGCGGTGTACCGCGGCGTGCGCGCGGAGTTCTACGGCATCGAGCTCGACGGCAGGTGGCGGGTGTTCGAAAAGGGCGCGCATCGGATCGATATCGAACTGGTCGGCGACTACACGCACGCGCGCAACATGGACAACGACGAACCGCTGCCGCGCATTTCGCCGCTGCGCGCGACGCTCGCGCTCGACTACGGTTATGGTCCGTTCGGCGCCCGCGCCGAAATGGCACATGCGTGGGGGCAGCACCGTGTGCCCGAAGACGATCTGCCGACGGCCAGCTATACGAAGCTCGGGCTCATCCTGACGTACCGGTTTCACGTCGGGACGACGAACTGGCTCGCGTATGTCCGCGGCGACAATCTGACGAATCAGGACATTCGTTATGCGAGTTCGGTGGTTCGGGATATTGCGCCGGAAGGCGGTCGCAGCGTGATGGTCGGGTTGCGCACGACGTTCTAGCCGGTTCAATGCGCATGCGTCGGCGCGGGCCGGCGCATGCGTCCGTCATGGCGTCGATATCCGCCGCGAGCGCGCGGCGGCCATGCCGCTACGCGCCGTTCCCGCGTTTGGCGTCGATCGTGTCGATCGACCCATCAACGCGTGCGTGTTGCCGCCGACGGCGCTTTCTGCGCGGCGACCCAGCCGGCGAGACGGCGAAAGTCCATCGTTCCGGTCATCGTTTTTACGTTGCCGTCCGGCGAGATCAGCAACGTGAACGGAATCTCGCCTTCCCAGCGACGGTCGATCGCGTAGCGTTGCGCGGCGTCGAAGCCGTCCGCGCTCAGCCACTGGTCGCCGCCCGCGAGCCCGGCCTGCGCGAGCGCCGACTCGACCTCGGGCGGCGCGGCCTGCTCGATTTCGATGAACGTGACCTGGGTGCCCGGATGGTCATGCACGAAGCGGCCCCATGCCGGCATTTCCTGCCGGCACGGATCGCAACTCATTCCCCACAGATGGACGATCCACGGATGCGATGCATGCGCGTTGCGCAGCGCGGTCCAACTGTCCGCGCCGTACCATTGCAGCCCCGCGGCGCCCGCGAATGGGCTGATCGACAAACAAATCAGTGCAAGCAGGAGTCGGCAACGTTTCATTGCGGATCCTTCAGTTCGATGAGTTGATAGCCGTGCTCGCCGCTGAGCCAGGACAGAAACACGTGATCCCGGTCGCCGAGCAGCAGCGGATGATCCGAGCGGCCGGCGGCACTGGCGATGACCGCCGGCGCGCTCCAGTCGCGGCCGTCGTTTCGCGAATGCTGGATCAGTACCTGCGAAGCGTGGCCGTCGAACTTTTTCCACACGCGCCACACCCGGTCGCCGTGGACGTACACGAACGGGCGCGACGCGACGTCGTCCGGATTGCCGAGGCGCTGCGGCGCGCCGAAGGTCGAGGCGTCGCTTTTCGCGTTGGCGTAGAACAAGCCTTGCCGCGCGTTGCCGCGGGTGTACCACGCGACGTGCACCGTGCCGTTTGCGGACACCGCGATCGACGGTCCCTGATGCGGGCACGCGTCGGTCACCCAGTCGTCGACCGACACCCGTTGCGGCTGGCCCGGCGCGCCGGACGGCAGGAAGCGCAGGATCACGTGGTCGCGCACCTCGCCCGGAAAGATGGTTCGGAATGCCAGGATCGGCAAGCCGTCGGGCGTGTTCGTCACGCCGATGCGGCAGCATTCGCAACTGGCCTTCGCCGCCAGTTGCGACGGCGAGAAGGTCCGCCCGCCGTCGCTCGACCACGCGTAGCCGATCGACGCACCCGGCAGCTTTTGCGGCCCGCTCAGGCGCTTGTCCTGCCACGCCATCAGAATCTTGCCCGATGCGGCGACGTCGAGCACCGGAAGGCGCTGGCTGACGGCCGTCGGCTCGAACGCGCGCGGCGCATCGAAATGCGCGCCGCCATCGGACGACGACGCGAGCCAGATTTCCGCGTTCCAGTGCGCGTCCTTGAACGTGTCGTATGCGATCAGCACGTGGCCGGCGGCGTCGGCGACCAGTTGCGGCCGCGCGTCGGCGCCGCCGTCGAAGCCGGAAGCCGCATCGCCGATCCGCACGGGCAGCGTCCAGCTTTGCCCGAGGTCTTTCGAACGGGCGAAGTACACGTTGCGGTCCTGCGTCCACGCCAGCAGCAACGTGCCGTCCGGTGCGAACGCCGGCGTCGCCGTGTCGGCGCATCCGAGCGGCCTGGCCGACCCGCAGGGTTTGGGCGGCATCGGATGCATCATCGACATGCCGGACATCGTCTGCGCGCCGGCGGGGTTCGCGAGCAGCAGCGCGAGCATCGCGGCGAAGACCATCGTGACGAAAGCCCGAAGGCGGATGGGTGACAGAAACATCGTGCTCTCCGTGCGTAATCAGAACATGGCCCGCATGCCGACGAAGGCCATGCGGGGCGGCGACAGCGTCTGCGTGTACGGCTGGTTGAAGGTCCAGGTGCTGTCGGTATAGGTCCGGTTGAACAGGTTGTTCACGGCCAGCGTCAGGTCGATGGTCGGCGTGAGGTGATAGCGGCAGCCGATATCGAACACCGTGCTCGACCCCTGCGAATACGTGCCGGCGGTCGCCGAACTGTAGTAGTTCATCGGCCCGATGTAATGCGCCTGCGCCTGCAGCGTGAGCCGGCTGATCGGGCTCCACGTGACGCCGACGTTGCCGACGAGCTTCGGAATGCCGGCGATCTGCACGCCGGTCGGCGTGTTGGTGGTCGTGCTGGTGAGCACGGCGTCGGTGAACGTGAACGATCCGTCGAAGCTCAGCCGCGGCGAGACCTTGTACGAGCCGATCAACTCGAAGCCTTGCGATCGCTCGTTGCCGGCATTGCTGTAGAAGTTGCAGCTGGTGCTCGACGAACCCGCGAGAAAGTCCTCGCACAGTTGCTGCTGGTACGCGGACGGCGCGCCCGCAGCGGGGCTCGTCGTCGACAGGATGGTGTTGTGGATCGAGTAGTAGAAGTACGTCGCGCTCAGCGCGAGGCCGCCGCGCTCATAGTCGACGCCGATTTCGCGCTCGAACATGTCCTGTGGCACGAGCGACGGATCCGCGATCGACGGCGTCGACGACGCGCTCCCATACGAGCGCAACGAATTGTTCAGCCCCGGGCCGCGAAACGTCTTGTTCACCGACGCACGCAACGACAGGTCGTCGGTGACGAAATAGCTGGCCGAAATGCTCGGATCGAAGCGGGTTCGGGTAGTGCCGCCGCCGAGTTGCGGATTGTTCCCCTCGGTGGACGCGATGCTGCTGGAGAAACGGTCCACGCGGCCGGCGAGCGTGATCAGCAGCGCGTCGGTCGGCGCGATGCGGGTTTGCACGAACAGGCCGCCGTAGGTTTGCACGCCGCTGCCGGACACCGCTGCGGCCAACGCGCCGGTCGGCGCGCCGAACAGCGTCGGCGTGTTGTAGATCGATTCGCTGTCCGACGCACTCAGGCGCCGGTAATCGATGCCGACCTGGACATCGCGCCAGACCTTGCCGATCGTTCTCGAATACGTGGTCGAGAAACCGCTCTCGTGATAGCTCTGGTCGCCGTGCTGCGTGTAGTACTGATCGATCGCATCGCTGGCCGCCGACGCCGGCAGGCCCGTCAGCGTCGACGGCAACGACAGGCAGCCGCCCGTGGGCTTCCAGTAGCAGCTTGCGCCGTTGTACTTGTCGAACGACACCTCCTGCGCCCAGGCCGTCGCGGTCACCGAACTTTGCTTGTCGAGCGTTTTGGTGAAGCTCGCCGCGAAATCGGGGCTGGTCTGTTCGTTCTTGCCGTAGTCGTACGAGATGTGTTCGTCGTTG
>Ga0164242_10009176_pt1 | contig 10700 bp, 9 predicted proteins | sample OricomgcompostMG_FD_108783 | JGI IMG/M metagenome (GOLD analysis project Ga0164242, IMG submission 108783) | Miracle-Growth compost microbial communities from Emeryville, California, USA - Original compost - Miracle growth compost (MG) ... | reverse complement strand
CTCGCCGGCTCCGGCCTGTCTGCCGACGCGCTGAATGACATCGCGTCGCAGCTCACCTCGAGCCTCGGCGGCGCCGGCCTCACCGACGGCCAGGTCTCGCAGGTCGTCGGCCAGGTCCTAGGCCAGCTCGGTCTCAACACCCAGCCCACCGACCCGACCCACCTGCTCTCGGTCGTCGCCGGCACCACCAACACCGTGGTGTCCGACCTCGGTCTCAACACCCTTGTCGCACCGAGCGCCATCACCGACCTGACCAACGGTCTCCAGGGCACGCTCGACCAGCTCTCCAGCAACGGCGGCCTGCTCTCCGGCCTCTCACCGATCACCGGCGGCATCCTCGGCCTCCTGTGATCCGGATCTGATCACCAGCTCTACCCGCCGGCGGCGGTCATCCTTCGGGAGGGCCGCCGCCGGCGCATTCCCCGTACGCCGCTGATCACGCGGTCTGGTGGTGCACATAGCACCACCGCCAGTCCTCGCCCGGCTCACTGGACTGGATCACCGGGTGCGACGTCTCATGGAAGTGCCGGGTGGCGTGCTGACGAGGAGAGGAGTCGCAGCAGGCGATGTGCCCGCAGTCGAGGCAACGCCGCAGCGCCACCCACCGGGTGCCCTCCTCGATGCAGTCCGAGCAGACCAGGTCCGCCGCCTCCTCCGCGGTGACGGCGGCCACCGCCTGGTGCCGCTCGAGATCGCGGCATGCGACACCCCTCATGCGCTGTTCATGGAAGGTCTCGCGCACCTCGGTCCGCGCCTCCTCGGCCATGCCGAGCATCGACTCCTCGACGTCCAGCATCGCGAGCACGTCCGCCACCACGTCCGAGGGCACCGTGCCGGACTTGCGGATCTCCAGCACGCGAGCCCGCTCGGCGTCGATCATCGTCTTGCGCACCCGGTTGTAAAGCTCGCTGGGCGACTCCTCCCCCGCCACCGTGCCGAGCCGCTCCCAGGCCGCGAAGTTGCGCATGTCGACGCGCTGCCGGACGAGGTCGATCACGCCGTGGGCATCGTCGTACTCCATCTTCTCCAGCGCCTCCAGGCCTGCCTTGCCCGCCTGCTGCAGCACGGTGGCGCGGGCGAGCGCGTCCTCGGCCGGGTCAGGCGAGGGGACGCGCAGACGGCGGGCCAGCCACGGCAGTGTCAGACCCTGCAGGAAGAGGGTGCCGGCCACGACGGTGAACGCGATCAGCAGCAGCACCTCGCGATGCGGGGCCGATTGTGGGATCAGGTACGCCGCGGCGAGCGTGACCACGCCCCGCATGCCCGTCCAGCCGAGGATCGCGGAGTTGCTCCACGGTGCCGGGCGCCCGGTCAGCGGGTCGGGCCCGCGCAGCAACAGGAAGCGCACGATGAAGACCCAGGCCATCCGGATCACGATCACGCCCAAGAGGGTGCTGAGGCAGACAGTCACGATCCGAAGAGCGCTGAGCGGGCTGTCGCGGACGTCGTGCAGAAGCCAGTCGACCTGCAGCCCGATGAGGAGGAAGACGGTGTTCTCCAGGATGTAGGCGATCGTGCGCCAGTTCATCCGCTCGGCGATCCGCGACTGTGCGGTCTGCAGCACCGGCGCCCGGTGACCGAGCAAGAGGCCCGCCACCACAACCGCGATCACACCCGAGGCCTGGATCTCCTCGGCCAAGATGTACGCCGCGAACGGCACCACCAGCGACATGCCGGTGTCGAAGACAGGGTCCGTCACGTGCCTGCGCAAGTAGCCGACGAGCAGATAGACACCGATGCCGATCACCACGCCACCGCCTGCGGCGCGGACGAAGTCGAGCCCGATGTGCCACAGCTGTACGCCGCCGGCCAGCGCCAGGATGGCCGTCCGCAACGACACCAGTGCGGTGGCGTCGTTGAGCAGCGACTCGCCCTCGAGGATGGTGACGAGGCGTCGTGGCAGCCCGATGTGACGGGCGACTGCGACCGCCGCGACCGCATCCGGTGGCGCCACCACCGCGCCGATGGCGAACGCCGAGGCCCAGTTGGCCTGCGGCAGCAGGGCGTGGACGAGGGCGCCGATGCCGAGCGTGGTCGCGACGACCAGGCCGACCGAAAGCAGCAGGATCGAATATCTGTTCGCGGTGAAGTCGACCAGCGACGTCTGGATGGCGGTGGAGTAGAGCAACGGTGGCAATAGGCCGAGCAGCACGACCTCAGGCTCGAGGTGCACCTCGGGCATGCTGGGCACGTAGGAAATCCCGATTCCGGCGGCGATCAACACGAGCGGAGCCGGGATCGGCAGCCGGTCCGAAAGCGCCGTGACCGCCAGGACTCCAACGGCCAGGGCGGTCAGGAAGATCGCGATGTGCACGGGGTCATCCTCGCCGTCGGGCAACACGCTGTCTGCAGGGGTAACACGCTGTTCGCAGGGGTAGACGGTCGACGCATCGACCGTCTACCGCGTGTAACAGCGTGTTACCCCACCCGCAGCGCCCTGATGCGCCCGTCCAGCACCCGCCGGTCGGCGCGACCCACGACCGCCTCGATCACCTCGATGCCACCGTTCGGGTTGGCCAGGGCCTGCTCCAGCTCAGGCTGGGAGGTCACCCTGAGATGCGGGGTGCGGGTGGCGGCGCACAGCGCGCCGAGGTCGACTCGGTGGGGCGTGCCGAAGAGTCGCTCGAAGGGTGCGGCGTACTTCTCCGCGCCCTGCTCGAGCGTCGCGAAGATCGACCCGCCGTCGTCATTGACCACCACGATGGTCAGGTCCGGGCGCGGCTCGTCGGGGCCGAGGATCAGGCCGTTGCTGTCGTGCAGGAACGTCACGTCGCCCATCAGCGCAAGGTTGCGGCCGGAGGCGCGGCCGAGTGCAGCGCCGATCGCGGTCGAGACCAGTCCGTCGATGCCGGCCAGGCCGCGGCTGGCGAGCACCTTGCGGCGCGCCCCGACCTCATAGCGGGGCACCATCAGGTCGAGATCGCGGATCGGGTTGGACGGACCGACGACGAGCTGGCCGCCCGCCGGGAGCGCCCGTGCGACGGCGCCGGCCACCTCCTGCGGGGTCAGCGCCGGTTCCTCGGCGAGTAGTCGGTCGAGCTGGCGGCCTAGCGAACGGTCGGCCTCCTGCCACTCCTCCAACCATGCTGGTCCGGTCCCGACGTGGTCCGTCTCGGATCCGACCTTCGCCGCCGCGTCCGGCGTCAGCCAGCGGGCGACACGATGCGGCGGTGTCGGCCACACTCCCCGCGCGGGTACGCCGACGACCTCGACGTCCTCACGTCCCAGCAGCCGAGCCACCGGTCGGGACAGGGTCGGGTGCCCCAGCACGACAACCCGCTCGATCCGCGCGGAGAGCGACCCCGGAGCCGGGTCGCCGAGCAGCAGGCGGTAGGTGCGGATCGCATGGGTCCCGGTGCGGGCGCCGCTGGACGGCTCGGCCAGCAGCGGCCAGTCGCCCCGCTCGGCGAGCACCCGTGCCAGCGGACCGGCATCGTCCCCGGCGACCACGACCGTGCGCCGGCCGTCGGCTAGCGCCGCCACCGTCGCTGCCACGAACCCAGCGTCGACCCGCCGCACCCGCTCACCACGATCCGGCCGCGCAACCTCGATCGGCGTCCAGGTGTCAGGCGGGGTCAGGGGATCGTCGAACTGGACGTTCCAGTGCACGGGACCGCCCGGGACGTCATACCAGTCGGTCGCCAGCGCAGCCACCTCGGATGACGTCGCGACGTCGTGCGTCGCCACCAGCGGGCCGTAGATCCCGTCCTGCAACGTGGTCTGGTTGGCGCTTGTCCGTCGCAGTCGGGCAGGTCGATCGGCAGAGACGACGACCAGCGGAACTCCGGCGTGGGTCGCCTCCAGCACCGCCGGGTGAAGGTTCGCGACAGCGGTGCCGGAGGTGCAGATCACCGCAGCACGGGCCCCTGTCTTCGACAATCCCAGCGCAAGGAAGCCAGCCGATCGCTCATCGATCCGGGTGTGAAGACGCAGCAACCCGGCGCGCTCGGCGTCGTACACGGCGAAGGAGAGTGGCGCGTTGCGCGAGCCGGGAGCGAGGACGACCTCGCGGACACCGGCCTCGACCAGGGCGGTGACGACGGCACGGGCCAGCGCCGTCGATGTCTCAGTCGAGGAGCTCACTGACCCTCCTCACCCGGTCTGTCCACCACGCCGCGCGGTCCGGGTCGGCCTGTGAGGCTGAGAGTGACCCATGGCTCACCCTGGGCATCACAGCACCGAGCTCACCGTCGACCACGCGCAGCGGCTCTGCAACCAGGTCGTCGGTCAACAGCTGGCCGGTCGCCAGGCCGCACGCATAGGGCAGCTCCGGCAACGCGGCCGCGAGCGCCACCCCGGCAGCGATCCCCACCGAGGACTCGAGCGCAGAGGAGACCACCACGGGCAAGCCGATGTCCTCGGCGATCCGCAGACAGGCCTGTACGCCGCCCAGCGGCTGCACCTTCAGCACCGCTACATCGGCCGCATGGAGCTCACGGACGCGATAGGGATCGGCAGCGCGGCGGATCGACTCGTCGGCTGCGATCGGGACGTCCACCCGGCGGCGCACCAGCGCCAGGTCTTCCACCGCCATGCAGGGCTGCTCGACATACTCCAGCCCTCCGGCGGCGCGATCCAGCACCGGGATCCCAGCCAGAGCCTCGTCGACCGACCACAGGCCGTTGACATCGATCCGGATCCGGCCGCCGGAGCCGAGGGCGTCGCGCACCGCCTCGAGTCGCGCCTGCGCGTCGCCCAGCGTCTCCCCCGGGTCGGCGACCTTGACCTTCGCGGTGCGGCAGCCCGACGAGGCCAACACGATCCGGCGTGCGTCCTCGGGCCCGACTGCCGGCACCGTCACGTTGACCGGCACAGTGTCGCGCACGGCGGCCGGCCAGTCGCCGCGAGCGGCCTCGAGCGCGCAGGCCAGCCAGGGCGCGGCGACGCTGTCGTCGTACTCGACGAAGGGCGAGAACTCGCCCCAGCCTGCTCCTGAACCGGGCCTGTCCGTCTCGATCAGCACGCCCTCGCGCACCGTGATGCCGCGGAAGCGGGTGGTCATCGGGATCGACCAGACATGCACGGTCATCGAGCCGGGCGAGATGCTCACACCATCTCCTTGAGCGCGAGCTCCTTGAGCGCGAGCCGGTCGGTCTTGCCGTTGCCCAGCAGCGGGATCTCGCGGAGCGTGACCACCTGGCGCGGCGCCCAGGCCCGCGGGTGCACCTGACCGACCCAGTCACGGAGCTCGTCGAGCGTGAGCGCCTCGGCCGACTCCGCGAACGTCACGAAAGCGACGACCCGCTGTCCCCATTCCTCGTCCGGTACGCCGAGCGCCTCGGCCGAGTCGACCGCCGGATGCTCCCGCAGTCGCCGTGCCACCAGCGCTGCCGGCACGTTGACACCACCGGTGACGACCATGTCGTCGATCCGGCCGAGCAGCTGCAGGCGGCCGTCCTCGTCGATCCGGCCGGCATCGGAGGTGAGGAACCACGCAGTCCCTCCCGAGTCTGTCGAGGGGCCGACCAGCACCTCGTCGGTCAGTGCGGGCTCGCCGGCGTAGCCGCTGAAGAGTGTGGGGCCGCTGATCCGAACGCGGCCGTTGGTGCCGATCGCCAGACCGACCCCGTCGAGCGGGAGGCCGTCGTACACGCATCCGCCGCAGGTCTCCGCGGAGCCGTACGTGCCGACGACACGGAGCCCGGCTGCAGCCGCACGCTCGCGCAGCACGGGGTCGATCGGGCCGCCACCGAGAAGGATGGTGTGGAAGCCGCTGAGAGCGTCGGCATCGGCGGGTACGTCGAGCAGACGGCGCAGTTGAGTCGGCACGAGCGAGACGAACCCGCCCTCCCCGACCTCGCGAGCGGCATCGGCGAACGTCTCGTGGTCGTTGAGGAGGACCGGCGGCGCGCCGGCTGCCAGGGAGCGGGTGATGACGTTGACCCCGGCGACGTAGGTCTCCGGCAACGCCAGCAGCCACCGCCCGGAGCCGGCCAGTCGGCGGGCGGAGAGGTCGATCGAAGCCCGTACCGCGGCGCGGGAGAGCTGCACCCGCTTCGGCCTGCCGGTGGAGCCGGACGTTTCCACGACCCACGGCTCGGGCTCGCCCGGCGCCTCCAGCCACGCCGCCAGCGCGCCGATCGTGGGGCTGGCGAAATTCATGTGACGAACGCTAGTCGCCCATGGTCGGATACCCGACATGCCCTCCTCTCTCGGATGTCTCGAACCGCTCGCCGGGCACAAGAAGTGACTTCTCCGGCCGCCGGAGCTGCCCCCTCGACCTGGTGGGGGAAGCTCGTCCCGCCGCCGGGTCTCGTGCGCCGGCTCTCGCTGCAGTCGGTGCTCTTCAAGACCGGCGACGGCGTCTTCATGACCGGCAGCGCCGTCTTCTTCACCCAGGTCGTCGGCCTTTCCATGGCTCAGATCGGTCTCGGCCTGACCATCGGCGAGGTGCTGTCGGGAGTCGTCGCCATCCCGACCGGGCGGCTCGCAGACCGGATCGGGCCGAAGCGGGCGTGGGCCCTCGGCGCGGTGCTGTGCGCGGCCGTGTTCGCCGCCTGGCCGTTCGTGGCGGGCTTCGCGGCGTACCTGGTGATGGTGACGCTCTACTCGGTGGTGGAGAACGCCGCCGATGCCGGCCGCCAGGCCTACGTGCTCGACGTGATGCCGGCGGCGGAGAGGATCCGCAGCCAGGCCTACATCTACTCCGCGATGAACGCAGGCTCCACGCTCGGAGCTCTGCTGGGCGGCATCGCGCTCGCCTTCGACAGCTCCGAGCTGATGCAGTGGCTGCCGTTCGTCACGGTGGCTGTCTTCCTGGTCAACGCGCTCTTCGTGACCCGGCTGCCTGCCGCGCACCGTGACCTGCGGACCCGTGAGGAGGCGCGCATGCGCCCCGAAGGACCCTCTGCACTGGCCAACCGGGGCTACCTGGCGCTGCAGTTCTGCATGGGTTCGCTGTGGACCAACCAGACCCTGCTCAGCGTGCTGATCCCGCTGTGGCTGGTCACCGAGACCGACTCACCACACTGGCTGCTGGCATGGCTCTTCGGCACCAACACCGTGCTGTGCATCGTGCTGCCGCAGTACACCTCCGCGGGCGTGCGGAGCCTCGGGGATGCGCTGCGACGGGTGCGCTGGTCGGCGGCGTTCTTCATGCTTTCGTGCCTGATCACGATGGTCACCCACTCGACGACCGGCCTGATCACCGGGCTCCTGGTCTGGCTCGGCCACCTGACTGTGACAGCGGCCGAGCTGGCGACCGGCTCCGCAGGCTGGATGTTCCAGGCGCGCCTGCAGGACCCGCGCCGACGTGGCGAGTATGGCTCGGTCGGCGGCATGTTCAGCCAACTCGGCGGGCGCTGGGCGCCGGCGCTCTACACCTGGCTGGCGATGACCTGGCAGCACGTCGGCTGGATGCTGATCGGCCTGATCGTGGTGCTCGCCGCCGCGGGCGCACATCCGGCGATGCGGCGGGCCGAGCGGTTCGCGGAGCGGGAGTTCCCGGCCGAGGCGGAGCTGGGGCGGATCAACGCCTAGGTCGCCTCACCACTTAGGCTCTCCGCCGTGGCAACGCCTGCACAGTGGCTCAAGGGAGCCCGACCTCAGACCCTCCCCGCAGCGATCACCCCGGTCATCGCCGGCAGCGGCGTTGCGGCGTACGTCGACGCGTTCTCGTGGTGGCGGGCGCTGCTTGCGCTCGTGGTCAGCCTCGCTCTGCAGGTGGCGTGCAACTTCGCCAACGACTACTCCGACGGCATCCGCGGCACGGACGACGACCGCGTCGGCCCGATGCGGCTGGTGGGCTCCGGCGCCGCCTCGCCGGGTGCGGTGAAACGCGCCGCCTTCCTGTGCTTCGGGGTCGCCGGCATCGCCGGCCTGGCGCTCGCCGCGGCCACGTCGTGGTGGCTCGTCCTCGTCGGCGTGCTGTGCATCCTGGCGGCCTGGTACTACACCGGCGGCAAACGCCCCTACGGCTACGCCGGCCTCGGCGAGGTCATGGTCTTCGTCTTCTTCGGCCTGGTCGCCGTCATCGGCACGACCTATGTGCAAAGCCGCACCTGGGAGTGGGCGGCGCTCTGGGCGGCGATCGGCGTCGGCGTACAGACCACCGGAATCCTTGTCACCAACAATCTGCGCGACATCCCGACCGACCGGCTGTCGGGCAAGAACACCCTCGCGGTGCGGCTCGGCGACACCGGCACACGCACGCTCTACGTCGTCCTGATGGTGATCGCGGCGGTCGCCCTGATCGGTGTCGCCGCGACCACGACCTGGTGGGCGCTGATCGGCCTGGGCTTCCTTGCGCTCGCCGTCCCTGCGGTGCGGGTGATGACCAGCGGCGCCGTCGGACCGGCCCTCATCCCTGCGCTGCAGCAGACGGGGCGTGCCGAGCTGGTCTGGGCGGTGCTCGTTGCCGTCCCCCTGATGCTGGCGTGACGCTGCGCCGGCTCTGAGCGTTCGGATCTGACCCGTATGAGTCAGAACCGGTCAGGCCCGACGTACGACGGCAATAACGACGGCGTCGTCGAAGTCGCCCCACCGGGCGCTCAGCGTGGCCTCGACGGCGTCATCGTGCGCCGCGGAGCCGTCGAGGACGTGCACGATCTCGGCGGCGAAGCCGGCGGCCTCCACTGTTGCCGGATCGACCGAGCCGGAGCCCTGCACGCGCACCGCAGGCTCGCGCCGCTCGATCTCGTTCTCCTCGGCGTCGACGATCACGAGATCGGCCTGACTGGCGCCACTGAGCGCCGCCGTGACGATCTCGCGCAGCGCGACCGGGTCGCCGGCGGCGTCGTAGACCCAGCGCGTGCCGAGGACGGAGTGCTCCGTCGTGCCGATGAGGAAGGCATCAGCGCCCTCGAGCGGCGCGGCGCGATAGGTGGTCACCACGTGCAGCGTCCTGCCGGACACGTCCAGCAGATGTCCCTCGATGCCGACCCGGCCGTCCCGGTCGTCGAACCGGTAGGCACCCAGGACCCGGGCCTGCCCTGCCGGCGCCCATGGTTGGGCGGCGATCCATGGGGCGAGCAGCTCGATCTTGGAGGGACGGAGAGTGGCCCGGTGGATGGTCGCCATCGATCAGTCCTGCTTGGCCTTCTTCGAAGCGGCCTCCCGCTCCTCGTCCTCCTTGGCCTTCAGCGCCTCGAACGCCGCCGCAGCCTTGTGGGCCCGGGCATCGACGCGGGCGGCGAAGGCGGCCCGCTGCGGGTTGAGGACGGTGTAGGACGCCAGCCCGCTGACGATGAACGCGATCACCAGCGTCCAGAGCCAATCGAGGTTGCCGGCGATGGCGATCCAGATCCCGGCGACGATCGCGAACGTGGCGACCAGGACGACCAGGCGCAGCAGGGTATAGACGACGAACTCCTTCACCCCAACAGGGTACGGAGCGGGCCGCCTCCGGCCTAAACTCGAAGCGTGCTGTGGTTCTGGCTGGTGGTATTGCTGGCCGCGGGCCCGGCGTACCTCACGTGGAGGTACGCGAGCCCGACCGGTCGCCTGCGCGCGGCTGCCCGCCGCCTGCAACGCGACGCCCGGCCGTATGCCCCGGACGACGACGAGGAGTTCCTGCGGGAGCTGGATCGTCGGCGTCTGCACGGGGACGACTGAGACCGGCGGTCGAGACAGAGCGCACAGGTGCGCAGCCGGTCTCGCCGTACCGGCCTCAAATGCGTGACAGACCCCGCACTGGCGGGGTCTGTCACGGCGACTGTAGGGCGGGCGGCTAGAGCGATGCCGTGCCGCTCGAGGCCGGAGCCGAGACGCCATGGGCCGGCAAGCCGGCGTACGAGTGCTGCGACGTCGTCGAGAAGTAGTTGATCCCGATGAAGTTGAACCACAGCGTGGCCAGACCCACCAGCGCGAGAATCGCCGCGTTGCGGCCCCTCCAGCCGGCGGTGGCGCGGGCATGGAGGTAGCCGGCGTAGACGACCCAGGTGATGAACGCCCAGACCTCCTTGGGGTCCCAGTTCCAATAGGAGCCCCAGGCCTGGTGGGCCCAGATCGGGCCGGTGATCAGCACGGCGAAGGTCCACAGGACGAAGCCGAAGGCGTGGATGCGGTAGGCGACCCGGTCCAGCGTCGCCAGGGCCGGTACTCGCGACATCCAGCCACTGGTCGTGTCGGCGCGACGGCGCTTCACGAGGTAGATGATCGAGGCGATGCCACCGAGGCTGAAGGCACCGGTGGCGAGCGCGGCGGAGATGACGTGGATGACGAGCCAGTACGAGTGCAGCGCCTCGGTCAGCGGCTCGACCGGCGTGTAGAGCACCAGCACGCCGACCATCAGCACCACCAGCACGAAGGCGACCACGACCGGCGCCATCCAGGCGAGCTTGAGGCGGGCGTAGAGCAGCACGTAGGCGAGCGCCACGATGCACGTCCCGGCCAGGGTGAATTCGTACATGTTGCCCCAGGGCACGCGGTGCGCTGCGAAGCCGCGGCTGACCACCGCGGTCAGGTGGGCGAGCGCCGCCACACAGGTGAGCATGAAACCGAGGCGGCCGAACATCGCGACCCGTTCGGCTCGGTCCTCCTCCGGCGCGGCGCCGCTCGGCGCGCCCGTCGGAGCACCCGCGGGTGCGTCAGCGACGGTGCCGGCGTTGACCAGCGTCCGCTCCTCGACGGCGATACGCCGTCGGCCGATCAGCGCCGACCACTCCACCAGGTGGCTCAGCAGCGCCAGGAAGTAGACGACCGCTGCGGTCGCCACCGCCCGGTTGCTCAACATCTCCCATGCGTGCTGGCTCATGCCTTCT
>Ga0164242_10009175_pt1 | contig 10702 bp, 6 predicted proteins | sample OricomgcompostMG_FD_108783 | JGI IMG/M metagenome (GOLD analysis project Ga0164242, IMG submission 108783) | Miracle-Growth compost microbial communities from Emeryville, California, USA - Original compost - Miracle growth compost (MG) ... | reverse complement strand
CGAGCTGTTCGTCGGCACGATGCGCGATCCGCAATGGGGTCCGTCGATCGCCGTCGGCCTCGGCGGCGTGTTCGTCGAAGTCCTGAAAGACACCAGCCTGCGCCTGCTGCCGATCAGCGAAAGCGATGCGCTCGAAATGCTCGGCGAACTGCGCGGCAGCAAGCTGCTCGACGGTTTCCGCGGCGCGCCGGCGGTCGATCGCGCGCAGCTCGCCAAGGCCATCGTCGCGATCGGCGATGCCGCACTCGCGCTCGGCCCCGATCTGGTTTCGCTGGAAATCAATCCGCTGCTCGCCTTCGATGGCGGCATCGAAGCGCTTGATGGTCTCACCGTGTGGGAGGACACGAATGGCCACTGAATCCGCATTGCCCGCAGATCGCGTTCCCGTCATCGTCGGCATCGGCGAGGTCATCGATCGCCCGGCGCAGACCGGCGAGGCGCTGGAGCCGGTCGCGCTGATGGAACGCGCGCTGCGCGCGGCCGAAGCCGATGCCGGCGCGCCGCTGCTGGCGAAAGTCGAATCGATCGAGCTGATCGGCCTGATCAGCTGGCGTTACGCCGATCCGGTGTCGCTGCTCTGCGAACGGCTCGGCATTTCGCCGGCGCGCAAGACCAACGCCAGCATGGGCGGCGAAACGCCGATCCGCCTGATTCACGAAGCGGCGGTGCGCATCGTGCGCGGCGAACAGCAGGCAGCGGCGATCGTCGGCGGCGAAGCGATGAACGCACGCAATCGCGCGCTCAAGGAAAAGGCCAAGCTCGCGTGGACGCCGGCCGCCTCGAAGGAAACCGCGGTGCAGTTTCCGTCGAGCCGTTTCGAGCTGAGCCCGGTCGCGAAGAAACTCGGCGTCGCCGATCCGGCGCAGATCTATCCGCTGTACGAAATGGCGACGCAGGCCGCCTGGGGCCAGACGCCGGCCGAAGCGCAACGCGAATCCGCCGAACTGTGGGCGCAGTACGCGGCAGTCGCCGCGAACAATGAATACGCGTGGATCCGCAACGCCCCGGATGCGAACGCGATCGCCAGCGTCGACGGCAACAACCGTCTGATCAACTGGCCGTATCCGAAGTTCATGGTCGCCAACCCGTCGGTCAACCAGGCCGCCGGCGTGATCGTCACCAGCCTCGCCCTCGCGCGCGCCGCCGGCGTGCCGGAAAACCGCATCGTGCACATCCACGGCGGCGCGGCGGCGAAGGAGCCGGAGGATTACCTCAAGCGCGACGCCTATACGCACAGCACCGCGCAACAGGCGGTGCTCGAAAAGGCCGTGGCGCTGGCCGGCGGCGATGCGAAGCGTTTCGATCGCGTCGAGCTGTACAGCTGCTTCCCGGTCGTGCCGAAGATGGCGCTGCGCAACCTCGGCGTCGACGCACAGCATTGCACGCCGACCGTCGCCGGCGGTCTCACCTTCTTCGGCGGCCCGCTCAACAACTACATGTCGCACGCAGTCTGCGCGATGGTGCGCCAGTTGCGCGCCGCGCCGCAGGAACTCGGCCTGCTGTACGGCCAGGGCGGTTACGTCAACAAGCATCACGCCTTGCTGCTGAGCGCCGCCGCCCCGGCGCAGCCCCTGGCGCAGGACTACTCGGTGCAGGCCACGGCCGACCGCCTGCGCGGTCCCGTTCCCGAACTGGTCGACGATTATCAGGGTCCGGCGCGCATCGAGACGTATACCGTGCTGTACGCGCGCGATGGCGAACCGCTGCACGGCATCGTCGTGCTGCGCACGCCGGACGAGCGCCGCGTGATGGCCAAGGTCATGGCCGACGACGAAGCGTCGATGGCGCTGCTGCTGTCGACCGAACGCAACGCGATCGGCACGCAGGGCCATGTGCGCATCGACGTGTTCGGCAACCCGGTCTGGGAAGCCGGCGCCTTGCGCGATCGTCGCACGCTGCCGAAACGCTGGTGCACGGTCGAACGTGATGGCGCGCTGACCATCGTGACGATGAACCGTCCCGAGGCGATGAATGCGCTGCATCCGGCCGCGAACGCCGAACTCGCCGAAATCTTCGACGACTTCGCGCGCGATCCCGAGCAGTGGGTCGCGATCCTCACCGGCGCCGGCGAACGTGCGTTCTGCACCGGCAACGATCTCAAGTTCACCGCCAGAGCGATGATGCGCGGCGAAAGTTTTGCGCCGCCGCTGACCGGCTTCGCCGGACTCACCGGCCGTTTCGATCTGAACAAGCCGGTGATCGCCGCCGTCAATGGCGCGGCGATGGGCGGCGGCTTCGAGATCGCGCTGGCCTGCGATCTGCTGATCGCCTCCGACAACGCCGTGTTCGCGCTGCCGGAACCGAAAGTCGGCCTCGCCGCGTTCGAAGCCGGCCTGCTGCGTCTGCCGCAGCAGATTCCGCTGAAGCAGGCGATGGGCATGATCCTCACCGGCCGCAGCGTGCCGGCGCAGGAAGGCCTGTCGCTCGGCTTCGTCAATGAAGTCGTGCCGCAGGCCGAACTGCTCGCCACGGCGAAGCGCTGGGCGGCAACCATCATCGCCTGCAGCCCGATGTCGATCCGCGCGTCCAAGGAAATCGTCCGCGAAGGCCAGAACGAGGCGACGCTCGCCGACGCGTATCGCAAGCAGATGCGCTATCCGGCGGCGCGCGCGCTGTTCCGCTCGTCCGACTTCCGCGAAGGTCCGCTGGCGTTCGCGCAGAAACGCGCGCCGCGCTGGAAAGCCGAGTAAGCGCGATGAATCTCGACTGGAGTGCCGACGACCTCGCGTTTCGTGACGAGGCTCGCGCGTTTCTCGCCGAAGCGGTCGACGACGATCTGCGGGCCGCCGGCACGCGCATGACCAGCGTCTATCCGGACCATCACGCGTCGATCGCGTTCCAGAAGAAACTCGCTGCGCGCGGCTGGGGTGCACCAAGCTGGCCACGCGAATACGGCGGCTGCGAGTGGAGCGTCGTGCAGCGCTATCTGTTCGCGCGCGAACGGCTCGCTGCCGGCGCACCGCCGCCGCCGCTCGGCATTCATATGGTCGGTCCGGCGATCATCCGCTTCGGCACGCCGGACCAGCACGAGCGCTTTCTGCCCGGCACGCTGAACGGCGACATCCTCTGGAGCCAGGGTTATTCGGAACCGCAGTCCGGTTCCGACCTCGCCTCGCTGCAGATGCAGGCAATCGACGACGGCGACGATCTGGTCTGCACCGGCTCGAAGATCTGGACCACCCACGCGCACGTCTCGAACTGGATGTTCGCGCTGGTGCGCACCTCGCGCGAAGACAAGCCGCAGAAAGGCATCACGTTCGTGCTGCTCGACATGCACAGCCCCGGCGTCAGCGTGCGGCCGATCGTCATGTCGTCCGGCGAGCACATCCAGAACCAGGTGTTCTTCGACGCCGTGCGCATTCCGAAAGCGAACGTGCTCGGTCGCATCGGCGACGGCTGGACGGTCGCCAAGTTCCAGCTCGAATTCGAGCGCAGCAATCTCGCCTCGGCGCCGGAACTGCAACTGCGGCTCGACGAACTGCGCCAGTTCGCGGCCAGCGTGCGCACGGATGACGGCGGCACGCTGCTCGACGATCCGCTGTTCGCCGCGCGCCTCGCTGCCGCCCGCGTGCGCGCGACGACGCTCGAACACTATGAACTGCAGGCGCTGTCGTCGATCGCCGCCGGCGGTTCGCCGGGCATCGCCGCATCGGTGATGAAGATCGTCGGCACCGAACTGAGCCAGCACCTGACCGAGCTCGCGCTCGACGCCGCCGGCGTCTACGGCCGCGCTTATCAACCGCAGGCCTTCCGTCCGGGCGGCGATGTCATGCTGCCGCACGCGTCGGGCGACACCGCCGGGCCCCTGCCCGCCGCCGTCGCGCCGCTGCGCTATCTCAACGACCGCGCCGGCACGATCTACGCCGGCTCCACCGAGATCCAGTACAACATCCTCGCCAAGGCCGCGCTCGGGCTTTGAACGAATTCACTACACCGTCGCCATTGCGAGGCGCAGCGCTCGGCAGCCGGCTGAAGCTGCTACGCTGTACTCCATGATCCGGACCTCGCCATTGCGCACCCTGCTGCTGACGCTCGTCTGCGTCACGCTGCTCGTTGCACGCATTGGCGGTGCGCATCTGCATCTGTGCTTCGATGGTTCCGAGCCACCGGCCTCGCTGCATGTGCTCGATGTCGGCCTGCACGGCGGCGTCAGCGCCGGCTCCGAACACCATGATTACGACCTGATGCTCGGCGAGCAGACATTGGCAAAGTACGGCGACCAGGAGTTCGATCTGCCGGCATTGCTGCTGGCCGTGCTCGTGCTGCTGCTCGTCGTGCCACTGGCGCGTCGCGCGGCGATCGCCCGCTCACCGGCGCCACGCGTCCGCACGCCTTCATCCCTGCACCCGCCGCCCCGCGGGCCGCCCGGCTTCTCCATCTGACCCAGCCCCGCTGCGCCCGTGGCCCTTCGGCCGCGCGGCGTCGTCAGTCCGTGCCGCCGCCTTGAGACCGGCACCCGTGGAGAAGTCCCATGCTGTTCCAGTCCCTGCGTTCCGTACGCAGATCCGGCTACGCGATGGCGTGTCTGCTCGCCATCGCCAGTGCGCACGTGCGCGCCGATGAAACGCTTACGCTGCCGCAGGCGATCGCCCGTGTCGCGGCGTCCTACCCCGAACTGCGCCTCGTCGACGCACGCCTCGCAACGCTGGATGCCGAACGCGCACAGGCGGCCCTGAAGCCGGCATGGGCGATTGGCGCACAGATCGAAAACGCACTCGGCAGCGGCAGCGCAAGCGGCTTCAAGGAAGCCGAGCTGACGCTGAGCCTCGCCAGCATGCTCGAAGGTAGCGGCAAGCTCGATGCGCGGCGCACGCTGGCGCAGGCGCGCTACGACGCGCAGGCAGTACAACGCGAAACCACGCGCCTCGACATGCTCGCCGAGGTGGCGCGTCGCTATCTCGCCGTGGTCGGCACCGATCGCAGCATTGAACTGGCTGCACTCGACGTCGCGCAGCGCAAACGTGCCGTCGATGCCGCGCGATTCCGCTACACCGCCGGCGCGGCGCCGGAGTCGGTACTGCTGACGGCTCAGGCCGCACTGGCGCGCGCCGAACTCAGACATGAGCGCATCGCTCAGCAGTGCATCGGCGCACGCCTGCATTTGGCTGCGCTGTGGGGCGAGCGCCAGCCGGCGTTCGCGATCAGCGGCGATGCGCTTCAGCTGCCGGCGATCGGCGATATCGACACGCTCGCCACCTTGCTGGCTTCGTCGCCGGAACTGGCGCAATTCGCCGACGAACAACGCATTCGCGAAGCACGCGTGCAGCTCGCGCAGTCGGCGCAGCACGGCGATCTCGAATGGCAGGTCGGCGTTCGCCGTCTGCAGGCGCCTGGCGACGTCGCCTTCGTCGGCGGCCTGTCGCTGCCGCTCGGCGCACGCGCACGCGCGCAGCCGGAGATTCGCGCCGCGCAGGCCGATCTGGCGGCGCTGCAGATCGAACGTGAAGCCAAAGACATGGCGCTGTATTCGACGCTCGCCGAAGCGCAAGGTCGTTACAGCGTGGACCGCAACGAAGTGATGCGACTGGCCAGCGACGTGCTGCCGCGCCTCGCGCGCGCCGAACAAGCCGCCGAGCGCGCATATCGCGGCGGCGCGATCTCGTACCTCGAATGGTCACAGCTGCAGGCCGAGCAGACCGCGACGCGCCAGCAACAACTCGACACCGCGCTCGATGCGCAGCGCGCCCTCATTGAAATCCAGCGTCTCACCGGACAGCCATGGGTCTTGTCCACCGACGCCAGCCCTGCCGGAGCCGCACGATGATGATCCGCCCGCACTTTCTCGCCTTGAGCCTGCTGCTTGCCGCCTGCGGCGCCAGCGAACCGACCCCGTCGGACACCGATACCGGACATGACGAAAACGGCGAGCATGAAGAAGCGCCGACGCAGACCACGATCAGTGCCGATGCCGCGCGCACCGCCGGCATCGAGGTGGCCGAGGCGGCCGCCGGCGTGATTGCCGACGAACATGAAGTGCAAGGTCTGCTGACTGCCGTCGATGGCCGTGTTGCGCAAATCACTGCGCGCTTTCCCGGACCGGTTCGCGCCTTGCACGCAAACCCCGGCGATCACGTGCGGCGCGGCCAGGTGCTGGCGAGCATCGACAGCAATCTGAGCCTGACGGCGTACGACGTGACGTCGCCGATCGATGGCGTGGTGATGGCACGGCAGGCAACGCTCGGCATGCTCGCCGGCGAAGGCGCCGCGCTCTACGAGGTCGCCGACCTGTCGGTGCTGTGGGTCGATCTGCACATCTTCGGTGCCGACGCGCAGCACATCGGTGCCGGCTCGCCGGTGACGGTGACGCGCCTCAGTGACGGCGTATCGGCGACGACCACGCTCGAACGCGTGCTGCCCGGCACGGCGACCGCGAGCCAGAGCACCGTCGCGCGCGCCAGGCTGACGAACAGCGATGGCCGCTGGCGGCCAGGCTCGGCGGTCAAGGCTCGCATCACCGTCGATCGCACGCCGGTCGCGCTCGCGGTACCGCTGACGGCGCTGCAGACCACTGGCGATCACGACGTGGTCTACGTGCAGAACGGCGAGCTCTACAGCATACGGCCAGTGAAGCTCGGCCGGCGCGATGCCCAACACGTGCAGATCGTCTCCGGCCTCGAGGCCGGTGAACGCGTGGTCGTCGCCCAGAGTTTTCTGGTCAAGGCCGACATCGAGAAATCGACCGTCGAAGACGAGCACTGAGATCAAGTCATGCTCGAACATTTCATCGGCTTCTCGATCCGCAACCGCTGGCTGATGCTGGCGCTGACCGGTGCGCTGATCGTGCTCGGCATCTGGAGTTACCGCCAGCTGCCGATCGATGTCACGCCGGACATCACCAATGTGCAGGTGCAGATCAACACGCAGGCCGCCGGCTATTCGCCGCTCGAAGCCGAACAGCGTGTGACTTTCGCCGTCGAGACCGCGATGGCCGGCCTGCCCGGCCTCGACTACACGCGCTCGCTGTCGCGCTACGGTCTGTCGCAGGTCACCGTGGTGTTCAAGGACGGCACCGATCTGTATTTCGCGCGACAGCAGGTCGCCGAGCGACTGCAACAGATCACCGCGCAGCTGCCGGACGGTCTGCGCCCGGAGATGGGGCCGATCTCGACCGGCCTCGGCGAAATCTTCATGTACACCGTCGAAGCCGAGGACCATGCGCGCAAGGCCGACGGCAGCGCTTATACGGCCACCGATCTGCGTACGCTGCAGGACTGGGTGATCCGTCCGCAGCTGCGCAACACACCGGGCGTCACCGAGGTCAACAGCATCGGCGGCTACGAGCGGCAGATTCACATCACGCCGGATCCTGCGCAGCTCGTCGCGCTCGGCTTCACGCTGGCCGACGTGGTGAACGCCATCGCGCGCAACAACCAGAACGTCGGCGCCGGTTACATCGAACGCAACGGCCAGCAGTTCCTCGTGCGTGTGCCAGGCCAGCTCACCGAGCTGGACGCGCTGCGCAACATCGTGCTCGATCGCCGCGACGGCGTGCCGATCCGCATCGGTGACGTCGCCAGCGTCGGCGAAGGCAAGGAACTGCGCACCGGGGCGGCAACGCAGAACGGCCATGAGGTCGTCATCGGCACGACGTTCATGCTGTACGGCGCCAACAGTCGCGAAGTTTCGCAGGCGGCTGCCGCGAAGCTCGAAAGCGCCAACGCCAGCCTGCCGCCCGGCGTGCATGCGCGGCCGGTCTACGATCGCACCGTGCTCGTCGATCGCACTATCGGCACCGTCGCGAAGAATCTGGTCGAAGGTGCGTTGCTGGTCATCATCGTGCTCATGCTGCTGCTCGGCAATGTGCGCGCATCGCTGATCACCGCCGCCGTCATCCCGCTGGCGATGCTGTTCACCGTCATCGGCATGGTGCGCGGCGGCGTATCCGGCAATCTGATGAGCCTGGGCGCGCTCGACTTCGGTCTGATCGTCGACGGCGCCGTCATCATCATCGAGAACTGCCTGCGTCGTTTCGGCGAAGCGCAGCAGCGCCTCGGTCGACCACTAAACGCGGAAGAACGCTATGGACAGACGGCGAGCGCGACCGCCGAAGTCATCCGGCCAAGCCTGTTCGGCCTCGGCATCATCACCGCCGTCTATCTGCCGATCTTCGCGCTGTCCGGCGTCGAAGGAAAAATGTTCCATCCGATGGCGATCACCGTGGTACTCGCACTGTCCGGCGCGATGCTGCTGTCGCTGAGCTTCGTGCCGGCCGCCGTTGCCGTGTTCCTGCGTGGCCACGTCGCCGAGCATGACAACCGCGTGATGGCCTGGGCGCACCGGCGCTACGTGCCGGCGCTGAACTGGAGCCTGCGCCATCGCCTGCCGCTGCTCGGCGGCGCCGCCCTGCTGGTGATCGTCAGCAGCGTGCTGGCGACGCGACTCGGCGCGGAGTTCGTGCCCAGCCTCGACGAAGGCGACATCACCATGCAGCCGATGCGCATTCCCGGCACCGGCATCGAACAATCAGTGAGCATGCAGAAGACGCTGGAGCTGCGCATGCGGCAGTTTCCGGAAGTGGCGAACGTGTTTTCGAAGATCGGCACCGCCGAAGTCGCGACCGATCCGATGCCACCGTCGCTCGCCGATACCTTCCTGATGCTGAAACCTCGCGAGCAGTGGCCCGATCCGCGCAAACCGAAAGCGACACTGATCGAGGAAATGGAAGCGGCGGCACAGACGATACCCGGCAGCAACTACGAGTTCACGCAGCCGATCCAGATGCGCACCAATGAACTGATCTCCGGCGTGCGCGCCGACGTCGCGGTGAAAGTCTACGGCGACGACCTCGCGCAGCTCGAACGTGTCGCCGCGCAGGTCGCACGCGTGATGCAACGGGTGCCGGGTGCCAGTGACGTCAAAGCCGAACCGCTCACCGGCCTGCCGCTGCTGACGGTGACGCCCGATCCCGCGGCGCTGACGCGCTACGGGCTCAATCCGGGCGACGTGCAGGAGACCGTGGCGACAGCGATCGGCGGCACCGTCGCCGGGCAGTTCTTCGAGGGTGACCGCCGCTTCGATCTGGTCGTGCGCATGCCGGAAGCGTCGCGCGAGAATCCGGCGCTGCTCGCCGACCTGCCGATTCCGCTGCCGCACAGTGACGCCAGCGACGAAGCCAGCCTGCGTGCGAGCTGGCGCTCCGGTGCGCCGCTGACCGTGCCGCTGCGCGAGGTCGCGCGCATCGAAACACAACTCGGCCCGAACCAGATCAATCGCGAGAATGGCAAGCGCCGCGTCGTCGTCACCGCCAACGTGCGCGAACGCGATCTCGGCAGCTTCGTCGGCGAACTGCGCACACGCATCGCGCGTGACCTCGCTCTGCCCGAGGGCTACTGGATCGACTACGGCGGCACTTTCGAGCAACTGCTGTCGGCGAGCCGCCGCCTCGCGATCGTCGTGCCGCTGACGCTGGCACTGATCTTCACGCTGCTGTTCATGGCCTTTCGCTCGGTCAAGGACGCGGCCATCGTCTTCAGCGGCGTGCCGCTGGCGCTGACCGGGGGCGTGCTGGCGCTCGCGCTGCGCGGCATTCCACTGTCGATCTCGGCCGGGGTCGGCTTCATCGCCCTGTCCGGCGTCGCGGTATTGAACGGGCTGGTGATGATCGCCTTCATCCGCAAGCTGCGCGAACAGGGCGAAAGCGTCGAACGTGCGATCGTCGACGGCGCCGGTGGCCGCCTGCGTCCGGTGTTGATGACCGCGCTGGTCGCCTCACTCGGCTTTCTGCCGATGGCGATGAACGTCGGCCCCGGCTCGGAAGTGCAGCGCCCGCTGGCGACCGTCGTCATTGGCGGTATCGTCTCGTCGACGCTGTTGACACTGCTCGTGCTGCCCGCGCTATATCGGACGATATGGCGCTCGGCAAAATGACGCGCGCGCGACCGCTTTCACCGGATCGCGACAGCGCATCGCTTCTGCGACGCGATGCTCACGGCGCCCGCCACGCATCGACGGCTTGGGCTTCATCGAGGAACGCCTGCGCGTCCGGTTCCAGCAGCGCGCCGGCATCGACGCTGGCCGCTGTCGCGTCGGCGAAGGTGTCGAGGAATGCGTCGCGACTCGGGTAACGGGCGCGAATCTGCGCCGGCGCGAACGCGGCGTAGCTGCCGACCAGCGGCAAGGTATCGCCGCGATTGAGCCCGATCGGCACGGCGTAATTCGGCAGACGGATGCCGCCGCGCGCGAAGCCGTCTTCATCGCGATCGATGTAGCCGCTGTCGCGGCGCTGCACGCGCGGCATCGACGGCGGCGGCGTGCCGGTACGCATCCAGCGGTCGAGCTGATGCAGCGCGGCACTGGTCACGCGCGCGAGCTTGAGATTGTTGATCGGCAGCGAACCGGGCGGCAGATCGAGCGTCAGCGGCGGCGCGAGCGGTTCCAGCAGATCCTGGCTCAGCTGCGCGATGAAGGCTTCGACCAGATCCTGATCGCCGTGCGACGCCCCGGCGACTTCCCAGACACGCAAGTGACGATGGTCGGGCGACGGCTGTTCGGCGATCGGCACGCGCAGCGGTCCGGCGCCCGGCAGATCGCCAAGGTCGAGACCGCCGATCATGCCGGCCCAGCTGACGGCGCGCAGCGAACCGAGTGGCGAACTGGCGCCATCGATTTCGCTTTCGGTGAGCAGCATCAGCACGGGGATGCGCGCATCGGCGTCGATCGGCCCCGGCCAGGTATGGATCAGCACGCCATCGACGACGCGTTG
>Ga0164242_10009174_pt1 | contig 10702 bp, 4 predicted proteins | sample OricomgcompostMG_FD_108783 | JGI IMG/M metagenome (GOLD analysis project Ga0164242, IMG submission 108783) | Miracle-Growth compost microbial communities from Emeryville, California, USA - Original compost - Miracle growth compost (MG) ... | reverse complement strand
CGGGTGCGGATGTTGGTGGTTTCTTCGGGAACCCTGACAAGGATCTCCAGGCTCGGTGGTACCAGGCCGGCGCCTTCTATCCCTTCTTCCGCGGACATGCTCACATTGACGCCCGTCGGCGTGAACCGTACCTGATTGGCGAGCCATACACTGCTATCGCCACGGCAGCCCTGCGCCTGCGGTACAGCCTCCTGCCTTCGTGGTACACGGCCTTCTACCAGGCCCACAAGGACGGTACGCCCATTGTTAAGCCCATGTTTTACACGCATCCGGACGTGGAGGAGGGCTATGCTGTTGACGACCAATTCTTTGTTGGCGGCACCGGCCTTCTCGTCAAGCCCGTCGTCGAGAAGGACAAGGAGACGGCCGACATCTTCATCCCCGACGGCGAGGTGTATTACGATTACTTCACCTACAACACCATCCCCACCTCCAAAGGCAAGAGCGTCACGCTCGCAGCACCCCTGGACAAGATCCCCGTCCTCATGCAGGGTGGTCACATCTTCCCGCGTCGCGACAAGCCCCGCCGCTCCAGCGCGCTCATGAAGTACGACGACTACACGCTCGTGGTGGCCGTGAGCCGCGACGGCAAGTCCGCCGAGGGCGAGCTCTACGTCGACGACGGCGACTCGTTCGACTACGAGAAGGGCCAGTACATCCACCGGAAGTTCGTGCTCGACGGCGCTGCCAACACGCTCAGCTCCGTCGACGCGGAGGGCCGCGACGCCAAGAGCGTCAAGGAGGGTACCTGGCTCAAGTCGATGCACCAGGTCTTCGTGGACAAGGTGATCGTCGTTGGCGCGCCTTCGTCGTGGGCTGGCAAGAAGGAGGTGACGGTTGAGTCCGAGGGCAAGACGTGGACGGCCGCAGTCGACTATACGGCGGCCCAGAACGGCCGGGCAGCATTTGCCGTGGTTAGAAGAGTCGGTGCTAGAATCGGCGCAGACTGGAAGGTGGCCTTTGCGTAGAGGGTATTACCATTTAGACCTTGAATACAGAAGTTGCAAGGTGAGGTGAAGGGCGGGTGAGGGTTCCCGGGCATTCGGGGACTTGTTGGATTTACGACGTGGCCTAGGCTGGCCGCAGGCACCGTTCAGATCTATGGCGCGGAACCAAGTATTGCGGAAACGAAATTTATCCTCGAATCAACAATATCTTGGTCGGCCGTAGTGTAGATCATGTATGTACATAGCATGCATCCATCCCTATTCGGGGAAAAGAGAGGATTATTCGAAACTACCAGATGCGTGAACCCCCCGGTGTAAGTCGTTTGCTTTCCAGGCTCTTGGTACTTCAAGTCCTTGGTGCATATCCGAACGGACTTACGACTATTTCCTAGCAATAACGCTTTGTCTCGGACCGACGAGAAGGGAATCCAATTATTTGGCGGATCATACGTGCGCTGAGAGATGCCAAGCCATGGTCGATTGGATAAGACGCAGCTAACCTCGCCCGTTGAACAGAGCAAGTGAGGCAGGGGATTTTAGGGGCGATTCTAGGCCCTCTGCCAGCCAATCGCTAGAAACTGCAACGACTATTCTTAGCCAAAGGCCGAGAAAATTATACGAAGCAGCCATGGAAAGGCGATCCACGTGTCGGGTAGCTACCTGTCAGCCCGGGTATATACCGTCGATGGTGTTGCCTGGCCCCTGCATTAGGGCGAAGTATGGTGGTACCGATCATCGTGAACAAACAATTCGATCTTGGTAGATCCAGGGGCTAGTAGGCAAAGTGATATATATCATGATGCTCGAGCACCCCTCTCCCAAACTTACGGCGAAGTAACTCCTGTACAATTTCAACTCTCCACCTCTCATCGTTCGTTCGTTACAGACCTTCACCATGAGGTCGATCGCAGTACTTACTGCCCTCCTCGGCACATCTGCCGCCCTAGCAACACCCATCAGGCCCTCAACCTTGCTGTACCGCCGCGCCACACCCCGGCCAGAAAACCACAGACTCTCCCACGCACCACCACCCAGCACCCACCGTCCGGCGTCCTCCTTCGCCGCTTCCGTCGCCGCCGACAGCAATCCCGCCGCAGAATCCGTCCGGGGCGGCGCCGCCCTCGCAGGCCAACTAGTCGGCACGGCGGTCGGCACCTTCGTGATCCCGTCCGCCGAGATGCCAACGGAGGGGCCCGCGGGGGGGAACGTGGCGGGGCTGTACACAGCCTCGTACTGGGTGGGGATCGACGGCGCGACGGAGTGCGTCGGGCGGGCGTCACTGCGGGCGGGCGTCGACACCTTCTGGGACGGCGGGATGAGGTCGTACAACGCGTGGTACGAGTGGTATCCGGAGCCGGTGGTCGACTTTGCTAATTTCACCGTCGGACCGGGCGATGTGGTGCGGGTGACGGCCTCGGCGGGCGGGAAGGGTGAGGGGGAGGTGAGGATGGAGAGGTTGGCGGGGTGTGGGCGCGACGCGGCGGTGCTGGCGGAGGCGTCGATGAGCTGGTCTGGGCAGGAGGAGGAGGACGAAGCGCTGTGCCTCGCCGAGGCGGCGTGGGTGGTGGAGGACTTTTCGCTCGCCAGCATGCCGGGCGTGCCGGTTGCGCTGGCGAACGTCACGGCGGTGACATTGGAGGCGGTGGGTGCTGCTACGGCGGAGGGGGAGAATCTGGACTTGGCGGGGGCGCGGATCTTGAATATCAACCTTGAGGCGCAGGGTGGGCGGCTGACGGATTGTGGTCTGGAGGGGGATGCGCGGGTTCGGTGCGTGAGGACTGTGGGTGGTGTTTAGGCTGGCCTACCTAGGTTTTATATTGGTGTTTGGGATGTTTACGGGGCTTAGGAAAAGGGTAGCGAGGAAGGTGTTTGACACAAGGGCTTCAACGCTGCTCATGATAGTGCTCTGCATGCCATATAGTTTGGGACTCCAGGTTTAATAGAGTGGCCTCCTCAAGAGCTTACGAGGGAATACCAAGTCATTGAGATGACTTACTTCGTTCGCCCTTGGCTCTACACGTTGGATTTCCCAATTCCATGGCCTTGTAGTTGCGATTACTGCCTGCGATACTCCACCCTCGTCCAAGTCCGAGGTAGTTTCCACACTGAGAGCCATATTCAGCAGATAACGCCGAACACATGCCGGTTGACATCAGTGTTCGAAATTGCTGGCAGTTGGTGGAGATGGACTACTATGTTTGGCAAACCGAGGTGGCGGTGCGAGGAGGGGAGATGGAGAATATACGCACAAGACGTAGTATGTTAATGCGGTTAAAGGGCCTGAGGGCCTGGGGGTTGACTAGAAAACCGGAGAGGTGTAGCATCGCGTCTGCCACCGGTCCTTTGTCACCGGCCCTTTCGGAGGTAGGAACACAATTGCTTGGGCCGAGTTCGTGGACACTTCCCTGATGACCTCAACTGCCCAATAACTTTGGGGCCGGGGGGGTAGCTTCTGGACGTTAAGGCTATCCCCCTCTTGGCCCCTGGAAAACAAGTTGTACGCATAATAGTAGAAATACGACGCTGGTGGAGCTGGTCTGAAAAGCATTCACAACACCGTGCACGCCGTACGGACCAAACCGAAGAGCCCAGCAAGCCTAGACGGTCGAATGATGTCATCCCTCCAAGCCACCGACCCCGGTTTGGTGGGAGTGCCGCCGAACCACATCGCTCCGTTGGCGGTGCCCAGAAACGCCGGACAACGGAACAGCGGGTACCAGTGCAGCCCACCCGACTCGTCCGCTTTTCCATTTATGGACACGACACCGCGCGGGAAACGCAAAAACATTTAATTATACCATCCCGCTTTACCACCAGCACAGTGCAACTATGGCTTGTATGCGTATGTATATCTGTGTGTGTATGTATGTGTGTGCGTGCGTGTGTGTTATAGGCTACATATAACACAAGATAATTCCAGCAAGGACTTCGACTGCGTGTTGGGGAATAATCCTGCGATCCTGATGTAGGTTGGTGAGGTTGGCCGAGGAAATGTATTTTCCATGTACAGATTTTCGGAGCTCTCAACGGCCACCACCAATGACAGCACCATTGGAGACCTGGTGGCAACTTGTCAAGATTTTTCTTGCAACATTGCCCCGCCGTTGCACCTTCGACCACTATCTCTGATCCACAACAGCTACCCCAGTTTTTTAGAGCTTTTCTAGTAACTGTACGACAGTTTGAGGCGGCAGAGAAGATGGTAGAAGAAATCGGGAAAATACCGGCGGCAAGTGCGTGTTTGTTGTTCGTATTTTGTTGTTATTTCTCCTCTCCTCTGCTCCTCTTCTCCTGCCTGAACTGTTATGTAAACCAATCACCAATATACGAAGAGCTGCCATACTCCATCCTCATCTCCCTATCTGTGGGTCGCATGTGGCAACATTACCTATGATCTATTCCAAGGGGTCTAGAAGGACGCAGTCGAGCCCGGTTTAGGTTCAAAAGCCTGCAGTTCCTCTCGGATTGCCTAAATAGATCCGTGAAATAACGCAATACCATAATTCAACAACCAAACCTCTTATACATCCATTCGTTTATTCCCTTGAAGAGGCTCGAGCTGCCCATTGAGTTGTGAAATCTAGTGTGTCCTGCTTTCTTCCCCGAATCGCGGCTGGCTCAGCTTCGGTATCATTCCCTTGGGCGACTGATTCGTGCGTTCTGTGTATCTTTTTTTTTGATCTGCCCGACCTCCGCAGCGGGACACCTCAGCGTTGCATTTCCCTGCCGCCGATCACTCGGCGCACGTATTGTACGGATCCTCTGGGATTCGGTTGTTCGGAATACCCCTGTCGCGTCCCAGAAGGGGGGGGTAAAAAAGATGGCGACGCCAGCAGAGGAACTTTCAGACTACTCGCCCAAGCAGCATCCTTCGAGTCCGACTATCGATGTCACTGTCCAGGAGCCATCAAACATGCATACTCCTGAGGATATAAACGAGAAGGCCATCGACCCCAATCATTTGGCGCCGGATCATGCTCCCCTAGATGCATTGGACTCGCGGGAGGCCGCATCCCGACTAGTCGACGATCTCGAGGTCCTGCGCGCCGAGCGCTTCGTCTCCAACCAGGAAAACCAGCCGCGCAGGTCGAAATCGAGGAATCGCAGCCACACCGGCCCCCAGGAGGATGCCTTCAACACCACCACCTCGGCCGTGCCCACGGCCAATCACCCAGTGCCTGCCAAGTCGACCTTCCTGACCCGGCTGTGGGCGCGGCTGAAGAAGTTCCCGCGCTTCATCCGCTACTTCACTTACATGACCCCCGTCGCCATCCTGCTCCTGATCCCCATCCTGCTGGACATGTACGCCTTCCACTACAACAGCCCCCCGGTCGGCGGCCGCAACGGCGTGCAGCTGCTGTGGTTCGGCATCTGGCTCGAGGTCGTGTGGCTTACCCTGTGGGGTGCTCGACTCCTCACGGCGCTGATGCCGCACCTCTTCGGCGCCATGGCTAGCGGCGTGGGGTCGAGCAATCACCACAAGTGGAAGGAGATCGGGCGCCAGCTCGAGCTGCATACCGCTCTGTTTCTGTGGTTGCTGGCCGTGCTGGCCTCGTTCTCGCCGATCATCAACCACCACCGCGTGCTCGACGGTAACCCTAAGGAGTTGCCTTATATCCGCTGGATCGACGTTGTTAACAAGGTCATAATCACCCTGTTTGTCTTCTCGGCTCTCAACTTCGTCGTGAAGATCCTCATCCAGTGGATCGCCACCTCCTTCCACCTTCGAACCTACTCGCTCCGCATCGCCCAGAACAGGATAGAGATCGACTTCCTGGTCCGTCTGTACTCGTACGCGAAGACGAAGCTGGAGGACCAAGACCCCGTGTGGGGTACGCCTGGGGGCGGCCTCCCTTCGGGTATGAGGTCGCCGATGCAGGCCATCCAGAACAACGCTCGCCAGGCGTGGGGCAAGGTGGGCAATGTCGCCAACCGAGTCGCCGGCGATTTCACCGGACGCAAGATCCTGAGAGGAAACCATCCGCAAAAGGTGGTCCTAGAGCTGCTCCGCAGTACGGGCTCGAGCCACACGTTAGCCCGGGTGTTCTACCGCACGTTTGTTCGCCCCGACCAGACCACCATCACCCTCGAGGATCTGTACCCGGTCTTTACGGTACACGAAGATGCCGAGGCATGCTTCGCCGTCTTCGACAAGGACCTCAATGGCGACATTTCCATGGAGGAGCTGGAGCTCGTGTGCAACGAGATACATCTGGAAAAGAAGGCGATCGCTGCGTCGCTGAAGGACCTTGATTCCGTCGTGAAGAAGCTGGATAGGGTCTTCATGTTCATCATCTTCATCATTAGCGCCATCATTTTCGCCAGCATCATCTCGGACTCGGCGGCTGCCGCGTTGACCTCGACCGGCACGGTGATTCTGGGGCTCGCGTGGGTGCTCCAGGCAACGGCCCAGGAGTTCCTCCAGTCCATCATCTTCGTCTTCGTCAAGCACCCTTTCGACGTCGGCGACCGTGTCACCGTCTACGGAAACACCGGCGCCATGATGAGAGGAGACGACTACTACGTCCAGGAGATCTCGCTGCTCTACACCGAGTTCAAGAAGATGGAGGGCCACACCGTGCAGGCGCCCAACTCGATCCTCAACAACCTCTTTATCCTCAACCAGCGGCGCAGCAACGGGCTCGCCGACCCAGTCGAGCTCAAGCTCCGCTTCGGCACGTCGGACGAGCTGATCGAGGAGCTCAAGGCGCGCATGACCGACTACGTGATGGAGCACAAGCGCGACTACCAGCCGCGCATCATTACCGAGGTGCGCACCATCGATGAGGTCTACAGCATCACCATGAACTTCATCTTCTTCCACAAGAGCAGCTTCCAGAACGAGCTCCTGCGCCTGCAGCGCCACAACAAGTTCGCCGTCGAGCTGATGCGCCAGATCCGCGAGCTCGGCATCGAGGGTCCCCGCGCCCAGCAGCCCGGCGGCGTGCGCGACTGGCCCATCTACCACCAGGTCGTGCACCCGCCCGCGTACGACGGCCCCGGCACCGGCCACGGTGACTTCATGCCGCCGACGCCGACGGTCCCGCGACTCAGCAGCCCGGCCATGCGCAGGAGGGCGGATAGCCGCGCGGCGGCAGCGGCGGCGGCCAGCCCTGTCCCCGACTTCGGGGACGTGTACGATAACCGCCGGCCCGATAGCGCCGTCATGACGAGGTTGGCCTCCATTCGACAGGCGCCGGACCATATCGAGGGTAGTGCTTTGGACCAGGTCCAGAGCAAGGCGAGCGGGGCGGACAGCGAGAGGGCCCGGAAGAGGAACATATGGGGCCGGTCGAGGAGTAGGACTAACGCCGTGGCTCCGGGATCGGCAACTCACATGGTGTGATCCACTCCGGCCCGGTTGGACCGGCTGGGATGGACTGGCGCGGAGGCCTATGATAATGATGATGCATACTTAATTGTGACGGGGGGCAATAGAACTCGGAATACAGAGTATAGATGTGTACATATAGATGTCGAAAGTGTAGCTGAAAAGAGAGCGAGATCCAGATTGGATAGCTCTTAATTAATCGAAGCCTTTCATTGGCAACCCAAGACTCGGATAAACGTAACCCTTCAAGAGTTGTCGTGTCATTCATTTCTCTGCCTCCCAACTTCTGGTGGGGTTTGTGAGTCTTCGTTTCAAGAGCTGTGTTAAGATGAGAATCCCAACTCCGACAACGAAAGAAATAAGACCGGTCAAGACATAGTTTAACCCAAGTCAGGTAGGCTCTCGGTAGAAGAAGGAGGAGAAGGAAAGGATCAATAAAAAAAAGCCACTGCAATTCCATCGTTGGTTTGGTGGCGTCAGTGTTTCAACGCACTATTGGATCTAGACCCTTTGGGGGAAGTACTCCTTCAGCCGCATTGCCAGAGCCACTGCACGCGCGGTAACCACCGTCTGGTGCTGCTTTCCGCCCGTCCCCTGTCGAACGCCCGTTTGTAAAATCTAACCTAGTCCATTTCGTACGGAGCTAGGTTATGCGTGATTGTGTCTACTTTACTCTCGGCTGCAGCGACAACTGTGCTGTTGCGTGATCTTTTTCCCAGAGCGCCCGCTCCTGTTTTCAACCACGTCCCTTCCTTTCACGATGCGAGCGCGAGGCTAGCGATCTCGACCCAACGGCAAAGGCCTACGTGGTGGCCGAACACCAACCAAACCCTCCGACCGCCGACTTCTCCGTCTTCGGCGAGGCTACGCGCCCGCCGCACGTCGACCCCTTATCTCCGTCCCACCCCCGTCCCACCGCGGGACGTCCCGCCGCGATATACACAACCTCTCCGTCGGCCGAAGCTAGCCCCGTCCGTCCGTCCGGCCGGTCGGTCCACAAACCATGGCGTCGCTCCCCGAAGGGTGGGAGTTCGACTACGACGGCTCCCGGTGGTTCTACCGGTACAAGCCGTCGGGCGTGACGCAGTTCAACTTCCCCAAGCCCGGCGACGAGTTCCCCGAGTTCTTCGACGCCTTCGCCAGCCCGCCCGGCCTGGCGCCCGAGGAGAAGCTCGAGAGCCAGCAGCAGGTCAAGAGGCGGAGCACCCTCAACTCGAGGAAGCAGGGTTCCGGCAGCTCGACGGCGAGGGCTCTCGACCCGGACGACGGCGGCGTGCCTTGGTTTCAGCCCGATAGCTTCATGTACCTCGGCCCCGGGAGCTACAATGATGTCAGTCCCCTACAGGAGGAGGAGGAGGTGGTTGAGTCCGGGATGGCGAGTAGGATGGCGGCGGATAATAAGCAGGGGGAGAAGAAACAGGGGCCGGGTGCTGGTGCTGGTGCTGGTGCGGCTGCGCCGGATGCTGCGGCTCGGGCGACGCCTGCGCGTGTCTCGCCTGCGGTCGGTACCGCATCGCCGGCCGATGTTAGCGAGGGTACGCCAGGTACTGTTATGAGCGAACTGGTCATGGGCGGTCCGGTCATGAGCGATCCCATTAGGGATGAGCAAGTCACATCACGAGCTATCATCGCACAACCGGCTGTGGCCTCCGCAGATCCCATCGTCGAGGCGTCGGCAGCCACTGCCCACTTTGTCATGCAAGATGATACCGTCGCAGCCCCCTCCGCCAGTGCCCCCTTGCAAGACAGCAGGCCCACGCAGCAAATCTTCTCCCCGGTAGGGTTCATGGCGGAGTTGGAAAGCGATATCTCGATCCGCTGCAGGGAGGAGAGCCATCCCCCGCCGGTGGAACTCCCGGATAGTTATTCGATGATGATGATGGCCGAGCCTCTACAGACGATGCCGCAGACGATCAACTCAAGCGTCTTCCAGATGGAACCCGCTGAGCTAGCTTCCTATTCCATTCCGGCCGAGGGTTCTGGAGCGAACGGGCTTCCGGAACAGAAGGCCTTGGGGCTGTATCATGAGCAGGTAGCGGCTCAGACACATATTCAACAGGCATCACAGCAGCAGCAGCAGCAGCAATATTACCTGCAACAGCAACTCCCCCAACAGCCCCCTCAGCCCGCAGCCGGGCCCTCTCAGCCGGTCGCGAACGACGCAGCTGGAGCAAGGCCTGGCCAATACCAGGCATTCACGCCTGGTAAGCATGTTACCGACGGCGGTAACAAACGATCCTCTCTTGTTTTAAGCGGTTATAGCATCACACAGAGCCAAGATATGGAGCTACAGATGGCGAATAAGCGGCATTCCGTCGCAGGGCCGGTCACTTTCAAAATTGACCCGTCCAGCGTGCCCACGGCGTTGCAGCCACCTCGGATTCCCTCGACGCAACAAACCCTTGACCAAACATCGCACCCTCGGCCTCTAATACCCGGATCGTCCGCACGGCACGACAGCATTTCCCTACCGCCAGCCCAACAAACCCCCGCGCCTGGGAAAGCACACCCACAAGGCCTGTCCCACATCCCCTCTGTTCTGAGGCCTGCCCCTGGCCGTCGACCGGGGGCGCAGTCCCAACCTGTAGCCCGTCCATCTTCGCAAGTCTACGTGGCGTACCAGCCACCAACAAGCGCTGCGGCAGGAAATCCACCGCCTGAATCGCCACCGCAGCGTCCTCATACAACCGCTCCTCAGCAATTCCAAGCATTGCAGCCGCCCCTGAGACAGACTGTTAGTTCCTTAGGCCCGGTGGCAGAGCAGCAGCCCAGTGCAGCACCTCCACCCGGTCTGGCGAGGACAAATACGCTTCCAATGAACCTGCCTTCAATACCTTTTATGGGATCCCAGCAACCAATGACCGGCCACACCCCTGGTTTACCGGCAGCACAGCAAACTCCTCCGCCGGCTGCTCCCAGCGCCGAGGCGTCCACTCACGCCCAACAACCCCAAGGTCAACCTACGCCCATACAGCCCCATAATGGCGAAATTTCCGATGGCAGCTTTTCCCCTTATCCTGCGGCTGCACCGGCACCGCTGAGACTCGGGCGGAAGGTCTCTCCCGAGAAGGATCAATCTCCCGATGTTGGACTGGGTGATAGCCCGAAGCCACTGGATCAGAACCAGTCCGGCCAGTCTCAGCAGCAAGCAAGCCAGAAGCCCGTTATGTCGGCGAATTTTAGTGGTTCAAACATCTCGGAAACAGCAACAGTGACTCAATCATTGTCCCAGTCAAACGAGAGCAGGCCCAGTTCCGTGGTAGGCCCGGCACTGCTAGGGTTACCAACTGAACCCCAATCGGAGCCGGCAGCGGTGGCTCCTCCCCCGCAAGCCTCACCCCCGTCAGACAACGCGGGCGACGGCGCGGTGAAGCCAACACTCCAGGCCCCTGCTCCCACTCAAGCCCAATCCCAGAGCCCGTCG
>Ga0164242_10009173_pt1 | contig 10703 bp, 10 predicted proteins | sample OricomgcompostMG_FD_108783 | JGI IMG/M metagenome (GOLD analysis project Ga0164242, IMG submission 108783) | Miracle-Growth compost microbial communities from Emeryville, California, USA - Original compost - Miracle growth compost (MG) ... | reverse complement strand
GTCTTGACCTGCGCCTTGACGACGGTCACGCCACCGAGCTTCTCGGCCGCCGCGCGCACCTCTTCGGGAGTGTCCGCGACGATACCCGGCAGCACCGGGACCCCGTATTTCTCGAACAGGTCACGTGCCTGGTACTCGTAAAGATCCACTGCTTCCCAATCCGTATGCGAGTGAAATGGCGATCGGTGCGGGCCTCGCGCGTCGCCGACATGGGTCGACGGCGGAGGGCTGATGGGCACTTCAGTCAGATAGCTCGACGCCGAGATAAATTGCCACCGACAGCCTACCCGAGCGGTTCGACCCTCTCGTCCGGCAGGATGCGACGGTCGAAGGGCATGTGCGGCTGCCGCACAAGCATCCTCGGGTCCACGGGAGCAGAGCCTTCAGGTCGACCGGCTACCGTGACCGCATGGCTGAGCGCACCGCCGAGCCGAAGGGACTGGCCGACCTCGGCGGCGAGTGGATCATGACGCTCGGCGGAGGATGCGCCATCCTGCTCCAGCTCGCGCATCCGTCCGTCGGCAGAGGTGTGGCGGAGCACAGCGACTTCGCATCGCGTCCCTACGACCGGCTGGTCGGCACGCTCACGTATGTGACGGCCGTGGCGTGCGGCACGGCCGACGACGTTCGCGCCGTGCGCCGGGCGGTCGGACGCGCGCACGCACCCGTCCGCGGCCCGGCCGATGGAACTCTCGGCGCGTACACCGCGTTCGATCCCGAGCTGCAGCTGTGGGTCACGGCCACGCTGTACTGGACCGCGGTTCGCGTGCACGAGCGGGTGTTCGGTGCGCTGGATGCCGCATCCGCCGACCGCTTCTACCGTGAGTTCGCCGCCATCGGCACCTCGCTTCAGCTGCGCGCCGACGCGTGGCCCGCCACCCGGCCCGACTTCGCTCGCTACTGGGACGACGCTCTGAGCCGGCTGACGGTGCTTCCCGCAGCACGCGAGGCGTGCCGCCGGCTGCTGCGTGCCGAGCACGCCCCGCTCTGGATGCGCGCCGCCATGCCGTTCGCTCGGCTCGCCACCGTCGGCTTCCTGCCCGTTGAGCTGCGCGCGCCATACAGGCTCGTGCTGACCACGCGCAACCGGCGCCGGTTCGACCGGATGATGCGCGTCATCGCCGCGATCTACCCACGCCTGCCCCTCTCGGCTCGGCACATCGTGCGCGATCGTCTTCTGAGACGACTGCGTTCCGGCGTCTGACCGCCCGTGCTCCCCTATGCTGTCGCCAACGGGACGGCCGCTCGCCAGGAGCCGCGGCGCCACGAGGGAAAGGCGATCGGTGTCCACCTATTACGACTGCTTCATCGCGGGCGATCACGAGGCCGCGAAGCACCTCGTCGCCGGCGCTCTCAACTCGCAGGGGTTCCTGGTCGAGGTGCAGCCCGACGGTGACTGGTACGTCAGGCGGGGGAACATGACGACGACGGGGTTCGTCGGCGCTCTGGCCGGCGACAACTTTCAGATCACGTTCGGCGTGCGGTTCTTCGTGGATGCCTCCGGACAGCTGGTCGCTCGCCTCGACAAGAACGTCGCGGTCGGCTTCTTCAAGGGCGGCATCCTGGGCCTCAGCAAGATCGACAACGCATTCGCGCAGACTGCGACCGCGCTCTACAACACGCTGATGTCGGCTGGTGTGCTCACGAACACGATCGAGGGCTGAGCGTCCGGTCGACGGCGGCCCGGGGAGCGCCGGCTGGCCGGACGTCATGGCCGGCCGGTCGTTCCGTGCCAGGCGTAACCGGTCGTTCCGTGCCAGGCGTAACCGGTCGTTCCGTGCCAGGCGTAACCGGTCATTCCGTGGGAGGCGTAGCCGGTGATTCCGCAGGACGGTCGATCCCGAACAGCGCGCACGTGGCGTTGTAGTAGTCCTCTGTGATGCCGAGATCGCGCATGCCGATGCGCAGCGCGACGCGCTGCGATGCCGCATTCTGCGGATACGTCACGGCCAGCACCCGCGAGACACCGTTGTCGAAAGCGTGCTGGAGCACGCGGGTTGCCGCCTCGGTCGCATAGCCGCGACCCCAGGCATCCGGATGAAGGTGCCAGCCGATCTCGATGTTGCCGGACGGCTGCAGAGGTTCAGTGGAACCTGATGCCGGCAGCTCCTTCAGCAGCAGCGCACCGTGCTGCCGCCCGGTCTCGGTCTCGGTGATCGCCCACACACCGTGCACCGGATGGTCGAGGGATGCCAGTCGCTGCGCCCTCTCGATCGCCTCGGTCCTGTCGGTCATGACCTTCGGCTCACGGCCGATGAACCTCTGCACCTCCCACCTCGAGTACATGTCGAAGAGGAAGTCGGCATCGTCGAGCCGGAAGGGCCGCAACGTCAGCCGCTGTGTGGTCAGCGTCGGGATCACGGGCGTCGGGGTTGCCCCGCTCAGGCGGCCCGGCGCTCGCTCGAGGCAGCCTCCGCCTCGCGCTCGACCGCCTCGGCGCAGCCCACGCAAAGCCACTCGCCGTCGATCTCGAGGAAGGCGTACTCCGCGCAGTCGGCGCAACGATGAGTGGCCAGCAGCAGATCGAGGTCGTCGTCCGCCGCCGCGTTCTCGATGATGAACCGCTCGTCTGAAGTCATGCCTCCATGGTGCGACCCGCCTCCGACATCGGTGGTCGAGACGTGCCGGGAATGCCCGCATTCCCAGGCACGCGTGTGGACGGCACGTCGATCGGGTCGGTCGGCGCGGTGGCCGGCGCAAAAGGTGGCCGCCCGGCGTCGGTGCCCCTCAGGGCACGGGGGCAGCGACGATCGCGTCGCGCAGCATCCCGTCGTTCTCCCGCAGCAGCCGAACGGCGTGCTCGCCGTCGAGCCCGGTGAGCACGACGAGGATGGCGGCCTTCACCCAGCCGTCGACCTCGGCGAGCGCACGGGCCGCCGTGGCGGCATCCGTTCCGGTGGCCAGCATGACGATGCGCTCCGACCGTGCCCGCAGCTTCTCGTTCGTCGCCCGCACGTCGACCATCAGGTTTCCGTAGACCTTGCCGAGGTGCACCATGGCCAGGGTCGAGATGGTGTTGAGCACGAGCTTCTGCGCCGTCCCGGCCTTCAGCCTGGTCGATCCGGTGACGACCTCGGGGCCGACCACCGTCTCGATCGCGACGTCGGACACCGCCCCGATCGCCGACCCCGCGTTGCACGCGAATCCCACGGTGCTCGCACCGCGCGCCTTCGCCCGCTCGAGCGCGCCGAGCACGTACGGGGTGCGACCGGATGCGGAGATGCCGACGACGCTGTCGTGCTCGCCCACCTCGAGCTCGTCCACGGCCGCGATGCCGGCATCCTCGTCGTCCTCGGCGTTCTCGACGGCGGTGCGGATGGCGGTCTCGCCCCCGGCGATGACGCCGACGACGCGCGACGGGTCCATCCCGTACGTCGGCGGGATCTCACTGGCGTCGAGCACGCCCAGCCTGCCAGGGGTGCCGGCCCCGACGTAGATCAACCGGCCGCCGGCGCGCATGCCGTCGACGACGAGCGTGATAGCGGCGGCGAGCTGCGGGGCCGCCGTGGTGACGGCATCCGTCACCGCATCGTTCTGCCTGCACATCAGCGCGATCTGCTCGTCGAGCGGCAGGAGGTCGAGCTCTCGTGTGGCATCGTTGACCGCCTCGGTGGCGAACGACCCCAGCCGTTCGCGCAGTTCGCTGCGTTCGTCGCTCAAGTTCGCTCCTGTTCTGCGGTGATGCCGCCTGCCGTGGCGCACGCTCGCCGCTCCACAACCGGCTCCCCCACACTAGGCCGTGCCGTGCCGTGCCGTGCCGCGCGGCCGTCGGCGCCGGATCGTCGCTACAGCTTCTCGATGGGCGCGATCTTGATGAGCAGCTTCTTGGAGCCTGCCTTATCGAACTGCACGTGCGCCACCCGTTTGGTGCCCTCCCCCGTGACAGCGGTGACCCGGCCGTCGCCGAAGTCGACATGACGGATGCGGTCGCCAGGCTCGAGCGTGAGGTCGCCGTTGTCGCGCACCTGCGCCGTGACCCGGTTGGGCCACGCGCTGGCCGGGATCTCCGGCTTAGCCCCGAAGGATCCGCCCGCGCCGGTGAGTCCGCGATCCGGGCCCCTGTCCGGACGCCGCGCGTTGAGCGCCCGCGACTGCGTGCCGCCGCGCGAGTTGGCGAATCCGGGCGACTGTCTCCAGTCGATGAGCTCGGCAGGGATCTCCTGCAGATACCGGCTGGGCATGGCCACCGCCACGTCGCCGAACTGCGCTCGCGTCATGGCGAGCGACAGGTACAGCCGCTTGCGCGCTCGCGTGATGCCCACGTAGAACAGCCGGCGTTCTTCTGCGGGGCCGCCCGGCTCGTTCGCCGACATGCGGTGCGGCAGCAGCTCCTCCTCGACGCCCGTGATGAAGACCGCATCGTACTCCAGGCCCTTGGCCGTGTGCAGCGTCATCAGCGACACCGTCCCGCTCGCGTCGTCGATCTCGTCCGCCGCCGCGACGAGCGACACCTCGGTCAGGAACTCGATGAGGCCGCCGCCCGGATTGGTGCGCTCGAACTCCTTGGTGACGGCGACGAGCTCCTCCACGTTCTCGGCACGGGCCTCGTTCTGAGGGTCGCGGCTGGCGCGGAGCGCATCGACGAGCCCCGATCCCTTCAGCAGGTGCACGAGAACATCGCTCACCGAGGCGGCGCCTGCCGGGTTCTCCGGGTCGATCATCGCGGCGCCCTCGTCGAGAAGGGTGGCGAGCTCGAGGATCGCCTTCGTCACCTTGGGCCCGAGGCCGAGCGACGCCGAATCCCGCATGGCCTGCCGGAAGCTCAGGCCGTTCGCCTCCGCATACGACGCGAGCTGGGCGACGGTCGCGGGGCCGATGCCGCGCTTCGGCGTGTTCAGGATGCGCCGCAGCGCCAGCTCGTCGGACGGGTTCGCCACGGCGACGAGGTAGCCGAAGGCGTCCTTGATCTCGGCGCGCTCGTAGAACTTCGTGCCGCCCATGATGCGGTACGGGAGCGCGGAGCGGATGAAGATCTCCTCCAGCGCGCGCGTCTGCGAGTTGGTGCGATAGAAGACGGCGATCTCGTTGTAGGGAACGCCCGCAGAATGCAGCTTCTCGATCTCGTCGGCGACGAACTGCGCCTCATCGTGACCGGAGTATCCGGTGTAGCCGACGATCTTCTCGCCGTCGCCGCCCGCCGACCACAGCTTCTTGTCCTTGCGGTCGAAGTTGTTGGCGATGACCGAGTTCGCGGCCGAGAGGATGTTCTGCGTCGAGCGGTAGTTCTGCTCGAGCAGCACGACCTTCGCACCGGGGAAGTCGCGCTCGAACTCGGAGATGTTGCGGATGTCGGCACCGCGGAACGCGTAGATCGACTGGTCGGAGTCGCCGACCACGGTCAGCGATGCCGCAGGCACGCGTCCCGTGGCATCCACGAGCCCGCGCATCGCGAAGTCCTTCGCGGTGAGCTCGGCGACCTCTTCGGGCTCGATCGGCCGGGTGAGCGCGTGGATGAGCTCATACTGCGCGTGGTTCGTGTCCTGGTACTCGTCGACGAGGATGTGCCGGAACCTGCGCTGGTACAGCGCCGCGACGTGCGGGAACGCGCGGAACAGGTACACGGTCTGGCTGATCAGGTCATCGAAGTCGAACGCGTTCGCCCGCTCGAGCTCCCGGCTGTACTGCCGGAAGATCTCGAGGAACACGGCCTCCTTGGGGTCGGACAGGTTGACGGTCCGCGCGAACGAGTCCACGTCCGACAGCTCGTTCTTGAGCTTGGAGATGCGCGCGGCGGCGCTCCCCGGCGTGAAACCGTACGTGTCGGCCTCGAGCTCCTTGATGATGCGCTTCAGCAGGGCCCTGGAGTCGCCGGCGTCGTAGATCGTGAAGTTGCGGTTGTAGCCGAAGTGCTCGGCCTCTCTGCGCAGGATGCGCACGCACGCCGAGTGGAACGTGGAGATCCACATGCCCTGCGCACTCTCGCCGACGAGGGCTTCGACCCGTTCGCGCATCTCGGCCGCCGCCTTGTTGGTGGACGTGATCGCGAGGATCTGGCTCGGCCACGCCTCCCGGTTCGCGAGCAGGCTGGCGATGCGGTGCGTGAGCACCCGCGTCTTGCCGGATCCGGCGCCCGCGACGATGAGGAGTGCCTGCCCGCGGTATTCGACTGCCGCCCTCTGCTGCGGGTTGAGACCGTCGAGCAGCGCGTCGGCACCGGTGCGCGGGTGGAACGACCTCTCGTCTGACACCACGTCGACGCCGTCGAGGATGATCGGAGCGGATGCCCGGAAAGCCTCGGGATCGCGCGTCGCGTCGTCGAGAACGGGGGTGTCGGGAGGCGTCGTCATGCTGCGTCAAGTGTAGGCGGACCGGCCGACAGCCGGAGCCGCGTGGTCCGCCCACGTCCCACGGTCCGATCGCGGCCCGGATCCCTTCCCGGATCCCACCCTGGGTTCCATCCGCGATTCCATTGCGGCGACATCGCGTCTCGCTCGCAGAAAGTGCGGCTCAGGGGCTCACGGGCCACGTTTTCTGCGTGTGAAAGGGGATCTCGACGTGGCGTGAATCGGGATCTCGACGCCACGCGTCAGGCGGGATCCCGACGCCACGCGTGAGACGGGATCTCGACGGGCGCGCATCCGAGGCCGCGCGCATCCGAGCCCGACGGCGCCGCGGCCGCCGACCGGATCAGAGCGCGTCGCGGACGACGACGGCGAGGTCGGGCTGGTCGGCGAACACGCCATCCACGCCCGTGGACATCAGCACCTCGAACTCGTGCCGCCAGTCGCCGTAGCGATCCGCGCCGCCGCCGCGCCGGAACGGGCGGGAGAGAAAGCGGTTCTCGGCGCGCAACGTCCACGCGAAGATCTCCAGGCCGGCTTCGTGCGCCCGGTCGACCAGGTCGGTCGTGGTGTCCGCCCCGCTGTCCAGCAGCAACGTCTTGTTCACGCTGATGCCGTCGATCGCCTGCTCTCCCACGCCGGTCGCGAGCGTGTAGAGGCCTGGGCCGTCCAGCTCCTGCTCGTACGTGCGCGCCGATGCGCCGTCCCTGGCGACGGCGTCGTATGGCGCTCCGCTCGCCTCGATGAGGTAGACGAACTTGCCCCGCACCGCGCGCGAGCGCACCTGGGCCAGCACGGTGCGCTCGAACGACTCGACCACGAGCCTGCTCTGCTCGTCCCCCCAGCCCGCCTCGTCGACGGATGCCGCGAACAGCTCGTCCAGCGGCAGCCCGAGCTGCTCGAAATACGTGGCGTGCTTGAGCTCCACCACCAGCCCGAGTGCCCTGCCCGCGCGCTCGGACTCCCGGTCGACGAGGCCGAACAGGTGCGAGAGCCTCATCACCGGGTACTGGCGGTCGAAGCTCGCACTCGCCTGACGCAAATCGGTCAGCCTCTCGACGGCGCGCAAGGTCGAGAGCTCGGCCCACGTGAAGTCCTCGGTGAACCATCCGGTGCGCTTCACGCCGTCGATGGTCTTCGTGGTGCGCAGGTGCCTGAACTCCTTGCGCGTCGCGACGTCGGTCGTGGTCGAGATCTCGTTCTCGTGCCTCAGCACGAGAACGCCGTCCTTCGTGGCGACGACATCCGGCTCCACGGCGTCGGCCCCGAGCGCGAACGCCAGCTCGTACGCGGCGCTGGTGTGCTCCGGCCGGTATCCGGATGCTCCTCGATGGCCGATGATCAGTGGCACGGAAGGCATGGCCAGATCCTAGGGGTCGCGGGAAAACGCCTGCTGTGCGCGCTCGCTGCACCGGCTGACGGATGCCCGTTCGCCCACGGCGCAGCGCCGCGCAGGCTTCCCCAGCAGAAGTCCAGCCAGGGGCCGGCCGAACTCCGGTAACGTTTCATCATGGCTCTCTCGAACCCCGCGTTCTCGCGCAATCCGGCCTTCAAGCCGAACAACTCCGCCGCCGGCACGACGACGGCGACCGAGACCAGCGAACTCGCGTCTGCTGAGGGCATCCAGTCTCTCTACGACGCCCCCGCCGCGACCTCCGCCGACACCGGCCGCATGACGTACGAAGACACGATCGTCAAGACGGTACTGCTCTTCGTCGTCATCCTCGCGACCGCCGCGGTCGGCTGGTTCTTCCCGATCCTGACGCTGCCCGGCGCCATCGCGGGACTCGTGCTCGGCCTCGTGAACTCGTTCAAGCGCAAGCCGTCGCCTGCGCTCATCCTGCTGTACGGCGCTGCTCAGGGCCTGTTCATCGGCGGTATCTCCGCGCTGTTCGAGCAGCTGTGGAACGGCGTCGTCATCCAGGCCGTGATCGCCACGCTGGCCGTCTTCGCGGTGACTCTTGTGCTGTTCGTGAGCGGCAAGGTGCGAGCATCCGCCCGCGCCACGAAGGTGTTCCTGGTCGCCCTGATCGGATACGCGTTGTTCGGCGTCGTCAACCTCGTGGTCATGCTGTTCGGCGGGTTCAGCCAGAGCTCCACCGGCGGCCCGTTCGGCATCTACTCCATGCACCTGCCGTGGCTGTTCAACATCCCGCTCGGTGTGGTGCTCGGCATCGTCGCCGTGCTGCTGGCGGCGTACTCGCTCGTGCTCGACTTCGACTTCATTCAGAACGGTGTGAAGAACCGGGCGCCGCGCGTCATGGGCTGGTACGGCGCGTTCGGCCTGGCCGTCACGCTGATCTGGCTCTACGTCGAGTTCTTGCGCCTCTTCGCCATCATCGCCGGAGGCGGCGGTCGCAGCTGACATCGGAGTGCGAATCGGGCCGCCTTTCGGGGCGGCCCGATTCGCATTCGTGCGTACCGAGGGTTCGCACCGGCGGGTCGAGTCGCGCACCGAGGGTTGAGCCTGTCACCGAGGGTTGAGCCTGTCGAAACCCGTAACGCCTCGACAAATCACGGCTTCGACAAGCTCAACCGGCGGTCAAGCACGGTTTCCACAAGCTCAACCGGCGGTCAAGCACGGTTTCGACAAGCTCAACCGGCGGTCAAGCACGGTTTCGACAAGCTCAACCGGCGGTCGGGCAGCGGCGGAGCGCCCGCGGCGCGACTGGAAGAATGGTGTGGCGCGCCGTCGACGGCCGCAAGTCCCCCACGACGGCCGCCTAGTTCAGCGTAGGAGCCAACTCCATGTCCACCGCCCTGCCCGCCGCTCCGGATGCCACGCGCTTCTTCAGAAGGCGAGGCATCCGCCTCCTTCCCGGGCTCGTGCTCACCGCCGCCATCGCACTCGTGGCGACCTGGCTCGGCTCGCTCGCGCCGCTCGTCGGGGCACCCGTGTTCGGCATCGTGCTCGGCGTGATCATCGCGATCTTCCTTCCGCAGGGCACGCTCGTGGATGTCGGCGCCCGGTTCGCCGGCAAGCGCGTGCTGCAGGGCAGCGTCATCCTGCTCGGCACGGGGCTCTCCCTCGCCCAGGTGGCCACGGTCGGCGTCGGGTCTCTTCCCGTCATGCTGGGCACGCTCGCGGTGGCGCTTCTCGGCGCGTGGGGCATCGGGCTGCTGCTGCGCGTGGATGGCGGCATCCGCACCCTGGTCGGCGTCGGCACCGGCATCTGCGGCGCCTCGGCCATCGCAGCGACGACGGCCGTGATCGGGGCTGCGGAAGCGGATGTCGCGTACGCCATCGGCACCATTTTCACGTTCAATATCGCGGCGGTGCTGCTCTTTCCGGCCATCGGACACCTGCTCGGGCTCTCGCAGCACGCGTTCGGGCTCTGGGCTGGGACCGCCGTCAACGACACGTCATCCGTCGTCGCGGCCGGCTACACCTACGGTCAGGCCGCCGGCTCGTACGCCGTCATCGTCAAGCTCACGCGAACGCTCATGATCATCCCGATCACGCTGGTTCTCGCACTCGTGACCGCGCGACGTTCCGCGAAAGCGGAGCTGGGTACCCCACAGGTCTCCATGGCCGAGCAGGGTGCTCCCGTGAGCCGGAGCACCGCCACCGGACCGAACACGATCGCGCGACCGGACCCGGCCGACGCGACCACGGCCGACACGGACATGGTCGAGACCAACACGGTCGACACGAACCTGGTGGAGACGAGCATGGTCGAGCCCAGCACGGCCGCGCCAAGTCCGAGCGAGACGAGCGCGACTGAGACGAGCACGACGGCGCCGAGTCCGAGCGAGGCGAACCCGGCCACCATGACCAGCCCGCGACACAAGCGGATCCCGTGGGGCAAGATCATCCCGCTCTTCATCGTCGGATTCCTCGTGGCGAGCGCACTGGACACGTTCGGCGTCATCCCGGGCACGTGGCATCCCGCACTGTCGGCGATCAGCGTCTTCATGATCACCATGGCCCTCGCGGGCATCGGGCTCGGCACGCGGCTGGCGACCATCCGCTCGGCCGGCGTGCGTCCGCTGCTGCTCGGCGGCATGCTGTGGGTGCTCGTCGCCGTGTCCAGCCTGCTGCTGCAGTGGCTGACGGGCACGCTGTAGCGCCTCAGCGAACGCCTCGCCCCGAACACTCTCGGAGCGTCGACGGGTCCGCATCCTGCCGAGCGGTCCTCTCGTTGACGCCAGGGAGTGAACCGGTCGTCAGTAAACGGACCGGTCGACGTCACACCGGCGGCGGCGCCCCGACCGCGGTCGTCACTCCCACTCGATGGTGGCCGGCGGCTTCGACGTGACGTCGAGCACCACCCGGTTGACTCCCTCGACCTCGTTGGTGATGCGGTTGGAGATGCGCGCCAGCACGTCGAACGGCAGGCGCGTCCAGTCCGCCGTCATGGCGTCCTCGCTCGAGACCGGACGCAGCACGATCGGATGCCCGTACGTGCGTCCGTCCCCCTG
>Ga0164242_10009172_pt1 | contig 10704 bp, 7 predicted proteins | sample OricomgcompostMG_FD_108783 | JGI IMG/M metagenome (GOLD analysis project Ga0164242, IMG submission 108783) | Miracle-Growth compost microbial communities from Emeryville, California, USA - Original compost - Miracle growth compost (MG) ... | reverse complement strand
CCCTTGTCGGCCAGCAGCACGCAGCGCACCGCCAGCAATCGCGGAACCTCCATGCATACCGCCTCGGCCGTCGCGCCGCGATCGGCCGCGCGCGCCAACGTCTGTGAGAATGCCGCGATCGCGGCACTTTCCTGCGCGCTGCGCACGCCCAGCCGCGCCCGCGTGCGCAAGCGCCCCGCCAGGTTGCTGCTGAACACCGCCACGCCGGTCAGGATCAGCATGGTGAGAACGCTTTGCGGATCGGCGATCGTGAAGCTCAGGATCGGCGACAGGAAGAAGAAGTTGAATGCGAGCGCGGCGGCCAGGCTCGCCACCAGCCCCGGCCGCAAACCGTAAAGGCTGGCGGCGACGATGACGGGCACCAGATAGAGCAGATCGACCGGGCCGATCCCGATCCACGGGCGCATCAGCGCGGCCAGCAGCGTCGTGCCGGCGAGCAGCAGCGTGATGTCGAGATAGGTGCGGGCGCGTCCCCAGCCCTTGAACAGCGCCCTCATCGGGTCGGACGAAATCTCCCCTTCCCCCGCCGAAGGGATGACGTGCACGGCAACGCCCCGCGCTCGCTTGACGAGCGTGTCCACCACCGATCCGTGACGCAGTTCAAACCACCAGCTCCGCTGCGATTTCCCGATCACGACCTGCGTGGCGCGCATCCCTTCGATCTGGCTGCGCAGGCCGGCGACGATGGTTTCCGCCGGCACGGTGGCAATGGTGGCGCCCAAGGTGGCGGCCAGCGCGAGCGACGCCGCGACGCGCCGCTTTGCCGCTTCATCGAAACTTTGGCTGCGCGGTGTTTCGATATGCACCGCCATCCAGGGCGCGCGCATGGCGTCGGCAAGTCGCTTGGCAGTCCGGACCAGCGTGTCCGAGCCGGGCTGTTCGCTAACGGCGACCAGGATGCGATCGCCTGCGCCGAAGGTGCCGGGCAAGGCCGTGGCATCCAGCTCCTGCAACATCTGGCGATCGACGCTGAGCGCCGCGCGCCGAAGCGCCATCTCGCGCAGCGCGGAAAGGTTCGGCTTGGAAAAAAAGTGGGCCAGTGCGCGCGAAGCCTCGTGCGGCACATAGACCTTGCCCTCTTTCAGCCGCTCGATCAGCTCGTCGGGCGGCAGGTCGACGACCATGATCTCGGCCGTCTCGAACACGCTGTCGGGCACGGTTTCGCGAACGCGAACGCGGGTGAAGCTGGCCACCACATCGTTGAGGCTTTCGACGTGCTGGACGTTGAGGGTGGTGTAAACGTCGATGCCCGCGTCCAGCAGTTCCTCGATGTCTTGCCATCTTTTCGGATGGCGGCTGCCTTCAACGTTCGTGTGGGCATATTCGTCCACCAGCGCCAGCGACGGCGCCCGGGCCAGCACCGCGTCCAGATCCATTTCGGTCAAAGAACGGCCGTAATATTCGATGCTGCGCAGAGGGATGAGCTCGAAGGGTTCCAGCAGCGTCTCGGTCTCGGTCCGGCCGTGCGTTTCCACCACCGCCACCACCACGTCGACGCCCTCGCGCAAGAGGGTGGCGCCTTCGGTAAGCATCGCAAAGGTCTTGCCGACGCCAGGGGCGGCGCCGAGAAATATCTTGAGCTGCCCGCGCTCTTCTCGCCGGGCCTGCCGCAACAGGGCATCCGGCGAAGGTCGTTTCTCGTTGTCGGCATGATCGGACATGATCGAATGCTTACGCTCGCTTGTTGCCCGACACCATGCGCGACCCGTTCGACTTAATGCGGATTTAATACGCCCGCCCATTTTCGCCCGCGAAACTTAATCCGCGTGAAGCGTAGTCACCGGACAACGGCGGCCGACTCCACGGTTCCGCCACCCGAGGATTACCCATGTCCGATCTATTGTGGCTTGGGCTGCTCGCCGGGCTGTTCGCCCTGACGCTCGCCTACGCCAAGCTCTGCGACGGGGCATGAACGCCATGCCGTCATCGCTCCTCATCGCGGGCATCGTTGCCCTTGCTGTCCTCCTTTATCTCGTTGTCGTTCTCCTGCGGCCCGAGCGCTTCTGACCGGAACCATACACCATGACCATTGCTGGCTGGGCGCTGATCCTCACCTTCGTCGCCATCCTTTTCGCGCTGGCGAAGCCGCTGGGCCTTTGGATATTCGCGCTCTACGAAGGGCGGACGACACCGTTGCACCGGCTGCTCGGTCCGGTCGAGCGCGGTTTCTACCGGCTCGCGGGGGTCGATCCCGCCGAGGAGCATGGCTGGCGGCGCTACGCCCTCCACATGCTGCTGTTCAATCTGGCGCTTTTGCTGCTGACTTACGCGGTGCTGCGGCTGCAGGCGATGCTGCCGCTCAACCCGCGCGGACTCGCCGGGCAGAGCCCCGACCTGGCGTTCAACACGGCGGTCAGCTTCACCACCAACACCAACTGGCAGAGCTATGCGGGCGAGACCCTGTCGGGCCTGAGCCAGATGCTGGGCCTCACCATCCACAATTTCCTGTCGGCGGCGACGGGCATCGCCATTGCTTTCGCGCTGTTTCGCGGCTTCGCGCGGCGCGAGGCAAAGGGCGTCGGCAATTTCTGGGCCGACATGACCCGCGTGACGCTCTACCTGCTATTGCCGCTGTGCGTGGTGATCGCGCTGTTCTACATCGCCAGCGGCGTGCCGCAGACGCTTGCCGCATCGGTGGACGCAACGACGCTGGAAGGCGTGCGGCAGACGATCGCGCTCGGCCCGGTCGCCAGCCAGGAAGCGATCAAGCTGCTCGGCACCAACGGCGGCGGCTTCTTCAACGCCAACAGCGCGCATCCCTTCGAGAATCCCACGGCGCTGACCAATTTCGTGCAGATGCTCTCCATCTTCGCGATCGGTGTCGGCCTCGCCTACACGTTCGGCAAGGCGGTCAAGGACACGCGCCAGGGCTGGACGATCCTGGCCGCGATGGCGGTGCTGTTCGTCGCCGGCGTCACCATCGCCTATTGGCAGGAAGCGGCGGGCAATCCCGTGCTGCACCAGCTTGGGGTGGCAGGCGGTAACATGGAGGGCAAGGAGGTCCGTTTCGGGATCGCCGCCTCGGCCCTCTACGCCGTCGTCACCACCGCCGCGTCATGCGGCGCGGTCAACGCCATGCACGACAGCTTCACCGCGCTGGGCGGGATGGTCCCGTTGTTCAACATGCAGCTCGGCGAGGTAGTGGTCGGCGGCGTCGGCGCGGGCATCTACGGCTTCCTGCTGTTCGCTATCCTCGCGGTTTTCGTGGCGGGGCTGATGGTCGGCCGTACGCCCGAATATGTCGGCAAGAAGATCGAGGCGCGCGAGGTCAAGCTGGCCGTGCTCGCCATCGCGGTGCTTCCGCTCTGTATTCTCGGCCTCACCGCGCTATCGAGCGTGCTGCCGGCAGGTCTCGCGGGCCCGCTCAACAAGGGGCCGCACGGCTTCTCCGAGATCCTCTATGCCTACACTTCGGGCACGGCGAACAACGGTTCGGCGTTCGCTGGCCTGACGGCGGCCACGCCCTTCTATGACGGATTGCTCGGTATCGTCATGTGGCTGGGGCGCTTCTTCGTGATCGTGCCCGTGCTCGCTGTCGCCGGCAGCCTTGCCGCAAAGCGGTACACGCTGGCCACCAGTGGCTCATTTCCCACCACGGGCGGGCTATGGGTCGGCTTGCTGGTCGGCATCATCCTGATCCTGGGGGGGCTCACCTTCCTGCCCAGCCTCGTCCTCGGCCCCGTCGCCGATCACCTCGCGATGATCAACGGCCAGCTCTTCTGACGGACACAGACATGAACGCTCCTTCCTCCATGTTCAGCGCTTCGCTGGTCCTGCCCGCGATCCGGAACGCCTTCGGCAAGCTCTCCCCGCGCGAGCTGATCCGCAATCCGGTAATGTTCGTAACCGCCTGCGTCGCGACCCTGCTCACCCTTCTCCTGGTCCTGGGTGAGCCGGGCCTGCCACTGGGCTTTCAGTTGCAGCTCATTGGCTGGCTCTGGCTGACCGTGCTGTTCGGCACGTTCGCCGAGGCACTGGCCGAAGGCCGGGGACGCGCGCAAGCGGCCTCGCTTCGCGCCACCAAGGCAGAGCTGAAAGCGAAGTTGATGCTGGGTGTCGGCGACACCTACGAGATCGTCCCCGCCACCCGGCTCGAAAAAGGCGAGACCGTGCTGGTTGAAACGGGCGATCTGATCCCCGCCGATGGCGAGGTGATAGAGGGGGTCGCAAGCGTCAACGAGGCCGCGATCACCGGCGAAAGCGCGCCCGTGATCCGCGAGGCGGGCGGGGACCGTTCGGCCGTGACGGCCGGAACGCGCGTCATTTCCGATCGGATCAAGGTGCGCGTTACCGCCGAGCCAGGCCGGGGCTTCCTCGACCGAATGATCGCGCTGGTCGAAGGGGCGGAGCGCCGCAAGACGCCGAACGAGGTGGCGCTTACCATCCTTCTCGTCGGCCTCACCATCATCTTCCTGATCGCGGTGGCGACGATCCCTGGCTTTGCCGCTTATGCTGGGGGCGCGGTGTCGGTGGCCTTGCTCGCCGCGTTGCTCATTACGCTGATCCCGACGACCATCGCGGCACTGCTTTCCGCCATCGGCATCGCGGGTATGGACCGGTTGGTGCGCTTCAATGTGCTTGCCAAATCGGGCCGCGCGATCGAGGCGGCGGGCGATGTCGACGTGCTGCTGCTTGACAAGACCGGCACCATCACGATCGGCGACAGACAGGCAAGCGAGTTCCGCCCACTTGCCGGTGTGGAAGCGGATACGCTTGCCGAGGCGGCGCTGCTGGCCAGCCTCGCGGACGAGACGCCGGAAGGCCGGTCGATCGTGGCACTGGCGCGCGAACGCTATGCGCTGCGCATTGCCGCCCTGCCCGCCGACGCCGATGTCATCCCCTTCACGGCTCAGACGCGGCTATCCGGCGTTCGCGTGGCGGGCAGCCTGATCCAGAAGGGCGCAGTGGATTCCGTGCTCAAGGCACATCCGGAGGGCGCTTCCGGCGCGGCCGCGAACGAGTTGCGCCGGATCGCCGACGAAATCGCGCGCGCCGGGGGCACGCCGCTCGCGGTGACGAGAGAAGGAAAATTGCTCGGCATCATCCACCTGAAAGACGTGGTGAAGGCCGGAATCCGAGAGCGCTTCGGCGAGCTGCGCAAGATGGGCATCCGCACGGTGATGATTACCGGCGACAACCCGCTGACCGCCGCCGCCATCGCTGCCGAGGCGGGCGTGGATGATTTCCTCGCCCAGGCCACGCCCGAGGACAAGCTCGAGCTGATCCGCCGCGAGCAGGCCGAGGGCAGGCTGGTCGCCATGTGCGGCGACGGCACCAACGACGCCCCCGCTCTCGCCCAGGCGGATGTCGGCGTGGCCATGAACACCGGCACGCAGGCGGCGCGCGAAGCGGGCAACATGGTCGATCTCGACAGTGATCCGACCAAGCTGATCGAGATTGTCGGCCTCGGCAAGCAACTGCTGATGACGCGCGGCGCGCTCACCACTTTCTCGGTGGCGAATGATGTCGCCAAATATTTCGCGATCATCCCGGCGATTTTCATCGCGCTCTATCCGAGCCTTGGCGTGCTCAACGTCATGGGGCTGGCAACGCCGCGTAGCGCGGTCCTGTCGGCCATCATCTTCAACGCGCTCATCATTCCGCTCCTGGTGCCGCTCGCGCTGAAGGGTGTGCGTTATCGGCCGATGGCCGCCGGGCCGCTGCTTGCGCGCAACCTTTCCATCTACGGTTTTGGCGGCCTGATCGCGCCGTTCATCGGCATCAAGCTGATCGACATCGCCATATCCGGCCTCCATCTCGCCTGAGGACACGTTCCAATGCTTTCCGATCTTCGCTCCGCATTACGTCCCGCGCTGACGTTTACGCTGCTCTTCGCGCTGCTGCTGGGCCTTGCCTATCCCCTCGCTCTCACCGGGCTGGGTCAGGCGCTCTTTCCCTCGCAGGCAAACGGCAGCCTGGTCCGCGAAGGCGATCGGATCATCGGCTCTTCGCTCATCGGGCAGGCGTTTTCCAGCGACCGCTATTTCCACGGACGGCCCTCCGCGGCGGGCGCGAACGGGTACGACGCCGCAGCTTCCGGCGGTTCAAATCTCGGCCCGTCGAGCAAGGCGCTGGCCGAGCGTGTCCGCCATGACGCGCAAGCGCTCCGCGGCGACGCGCCGGGCCGTCCCATCCCTCCCGATCTGGTGACGACCTCTGCCTCCGGGATCGATCCACATATCAGCCCCGAGGCGGCCCTGTTTCAGGTGGATCGCGTCGCGAAGGCGCGTGGCTTGCCGATCGCGAGGGTACGCACCCTGGTTCGCGCGCAGATCCAATACCCCCTTCTGGGCTTCATCGGCACACCGCGCGTCAATGTTCTCGCGCTCAATCGGGCGCTCGACCGGGAGGCAAGGGGCCAGTAATCCTGGATTATGGCATCGATCGCGAAAATCCTGATCGTCGAGGACGATGCCCATATCCGCCGGCTGCTGCGCGCGGCCATTCAACGGGCCGGTCACGGCGTCGTCGAAGCCATGAATGCGCGCGAGGGGCTGTCTCTGCTGGACATCGAGAAGCCCGATGTCGTGCTGCTCGATCTCGGCCTGCCCGACCGTGACGGGCTGGAGTTGATCCAGCCGATGCGCGGCCGATCGAGTGCCACGCTGATAGTGGTTTCGGCACGCGAGGACACAGCGGAGAAGGTGGCGGCCCTCGATCTTGGCGCGGACGATTATCTCACCAAACCGTTCGATACGGAGGAACTGCTGGCCCGCATCCGCACGGCGATGCGCCATCGTACCCGCGATCAGGAGGCGGAGCGCGTGATCGAAACCGGCGACGTCCGGATCGACCTCGGGCACCGCAGGGTCGAACGCGACGGCCGGGATGTTCACCTGACGCCAAAGGAATATGGCGTGCTCGCCGAGTTGAGCCGCCGCCCCGACCGCGTGATAAGCCATGCTCAATTGCTCCGCGCGGTCTGGGGCGCCGCGCAAGAAGATCGCGTCGATTATCTCCGCATTGCCGTGCGCGGCCTTCGACAGAAGCTGGAAAGGGATGCCAGCCGGCCGCGCCTGATCGTCAACGAGCTGGCGGTTGGCTATCGCCTGCGTGTGCGATCCCCGGAAGAACGGTCCTGACTTTGCATCCGGCGAGAAGGCGGCGTGGTTTGGGATCAACAGAGGGGAGCGTGGCAGCCGATCCGTCGCAACCGCAGGTCGGCTTCTGTCCGACAATAACGTCCGCAAGACGGCTCGCTTAGCCAAGCGCGGCACCGTCGCCGTGCGCGCGAAGGTTCTCCTTGGCGCAACGGGTCGGTGCGTGACGCTGCAAGGATGAACGACTTCCGGACGGGGGCGTTCGGTGCCCCGCTCACCGCCTGACGCGTTCAGGCCGCGAATGGGTCAGGCTATTTGCTGGCGAGGAAGGCAGTCGCGGCCGCATCCATCTCCTCGACGGGATTGGTCGGGCCGGAATGGCGCCCCTTGAGGAATTCGTTGAGGACGCGGCGCTTGCTGAACAGCCAGCGGCCATCGATCCGCTTCAATTCGTCCTGGTAGATGCCGAACGTGCCCATCTTGAGCGAATCTTCCGGCCCGTTGTTCGCCATTTCCACCCACAATGAGCGCGTCCACGCGCGATCGCCCTCAACGCGGATCACGGCCTGGAGAAGGACGTGGCGCAATGTCGCGGGATTGCCTTCCTTGTCCTTGTAATATTTGCCGATCGAGGCCTTGAACCCCATCACGGCCTTGCGGATCGCATCGCGGCCCTTGGATGTGCCGCCGGCGAACGTCAGCTCGCCATCCTCCGTGAAGGTTGCGACGTAGGCATCGAAATCACCATAATCCATCGCGAACAGATAGCGCGCCATCAGGTCTTCGATCTCGGCACGATCCTGCGCGTAGTGCGGCGAATAGACCGGCTGCGCGGCGCTTGCGGCCGTAGGCATGCTTTCGGCGATCATTATGGCAGCCGCGGCGAGCGCCGGCGCGCGGAACAGGCGAAAAGGCATGGGATAAGCTCTCGTTCGTCGATGACCGGCTGGCCCGGCATTCTATCCTGGCAATCGTGGCACGGCGGGGCGCCCGCAGGCGGGCCCCCGCCCCGTCATGTACGGGTGGGGGCGGGCAGCGCGCTTGCGTCCGCCCAGAAGCCATGCACCTGGCCGACGCATTTGAACGGCATCTTGATCCGCGCGACCGGGCCGGCGGCGGGCTCCTTTGTATCGACGAGGATCAGGTCCGATCGCCCGTTCTCCTTCATGCTGGAGCCGATGCCGATCAGATAGCCGTCGCCTTCGGCGGCATCCTTGTGGCGTGGCACGAACGTCATCTCGGACAGCGAGAAACCGGGCACGGCGATCATCTCGGCCTTGCCCTCGCGATGATCGAAGATCGCCCACTTGCCGCCGCCCGGCCCGACATTGTTCAGATAGCCGTAGCGATAGGGCAGGGTATGGAAGCGATCGTCCTGGCGAGACAGGACGCCCGTTACCTGTGGAAACAGCGTCTCGACCTGATAGCGATTGTCGCTCTTGCGGCCGAGATCGACAGTGAAGCGGCGGATGCGCCCCTCGGCTTTGACCGGATCGAACGGCTCGTGCAGGCTCGGGAAGAAGGGGAACTGGTTCCCCTCGCCGCCGTCCATGTCCACCGTCACCTTGTCGCCGTCGGACCAGGCGCCCATCACATGCGTGCAGAACAGGTTCTGGCCGGTGAACCAGCGCAGATCGCGCCCGTCGCCGCCGCGCCGCATGATGCCGAGATAGGAGGGGCGCGTCGAATCGTAAGAGAAATGGACTCCGCCGGCGCGCATCCTGTCCATGTCCGCCACCATCGCGGTGAGGAAGAAAATGATGTGCCGCTGCGTCACGGCGAAATCGTGCATCATGCCGGCATAGGGCGCCTGCACCGATGCACTCCAGTTGACGGCACCGTTGCGATCCGCGCTGAAGACGTAGAGATCCCGGGAGGCGAGACCGGTCGCCTCATAGCCGAAGCTCACATATTCGCCCGTCAGCGGATCGATCTTGGGATGGGCCGTGTGCGTCAGGCTCTTCATCTTGCCGCCGAACGTATAATAATCGTCGACGGTCTCCAGCGTGTGCGGGTCCATGTAGACTGGGGGACTGTCCTCCTTGAACACCAGCAGTTTCTGGTGATGGACGAACAATTGCGTATTGGCCGTGCCCCGGCTCAGCCCCTTGACGCTGGGATCGTCCGTCATCGGATTGCGGTACATGCCGAACAGCGATCGGCGCGCCGCATGCTGCGCCTTCCACCGCTGCGTGCGGGCATAGCGCGTGCGATAATCGACATGCCCGTCCTTGATGCGGAACATGCTGACATGCCCTTCGCCATCGAACGGGATGTCGCGGACATACTGCTCCGGCTTGGGATATTGGGGATCGGGGCCGACGCGATAGAACACGCCGTCCAGATAGGTGGGGAGCGTCCCTTCCACCTCGCAATCGTATAGATCGACTTCGGACCGGTTGACCGCGCCCGCCGCGCTGCCGCCGCCGCCGAAGGTGCCTTGTTCGTCGGGGAAGTCCACCCGTGGGGCGGGTGTCGCCGGGCCCGCCGCGATAGCGGCCGACGATCCCAGTCCCGCTATGAGCGCCCCGGTTCCGGCGGTCGCGGCGCCCAGGAAAGCCCGGCGGCCAACGCCGCCCGCCGCGGACGACCTTTCACCTTCGCTCGTCATGATTGCATCTCCTCCCCCCTGGATCAGAATACGAAACCCTGCCCTTAGCAACCTGTTTCCGTCCCCGTGCGGTCACGCATACCAGAAGGCGATCCCGCGCATCTCGATGGAGCCGCGTGGATGGGTTCCCGGCGGTGCGCCCGGATCGTCGAACGCGCTGTGCGGCACCGAATGGGCGCGCGCGCGATCGCTGTCGTTGGTCTTGAACACCAGCACCTCGGCTGGCGCCATGTCGCGGAAATAACGCCAACGGTGCGCCGGATTGTAGCGCACGCACAATCCCTCGAACGACCACTCCGGTGCGCCGGGCTTGTCGAACACGGCATCCGCCGGAACCAGATCGTCCGGCGCGACGCTGCGCGCATCGCACATCGCGAGCGGCACGTCCTGCGGCGCGCCGGTGAAGGTGCGCCAGACATTATAGTGGCAGAAACGGCGAATGGCGCGCCCGTCGGGCTGCGCGCGGGCGGCGAAGGCGGCGGCGGTGGGGTCGCTGACGTCGATGTGGATGAAGCGGGCGGGGCGGCTGTTGTCGAGCTTGCCCGATTTGGCGGACTTCTCTCCAAAGCGCAGGATGCCGGGCGAATTGACGACCACCTCGTCCGCCCCCGTGAGCGATCGGATCACATCGCGAATTTCCGCGCTGTAGATGGGCTGGGCCGCGACGGGATCGGAAAAATCCGCCACCGCGCTTTCGTGCGCCACAAGCTGAAAGCCGTCGCGATCCAGCGTCGGGGCTTCGGCGGCATCGCGCATATCCGTGATCGTAACGCGCCGCGGATCAAGGCGGAGAACATCGCGGCTCGCATCATTGGCGTGGTAGCGCGGCCGCTCGGTCATCGGCGCGAGATAATTGACCACCGCTTCGACCATGGTTCGCTGTCCTCTCCATGGCCGGAATAACAAATGTTAGCGTCGGCTGTCGATGGGTGTCATCGTTGCCGTTGCGCGCGGCGGCTGATCGCCAGCAAGTCTTCCTCGACCAGCGCGTGGCCGGGATAGCCCGCGTTTTTCACTTGCCGTTCCGCCTCGGCCAGCCGGCTGATCGCGGTG
>Ga0164242_10009171_pt1 | contig 10705 bp, 17 predicted proteins | sample OricomgcompostMG_FD_108783 | JGI IMG/M metagenome (GOLD analysis project Ga0164242, IMG submission 108783) | Miracle-Growth compost microbial communities from Emeryville, California, USA - Original compost - Miracle growth compost (MG) ... | reverse complement strand
CTGTACTATCTAGTAGCTACTTCGTTTGGCGGCTCGTCAGTAGGGGGAACTAAGGCCTTCCCACCCCACAAAACTACCTTACCTATCAATATCCCTCACGAAGCCGTCGAAAAAGGACACGATCAAGAGCGCAGATTCAGCGTCCTGGTACTGGTGCTTTCTGGCCTTGTCAGCGCTAGCGCTATCTCGACGATAATGGGCTATCTCGAGGTTCACTACCTCGGCTTCGCCACCCCTTACAGCTTCAATTTCAGCCAGCAACAAAGTCTCCGAGTTGCCACAGCCTGAGAGCATCGTATCTCGCAGGCCACGATGCCGCCAATCGGAAGGCCGAAGGGCTGAAAGCATATTCGCGTGACTGGCAAAGGCTCTTGTACAATCCTGGGCGCCCGGCGTGATTTTCCGAGAGGCTCCGTGAGCATAAGCCCCGCTTCGGCTGACTCGGCCGTCCACCACGGCCTCCCTTGGTCCTTTCGCTGGCCTAGCCAGGCCCCTGCCAGGCTAGCGCTGTTGCCAGTGCGGGGTAGGGCTTGTGCTAGATACGGGGACAGGAAACGCGGCGCGCTAATGAAATGATGTTGATTACCACGCATCGTGATTGACCCCAGATAGGGGTTAGTTATGACGCTGGTGGTAGTATCCACCAGCCCCCCAGGCCCACTGCTTGCAAGCAATACAATCTGCATTTAGGGCAAAATAACCCTCACTGAGCAGTGCTGCGACGAAAAGCTCAAGGCCCAAGTGGGCCGGCATTGTTAGAGACGCGCTACGCTTTTTTGTGAAGGAACCCACTGGCCTCCACAGTGTCACTCTTGCAGCATAGCACGCCAACTTCTCTCTTGCTTTATCTTGACAGCCCCGTGGATTGGTAAATAGGACAAGACTGGTAATTTGCTCGCCAAATGAATGTGTCTTCACAATAGGTCTCCCTCGGATCGTGCGGCTAGGCTTGTTCTCTTGAACCTAGTTACCAAGCCTCCGGAGGCAGCTAGCCATGGCACACCGAACTCTTGGTATATGACAGCACTAGCGCTCTCTCGGAGTCCTCGCCCTATCTTTGCCGTCGATGTCTGTGCCCCTTTGGGGTTACCCCCTTTGGTGAAAAACCCCAAGAGTCAATGCTCGAGATAGCTCTCTAAAATTCCCCATAAATGGACCAACATCTGGGCCATATAGAACCTCCATTCTCCCTCGTGAGTTTCCAATAACGCCAATTGATTGACACGCCACTCTCCCATGCCCTCTCGCCTTCCGTAAACTCCCATCCATCAAACCAACGTATCTCATCTAGTGATTGAAACATCCTTCGCCGCCCACCATGCGTCCAGCGGTTCAAATCGGCCTCACGATGCTAGGCACCATGGCCAGCATCTGCAACTTTTCCCTCGACGCTGCTATGATCAATAGTCTGAACATCATGGATTCATTCGCAGCCTGTAAGCACTATGTTGAGACGCTTGGCCCCCCCTCGCCGATCCCGGCCTAGAATCGCGTTGCTAACAACCCTCTCTGTTGCCACCAGACTTCGGGCTCGATGAAACGCTTAGCGGTCTCAACGTCGCCATAATCTATATTGGCTCCGTCGTTGCCATGCCCGTGACCGGAATAATTCTTGACAAATGGGGTCGGCGCAACGGGTTGTTGATAGGGGCAGGTATTGCCCTTTTTGGAGCTGTCCTGCAAGCCGCGGCACAGAACAGTACGCGTCTTCCTCACCTATGCACCTCTACAAAGAGTCAGAATCCCCGAGTTGACACAGAGCGATATTTCTAGTTGCAATGCTCCTCGTTGGAAGGTTCTTCCTCGGCTGTTCGTTTATCTTCACCGGCGCAGGAGGGCCGTCTTGGCTGATGGAGATCGCACCCCCCAAGAGACGTGGTCTGATAACAAACGGGATGCTGGGATCACTACCTATGACTGGGACCATTGGTGCCATCATATTCCTCTACATTTGGGAGAGTGACTCAGAATGGGCCTGGAGAGGCGGCTTAATGGTGAGCAAAGCCCCTTGCTATTTGGCCAAATTAGTCTACGACTATTGTTCCCACATGGGTTATCAGCATACATACTAATTTTGGCGTACGTTTACAGGCCGAACTTGTTGGTCCAATTATCGCGCTGATAGTTCTTCCCTTCACCCCTGAGAGTATCCGATGGCTAATTTCCAAGGGCAGGGAGGAGGAGGTAAGTTTCCATACACGGCTTACCTGCCTCGTGGCATCTATCTATATCTAACTAACAAATACTGCCCCCATAGGCATTCGAAACCTTGGTTAAACTGCGAGGACTTGCCAGAGATGACCCAGAGCTGTTGTCTGAGTTCAACCAGATTAACCAGACCATCAGGCATGAACTAGAAGCGGGCAAGGTGAATTCTTGGGCCCCGCTTATCAAGCCCGGTATGGTACTCCTCCGGTCCTCTACTACTCTGCGTACCTGAGATTTAAGAGCTCCATCTAACCCTGGCAACCACCTAGCACCAAATTTCCGGCGATTTCTTATCTCTGTCCTTACCAATATTTTCTGGCAGACAAATGGGACGAACTTTATGCCGTGAGTCCTCGTGATTCCTGCACTTTTTTGGTGTCCGTCTAACTCCATGATTCTAGATACTTCTTCACCATCGTCATGGTTAAAGCCGGTATCGTCGACGGCAATCTGCTGCTCAAACTCAACATCGGAATCTCGGCCTGGGCGGCATTTGCAAACCTGATGGGAATCTACCTCACGTCCGAGTGGGGAAGGAGGGCCATGTTCCGTGCGTTTGACCCCTATATATATGACTCTCGTGGGGCAACAACTAACACACCACTTTCTAGTGTTTTGTACTCCGATACTAGCTGCCTGCTTTGCCATTTTGGCGATTATGCAGTACTTTGTTGACAGAGGTGAGGGTAATGTTGGAGCCTACGGAAGAGCGGCCATAGCCATGTGCTTTTTATTCCAATGGGCCTCTTTCGCCTCATGGTAAGACAACGATGTTTTTTGATACAATCTATACCAAATTATGTTGTAGCAACAACTGGCTAACATCTTTCTCTCAGGATGATCCTCAACTTCTCATACCCGGCCGAGATTCTTAAGTACACTCAGCGCGCGCGTGGCATAGTCTTAAGCCAAGCCATCGGATACATGGTCGGCATCATGATGACCTACACCATGCCGATAGCGGTGGCGAACATTTCTTGGAAGTACTACGTGATCAACGCGTGCTGGAACGTGCCTATGATTGGCGTGATCTGGTGGCTATTCCCGGAAACAAAAGGGAAGACGCTGGAGGAAATCGATACCCTGTTCGAGGGATCCGCAGCCGATGATTGGCTCGTGGCGCCTAAGGGAGGTGAGGTGGAGCTTGTGGACAGCGCTGACAGCGGAGACAAGAAGAGTGACTAGGGGTAACTCGATTCCGAAAGAGAAACATATTTGTTGATTACAAGTTTGTTGGCTGGATGTCCAAGGTGCTGGTTGGGAGTATATCACTATAAGCCGGTAACTGGATCGAATGCAACAGATATAATTATTGCTAGCCACTATTTGTAAAGTCGTGATGATTCGTTTCATTTGGCAACGTCTAAAGCTTCGCCTTCTCGGCGCCTAAAGCATGCCAGTCCTCCACAGTAAATGGGACGTATGTGTCTCCTTTGCCATGCTTGGATATCCAATACAGACTATCTCCACCCCCGGTCTTTTTAGGATCGACTCCCTCTTGCTTGAGGGGTATTTTGTTTTGCTTGTTATTGTGTGTTGAAGACGGCGTGGCCACGTGGCGGAGGAAGATGGGGACGGCGAACTTTGGGAGGTGGGATCGAGCGTGGCTATGTGCATGTTCAGCTCCCAGCATCTTCACCAAGTCAAGGCAAAGCCAACTTACCTCAGGAATGCCGCGTGGTCAAATGTCTTCCTAAAATTAGGGTCGATACAAATTGCGACCGCCCCGGCTTTGCCGTCATGGCCGGGGACTTGGACTCCGTAGACGTTAGCATCAAGCACCCCAGGATACGTGCCGAGTATTTCTGAGACTTCGGCGGTGGAGACATTCTCTCCCTTCCACCGGAAGGTATCTCCAAGCCTGCAACCCATTCCCACGTCAGCAATAGATCCCTCGGGGGTGAGGGGTGGCTTAGCTCCATTCACGCAAACTAACCTGTCCATGAAGAACCACCGCCCCTCTCCATCTCTCCGCAAAGCATCGCCAGTACGATAATAACAATCTCCTTTTCGGAAGACGTCTCGAGCAAGCTTCTTCTCCGTGGCCGCCACGTCATTCCAGTATCCGGGAAAGGGTCTCTCGAACGGCATAGCAATTAATATCTCCCCACCCTCTTCGTACGGTAACCGAGTGCCAAACCCGGTCGTCGGATCTCGAGCAATATCTCCAGTGTCATGGTCGATGGCCACAGGTACTAAATACTTGTGATACTTCCATCGTAACAAGAAGCCGTGATGGCCGACTGCATTGGCCGTGTAATCATTCCGCGACGGGTTGTCCAGTGAAAGAACACCCTCGCTGCTGTTGAAGAACTCAAACACCCTATCAATACCAAACCTGTCCTTGAACCGCTTCCAAACGTCGGGACGCAGGCCGTTACCGTAGATGGAATGTACGTTGTGCTCCTTGTCGAGCGGCGATGGTGGCGCCGCTAAGAGATACCGGAGAGTCTCGCCAACGTAACTGAACCAGGTGGCGCGAGAATCTCGAACATCCCTCCAGAAGTTTGAGGCACTGAACTTCGGTGCAATGCACACGGTGACACCGCACAGGAGCTGGCCCGCGGTACTGATGCCCCCGGTACCGTGGTATAGCGGCATGCAGGCATACCATCGGTCTGTGTCCCGATCTATGAAGTCCATCCTCGCTGAGATTCCGTATCCATTGCTAAAGGCGGTGATGACGGGAAGGGGCACGGCTTTGGGCATCCCGGTAGTTCCACTGGTGTAGAATAGGGCCATCGGCGACCTAGCCGTGACATCCTTTCGCAGCTCGTCACTCGGCCTTGCGGGTGGCATGGAGTAAATTTCCTCCCTTGCTTTTGGCAGCTCAGCGACCGCCATTCCCTTTCCTTCGACCTCTTCGCGAACCTCAGCAATTCGCCGCAATACCTCCGCGTCGCCATCCACCAGAATTAACTTCGCGCCGCTGACAACTAAGCAATGCACGAGAGCTTTTCCAGCCAAGTTGTAGTTGATCATAGCCGGCGCCGCACCTACGGCCCACAGCCCAATCCACGCAAACATGAAGTCGGCCGAGTTGATCATCGTCAGCGCGACGAGATCGCCGGGCCCCACCCCGCGAGCCAGGAACCACTGCGCATAGCGGTTCGACTGCGCCAGCGTGTCGGCCCAGCTGTGCCCGCCGGCTCGGGTCCAGATGGCCTCGCGGTCGCCGCGCGCAGCGGCATGGGCCTCGATAAAGTAGTACGGCGAAGTACGCCCCTCGCGTGCGGCTCGCGACCACGCGGCGGCGGTACGCGACTTTCGCCGAAGCGCGCGGATGTCGGAGCGGAGATGCAACTTCGCGTCCAAGTATGCCACGCTGGCGGCCGTGGCGGCGGCAATCCCCGCTGCTGCTACGAGGCGAGCTCGTTTAGTTTCCCGTCGAGACCGCTCGCGCACGCGGTTTGAATGAGTTGGGAGTGTACTTACCGAGTGCCATGTTAAACTTGACTTTTGCGAGGGGTAGTCAGATCCGTCTTGGACTTTCTTTAGTCCACAGATAGGTTTTAGCAGAGAGGCCTACAGTCGTTTAACCCGACTAAAACATGGGACCTTGAGAAGTTGAAAAGGGACGCTGAGGTCAGAAGTGCGGTCTTGGGGGGTTATGATCCCAGGGCGCGTCCCGCTCCCCGCAGTATTTCCCCAATGTCGGCAGATAGCTTTCTGGTGTAGCTCCCATTAATGCAACTCGCCTCTAAGCCTGAATTGTTCGGGCGGGATCGAGCATCGGGGTATATTCATGCGGAGAAGACAATGCGGAGTAACCCATCTTCTGGACCTGCAGATGGCATGTTCCGGGAGTTACGGTCATCATATTCGCAGAGACTAAAGACAGGCAGACGGTAGATATTATCTCCTTCTCTCTTGGCTTAGCCAAATCCTGAGGTTCATCGTTATGAGCCTCAATGTCCACGAATTTGTCTTATCTCCAACGGGATATTGTCGTCAGAGAAAGAAGGGGGAGGTTTCATTCTCTCAATTGCGGAACTAGTCTGACCATTAAAACGGCGAGATCCGATGCTGCACTTCTAAACTAATCTTCTCGAAAATGGTTGGCCGTATTCTATTCTACCAAGGGTTAAACATACAAGATAGCCCTCTCCACATCTTTGATCTATGGCGACCCATTAGGGTCAGCTTGATATCAGAGGTAGGCCGAACCGTCAAGCACAGATCGCCACCACCCCTGCATCCGACCCGGGACCCACCCGCAGTTCCACAGTCATCCCCATTCCCCCGCAATTCACTGCTTCTGTTCGCCTCGTCCATATTACCTGGAACAAGAGCCGGTGGGACATCTAACGAACTTCCATTCGCCATTCGCTCCCTGCCGACGAGCGGCTCCGCGGGGCCGCATTTTGTCAATTTGCACCCGCCTGCAGATGGAGCCACGGCGGACACAGCACGCCTGCGCCAGGTGCCGGCGACAGAAGCTCAAGGTGAGAGACCATGATCCATCCCGCCTTGGCACATCCGGTACAGGGGAAGCAAGCCGCCGAAAGTGTCGTTGACCAGAGCGAAGTGCGATAAGAAACGGCCCTGCCCGTTGTGTGTACATGCCAATGTTGAATGCAAAGATGCCACCGAGCGGACGAGGTATGTCTATCGCTCAACTCAATTCAGTGGGCACGTGGCCGAGATTGCTGCAGCGCATATATATTTAATTCAATCCTGTAGACGGTCGAATAGGATCCCTAGGACGCTATCTCCAACGTCTTCGGCCTTCCCTGTATCGCCTGCGTCTACCAGGGGACAGCTTTGCAATCCAGTGGAAACTCCATTGGTTCCGCATGACGGACCTGCGGCAATAGTGACCCAGGCCGCTCCGGGCGTCGACGATTCGGCCCACGCTCGAGGGCCGTTGCCGTTGCCGTTGCAGTCCAGCGCACGGAGATCTTCTGTAGCTGGCGAACAGCAAGACCAGGTTGAGCAGGCACAGGAACGCACATCGGCCTTTCATCTGGTCGACAGGGCAAGTTCACCGAGGCTACTTCATCGAATCCAAGTTCTTGTGCTTTGCGAAGTGCTTACGGGTAGTGCAGATATTTAAGAAATACCGCTTCAACCGGTCAACTAGGAGCCGGGCAGTCGATGCGATCCCCGATGCAAGCCCGTCCGCGGCGGCGGCCTCGGCACAGGACGTCGATGATCGGCTGTCCGTACGCGAGCTCATTGGCATCGACCTGCCACCACGCAACGTAGTGCAAGTTCTCTTAGACTCGTACTTTGACGCGATACATTGGTACTTGATGGTGATCCACGAGCCGAGCTTCCGCAACCAGCTGGACGCAGTCATGACCACTGGATTAGTCCATCGGCGGCAGCGACCGTTCTTGATGGTCACCCTCATTGTCCTAGTATTTGGAGCTTGGCATATAGGCGCCGACCCCCAACAGACGCTTTGTGCAAGCGTTAACATGCCGCTGCTAGAGGCTCAACTGCTCGAAGTGGCTGAGCGGTGGTATTTGCCATCATGGGAAGAGACATCTATTGAAAATGTCTCATTCTCATACCTTCTCACATCGTACTACCTATATTGCGGCCGGACGAGGGCGGCGTTTCTTACGATGCAGACAACCGTTGGTGCGGCTCAATCTTTGGGCCTCCACTTGGAGTCCACCTGGGGTCCAATTGATCCGATCGAACGGGAAGTACGACGACGCACCTGGTGGGGCGTCGTCGTTGGGGCTGGGTATGGTAAAAGTCCGCGTTACTACGGTGTTAGTGTCCAAGCTGACCGAGGTATTTTCTCGCCTCCCAAGATACGTCGCCATGTCCTACGGAAGGCCGTGCATCCTTGCCGAAAACGACTTCGAAGTCCGCCAACCGATCGACGTCGACGACTGCACCGCCACCTGCCCCGGGTTCCATTCCCTCGAGCAGCGAGATGATGGCAAGTTCTGGCCCGTTACAATCCAATCTTTCCAGCGCTACCGAGCGAAACTATACATCATCGTCGCTTCCATCACTCGTAACGTCTATTTCGAGCGTAATCGTCATATCGACGACATAACAAAGCGCGTGGGGGAACTTCACAGACGCCTTCTTGACTGGGAGAGGACTATACCACCCGAACTGAAGCTGGAATCCTACGTCGGCCTCAATTTAGATGCCCCGGAGAACTCGCTCGTTCGCATTTTTGCTGTCCAGGCTATGTCGTTACAGATATCATACGACAATATCCAGCTCTTTCTATTCCGGCCCTTCCTATCCCACGGAAAACTATCTGACATCAATGATTCTGTCTCGGATGGAGTGCTCCGTTCTCCGGCGTCGGGCCAGGCTGGAAATCAATCAGCAGACATCGTCACCACTGCCTGGAATCAATGCTGGGTTTCAGCCATGCGGACGTCCCTCATGGGCCAGCACCTCAACATAGCTCGGCTCACGAGACGCAGCCCACCCGGTGTTCACACCGGCATCTCCGCTTTCACGGCCGCAGTGGTGCTATGCCTGCTGGCGCTATCGAATCCGCTCTCTGCGCGTGGTCAGGAGTGCAAGCGGGGGATTGCCCGCCTAATTCAAGTTGCTAGCAAAGCTGAACTCAACGCGCCGATATGGATGCAAATGACGCAAGTCTTGAAGGATCTGATGCATGTCATCTCAACGGAGGAGACTAGAGTTCTAGTATCCGGGGATGAAGATCTAGATCCCCATTGTGGGATCGGTTTGCTCCCATCATTTGGCGCCCCGCCGAGCCTGTACCCAGGCCCACCTGCTCAGTCACGGCCCGAACAGGGTCGTCAGGGACCGGAACAGGGACAAGCGGACACCTCAAATGGCCTAACTAGTGTGGGGCTTGAGGCACAACAAACAGGAACCGCGAATCTATTTGAGCCTCCGGGTTCGGCCGATGCAGTTGAAGAATGCTCGCCACAGAGTAGCGACATCCGTATGGCCGCTGTCCTTCACTCCATGTCGCAGCCGGTCAGCGGTCCGACATCTAGGATGGGTTTTCCAGACTTCGGTATATACCCGGAGTGGCTCGGAGAAAACTTGCTCAGCCAAAGCCAGACGTGGATTTGGGACGACGCTTTCTCGAGTATTTAGCACGGCTTACAAAGGAATGTCGTTTTACTCTCGGCGGATATGATCAAGCGATTTGCGTGGAAGTCGCCCCCAACATCAAACCATTGCCGCCCGTCAAATGCTCCTGCTGTACACCAGCCTCGGAAAGCCGCTACTTTCCATTTCATGGTTGTTCGAGATGCTTAGCGACGGTATAGACCAGTAAGGTGAGGGTCCAAATTCGGTTAGAGGCACAATAAAGTACCTAGGTACCTCTACTTCCACCGGCTCTGGTTTTGAGCCGTCCCCACCACATGGTATATCCTTGGCATGGATTTGTTAGGCCTACTTAAAGCCCATTCCTTGACAGGGGGAGCCGGCTGCTCTCAGGGAAGCTATAGCCCGCCCCCGGCTCCCAACCATGTCGTCGTACCCAATCTCTCTCAGTTGTGCTGTTGTCAGCACATGTATATGGAACACTCGACCCTGGTAGCCCGGCTCCGCCTCTCAGCCCTTCGCCAGGGTACCGCTTACCCCGGAAGTCACCCTACTTAATTTTGACGGAGATCTAACCGCGCTTCGGAAAGCTTATATGTTCAGTCGTTAGGTCGCGGACAGGGTACGTCCTATCCTACGGGGAAGAAATACGCGGTCTCTAATATGATGTCTCCTAGTTCCGCGTTGTCCAAGCCAGTGTCAATCCATCACCTGTAAGCGTACTCGGGGCCGCACCTTTATGCGTGGAATTCGCGTCTAGACTCTTGCCGGTACGGTCTGTGAACACAAAACCTTAACGACGAACGCGATTCCCATATGGAACTGTCACAAGTTGAGGGGCATGTACTTGTGGCCAGGCGAGCGCAACCAGCGGTCCCGAAACCCTGGATAAACTTCGACCGCGGAGTGCCGTTCGGCGTGGCTCCTACTGTCACTGCCGCGACTACCCCCGCAGTTACGACCGAAAACATGCCCATCGGCGGTCCTAACTTCCAAGTGGAGACGAGCGCCGCTGTCGTTCCACTCCCAATTTCGTTTCGTCCACTTCCGGCCTCGATCACAGTTGCAGACGCACTTCACCTCCAAAACAGGGGTGCCTTAGCCATTCCCAGCATCGCGTTGCAAAATGAACTGTTCTTGGCGTTTGTCAACTACGTCTACCCGTACATGCCCGTCATAGACCTTCAGCAGTTCATCGACGCGCTTAATTGCCGGGATGGTCGTAAGGGGAGGGTCAGCTTGTTGTTATTCCACGCAGTCATGTTTGCCGGTACGGCTTTCGTTGATATCAAGCATCTACACGATGCTGGCTGTGAGACACGCATGAAAGCACGGAGAGCCTTCTTCTTAAAGACCAAGGTGAAACCCCCCTAGATTTGAACTCCAGTTCTGCAGAACTGAGTAGATCTGACATCTCCACACAGTTGCTGTACGATTTCGATTACGAACCGGACCGCCTCATAGTCGTACAGGCTCTGTGTATCAT
>Ga0164242_10009170_pt1 | contig 10706 bp, 8 predicted proteins | sample OricomgcompostMG_FD_108783 | JGI IMG/M metagenome (GOLD analysis project Ga0164242, IMG submission 108783) | Miracle-Growth compost microbial communities from Emeryville, California, USA - Original compost - Miracle growth compost (MG) ... | reverse complement strand
AGCTAAAAATCGGATTGTTATTGGCAATAAGTATTAAAAAGAAAGGGATAAAAGCTGTTTTATAGCGAATCAGGCTACCGAAATTGGGAGAAGAAAAGCTTAAAACAGTTGCTAAAATAAAGACATAGGTAACACAAGCCACAAGAGAAAGGCTTATATGTATTTTTCTTAAATAAAAGGTAAAGACTAAAGAAGTAAGTGTCAACAAAAGTAGCATAAAGTTTTCAATGCCGGAAATAAGCTGGAAATTGGGTTTAGCTTCCCAAATAAAAGGGCGAAAAAGCCCGGTAATAAGAGCTTTGGGTAAATGAATAAGAACAGAATACCAAGTCCCTGTGAAATTTGTAAAGTAAAAATCCCCTTCTCCCGCAGCCTTAATCGTATCTATATAATTATTATACAAAGCCTTAGGGAAATATTCCAGCATCAAATTAGGGTGAACCGTTCCAATAAGGAATAGCAGAAACAGCAAGGCCGAAAAGAAATATACGTATTTAAGCATTGCTTTCTTGGACGGCAAAAGAAACGCTGCATTCAAATAAGCAAAAAGAACAGGAAATAAAACGGCAGCATAATAATATTTCAGGTAAATAATGAGGTAAGCAAAAAAAACAACTTGCAACAGATTTAGTACAACCTGTTTTTTACCTGTTAATTCTATGGCAGCTGGAATCACCAAACAAATTGCACCAATAGCAATCGATTCCTTCAGTACTCCAGAACTCCAGAAAACAAATGCCGGAAAAAACAGGAAAGCAAAAGCTGCCACTTCTTCTTTGACAGGATATCGAAGTGTAATGTAATTGGCTATTTTCCAACATCCAAAAAAACTAAAAAGGCTCAAATAAATAGAAGTAAGCCAATAGTTACTATATGTTAGCAGATTTACAAAAGAGAGCAATTTTACAAAAAAGAGTACCCGCGGTTGTTTGTGCCAGGTAAAGAAAAAAGTAGCCGTGCTTTCATCAAACTTATTAAATAAAATAAGCTGTAAAAAATCATGAAAATGCTCTCTTGCCATTTCAGCCAAATAAGCAGACAGGTTAAATAACAGGAAAGTATCCCCACCCAGTTGATAATAAAAGCGATAAAGCAAACCAACGCCAATACCTGCAGCAAGCTTAAAAAGTATAGCCGGGAAAAAAAAATTTTCCAGGGGTTTACCCTTCGCCTGTTTCTTTAAAAAAAATAAAAGCGTACCTATAAGTAAGAAATTTATGCACCAGTTTAGTATCATCTAGGTTTTATAACGGCATGGCCTATATTACAGTTTAAACAAAGCCTATTCTTACAAAAGCAATTAAAAAGCTCTATACTTCCCTGTGAGTCGGCAGCATCCTTTATTTCTACTCCTACTGCTGCCCAGTTTCGTATTATACGGTTATTTTCAGCAGGCAACAAGGTCAGAAACCAAACCGCTTTTTCTATCAGTTCCTGCTGGCCTTTTTCTTCCCCAACGGCTACCATCAAAGGTACTGCACTATTTATCACAATATTAACCAAACTTTCTTTTCCAATCTTATTTTCTTTATTTTTAATTTCTTTTTCAAAGGTAAAATGATTTTTCCAGTAGCCGGAAGGCAAAGAGGCAAGCACCCGGGTAATTGCTTCCGGTTTTTCCGCTTCTACTAATAAAGAATACACAGAATCTGTTTTTTGAAGAATAGAAGCAAGTTGCGCCAACCGAAGGGTAGGGAAATTAGCCGGACGTAAGCGTAAGAATTTCCACTCACGGTCCTTCAACTTAGTACCCTCAAGGGCATATTTATGGCTTAAAAAGGAATATTCCTTTTGCAATTCCTGCAAATAGTGGGTCGAAAAGCTTCTTTCCAAAAAACCGGACTGTCCAAAAAGCAAAGCTTCTATTTGAGACAACTTATCTTTGTGCTTCTTTAAAAGTTTAAAAGGTAAAGCTCCGGAAAGCCTCAAAAATGGGGCGCTGTTTATTTTAAAGCCAAAGTTGCTGCACAATTGCTGATAGCAGGTTTCCTCCCAATCCCCCTTGTTCTTTTCATTCCGCTCCAATATTTCATCTGCTTTCCTTTTCAAACGCTCCATAAGTGCCTTTTCAAGCATAGAAATTTTTATAATGGATGGCATAGCTTTTAGCGCAGTTTTACAAGGAAGTGCTGTTTTATCGGTAACTAAAAAAGCCGCATATCGGATAAGAAGCCCCTTTTCAATTTTATCTTTAAGGGCTATACTCGGGATAACAGAACCGTCTTTTCGATATATTGCACGGTCATTTTGCCAAACCACATGTAAAATTACATTTTCATAAGCGGGGTCCTTCTGATGATTATGACTGTACCAGGAGGAAGCATTTATATGTAGCTCTATATTTCCCACCCAGGTAATTTTTCCGATTTTAACTTTTGCATTTAAAAAATCGGGACCGGAATCGGTATTATAATTTCCGGTAGAAAGTATTTCTACCTTTTCACCACATTCCGATTTAAGTTCTTTTTTATCAAAATACTGAAATCTCCAAACAAAATGGAGAAAGGCTTCTTTCATAGCGGAAAGATTAAAAGTTAAAAGTTAAAAGTTAAAAGTTAAAAGTTAAAAGTTAAAAGTTAAAAAAAATAAAATTGGCAGATTTTACAAATATGCCTCTAAGAGAACCTGCATTTGCTGTTGCATATTTTTAGCTTCGGCAGCAGCCAAGCGTGCAAAATTTTCATTATTGCCTGCGTAAATAATACTCCGGGATGCATTCACCAAAAGCCCGCAATTGGCATTCATTCCGAACTTTGCAACCATTTCCAGACTACCTCCCTGTGCGCCCACTCCCGGTACAAGTAAAAAGTTGGAAGGAGCAATTTTTCTAATGGCAGCAAAAGATGTTGCCTGGGTAGCCCCAACAACAAACATCAACTGATCGTCGGTACCCCATTTTAAGCATTTTTCCAACACATGTTCATAAAAGAAGTCTCCTTCTGCTGTTTTTACGGTTTGAAAGTCACTGCTCCCCGAATTAGAAGTAAGCGCTAAGACGATTACCCATTTTCCTTTATACTCTAAAAAAGGTTTAACCGAATCTTCTCCCATATAGGGTGCTACGGTAACGGAATCAAAATCAAAACCAGAAGATGCTTTATCAAAAAAAGCACTGGCATAAAGCGAAGAAGTATTGCCAATATCCCCTCGTTTGGCATCGGCTATGGTAAAAATACCTGCCGGAATATACGCCATCGTTTTCTGAAGGCTTTCCCAACCCCTAGCCCCCATTGCTTCATAAAAAGCGATATTGGGTTTATAGGCTACGCAAAAATCGGCGGTTGCGTCAATAATTCTCCGGTTAAACTCAAAAACAGGATCTTTCTCTTTACGTAAAAAATCGGGAATTTTTTTAATATCGGTATCTAAGCCTACACAGAGGAAAGATTTTTTTTCCTTGATAATAGAAAAGAGCGCTGCTTTATTCATGTGCTAAAAATAAAGAAAGATTGGTAATACAAAAAAATAAAAAAGCCTCAGGCGAAAAATTCTTCCTGAGGCTCAATAAAGGTAAACTATTGTTAAACTAATATCTTAAATCATTTACTTCAACACCGGGGTACTTCGATTTGTCAAAAGAAAAGTAGTCTTTTTCGATAGGAACATTGGGAGTGAAATTGGTAATCCGGTAAGTATAAACGGTACCTGTGTTTTCAAAGATTTTCCAACTTTTAATGTAACTGTCGTTCTTACCAATAATAAGCCGTATCTTATTTATTTTATTATGTCTGTCCTCGGGTTCAAGATCTATGATCTCTACCGGCACGCCCTCTACATCTTGTTCTGCCAGTAAAAGGTATTTATAGCCTTTTTTGTACATAGTATAAATCTTATCGGGCGTTATTGCATCGGGATCCGGATTATAGTCTGCTATATTTACCTCATTAGCATCTTTAAAGAAAGTCCATACCGTGCTACCGTTATTTATAATTTCCTGCCCTCCTATTTTCAACCTAAAATTTGAACCTTTTACCGTAATCTCTCCTTGAGACTTTTCATTCATTTTATAAGCCTTATTCACAAGTTCATAAGTAAAATTTGCTCTAAACCCCGACATATTGCGATACTTTTCACTCATCTTATTAAGTACCTTTCCGGCTTTAGGATCTTTTACCTGAGCCAATAAAGCATGCATTCCAACTATTACCGCCACCACAAAAGAAAAAACTCTTTTCATTTCAATACTTAAAAAACCTTTTTTTACTATACTATTAACTATTTTTTCTATTGTTCAATTCACTCAATAACTGTTCCAAACTATATTCGTCCTTTACCAACACCTCTCTTGCTTTACTTCCTTCAAAGTTACCTACAATCCCGGCTGCCTCCAATTGGTCGATAAGCCTTCCTGCACGGTTATAGCCCAATTTCAATCTTCGTTGGATTAAAGAGGTACTTCCTTGCTGGTGTGCAACAATAAGCCGTGCAGCTTCTTCAAACATTTGATCTCTTTCAGAGAAATCGAAATCACCGGATTCTCCATCCCCATCTTCATTATATTCCGGTAACATATAGGCCGAAGGGTACCCTCTTTGTCCTCCAATATAATCACAAACATCTTCTACTTCCGGCGTATCTACAAAAGCACATTGTACCCGAACAAGTTCCGAGCCTTGAGAAAAAAGCATATCTCCTTGCCCTACCAACTGGTCTGCTCCTCCTGCATCTAAAATCGTTCTGGAGTCTATCTTAGAGGTTACTTTAAAGGATAGCCGGGCAGGGAAGTTCGCTTTAATAATACCGGTAATTACATTCACAGAGGGTCTTTGCGTCGCAACAACCAAATGAATTCCAATAGCTCTTGCAAGCTGTGCGAGCCGGGCAATTGGCGTTTCAACCTCTTTTCCGGCTGTCATCATAAGGTCGGCAAGCTCGTCAATAACCAATACTATATAGGGCATAAAACGATGCCCCTTTTCAGGATTCAACCTACGCTCAACAAACTTTTTATTGTATTCCTTTAAATTCCTGCAATTGGCATCTTTAAGCAAGTCGTATCGCTGATCCATTTCCATACATAGAGAATTTAGGGTATGGATTACCTTTTTGGTATCGGTAATAATAGGCTCGTCTGAATTGGGAAGCTTGGCTAAGAAATGCCTTTCGAGTTTATTGAAAAGGGAAAGCTCCACTTTCTTGGGATCGACAAGCACAAGCTTTAGTTGTGAAGGGTGTTTTTTATATATCAAAGAGGTTAGCAAGGCATTTAACCCGACAGATTTTCCCTGCCCCGTAGCTCCGGCTATAAGAATGTGAGGCATTTTCGCCAAATCTATTATAAAGATTTCATTGGAAATTGTTTTCCCAAAAACAATAGGAAGCTCTTTGTCGCTTTTAAGGAATTTCTCGGTACCAAGCACACTACGCATAGAAACTATTTCCTTGTTTTTATTCGGGACTTCAATCCCAATAGTCCCTTTCCCGGGTACCGGTGCTATAATACGTATGCCCAGTGCAGATAAACTCAAGGCAATGTCATCTTCCAGATTTTTTATTTTTGAAATCCTTACTCCTGCTTCGGGTACTATTTCATACAACGTTACAGTCGGGCCAATAGTAGCTTTTATGCTGGCTATCCCAATGCTGTAATTAGAGAGTGTTTCGACAATCTTGTCTTTATTGGCTTCCAACTCTTCTTTAGTTACCTGAACTTTGGAAGCTTCATATTCTTTAAGCAGCTCTACCGGAGGATATTTGTAGGAAGATAAATCGAGTGTAGGATCAAAATTAAAGTTCTTATCATTTAAAACGATTTCTTCTGCTCCTTCTTCAATTTGCAAATCCAACTCAGTATCGTCTTCCCCTTCTGCTTCTCGAGGTTCTTCCTGTATTATATCGGAAATTTCCTCCTCCTGCTTTCCACCATCTACAAAGTTTGTATCAAACTCAAAGGCTATATCCTTTTTCTTGATACCGGAGAGATCTTTTACTACCCATTGATTTCCTGTGTTGTCCTCATCTGCCGGTACTTCTTCCTCTGTATCGTCTTCCTCAGCCAAGACTGCAATAACCTCCTTATTTTCTACTCTTTTAGTATTGTCTTCCATAGAAACTTCCTCTAAAGCATCTTCTTCTGAAAGAACTTTCATCGTCGTAATATTAAAAAAGAAGATAAAAAAGACCAACAAACTAAAAATAAGGAAAAGGGAAGTTCCCCATCCTAATATGCTGCTCATAAAAGCAGCCATTTCATAACCAATACCTCCGCTCAGAAAAGACAGGAAAGTCTCCCCCTCTATATTTAAAACTACATACCCAAGCACCAGGCTTATCCAAAAAACAAAGAATAAAGAAAGGGCAAGTACACGGCCAAAAGGCAACAAGTGCCTATTGAAAACAAGCCTCCCACCCAAGAGAAATAAAATAGGCAGAAAAACAAAGGCTGAAATCCCAAACCACTTAAAAATAAAGTAATAAGAAACATAAGCACCGGAAATCCCAAGCCAGTTTTGTACTTCTTGCCCCGAGGAAATAATAGACTCATTGCCCAGATTTTCCACTAAACTCTGGTCATTGGGACCTGTAAAAAGATAACTGGAGAAGGCAATAAGCAAGCCAACGGAACATAATATTAGCAAAATACCTAAAGCAAGGAGAAAGCGAGGATCGCGAATAAAGCTGAAGCGAAGTGCAGGAAATTTAAAGCTTCCTGTACTTTCCCTTTTTTTTACTTTGCTTTTAGGAGTATTTTTGTAGGTATTTTCTGTCATAACAGGACGAGGACTATTTCAAAATTAAACAAATCTTTTCAGAATTGCTCGATTTATTCTACGCACAAGGGAAGGGCCTTCGTATATAAAACCGGTATAAAGTTGTACCAACGATGCTCCTGCTTCCAGCTTATCCAGCGCATCTTCCGGCGAACCAACCCCTCCCACACCTATAATAGGGAAACTATGCGCTGACTTTTCTGCCAAATAGCGGATTACTTCAGTAGCCCTTTTTTTCAATGGCCGACCGCTCAATCCACCTGCACCGGTTTTATCAATTTGGATTTTTGAAGTTTTAAGGTTTTCCCGCAAAATAGTAGTATTGGTAGCAATAATCCCTGCAATACCCGATTCTTTTACAATTTCCACGATGTCGTCTAACTGGTCATTACTGAGATCGGGTGCTATTTTTAGTAATATTGGCTTAGGGTTGGGGAAATCTGCATTTCTTCGCTGAAGGTTTATAAGGATTTTTTTCAAAGGCTCTTTTTCTTGTAATGCTCTCAAACCCGGAGTATTGGGAGAGCTTACATTCACAACAAAATAATGCACGTAAGAAAAAAGCACTTCAAAACAAAATAGATAATCATTTACAGCTTCCTCATTAGGGGTGTTTTTATTTTTCCCAATATTTCCACCTATTATTATATCCGATTTTACTTTTCGAAGCCTTTCCACAGCCAAAAGAGCCCCTTCATTATTAAAGCCCATTCTATTTACAATCCCTTCATCTTTAAGCAAGCGGAATAATCTCGGTTTTTCATTTCCCGGCTGTGGTTTAGGGGTAATCGTTCCTATTTCAACAAAACCAAAACCAAGAGCAGCAAATTCATCAATCATTTTGGCATCTTTGTCAAACCCCGCCGCCAAACCTACGGGGTTGCTAAATTTCAAACCAAACAATTCTTTTTCAAGACACTTATCCTTAACCTTAAAGCACTTTTTAAAAAGAAAAGGAGCACCAGGAATTGAAAATATATATTTTAACACTGCGAAAGTAAGACAATGCGCCCTTTCGGCGGAAAGGCAAAAGAGCAGAGGTCGAATTAAATTTTTATACAAAGCTTAATTTTTTTTTCAAAGATAGAGGTAAAAAATAAATTGGTTTATAAATCACCCTTTAATTTTTAGCAGGAATTCCTGTCTTTACTTAATCCTTTTTTGCAACAAATATCAATAATTCTTTTCCCTAAATTTAAAACCCTCAAAAATCGCTTTTTATTCTATATTAATACCTTAAGCACTTTACAAAAAACGTAGTTAATTTATTGAAACTCCTACTCCTTACTCTGCGTATCTTTTGTTTAATAATTAAACCCCTTTCTCCAAATGATAAAAAGTCTACCCCTTTTGGCTCTTATGCTATCCAATGCACTTTGCTCTTATGCTTTTCATGAAAATAAAGATTCTGTACTAGCAGTCCTCCTTAAAAAGGTTCGGACGGAGGCTCCACAGGTTTTAGATTCAAACGTAGAAGAAATTAAATTCCAAACTTTTTCCTATTTGGGATACATTATCAATGACGATAGTATTCCTACGAACAGGATTGTTACGGTGCAAACGTATTTTAAGAACGATTCGATAGACAAAAAAATCTTAATTTTTGATCAAAGTACTTGCATAGGATACTTCTGTGTAAAAGCTTCACTACCACAAAAAATACTAAATTTCAGGTATCTGATTTTTCCCCAGATGACGACAGATATCAATGATCGTCTGGTACGGCAAAAAATTAATTTTTCACAAGGAATTCCCCAAAAATTTCAAATTGAAAAAGAGCAGTTTCATTTCATACCTACAACATCCTTAGTCGTTAATAGAAATTGAGCTGAATTAGCTTCGTGGATGAAAATCTTTAATAATCTGTTTAAGATAGTCGCGATTAATATGGGTGTAAATTTCGGTCGTTGTAATGGACTCATGCCCCAACATTTCTTGTACGGCTCTTAAGTCTGCACCTCTCTCAATCAAATGCGTAGCAAAGGAGTGCCTAAAAGTATGTGGGCTTATCTTTTTATTTATTCCGGCAGTTTTTGCCAATTCTTTCACAATCATAAAAATCATAACTCGGGTTAACCCTGCCCCACGCCGATTTAAAAAAACATAATTTTCATACCCTTTTTTAATCGTTACATGCACCCGTATATCATTGAGATAGCTATCTAAATAGTTTAAAGCTGATTTACCGGCAGGAACAAGCCTTTCTTTACTTCCCTTTCCCAATACCTTCAAAAAGCCTTCCTCAAAATAAATATCGGTAAGTCGAAGTCCTACCAATTCTGAAACTCTAAGCCCGGAACCATAAAGCATTTCCAGCATCGCTCTGTTTCGTGCCCCTTCCGGTGTAGACATGTCTATAACTGAAAATAAAGTATCTATTTCTTCTATAGACAAGGTATCGGGAAGCTTTCTGCCGAGTTTAGGTGCTTCAAGCAAAACAGAGGGGTCGGTACTTATCATTTCTTCTAAATAAAGAAAATGATAAAAAGCTTTTACCCCCGAAAGCACCCGTGCCTGTGAGTACTCACTCATCGCTTGCTCGTTTAAGAATGCCAAAAACATTTCCAGTTGTGCGATAGAAATCTTCTCAGGGGCAATTTCCCAATTGGAGATTTCTGAAAACTGTTTTAGCTTTACAATATCACCTAAATAAGCTTTAACGGAATTTTCCGAAAGAGAACGTTCTAGTTGAAGGTAATTTTTAAATTGCTTTATTAATAGATCCCAGTTCATCTGGATTTAATTTCCTAAAAATTCTTAACACGGCAAATACTTTTTATGAAAATAGTAATAATAAACGGACCAAACTTAAACTTACTCGGAAAAAGAGAACCCGGGGTTTATGGCAGCGAAGGTTTTGAGCCTTTTCTGGAAAATTTAAAGCTGCAATTTTCAGAAATAGAAATAGACTACTTTCAATCCAATGTAGAAGGAGAACTTATAAACAAACTGCATGAAACAGGCTTTTCTTCCGATGGAATTATTTTAAATGCAGGTGCTTATACACATACATCCATTGCACTATCCGATGCCATCGCTGCTATAAAAACGCCTGTAATAGAAGTACATATAAGCAACGTGTATGACAGAGAAGTGTATAGACATAAAAGCATTATCAGTAAAAATTGTAAAGGTATTATCACGGGATTAGGCTTAAATAGCTATCTTCTTGCCGTTTATTACTTTGTAAACCTTACGAAATGATCTCTTTTTATCCCGGTCCTTCAAAAATTTTTCCGGAAATAAAAGCGTATATGGAGGAAGCCTTTGAGACGGGTATTTTATCGGTCAACCATCGAAGCCCCGAATTTGTAAGCCTTTCGCGAGATACCCTACATATTCTAAAAGAAAAATTAAAAATCCCCGAAGACTTCCAAGTCTTCTTTAATTCTTCTGCTACAGAATCCTGGGAAATAATCGCTCAATCGCTCATAGCAAACAAGTCTTTCCATATTTTCAATGGAGCTTTTGGGGAGAAATGGTTTACATATACAACCAAACTAAAACCCACCGATAGAATCCGTTTTCCCATAGAGGAAACCATAAATCCAGGCTTTTTAAAAACAGATGCCGATCTTATTGCCATCACGCAAAATGAAACTTCCAATGGAACCTCCGTTTCAAATGAGACAATCGCTCAAATAAAAAATAATTCCCCTGATAAGCTTGTAGCGGTAGATGCGACCTCCTCTATGGGAGGTGCTTTTCTTGATTTTCCTGCTGCTGATGTTTGGTTTGCCTCCGTACAAAAATGTTTTGGGCTTCCTGCCGGCATGGGGCTTATGATTTGTTCTCCACAGGCAATTAATAGAGCAGAAGTGCTTAATGAAAAGATGCATTACAATAGCCTACTATTCTTAAATGAACAAATGCATTCCTTTCAAACTTCCTATACACCCAATGTTTTGAGCATTTTTCTACTCAATAAAGTATTATACCATTCAGAACCTATTGAACTTGTAAATGAAAGGTTAAACCAAAACATACAAAAAATTT
>Ga0164242_10009169_pt1 | contig 10707 bp, 11 predicted proteins | sample OricomgcompostMG_FD_108783 | JGI IMG/M metagenome (GOLD analysis project Ga0164242, IMG submission 108783) | Miracle-Growth compost microbial communities from Emeryville, California, USA - Original compost - Miracle growth compost (MG) ... | reverse complement strand
GCCGAACACGTTCACCTTGATAAACAATATGAGAGCCGATATCAGGTGGTGTAGTTCGCCGTACTAAGAGTACTTCTTGTCGAAAATCGGCAATATCAACACCGATAAGCTCGTGGTGCGCCTCCGCTTCATCAGCAAGCCATGTTGCGCGATTACCTTCGTTATTCACAACCGTCACAAATCGTTAACAGCGCTGGATCGATCGGTGCTGCCACTTGGCCATTCGCTGCAGCTTGGTCATCAGCCACTGCCTGTGCCGCTTTCATAGCAGCGTCGATTGCAGCTAGTTTTTCGTCTAGTGTCATATTGTCATCGATAATTGTATTTGCGTTCATAATATTTACCCTCCGGGATATAGGACAAACCTACGGTTTTGCTTTTTAGTCCTTTTCCCTTCCCTCTCTTCGTTACTTTTATTTGATTTTGTAAGGTGCCTTATGTTTGTTTCTGCTTCATACGCTGTTCGCCCCTACAGGTTGCTTCCTAGCGAAGCCGAAGCCTGCTTTTCTTTGACCGCCGGATGATTTGGCGAGTTCTTCGGATTTGTTCACTTTGGTCGTCGATTGTTCGGCCTGGTGTCTTGGTTTGACGTGCAGATAGTACGTTGTCTTGAGGCCGCGCTTCCAGCACTCGGTATAGATATCGACATAGTCATCAATATTGCGTGTCTCGAGGTACATGTTGCGCGAGATTGCTTGGTCGACCCACTTTTGTGCGCGGGCAGCGACTTCGATAAAGGCGTACGGTGAAAGCTGGAATGATGTCTTGTACACATCTTTGATCTTTTGTGGAATCACCGTGATACCCTGGATATCGCCCTGGCGAGCCAAGACTTCGTCCTTTACTTCGTCCCAGAGACCTTCAGCCTTGAGGGCATTTACCATGTTGACATTTACTTCGAGGAACTTACCCGAAAGTGTCGAACGCGAGAAAATCTGTGCAAACTGCGGGTCAAGACCTGGTGTCGTACCAGCCACGAGGCCAATATTTGCGGTCGGCGCGATCGCCATAACGGTCGCGTTTCGCATACCCTTCTTTACCTTGGCGCGGAGCTTTTCCCAAGGCAAACGAGCCTTGCGGTTTACATCCACCTTTACCTTGCGCTGCTTGGCAAGTTCGTCGAGTGTGTCGACTGGCAGCTCGCCCTTGCTCCAGCCACTGCCCTTGTACTCTGGGTAGCTACCGCGAGCCTTTGCGAGATCGGCTGATTCGTCGATCGCGTAGTAGCTGATAAATTCTGTCAGCTGGTCGATCAGATCGTAGGCTTCTTCAGACTCGTAGCTATGACCAAGCTTCTCGAGGATATCGCTAAAGCCCATCAGGCCGAGGCCGACCGCACGGTTTGAAAGGTTCGAGTTCATCGCCTCAGGAATCGGCGTGTTGGTGATATCACAGAGATTATCGAGCTGGCGGATCGCCGAACGGACAGATTTTTCGAGCTTGTCCCACTCCCATTCCTTTTCTGCAGTTAGGTGGCGAGAGAGATTGATCGAGACTAAGTTGCAGACCGATGTATTCTTTTCGTCCTGTGGCAGCGTGATCTCAGTACAGAGGTTTGAGCAGTGAATCGTGCCGGTATTGTTGTTGAGCGCACGGACATTGATCGTGTCTTTCCACGTCAGCCATGGGTGGCTGGTTGCCTGCAGTACAGTCAGGATTTGCTTGAACTGCTGACGAGCTGGAATCTTCGCAAAGTCCTTTAGCTCGCCCTTTTCTGCCATTTTGACGTATTCGTTGTAGCGCTTCGAGAATTCTTCACCATAAAGCTCAGGAAGATCGGCGACGTCAGCCGGATCAAAGAGATACCAGTCGGCGTCTTTCTGGACACGCTTCATGAATTCGTCACTCATATAGACAGCGGTGTTCATAATGCGGGTACGCAGGTATGGGTCGCCGGAGTTCTGCTTGAGGTCAAGAAATTGTGGGAAATTAAGATGCCAATTCTCCATGTACATCGCCGCAGCGCCGGCCTTCTTGCCCTTACGAGAAACGGCAAAGAGCGCCGTGTCGATCATCTTCATAAATGGAATCGGGCCAGTCGACTCGGTGTTTGTCGTACGTACTGGCGATCCCGCTGCGCGAAGCTTCGTCATCGTGATACCGATACCACCGGTACCCTTGGCGATCCACATCGTGTCGCGGACTGATTTTGCGATCGATTCCATATCGTCCTGGACTTCCATAAGGAAGCAGTTCGATAGTTGTGGGAACGCGCCACCGGCATTCACGCGAGTCGAGCCACCCGCGACATATTCGAGACGAGCCATGTGTTCGTAGAAGTCAATCGCTGCTGCGGTCGGATCTTTTTCATTAAAGCTCAGTCCCATCGCAATACGCATGTGGGTAAACTGCGGGGTTTCGATCGGCGTACCACTGTTTTTGCGCAGTGCATAGCGATTCTTGTTTGTCACCACGCCGATATATTTAAAGAGTTCGTCATGTGCCGGCTCGAGAGCTTCCCCGAGCTTCTTCAGGTCAAAACGGCCGTCGGCCATACGTTCGTCGAGCAAGCCGTCTTTAGTCGCTTGTTTGATAAACTTCGGGAATTCCTTTGCGTGAAGCTTCTTCAGCTCCTCGTTGGTTTCATAATCACCGAGAATATTTTTGTAAATATTCTTGAGCAGCAACCTCGCTGCGATTTTGTCAAAGTCCGGATCGTCTTTGACGTTTTGCAGTGCCGTATAGATCACCGCCTCATCAAGCTGCTCCGACGTGATACCGTCAAATAATGTTAACTGTAACTGTGTCGCTACCTCTACAACCTTGCTGATCTGATCCGGCAGTCCCTCACTCGCCTTCACCAGTGCCAGGTTGATCATATTGGCGTCAAATGGTTCGCGGGTGCCGTCTCGCTTTACCACATGAATTCCGTCCATGAAATTCCCCTATTTTGTTATGTTTTATGTTCTACACATTCCGGCCTGAGACACCTCCAGCTCAAGTTTGTTCCGGACAACGACAAAGAACCATACCCGGATGGGTACCAGTCACCTCTGATAGCTCCTTGCGTTAATGTATGTTTTATTGATCAACTACATATGTAGTGGTCTGCATATGACTATAGACCCCACATGTAGCATATGCAAGCCTTTTTCGGTAGTTTTTTTCACCACAAGCGTTTTTTCGGTAAATTACCCCTTATAGTGTAGTGTTGCTTTTTTACAACGCTATATATAGCGTTTATGGTAAATAATTACATGGCGGAGAGAACAGGATTCGAACCTGCGAAACGATTGCTCGTTTACACGCTTTCCAAGCGTGCGCCTTCAACCACTCGGCCACCTCTCCTTGGAGTCTATTATACCCACAGCTCCTAGCGAACGTAAGGAAAACCCTTAGTTGTAAAATCCACGGCCCGCTAATGGTTGCTTTTACTCTTCTCGGCTCCTTATAATAATATAAATGGCAAAAACTGCGAACAATACCGTTATTGAACTGAATGACCTGAAGAAACGCTTCGGGATTGGTGACGCCGAGCATTATGCGCTGGACGGTATCGACCTCAAAGTGGAAAAAGGCGAATTTATCGCTATCATGGGCCCCTCCGGTTGCGGCAAGACAACGCTGCTCAACATTATCGGCTTGCTCGACCGCGCCACTGACGGAGATTACTTGCTCGATGGCAAGAGTGTTGAACGGCTGCCAGGCTTTCGTCACGCCCGCATTCGTGCCCGTCAGATCGGGTATGTCTTCCAAGATTTCAATCTCATTGAGCGTATGAATGTCATCGAAAACGTAGCGCTTCCCCTTACCTACACTGGCACGCCGCATACCAAACGCCTACAGCTGGCCAGCCAAATACTGAAGACGTTTCATCTCTCGGAGCGTGAATATTATATGCCATGGCAGCTTTCCGGCGGCCAGACGCAGCGTGTCGCCATCGCCCGTGCGCTCGTCAACAAACCGTCGATCATCCTTGCCGACGAACCCACCGGTAATCTCGATTCGAAAAGCAGCCACATCATCATGGAAGAGCTTGCCGACGTCCATCGGGCTGGCAATACCATCATCATGGTGACGCACAATCCAAATCTCACAACCTACGCAACCCGCGTCATCACTATGCTCGACGGCCGGATTGATACCGATACTAAAGATACAAAAGTCGACAAGAAAGATGCCAAAGGCAAACGACCTCTCGGCCAGAAACCAAAAGTAGCGAAAAAGTCGCGTAAGCGAAAGGCAAAGAAGTGAGCCTATTGATTGTCGAGCATTTTCACACGGCTAGCGTCTCGTTGCGGCGCAACCGATTGCGTACGCTGCTGACTATTCTCGGCGTGGCGATAGGTGTGGCTAGTATCACGGCGATCCTCGCGCTCTCCAGTGGTATCACAAAGATATTTAATCACCAGGTGAGTGGTGTGAGCGGCTCATTGCTGATCGTCCGTCCGGCACAAAAAGAAAGTTCCCTAGTAGATCTCAGCAATCCGACACCATCTGATGCCTACAGCACCAGTCCTATAGCCGAGCGCGACTTGCAGACCATCAGGGATATAAAGGGAGTGAAAAGTGTCGCGCCTCTTATGACTCTCGGCAGTGAGATTCGCAGCGGCAATATCGCCCCTAAAGACGCGACCGTCCTCGCCACAACACCGGACTTTCCAGCGACGACCTCTCTCCCCATCCTCAACGGCCAATTTATCGATAGCGTGACACTCGAAAATACCGCCGTTATCGGTGAGCAGCTTTCAGTTGACCTCTTTGGTACCGATGAATCAGCCGGAAAAATTTTCACGATCCGCGGGCAGGCCTTTACGGTGATTGGAATCCTGCAGCCACAGAGCAACCCGATCAACTACAACAACGTCGACCTTGACCGAGCCGCTATCATCAGTCTCGATAGCGGCAAGCTCCTCAACGGTGGTGTCGCACAGATCCAGCAGATCAATGTGGTTGCTAAAAAAGGCACCAATATGAAGGCGCTCCAGAAAACTGTCCGCACGGCCCTAGCTCGCAACCACTCAGGCGACGCAGATACCGATGTCCTCGTCGGCAAAGAAATCGAGCGGCCAACCAGTAAACTATTTATCCTCATCGGTGGCGCCATGACCGCAATCGCCACTATCTCGCTCCTTGTCGGTGGTATCGGTATCATGAATATCATGCTGGTCGGCGTCGCCGAACGTACGCGCGAGATCGGTCTCCGAAAAGCCGTCGGTGCTTCAAACGGCGCTATCGTCCTGCAATTTATGATCGAAGCACTAATTATGAGCATTCTCGCTGGTATTCTCGGATATGCAGGCGGCTACCTCGTAGCGTTTGGTATCAGCCTGCTCTTGCCATATGATCCCGTATTTACCTGGCAAATCGGTGCTATTGCAGCGGCACTTTCTATCGGCGTCGGCGTGATCTTTGGTATATACCCTGCCCTGCGTGCCGCGCGCAAAAACGTGATCGAATCACTTAGACGATATCACTAATCTTTCTCTCGCCTTTCATTTGTCGTACACTAAGCCTATGAAGAAAAGCATAAGAGGTTTCACAATCGTTGAACTCTTAATCGTTATCGTGGTCATCGCTATCTTGGCAGCGATTACGATCGTGGCATACAACGGAATACAAGTCAGAGCAAGAGATTCGGCTCGTGATAGCGCGCTCAATTCGTTGAAAAAATCAATTGAATTATACAACGCACAAAATGGCAGCTACCCTGCCCCAAGTAGCTGCATAAGTATGGGTTGCACCGTCTCTAACCTGAGTACCTATCTGGTACCTACCTTCACAAATACAGTTCCCGACGATCCAAGCGCTCCGACTAAACATATCTACTACGTTACCAACCCTACCTATACCGGCTATGGCCTCTATGTGCAGAATTACGAAGGCAAAACGCCATGTAAATACATCAGTCCAAATGGTACCGCTGGCTGGTGGGATGGCGTTCCTATTTGCTAGATCTAGCCCAGTTCAACTTTGAGTTTTTCCACCAGCTCTACTGGCGTCGGATTCACGCCGTTAAGCACCGCCAGATAAATACTCACGAAATCACCGAGCGCAAAGCTCCAGGCTAGCTGTTCCAAAATGGTCTCACCTTTTGGCGTGATCACGATCGGGCTTGGCCGCATGCCGCTGAGCAAGCGTTCGCTCACCTCAAAACGTTTCTGCACGCGTGGGTGTTCGAGACTCGAACGGATCTCGATAACAGCAAACGGCTTTTCGATCGGATGTGAACTCCAGCCAATAAACTCATTGTGATTAAATTCTGGATATTGGTTCACCCACGCCGTATTTTTGGCATTTTCATTAAAACAGATCTTCCATTTGTTCGCCGCTGGAAATAGCTTCGGACCCGCATACATAATCACCGTCTTGCCCACCAGCTGTGTCGCCAATTGCTTCGCCACATTATTCTGCAACGGGCTTTCCCCGCTCCAGCCCGCAACCTCGCTCTTCAGCCACTCGCCCACTCGTGCCAGCTCACCCATATCACCGACAGTGATATTGAGCGGTTTGATGATATGGCAAAACGCGTTCACAAAATAAAATGTCGCCATGCGCGGCTGGATACCGCTCGGGATTTCAAACAACGGGTAGTTCATCTCGCGTGCGCGTTCCGCCAACTTGCCGCCAGCAGCGATCACCACGATCTGCGCCTGCTTCTCCTCAGCCTGAGCGAGTGCCGATAGCGTCTCTTCTGTATTACCCGAGTAGCTACTGGCGATAAACAGCGTCTCTGGCCCGACATACTCTGGAATGTCGTAATTGCGTGAGATTTCAAATGGTACGCGTACCTTTGGCCAGCTCGCGATCGTCACTGCCGGCAAGGCTGATCCGCCCATACCAGCCCAGACAATATTTTTCACCGCTGTCTGTGGTACAAACTCCGCGGTAAACTCTGCGGTAAAATAGTCAGTTTGTGCTGCTGCTACCCCTAAAGCATTTTGCGGGTCGCGCTGTTTCAGTACATTTATATCATCAAGCACGTTTCATTTTCTCCTTATCGACAATTACTGCTTTATGCCATACTTTATTTGCAATAAAATATAGAACATCGTCGCTCGAAAGAATATAAACAAGTTGATATTCTTTACTCGCTTCCTTGTTCTATGATACAGTATTACTAATCGTAAGCATAATTATGTAACAGAGGTGGGAAATGGCAGACGAACCAACAACGCAACAACCAATCAGTGACGACCAGGAACTCGCGAAAGTTCTGGCTGGTGTATCCGGTCAAGCTGATGCAGCGGCAGCAGAGGAGCCTATCGTGACGACTCCTGCCCCAGCTCCGGTAGATGATACGTCTGCCGTGGAGGCAGCTCCAGTAGCTGATGCCCTAGATACGACACTCACGCCTGATCTTACGCCGACGCCTACTGCGCCCGCGCCTCAGGGAAGTGGCGAGCTCGACAGCATCAAGCTCGAAGCTCTCCAAGAGCTACGCCCGCTTGTCGACAAGCTCAATGTTTCCCCAGAGGAAAAGTTCGACACATATCTCTTGCTCCTTCGCTCTACCGACGACAAAGCCCTTATCGAGCCAGCTCACGAAGCTGCACGAGCGATTACCGATGAAACTCGACGCGCTCAAGCCTTGCTCGATATTATCAAGGAAATCGACTTCCTCTCTCAGGCCCAATAAATCTATCTAGAAATGAAACTGGCCGCGTTTCACACGATACAATATGTGTGAAACGCGGCCTTTTGAGAGGTCACCGCGTCCGTTGTTTAAGCAACGCTCGAACCTCAACGGCGCGGTAGCGCCGATGCCCGCCGAGGGTCTTCACGGCGGACAGCTTGCCAGCCTCTGCCCACCGAATGACGGTTTTCGGGTTAACCCCGAACATCTCGGCGACCTCCTTGGGGGTAAGCAGCTCATCAACATGGAATTCTCGCTTCATACCTCTTCCTCCCCGGGACAAATGCCAGAAATATCTTCCCTGGCAATAATGATATTTTAAATTGATTTACCTATTTTGTCAAAATCCATGGTGCAAACCAAAAGAGGCTGCCCTGTTGCAGCCTCTTTCATATAGAAATTTTTCTACATCATCCCTGGCATGCCGCCGCCCATGGCAGACATGTCTGGAGCTTCCTTTTCGGGAATCTCTACTACGAGTGCACCCATGGTCGCCGCAGTCGAAGCGATTGATACCGCATTTTGCACCGCTTCTTTCGTGACGCGTGCCGGATCGATCACGCCAGCCTTCTTCACGTCGACCAGACCTTTTTCAGGAGTCATCACGTTTACGCCAAAGCCCGGCTTGCCGCCCTCTACTTGCGCCAAAAGTGCTTCAGAGTTTAATCCAGCATTAGCCGTAATCTGCAGGAACGGCTGTTTCAAAGCATCTTTCACTACCTGGCGGCCAGCTGCATGGCTGTCATTGCCCTCAGCCTTCAGCGCATCAGATAGATTTACGAGTGTCACGCCGCCGCCAGCCACGATGCCCTCGGCAAGGGCTGCTTTGGTCGCCGCAACTGCGTCATCGACGCGGAATTTTTTCTCATCGATCTCCGTCTCAGTAGCGCCACCAACCTTGATGACCGCTACCTTGCCAGACAGTGCTGCAGCACGCTTTTCCAGCTGTTCCTTCTCATATTCGCTGGTTGCATTGTCAGCTAGCGATCCTATCTGGGCAATCCGTGCTTTTACCTCAGCCGCATTGCCCGCGCCCTCGATGATCGTTGTCTCATCTTTACTTGCGATTACCTTGCGTGCCGAACCGACGACATCAAGCTCAACCGATTCGAAATTCATACCAAGGTCTTCTGAAATCACTTGCCCGCCAGTCAGCGTCGCGATATCACCCATGATTTCTTTGCGGCGATCACCGAAACTTGGCGCTTTGATAACAGTCGTATTGAGGCCACCTTGAAGTTTATTAAGTACGAGGAATTTCAGCGCGTCACCCTCGACATCATCAGCGATCAGGACGATATCTTTACGGCCAGATTGCACCAGCTTTTCAAAAAGCGGTACGATTTCTTTGGCATTCGATAGCTTCTTATCAGTGATCACGATAGCCGGCTTCTCGTAGCTGGCCTCTTGGCGATTCACATCGGTCACAAAGAACGGACTCGCCCATCCCTTATCAAACGAAAATCCTTCGACGACTTCAGCTTCCATCTCAAGACCCTGGCCGGCTTCAACTGTCACTACACCGTCCTTGCCGACTTTTTCGATGACATTAGCGATCAGCTTGCCGATTGCCTCATCACCAGCAGAGATCGTTGCTACTTCAGCCACGCGATCAGTTTTGCCCTCGATACTCTCACTGAGGCCATCGAGCGCAGCCACCACTTCGCGACCAGCTTCCTCGATGCCTTTTTTGAGTTCCATCGGACTATGACCCGCTGCGATCAGACGGTTGGCTTCTTTCAAGATGTTGTAGGTAAGGACCGTAACTGTCGTCGTACCGTCACCAGCGACTTTATTGAGCTTCGATGCTGCTTGCTTGATTAGCTCAGCACCCACTTTATACCCAAGTGTCTCGTCGTCGTTTTCAGGAAGATCCACGCCTTCAGCTACCGTCACGCCATCATGTGTCACCGTCGGACCGCCAAAGCCTTTGGCGATCACCACATTGCGGCCTTTTGGACCGTAGGTTACTTTCACTGCATCGTACAGTGCTTTGGCACCACCCAGTACGCGGCTGCGCGCATCGTCGTCGTAAAATACTTTCTTTGCCATTAGTTTTCCTCCTTTGCTTCTCTCGCCGTTTCACTCAATTTCAATTGTCGGTTTAATTCGTCCATACGTTTTGTCTGCCGATGTACCAGCACCAAAACTCGCAGCAAAATAATGATTATCAATAAGCCCAGGATGATCATCGCCATACTTGCCGCCGTATCAGCCATTATGCCACCGTCCCTAGGATGTCGTCTTCTTTGACGAGCAGATATTCGGTGCCGTCGATGGTTATCTCGGTCGTTGAATACTCTTTATAGAGAATCTTATCGCCATTTTTGACGCCCTTTACCTCACTGCCCGTTGCAACAACTTTTGCTAGTACCGGCTTTTCTTTGGCGTCATCTGGCAAAAAGAGTCCGCTCGCGGTCTGTGACTTGGCTTCTTCCCGCACCGCTGCAACACGGTCGCCAAGAGGCTTGATTGGTGAACTCATGTTTTCCTCCACTACTACATTAACTTTCAATACGTTTATTGTACCCAATCAAATTAGCACTCGTCAAGCTCGAGTGCTAATCGCATTCCCCGCTAATAACTCAATCTGTTAGCAGTTCTTTTACTACTTCCGTGTCATTCCACGGCTCTCGCTTGCCATTGATAATGCGGAACATCTCGTGACCCATGCCGGTAATCAGTACGGTGTCACCTTTTTTTGCTACCTCGAGCGCTTTTTTAATCGCCTCTTTGCGGTCGGGAATCTCCGTCGTCTTGGCCGTACCCTTGCCCTGTTCGATGCCTTCGTAGATCATATTGCGAATCGCCGTCGGTTCTTCGTTGTAGCTTTCCTCGTCCGTCAAGATAATACGATCGGCTCGCTTGGCGGCAATTTCACCCATGATCGGTCGTTTTGACTTATCACGGTCGCCACAGGCGCCAAATACCAAAATCACGCGATTTTTCGTAATCTCCCGCGTAGCCGCCAGTAGTTTTTCGAGCGCGTCAGGCGTATGCGCGTAGTCGACCACGACATCGAATTCTTTGTCTGTCTCGACACGTTCAAAACGGCCAAGCACGCCTTCGAGATTCGCCACCCCTTCGACAATGTCTTCTAACTTTAAGCCCAGAAGATACGCCGCCGATGC
>Ga0164242_10009168_pt1 | contig 10707 bp, 12 predicted proteins | sample OricomgcompostMG_FD_108783 | JGI IMG/M metagenome (GOLD analysis project Ga0164242, IMG submission 108783) | Miracle-Growth compost microbial communities from Emeryville, California, USA - Original compost - Miracle growth compost (MG) ... | reverse complement strand
CGATTTTGTCGAACTGTCGATTTTGTCGAACTGTCGATTTTGTCGAACTGTCGATTTTGTCGAACTGTCGATTTTGTCGAACTGTCGATTTTGTCGAACTGTCGATTTTGTCGAACGATCGTCGAACTGTCGATTTTGTCGAAATGAATGTTTAACGACGGAAATTTCGCCTCCGTTGATTTGGGCGAACGGGTGGGTTATAGTTGGTTGAAGTGAATTTTTGAGGATAATTGGGATGATTGAAATTTTGAGGATAATTGGTTGAAGTGAAATTTTGAGGATAATTGAGACGATTGAAATTTTGATTTTGTGTTTGAACGGGACCTTCAATACTTGAACCTGAAACAATCAAGATTCCCTGAGTGAAATTGGTCGTGTTATGATAAAAGTTAATGTGAAGTTGACCATTCATAAAATAAGTGTCATAAGCTAAAGTCAATGAGCTGTTCGGTGATGACGGGGGGAAAATTGCCGAATCAGCTCCCGGGATTCCGCTAGGGATATTAATGACGACGTCATAAGTATGATAAAGATAAGGATCGAGAACAATCGGAATTGGAAGTGAACTAGGAGTCGTCGGGATTGTGATTGGTTGATTGATTAAAACTATCCCTTCACCGGGTGGTCCTGGAGGGCCGGGTGGTCCTGGCGGTCCGGCTGGTCCTTTGGGGCCGATGGATGTTTTTGTTGTTGTCGTTCCCGAAAAGGACCAAAAAACTACGAAGAAGATAATAACAACTAAGACAACAACGAAAATAATTATCGCAATTGTTGCACCGGAAAGACCGCCATCTGTATCGTCATCCATTCAAATTTATTCTTTAATTAAAGAAAATTTTTCATTCATTAAAATGTCTATCGGAAATCATTTTAATCTGCCTCAAAAAGTCTTTGTTCTCCTGAGTGATGATGGTTGTCATCACTGTATCGAATTTGCCCCGATTTGGGATAAACTCAGTTCGAACGGAGAATTAAAGTCAAAGTATTATTTTCGCCATTTTGAATCTCACGGACTCGTCGATCCAACGGTTCCTCGTCGGGAAAGACGCCCTTTCGCGCCCTGTTTTGACGCTTATCGAAATCTTCCAACGATGTTTATTACATCGGTCTCGAAATATGAAAAGAACTTCAATATTAATTCGGGAACGCCGATTGATTTCGACACTCCGATAGTGTCCGAAGTAATTTATCCTGGAAATGCTCTTCGTGATTATGAATCTATCAAGGCTTTCCTCTTGAAGAATCGTTAAACTTTTCCCCTAACCATTCGATAAGACGTTAAATTTCCATCCAAAACCATATTCTTTCTTTTGATTTCGATAATTTGACCTGGTTTAGCCCCGAGCCATTTGACAATAATATCGGTGCTGAAAGATGGAATTCGAGCAAAAAATTCATTCCGAGAAATTCGATGTTTTTCACTGGTTGACCGGAGAGGAAAAGCTTTTTCAATTTCATCTTCGGTCATAATCCGATGTTCAGGGACAAGATAATGATCGAAAGGGTAAATAAAAAGTTCGAGAAGACTCCAAAGTTCAATTCGTGCCTTCCGTTCAACCGAACGTAATGAAAAGAGTTCTTTTGACGCGTCTGGCGTCAGTTTAACGATGTAAATCAGAAAAACAGTCGCGTTTTCGTCATCGGCGAGTTCACCAAAGGCTCGCTGAATTTGACTTTGGGGAAATTCGGAACTTCCGATCCAAATATTGAAACTATAAGTTTTTTCACCATCAACAAAATCAACATTTGTTGATCGATCAGTAAAAAAAGAATTTTCAGGGTCGAATTTAAATTTTCGAAGTTTTAACAACCTCATTATGTTGATTTTAACGTCAGGAAGATAATCATCCTCCAAATCTTCCATTTTAGAAGCAGATAAAATTAATTTTGATTAAACAAAGTTTGACTTTGTCAAAGGCGTAAATTCATTCCGCCTTGACGTAATTTTAATCTTCATCAGAATCATCCTTCTTCAGATTTCGAGTCGTTCGGCGGGCAGGCTTCGGGGGTTCGTCGTCCTCACTTTCCGACTCTTCCTTCGGTTTCACCTTTTCAGCCGAACGACGAATGGGCTTTGTTTCTTCCTTCTTCGGCTCTTCCTTCTTCGGCTCTTCCTTCTTCGGCTCTTCCTTCTTCGGCTCTTCCTTCTTCGGCTCTTCCTTCTTCGGCTCTTCCTTCTTCGGCTCTGGTTCATCGTCGTCAGAATCAACTTGAACGGTCCGACGACGAGTCGGTTCGAGACCGGCGACGACCTTTGCAATGCCAACGTTTCCCTTCGGGGTCTCGGTTGCAACGGTTCCCTTTCCAACGAGCTCTTCCTTTGCTTGACTAATTGCGTCGCTGTCGGTTGTCATTTCAATCTCATATTCCTTCAGGGCTTCAATCTGTGCTTCGCCGATGTCGTTTGCCTTTTTCCCGATTAACGCAAAGAATGCTTGGTGAGGCTTGGTTTTACTAATAATAATTCCTTTGAGGGGAGCCGGAGCGGTGATTTGTTCGTAATCGTCGTTTAATTTGTTTGTTGCCATCTTTGCCGGTGTCTTTTCCGAACCGGCGGTCTTCGGGCGACGACGAAGGACGTTGTTCGGATGGTCATCGCAGTAATCACTACCTTCGAGAGCGTCTCGACGGCACGTCCCGTGTTTCGGACCGTCATAAGCGCACTTCTTTCGACCATTCGCGGTTGTCGTCGTTGCTTTTACCGGGCTCGGATGACCAATCTTCGCTTCAATATTCTCGAGACGTTCGATAATTTCCATCAACCGTTCGGTGTGTTCCTCAAAATACTTCTTAATAGAATCTTCGATTCTGACCAAATCTTTAGATTTGATAGAATCTTCCATCCTTAATCAAGATAAATCGCGCAGATGAAGAAGCCGAAAATGAGCCAAACGATTAGCGCTAACCAATAGGGTAAGAAGCTAAAGAAAAGGAGTATAGAGGACCACATAAAAAGGAAAGGAATAAAAAAATAAGATACGCTACTCACAATAATTAGGAGAATCCACCACACGATGCCAACAACGAGCCAAACGAAAATTAGCAACGCTAAAGTTGGTTCGTTATCGTAAGTTAAACCGGAATTATTGCCGAACGCAATTTGTAAATCATTGAAAATCGAGAGAAATGGAGGTGAAAGAAATAACGTTCCCAAAATTGCACCACTTGTCCATATGAAAAATTTTCTTTTCATTTAAATGAGAGAAAAAATTATATCAGATTTTCTAATCTGGTCTAAAACGAGATTTATATCAGATTGTTTTCTGATTTTAGTTATTATTCTTCTTTTCGGAATTTTTACCGAAAAATATTTAATCGCACTTTTCTTGATTTTAATTGTGATAATATTTTTGCTAATTTACCTCTTTTTCTATCCTAAAGAGACAATTTGTGAACGTTTTCAGTATAATCCTTCTTGGAATCCTCTCGTTCAAAGAGACTCTCCTATTATCGAAGAGAAGAAAATTCAACCGAAGAAAAAAGTTCAATTCTATACCAAATGAATCAATTTCTTGAGAAAAGCCTGTCGAGGTTTATGCCATCGAATATCGTCGAGGCTTTTTTAACCGAAGATAATATGAAATTATGGGAAACGGCTTTTACTCATATTTCGGTTTCAACGAAAAATTATGAAGTTTATGAAAAAACCGGCGATAAAAAAGCTGATTCAATTCTTGTCGATATTTTCCGACTCAAATTCAAAGGTGAATTGAACGAAGAACAATATTCGGGTCTAATTAGCTATTATCACTCGGAGGAATTCTTTAGCAAATTAGGACAGAATGAAGGTTTTGACAAGATTCTTCGGGCAAGCCCGAGAATCAAGGAAGATCCGGAAGCCCTCAAGAAGATTTCTGAAGACTTATTTGAAGCCTTTGTCGGCGTTTTGTCAGTTATCGGTGATGAGGTTGCGAAGAAATTCTACGGTGTTCACGGTGGCTATTTATTTTCACAACAATATATGTTTTATATCTTCAATGACATCGAAATCGACCTTATTCACGCTTCCGGTAGCTTCCAAAATCAACTTCAGGAAATAATGAAAAATTTCGGCATTCCACTTAACCGAATGGTCCAACCGGCGGGTTATAATAACGTTATTTCATATTTCTTTGTTCCAAAGAATCTTTTTCTTCAAATTATTGAACAACTTGGGAAGGAACCGAGTAATGAACAAGATCCGAACATAACTCGGTTCCTAACCGACCTTGGAAAACAAGAGAAATATAAGGGTAATTTTATTCTTCTCGGTTCTGGTATCGCCTCGAAAGCGGAAGAAGCCGATCGAGTTGCATCAAAAATTGCCCTCGACTATCTTTGGGCAAACTATGACCTCGACCGCGAAACAGCGAAGAAATTCAAAGATAAAATCATTTCGAATAAGACACCCGATCAAGAACAGGTCGAAAGGTATTTTAAAGATGTCGAGGTTGTTAGTCATTCTTACGGTCCTTTTCGATATTATTACCTTGTCGGGACCTCGAAGGGTAAACGTCAAGTTATCACCGAATATAAGACGGCGAGTAGTACCAACTTCGCGACTGGGTTAAACCATCTTTACGCTCAAGCATCCGAACGACTGAAGAAACAAGAATCGCGATCAGAAGGAAACGCCGAAAGGCGATCAGAAGGAAACGCCGAAAGGCGATCAGAAGGAAACGCCGAAAGGCGATCAGAAGGAAACGCCGAAAGGCGATCCGTGAAGACATAAGATAGACTTGAAAAAATGATAAAAATATTTATCAATTTAAAATTAAAAATGAAACAACGACCTCGGAAGAAACCAACATCGCCAATTTTTCGTGAACTCGCCGAAATGGAAGAAGACCCTTGGTGGAAAGAATTATTTTTCGATATGGCTAACGGTTATTTTCCGGCAAGAACTGGATATTTGAACGGCGGTCTTTGTTTCAAAACTTCGACAAAAATTATCAACGTTCAAATTCAAGGAATCGACGATAACGAAGAGTTGTTAAAGCAGGTGAAAGACTTTTTTCAAGACGTTGTTGGTCTTATCCCGGATTCTCATTTTGAAGAATCATCTTTAATTTCAGTCGATTCTGAAGAAGTATTTCTGACTTGGAACGTGTTTAAGAAAGCCTCAATCTATCGTGTTATCCTCATTTCAAACTATGTTGAGTCGCTCGATCTTGGTGAAGTTGAAAGAGAAAATCTTCGCCGAATGATTATTTTTGGTCTTTTTAATCGAACGGTCGATGAAAATAATTTCCAATTCGGGGTTGCGAAAATTGAAAATTTTATTCCGCCGAAAGAAATAAAGCCCGTTTGTCCCCGATATAATAGTAAATATGAAGCCCCATTGAAGAAAATCTTTATCGCGAAAAAAACGACCCGAACAAACGGTGAGAAAGAAACCGATTAACAATTTTTTTCTAACTAAATGTCAAAGCCGAACGCGTTTCGTTTTTATCCTAAATCATTTCCAAATCGGAAAATACAACCGATCGTCTGTGAGGGTCCAAAATGTTATCGAAAGTGTCTCGCCGTCGGTCTTGACCTTGATAATACTTTGATTCACTCTTTCGATAGTCCATTAGAAGCGAAAAAATTCGTCGGCCATCCCGATTATTACGAATTTGACGTCGATGGAAAAGTTTTTCAAGGAACGAAACGCCCTCATCTCAAGGAATTTATCGATGAACTTTATCGAATTTCGGCTATTATTGTTGTCTTTACCGCTAGCACCCGAGGATACGCTGATAAAATTGTTTCGATCGTTTTTGGACAACGACCGCCCGACGCCGTTTTCACCCGCGAAGACTGTCTTCGAATCGACGGCGACCTTGTTAAGCCTCTCGATTTAGTTTATCGACAATTTCCTTCGTTAGTGAGAGAGAATCTTTTCGTAATGATTGACGACCGTGTTGATGTTTATAACGACCAAAACCGAGATAATGTGATTAATGTCAAAGCCTGGAATAGTGATAACACCGACGATAAATCATTATTGGACGTTTTGTTTCATTTGAATGATTTTAAAACTTGCAACGGCGATGTTCGGCGAAATTTACGAAACCTAACTCAAATGTGATCGAATAATTATTCGATTTGACCAAACCATAGATTTATCAAATCTCTGATTTGGTCAAAACTTTGTTTTATCAAATCTCTGATTTGGTCAAAACTTTGTTTTATCAAATCTCTGATTTGGTCAAAACTTTGTTTTATCAGATTAATTTGACCAAATAGAATTTTGATCAAAATTCTATTTTTTGTGATAAACTTTCTATAGTTTTTTATACATCCCCACCATAATTTTTTATTTTTAGAGTTTTTATTTCAAAAATAGCCAAAAAGAAAATTGAATAAACGACATCGTATAGATGACAAACTCATTTTAAGATAATTATCTTAAAATTTCTAACCGAAAGAAAATATTAAACGGGGAGAACGGGGAGAACGGGGAGACGGGGAGAACGGGGAGACGGGGAGACAATAATTCCAGGGGTAAAGAATATTTATTTTAATTCTTGCTTTCCACTCATCATTTGAAATTTAGATTCAATCGATAAATTGCTTAATTTATTTTTCTAATTTCATAAAATCGCTTAAAATACAACTAATTTTATCCAAATATATATTTGGATAAAATTAAAAATAATTTCTGTAATTTAAAATTTTTCAACTTAAAAGAAATAATTTCTGACAAGATGGACGACGATAAAACGTTGGTTAAAACCCTATTATTGGCGGAGAACATCATCGCTAAACAGTCGGTGAAGGTTAAAAAATGGCTATTAATGGTTGCTCAAAAATATCTTCCCGATGGAAAGAAAGATTTTCTTCGATGGATGTCGATAAATGATAAAATTTTCAAGTCCTTTATTGGATACCTAGACATCGGACCAAACGAAGAAATTATTTATAAATGCTATTTTACTCTTACATCCGAAAATGGGCTTCATACTTCAACAGTTCTAAAAACTCTAGAATTTCCCGATAGATTTAATTGTCGCGGAGTTTATCTTGATCATTGTCCAAATATCCCTTATAATATTCCACGTTCAAAAATTTACAAAACATATCTTGGATTTTATGAAAAAAGTAAGGAAATACGTATAGGGAGAACTTATTCAATGATGTTCGCCGATGATATAAAATTGATTAAAACGCAAATTTCTCCAAGATTTGATGAAGTTAAAACTTCAATCAACGAAAAATTCCCCTACTATTATTTTGACGAAGGATTATATGAAAATATAAAGAGTTTATATAAAGGTTCTAAACTTTCACTCTTAGAATTTATTATTGAATATGTAAGAAAAGAAGAGTTAGAAAAAACCGAATGTTTATTTATCAGGGCTGAAAGAAACAAAGTTAAAATAACCAATAATCGAAAACAATTAAACTTTCTCTGGAGTTTATCCCTACCCTGGATTGTAGGAAGTTATAAAACTGAAAAGGAATTTATCTTCCGCGTCGAAGATTATTTTGAAAGACAGAAGGGAACTATAATTTTTAGTAAATTATTCAATGATCCTGATGATCCTGATGATCCTGATGAATAATACCTAATTAGGTATTAGACCTCCCTTTTTCAATATCGTTATCACAGATTCAAGATTTTGTTCAAGCTCATCAATTCTTCTTTTTAATTGAGTATTTTCATTTTCCTCATTTGAATGAGCCTTTTGAACTTCTTTTTTCCTAATAATAATATATTTTCTAATGAACCCATATTTGAGGCTCGTTGCTGTTTTACAACAAATTCCATTTAATTGATGCATCATTAGACAAGGAATTTTAACACCATTTAAAGTTTGGTTAATTTCCTCGATTTTTTTATTGATTTCTGTTAATAATTCCTCCTTTTTTCCAATTAGCGAAAATTCAATCAATAATCGCGGGTTGATATTTTCGTCATCGTTTTTCATACTATTCAGAAAATCATTATGATCAAAAATTGAAACAAACCAAACCATTTTAATTTAAATAACTGAAATTAAATTAAATTAAAAGTCTGTCTTTGATATTTATTTAAATTAAATTTAATTTAGTTAAGTCAATATTTTATTATTTCCATATTTTCAAACGAATTAATTCATCCTTAATATCTTTATCGTTGAAATGTGAAGTATCTTGTGTTAAAATAGAAAAGTCTTTCTTAGTTTTATTGTTTTGAATAACAAATCTATAAAATCCTAAATCTTCTTCAGGGTCAAAATCTTCTTCGGGTTTAATAATACCAAAAGACCATTGAGGATATTTCTTTTGGTAATTTATTAAAAAATCATTTAATGATTTATTTTTTGGAAAGGAAAATGATGGTACCTTTTCAGAAACTTCTTCTTCAAAATTAATTTCGGTATAATCATAGAAAGATTTTTCAATTTTCTCTCTAAATGTTGAAAAAGTTTCTAACCAATTTAAAATCTTAGGAAATGAACGAATACCATATTGATAATAAATTGCCCCGATTAAAGCCTCGAGATTATCAGCACACACGTTATGTTTTTTTAGGGTTCCGCTGTTGAATAGGGGACAAATTTCCATCTTTTGACTAATTTCGGTCAATGTTGAATTTTTCACTAAATCACTCTTCACCTTAGTTAATTCGCCTGGTTCCATATTTAAACCAAGGAAAACTCTAAACTCATCGATAACAATAAAATCAAGCGCACTATCTCCGTAAAATTCAAGAGCTTCCATATTTAGAAATTTTGGTCTTATGTTTAATCTTTTTCCGATCTCAGAAGGGACATTTATCCCTCTTGGGGTACAAGCCAAAATTGCTAAATCTAAATCAAGATCGGGGAAAAAATCTTTGATACCTAATTTTTCAAGAATAACATTGGTTAAACTTTCTCGATTTATTTCTTTCTTTGGAGGCATTTAAACAAGTAAAAAATTCTTTGATACAAATTAATTTTATCCGACAATACGATCGTCAATTAATATTGAATATATTAAATCATTCGATAAATTTAAAAGATTATATACGTATATTAACGGGCGTCCATTAATGAGAGTATCTTAAATTTTTAATTTCCGATATCATTCAAGAAAATAAAAATGACCGAAATCAAAACGAGTCGCCGTTGGGGTTTCTATCCGATTCTTGACCAAGAGGCGTTTAAGTTCTATATTAGTCAGCAAAAGGCACTTTGGAACCCGAGCGACGTTAATTTTTCTCACGACTACACGAACTTTTGTCAATTAACTAAGGATGAACAAATCCCCCTGATTCGAGCCTTGACTATCTTTCAGACTCTTGATGGGGGCGTGATTGATCGGTTCGTTCTTGGTTTGATTAACCGGGCGGAGGCTCTCGAGGATCGTCTTGCCTACATTGTCCAACTCTATACCGAAGTTGTTCACGCGAACAGCTACGGCCTTCAACTTATTCACCTTATCCCGAATGATTTCGAACGTCAGTCATACCTCGAAGCGATCGACAGTGAACCCTGGCTTCAACGCTACCGCGATTTTATTGACAAATACACCGATGATTCGGTCCCGGAAATTATCGCGGTTGCGTCTCAATCGGCCCTTGAGGGGGTCGGTTTTTCCGGTCTCTTTGCGATCATTTTTTGGTATCGAACCTCGATTTATGCTCGCGACATTCCCGGGATTACAACCTCAAACGAATATATCGCTGCCGAAGAAGGAATTCACCGAAATTATGCGGTTTTCCGGTTCCTCCGATTGCGGGAAAAATGCGACCCGGAAGAAATCAAAACGAAAGTCATCGCGATCTTCTCTGAATTGATGGATATTATCAAGGAAGCGCTCCCGATTCTTCTTCCAACCGATCTTCGCGGTTTGAGCAAGCAAGAACTTTATGATTATTCTTGTTATGTAATGGATATGCTTTATGAGGATATGGGCTATCCGAAGGTTTATAACGTTAAGAATCCTCTAATTTATATGAACCGAATTGGTGGTTCTCAAAAGACTTCAACCTTTGAACACCAAAGTACCGATTACAGTAAGGGCGATCTCTTCCGCGATGATGATGGTGATTTTTGAAAATATTTTTAGATAATTATCTAAAAAAATATTTATTTAAATGGGGAAAGATTGTATCGACAAGGAACGAGAACGAGAGTTAGCTCTCGGACTTCAAGTTGAAAGAGCCCTTCGGCGTGTTATTGGTCGCGGTCGGCGTTCATTTTTTCACCCCAATGTTTCAACCTCTCAATCAATTTCGAGCGATGGAATCGTTGGAACAACATACACGGTTATTTCGCCGTTGATTTTCGAAGCTTTTTCAACAGGTTCTCTTAATAGTGTTCTTTTTGACCAAGGTTCAGATCTACCGTCATCAAATTTAATCGGAAGCTCTTTTATTTCTAACGGTGGCGTTTTCCAAATGGGGTTGATGAATATTATGGCTGTCGTCAATCAAACTGGTAGTTTAGTTGCTGAAGTTGGGATTTCGAGTCAAGTTGATGCTAATTATGCTTTGAAAGAACTTGGGATTTTCCAACCGATCGCGGTTGATCAATACAATAATATTACTTATCTTGTTAATATTCAATCATTTACTTTTTACACCAAACAATAAATTTTATAGACATTTCTATAAAATTTTCTCAAACTGGCGAATTTCGTTTTGCTCCGCGATATTCTCAAACTGACGATATTCTCAAACTGACGATATTCTCAAACTGACGATATTCTCAAACTGACGATATTCTCAAACTGACGATATTCTCAAACTGACGATATTCTCAAACTGACGAT
>Ga0164242_10009167_pt1 | contig 10707 bp, 6 predicted proteins | sample OricomgcompostMG_FD_108783 | JGI IMG/M metagenome (GOLD analysis project Ga0164242, IMG submission 108783) | Miracle-Growth compost microbial communities from Emeryville, California, USA - Original compost - Miracle growth compost (MG) ... | reverse complement strand
CGGCCCGGGCGCCCACGCTGTTCGGAGCTCTCAGCCGGGTGGGCGACACTCCGAAGCCGGTCCGTGGCCCCACCGGCGTCCGGCGCGTCCCGTACGGTCGGCGGGTGAACCTCTCCGCGGCGGAAGCGCGCCGCCGCTTCGCCGGCGCCCGGGTCGCCCGTCTGGCGACCGCCGACCCCGCAGGCGTGCCGCACCTGGTGCCCATCACCTTCGCGGTGGACGGCGACCGGATCGTGTTCGCCGTGGACGCCAAACCCAAACGCTCCACCGGTCTGCGCCGGCTGCGGAACATCGCGGCCAACCCCGCGGTGGCCGTCCTCGCCGACCACTACGCCGACGACTGGTCGGCCCTCTGGTGGGCCCGCGCCGACGGCACCGCCGAGATCCTGTCCCCGCCGCCGGCCGGTGCCCTGGACCCACTGCGGGACAAGTACCCCCAGTACGCGGCCGCTCCCCCGCCCGGACCGGTCGTCGCCGTCACGGTCACCGCCTGGTCCGGGTGGTCCTTCGCCGCTTCCTGATTCCGACCCCGCGCACAGGCCCGCGGCGGGCCCGGACGGCGCCGGGCCCGCCGCGGGGCGGGAATGGTGGGGGTGGGTCAGGGTTGGAGGGCGAGGGCGAAGACGTGGATCGCGGGCTGCTCGGGCAGGGTGACGGCGGCGACGGTCTTGCCCGCGGTCAGCGGCACGGTGTTGGTGAACACCTGGTACTGCGTACCGTAGTTGGCCGGGCCGGACGGGGTGTCGCGGTGGTCGGTGGTGATGGCGACCTTGGCGCCGTAGGACGTGGTGTCCGAGCAGCACCAGTTGGGGAAGCCGAGAGAACCGGTGCTGGTCGTACCGTCGGTGTAGGTGACCGTGACGTCACCCTCGGTGAAACCGGCCTCGGCGCCCAGGAAGGCCAACTGGCTTCCCTGTCCCGACAGTTCGATCTGCTGGCCGTCGGCGGAGACGTTGTCCGGGGTGCCGGGGGCCGCGGCCGGCCAAGTGAAGGTGGCGCCGTTCGCGGTGACGGTGGCGCCGGGGCTCGCGCCGGCCTGGGCGAGGGCGTCGGCGGAGTAGCTGTCGCCGCCGCCGTCGAAGTCGCCGGGCGCGGTGTCGCTCTCGGCGGTCGCGCCGACGTTGTTGAAGGCCGAGGCCAGTGAGGGGTACGGCACCACGGTGGTGATGGTCAGCGGCCCGGTGGCCGTGCCGGCGCCGGCGGCCCCGGCGCGGTAGCGCGCGGTCGCGGTGACGGTGGCGACGTGGGTGCCGGGCGTCTGGGAGGCGGGGCCGGTCACGGTGACGGTGGCGGTGGCCGTCCCGCCGGGCCGGACCCGGTTCAGCCGCACCGAGGACGGGGCGGTCTTCCAGCCGGCCGGGCCGGAGAAGGCGAGCGTGGTGTCCGACAGGCCGGTCCGGCCGAGGTCGGCCAGGCTCACCCGGTAAGTGCCGGGGTGGCCGGCGGTGCTGACGTCCTTCCAGGTGATGGCCGTCGCCGGGGCGGTGGTGCGGCCGCTGCCCGGGGTCACCCGGTACAGCACCGTGGCGTGCGGCGGGACGTCGGCGGAGATGGTCCCGGTGGTGGCGGTGGTCTTCTTGGTGACCAGGTCCTTGAGGGTGAACGAGCCGCCGCGCAGGCCGGCCTTCGCGGCCGTCGTGGTGATGGTCTGCGCGGTGTCGGAGCGGTTGAACAGGGCGACGGCCCGGGCGCCGCCGGTCAGTTGCTTGGACAGCACGTCGTAGCCGTCACCCGACTGGACGATCCGGCCCTGGAGCCCGGTCGGGTCCTGGTCGACGGCGATGACGTCGGTGTTGCCCAGGACCGCCCTGGCGTCGGCCGACAGGTGGGTGAGGTCGGTGCTGGAGATGAGCGGCGCCGCCATCATCGCCCAGAGCGAGAACTGGCTCTGGATCTCGTCGCGGCTCAGCCCGGAGTCGCCGGCGAGCAGGAAGTCGGGGTCGTTCCAGCGGCCGGGGCGCTGGAGGTCGGCCAGGCCCACGTTGTACTGGTAGTTGTAGAGCAGGGAGCTCCACTTGGCGGTGCCGCTCTCCTGCCCGAGGGCGATGTCGGCGCCCTCCCGCCACAGGTTGCCGACCTGCGCCGACCAGCCGATGACCTTGTCCCAGTCGGCGGTGCCCTGGAAGTAGGCGGGGGCGGAGACCGAGAACACCATCGGGCGGCCGGTGTCGAGCATCGCCTGGCTCCACGCCGAGTACGTGTCGTGGTAGCTCTGCTCGTCGGTCTCGCCGGGCGTGGTGGGCACGTTGCAGCCGTCGAGCTTGACGTAGTCGACGCCCCAGCTCGCGAAGAGGTCGGCATCCTGCTGCCAGTGGCCCAGCGAACCGGGGTAGCCACCGCAGGTCTTGGTGCCGGCGTCCTCGTAGATGCCGAACTTCAGGCCCATGGCGTGGAGTTCGCGCCCAACGTAGGCCATGCCGTCGGGGAACTTCACCGGGTCGGGGACGAGGTTGCCCTCGGCGTCGCGGCTGCCGGCCATCCAGCAGTCGTCGGTGGTGACGGTGTCGTAGCCCTTCGCGGCCAGGCCGGTGCTGACCAGGGCGCGGGCGTTGTCGAGGATGGTCTGCTCGTTCATGTCGCACTGGTAGTACGACCAGTCGTTCCAGCCCATCGGCGGGGTGGGCGCGTAGTTGGGATACGTGGTCGGGCTCGCGGCGGCGGTGGAGGGCGCGGCGGCGGCGCCGGGAGCCGCCAACAGGGCGCCGGTCAGGGCGAGGACGAGTGCTCCGCCGCTCGCCAGAGCCGCCCGGACGCGCCGGGCAAGGGGTGATGTCACGGGACGCAACCTCACAAGATCGGTCAGGCCGCCGCGCGGACACGGCGGATCCGGAACCTGGCGGGATCTATTGAGGCGCAGATGCGCGTTGTTGACAAGAACACGCCCGAACTTTGCACTTCCCGTCATTGCCGGAGCGCATCATCTGCACACAACTCCGGCACGGATGAAGGCGTCCCGGAGCGGGCGGACGCCCGCGGCCGGGACGCCCGTACCCGGCCGCTGCCGTCACGGGGACGGGCGGACCGCGGCGGCGCCGAGCTCGCTGCGGGCGCGTGAGGCGGCGCCGACGGCGACCGCGTCGCTGCCGAGCAGCGCCGGCACCAGCCGGATCGCCCGCCCGCTCACCGGCGGCTCGGCGGCCAGCGCCGCCCGCACCGCGGGCTCCAGCAGCGGCCAGGCGCGGCTGACGCCGCCGCCGACGACCGCGGTGGTGACGTCGAGCAGCCCGGCCGTGATGAGGATCGCCCGGGCGATGGCCGCGCCCGCCGCGGTGAGAACGGCCAGCGCGTCGGCGTCACCCCGCTGCGCCGCCAGGGCGACTCCGCGGGCATCGGTGCGCCGGCCGGTGCGCTCGGCGTAGCGGGCGGCCAGCGACCGGCCGGAGGCGAGCGTCTCCAGGTGGCCGCGGCCGCCGCAGGAGCAGCGGATGTCGCCGAAGCCGGGGATGTGGCCGATCTCGCCGGCGGCCCCGTTGGGCCCGTCGAGCAGGGCGCCCTTCACCCACAGGGCGCCGCCGACCCCGGTGCCCAGGGTCATCCCGAGGGCGTAGGGCTCGCCCGCGACGGCGCCCCTGGCGACCTCACCGCGCAGGAACGCGTTGACGTCGTTGTCGAGGAACGCCGGCACGTCCAGGGCCTCCTCCAGCGCGTCGGTCACGGCGAACCCGGCCCACCCCGTGAAGGAGTCGCTGGCCACGAGGATGCGGCCGGCCTCGGCATCGACCACGCCGGCCGCGCCGACCCCGACGCCGGCCAGCCGGGCGGCCGGGGCCCGGTCCAGCAGCCGTCGCAGGCCCTCCAGGACGGTGCCGATCATGGCCCGGCCGCCCTCGGCGGCAGGGGTGGGCAGCTCCACGCGGTCCCGTACGGAGAGGTCGGCGGAGCAGAGCACGACCTGGGTCGTGGTGCCGCCGATGTCCACTCCGGCGAAGACGTCGCGCGCGGCGCCTTCCGGTCCGCCGGGCCCAACGAGCCGGGCTGGTTCGGCCGGCCGCGGGGTCGGGCTCACGCGTCCACCCCCGCCGCGCCCGCCGCCAGGCGGGCCGTACGGCGCTCGCGTTGCAGCACCGGGTCCGGGACCGGCACGGCGGCCAGCAGCCTGCGGGTGTAGTCGGTGCCCGGGTGCAGCAGCGTCTCCATGGTGCCGCCCTGCTCCTCGACACGGCCCGCGCGCATGACGACGACCCGCTCGGCGAAGTGCTGCACGACGGCGAGGTCGTGGGAGACGAACAGGCAGGCGAAGCCCAGCTCCTCCTGGAGTTCGGTGATGACCTCCAGCACCGCCTCCTGGACGCTGACGTCGAGCGCGCTGGTCGGCTCGTCGGCGACCAGCAGCTTCGGCGCCAGGGCCAGGGCGCGGGCGAGGCTGACCCGCTGGCGCTGGCCGCCGGACAGCTCGCGGGGCGCGCGCCGGGCGAACGCCCGCGGCAGCCGGACGCGTTCGAGGAGTTCGGCGACCCGCTCCTGGCGCTCCCTGCCCGACATGCCGCGGCGGTGCACCCGCAGCGGCTCGGCCACGCACTCCTGGACGGTCATCCGCGCGTCGAGCGAGGCGACCGGGTCCTGGAGGACGACGCCGATGCCCGCCCGCAGCGCGCGGCGGGCCCGCGGCCGGCTGCGGCGCAGGTCGGCGCCGAACAGGGTGACGCTGCCGGAGGTGGGCCGGAGCAGCCCGAGCGCGACCCGGGCGGCGGTGGACTTGCCCGAGCCGGACTCGCCCACCAGGCCGACGGTCTCACCCGGGGAGACGTGCAGCGACACCCCGTCGAGCGCGCGCACCGCGGCCAGCCGGCGGCCGAAGACGACGGAAACGTCCCGCAGGTCCACCACGGGCTCGGCGGCGGCCGCGCCGCCCTCGGCGGGCTTGGCGGTCCTGGCCCGGACGCCGTACTTCGGCCGGGGCGCCGCGGGTTCGGCCACGTCGCCGACCGGTCCGGCCGCGGTGTCGCCCCCGGTCCCGGTCGGGGCCACGGCCAGCCGCGGCACCGCGGCCAGCAGCCGCTTGGTGTACTCGTGCCGCGGGCGCAGCAGCACCTCCTCGACCGGCCCGGTCTCGACGATCTCGCCGTGCAGCATCACCGCCACCCGGTCGGCGAAGTCGGCGACGACGCCCATGTTGTGGGTGACGAGGAGCACGCCGGTTCCGGTGTCGACGGCGAGCTTGCGCAGCAGGTCCAGGATCTCGGCCTGCACGGTGACGTCGAGGGCGGTGGTGGGCTCGTCGGCGATGAGCAGGGCCGGGTCGTTGGCGATGGCCATGGCGATGACGACGCGCTGGCGCTGGCCGCCGGACAGCTCGAACGGGAAGGCCCGCACCCGCCGTTCGGGCTCGGGGATGCCGACCCGGCGCAGCAGGTCGACGGCGAGCGCCTCGGCCTGCCGGGCCGGGACCCGGCGGTGGTTGCGGATCACCTCGGCGATCTGCGCGCCGATCCGGGTGAGCGGGTCGAGGGCGGTCGCCGGCTCCTGGAAGACCATGGAGGCGGTGCGGCCGCGCAGCGAGGCGAGCTCGTTCTCGGGCGCGCCGACGACCTCGGTGCCGTCGAGCACCGCGCGTCCGGTGGCGCGGGCGTTGTCCGGCAGCAGTCCGATCGCGGCCAGCGCCACGGTGGACTTGCCGGAGCCGGACTCGCCGACCAGGGCGAGCGTCTCGCCGGGCCGCACGTGCAGACCGACCCCGCGCACGGCCGGCACCTCGCCGGTCTCGGAGGAGAAGGTGACGCCCAGGTCCTCCAGCCGCAGGATCGGCTCGGTGCCGGCGGCGCCGGCGGTGCGATCGGTGGCGGTCATCCGCGTCCCCTCACGTCGAAAGCGTCCCGCAGCCCGTCGCCGATGGCGTTGAACGCGCACACGACGAGGATGACGGCCAGGCCCGGCGGCACGATCAGCCACCAGCGCCCGGAGTAGGTGGCGGTGAGACCGGCCGAGAGCATGCCGCCCCAGTCCGTCCGGGGCGGCTGCAGGCCGAGCCCGAGGTAGGACACGTAGGCGACCAGCAGGATCGCGTCGGCGACCTGGAAGGTGGCGGCGACCACGATCGTGGAGACCGAGTTGGGCAGGATGTGGCGGCCGATCGCCCGGGAGTGGGTGCCGCCGATCGCGCGCAGGGTGTGCACGTAGTCGCGGTTCTTCAGGGTGAGCGTCTCGGCCCGCACCAGGCGGGAGGGCACCAGCCACGACACCAGGCCGAGGATGACGATCAGCCCCCATACGCCCGGGGTGGAGATGGCCGAGATGACCAGCAGGATGAACAGCGCGGGGATGGCGATGCCGGCGTCGACCACGCGCATCATGACCGCGTCGACCCAGCCGCCGGCGTAGCCGGCCGTGGCGCCCCACAGGGTGCCGATGACGGTGGCGAGGATGCCGGCGGCCAGGCCCACCACGAGGGAGACCTTGCCGCCGTACATCAGCCGGCCCAACTCGTCGTGGCCGACCGCGTCGGTGCCGAGCAGGTGCGCGCCGCCGGGGCCCAGGTTGGCCTGGGTGAGCGCGGTGTGCGTCTGGTCGGTGGAGTACAGCAGCGGGCCGACGAAGCAGAAGAGGAAGAACAGCACCACCACAGCGAGGCCGACGACGGCCAGCCGGTTGCGGGTGAACCTGCGCACCGCCAGGCGCAGCGCGGACACGCCCGTCCCGGTGGCCGCGTCCGCGCCGTCGGTGGGCCCGCTACCGCCCGGGAGCCGGCCGGGCCGGAGTACGGCGCTCATGCGCGGCCTTCCTTCACTCGGGGGTCGATGAACCGCTGGACGACGTCCGCCAGGAGCGTGCCGACCACGGTCGCGACCGAGATGACCAGGACGCAGCCGAGCAGCACCGGATAGTCCGAGGACTGCGCGGCGGTCCAGAACAGCAGCCCCATGCCGGGGTAGTTGAAGAGCTGCTCGACCACCAGCGCGCCGCCGAAGAGCACCGGCACGTAGTAGCCCAGCATCGCCACGACCGGGGTCAGGGAGTTGCGGAACACGTGGCGGCGCAGGATCGCGCCGCGCCGTGAGCCGCCGGCCCTGGCGGTCCTGACGTAGTCCTCGGAGAGGTTCTCCAGGGTCGCGCCGCGCATGTACCGGCTGAAGACGGCCACGACGGACGCGGCGCCGGCGACCACCGGCAGCACCAGTGCGGCCGGGTCGGCGAAGACCTGGGCGAGCGAGTCGCCCTGCGGGGCCTGCGCCGGGAACCACGGCAGGATGTGGCTGAAGACCAGCACGAGCATCAGGCCGAGGAAGTACACCGGGGTGGAGTAGGCGACGAAGCTCAGCGTGGTGATGACGTAGTCGATCGGCTTGTTGCGCCGGACGGCCTGCCACATGCCGAGCGGGATCGCCAGCACCAGGCCGACGACGGCCGACAGCACGGTGAGCACGAGCGTCTTCGGCAGCCGCTCCCGAATGAGCTGCGAGACCGGCTCGTTGAGCGTGTAGGAGGTCCCGAGGTCGCCGTGGAGCAGCCGGCCCAGGTAGGCGGCGTACTGCACCGGCAGCGGCTTGTCGAGGCTCTGCTGGTGGTTGAACTGCGCGATCTGCTGGGCGGTGGCCTGCGGGCCGAGGATCCCGCGAGCGGGACCCCCGGGCAGCGCGTGCAGCAGGCAGAACGTCGCCACGGTCACGATGAGGATCACCGCGATCGCCTGGAGGACGCGTCTGGTGAGGTACAGGAAGGTGTTCATGGGTTTTCCGAACGGTTCGGATCAGTGCCGCGAGCGGCCCGGCTCGTCCGGGCTCACTTGCCGGTCCACTGCCACTGGGCGGGGTGGAAGTCGGCGAGGGAGTCCTGGGCGAAGCCGCCGAGACCGTTCTTGATCACCGAGATCTGGTAGTCCGGCTCGGGCAGCCAGACCACCGGCAGGTCCTTGGCGAGCGCCTCGCTGTACTGCTGCACGGCGTCGTCGGAGGACGAGGTGGTGGTGGCGGTGATCAGCTTGTCGACGTCGGGGTTGGAGTAACTGCCGAAGTTCGAGCCGCCCTTGGTCTGGAACAGCGAGTCACCGGTCGGGTAGGCCGGGAAGTACCAGCTGCCGGCGGTGCCGAAGAACGACAGCTGCCACTTGCAGACGGGCTGGCCGGCGGTGCACTGCGGGGTCTGCGAGAGCACCGAGTTGACCGGGGCGGTCTTGACGGAGAACGCGATGCCGCTCTTGGCCAGCGAGGACTGGATGGCGCTCATCATGTTGTCGGTCACCGTGGAGCCGGACTGCGAGAGCACCTGCATCTGGAACTTCGTGCCCTTGTCGACGCCCGCACCGCACTGCGAGGCCCCGCTGCCTGGCCGGGCGCAGACCATGGTGCCGTTCTGCTCGGTCCAGCCGTGCGCGGTCAGCAGCGCCTTGGCCTTGGCGTTGGAGAACGGGTACGGGTTGTCCTTCTGCGCCTGCGAGACGAACTGGGAGTTCTGCGCCTGCGGGATCGGCCCGTAGCCGGGCACCGCGGTGCCGTTGAAGACCACCTTCACCAGACTGTCCTGGTCGATCGACTCCTGGACGGCCTGCCGGGCGTACAGCTGCTTGAAGACAGCGCCCATGGACGGGTTGTCGAAGTTGTAGGGCATGTACGTGATCGCCCAGCCGGTCCACGGCTTGACGGTGTAGCCCTGCGAGGTGAACTGCGACTTCTGGTCCAGGTCGGTGGAGTTGATGTAGCCGTAGTCGACCTGGCCGGAACGCAGCGCGTTCTCCTCGGCGTCGGTGGTGGTGAACGGCAGCAGGTTCACCGTGGCGATGTGCGCCTTCTCGCCGCCGTCGTACGTGGCGTTGGCCGCGAGCACCACCTTGCCGGAGGTCGAGAACGACTTGACGGTGTAGGGGCCGCTGACGGTCTTCCACAGCGGGTCGCTGGCGTACTTGGAGATGCTCTTGGCGGCGGTGTTGAGGTAGGTCCACACCTGCTTGGCGCCGGCGGTGGTGGTGTCGGCGTCGGAGACCGCGGCCGACGCGCTCGTGCGGTCCCACACGTGCTGCGGCAGCGGGGTGATCATGCTGAGCTGGTTGGCCAGCATCCACTGGGAGTTGTACGCCTGGTCGAAGGTGATGGTGAAGTGCTGGTCGTCGACCACCTTGAAGGACGTCCAGTTGTCGGGGGCCTTGCCCTCGCTGTAGTTAGCCCACTGGGATTTGTTGGCCTTGATGAGGTTGTACCAGAACTGCACGTCCCGGGACGTGATCGGCTTTCCGTCGCTCCAGTGCCGGTTTCCCAGTGTCACGGTGACACTCTTGCCGTCCTTGGCGAAGTCGGCGGCCGTCGCTATCGACGCCGCCTTGTTCCAGCCGATCGATCCGGTGGAGCCGTCGTAAGCGATCAGTGGCTCCCACAACGACGCCGCGATGGAGACATTGTTGGTGTTGAGATGGGCCGGGGTGCCGATGGGCAGGATCCAGTTCGGCGTGAAGTTCGCCGGCAGCGCGTAGTTGATCGAGTCGGACGTCGCCGAGGACGAGTTGCCGGCGCCGTTACAGCCCGTGACCAGGGCGGACGCGGCGAGCACGGCGCCCGCGGCGAGCGCCCAGCGACGGCGTTCGGCCGTGCGGACAGGGAACATGGATTCTCCTCGTGGATGGACGGCCGGGCACGGCCGGACAGGCGGCCGCGGACGGCCCCAGACGACCGCTGACGACCGCTGGAACCCGTTGAACACCGGGTGAACGTCGAGGGGCGGCGTGTGCGGAACAGTCAACGGCCCGCACCTGGCAAAAAACAAACCTTCGTCGATAACAAGTTTGTTTCTGCCGTTTCGAATAAAGTCCCGGCAGCGGTCGGGGCGGCCGGGAAAACACGGCGGTAACGGCTCATTGCGGCCCGCGCCGGCCGGCCGGTGTGGCCGGCGCCACTTCCTCGCCGGGCCCGCCGGGCGTACTGTCATGGCCGTCCCGCCGTCTTTTCCGGAAGTAAGTCCGTCCATGCCCGACGTAAGTCCCGCCCGGAACGGCGCCAAAGGCTCCCCGTCCCTGGCCGAGCGCGTGCTGGAACTCATCGCCTCCGGGCAGGGGACCTCACGCACCGAACTCGCCGCGATCCTGGGCGCGTCGCCCTCGACGATCTCGCTCACCGTCGGCCAACTGGTCGAGCGGGGCCTGGTCGCCGAGCAGGGCACCCGGGCCTCCACCGGGGGCCGCCCGCGCAAGGTGCTGCGGATCGGCCGCCGGGACGAGTTCGCGGTCGCCGCGGACCTCGGTGGCCGGCACGCCAGGGTCGGCGTGGTGCTGCCCGGCGGGGAGCTGACCGACGTGGCGACCGTGCCGTTCGTCATCGCCGAGGGTCCCGAGGCCGCGCTGCCGCACCTGGCGGCGACGCTGGAGGAGCTGGCGGCGCGGCACGGCCGGGACCGGCTGCGCGGTGTCGGCGTCTCGCTGCCCGGCCCGGTCGACGTGCAGTCCGGCGCGGTCACCCTGCCGTCGCGGATGCCCGGCTGGAACCGGTTCCCGGTCGCGGCCTGGCTGCAGGAGCGGTTCGGGGTGCCGGCCGCGGTGGAGAACGACGCGAACTGCATGGCCGTCGGCGAGCACGCCGTGCAGCCCGTGGAGCGCCGGCAGTCGATCATGGTGAAGATCGGCTCGGCCATCGGCACCGGCATCATCGCCGACGGCAAGCTCTACCGCGGCGCCACCGGCGCGGCCGGCGACATCACCCACGTCCGGATCGCCGAGGCCGGCGACACCCCCTGCTCGTGCGGCAACACCGGCTGCCTGGAGACGGTCGCCTCGGGCGCCTCCCTGGTGCG
>Ga0164242_10009166_pt1 | contig 10708 bp, 11 predicted proteins | sample OricomgcompostMG_FD_108783 | JGI IMG/M metagenome (GOLD analysis project Ga0164242, IMG submission 108783) | Miracle-Growth compost microbial communities from Emeryville, California, USA - Original compost - Miracle growth compost (MG) ... | reverse complement strand
TACGTATTTCCTCATTCAATAATCCATTCGAATCCATCTAAGGGTTGAAAATATTTCCAACCATCTGATGGAAGACACCGATGACGAAGTTCCATAACATGGGCAGCGTTCCGGTATTCACAATTTAAATCTCTCCCGAGGTGAATCATTATGTCTGCATCGAATCCAACGGTTCCGCAGATGGTGCTTGCAGCTCCTACGGGCACAAGTTTTTATGACAAAATCAATACCAAATGGCACGAACGCGCTCTCCTATTCTTCATGGGCATTGTGCTTGCACACTGGGGCGAACATCTTGCACAGGCCTACCAGATTTGGGTAATGGGCTGGCCTCGCCCCAAAGCAAATGGCATTCTTGGCTTATGGTATCCATGGCTGATCAAATCGGAGGCTCTGCATTACGGCTACGCGCTGGTCATGCTGGTTGGAATATGGGTACTGCGCAAGGGTTTTACCGGCCGCAGCTATACCTGGTGGATGGTCGCTTTCTGGATTCAGTTCTGGCATCACATTGAGCATCTGCTTTTGATCAGCCAGGCGATGTTGCATCACAACCTCGGCGGCAAGCCGGTTCCATTCAGCGTGCTGCAATTCTTCTTTCCGCGTGTAGAACTTCATCTCTTTTATAATGCCGTCGTCTTTATTCCAATGGTCATCGCCATGTACTACCACATGTTTCCACCAGCAAACGAGCCACAGAAACATGCGAACTGCACCTGTTCGTGGCACAAGAACGATGCAATGGATGACGTTGATTATGCCGCATAAGGCTGCGCCGGCGGCAGATTGAAAGATGGACTTGGATGAAGCTGCATTTTGAAAGAGGCTGTTACGCAGCCTCTTTAGTTCTCATATCGCTTATTGCGATAAGCTGTTTGGCTGTTGTATTTGCTACGACGGGTTGTCGCCACCCTGTTAATTCAATGTCAGGCTTCTCCATCCGCCAAGAGATCGCGCCGCTGCCGGCACGCATCGGTAAAGAGACGGTGTTCGTGCATCTGGATGACAACTCCGGCAAGCCCGTAACGAACGCCGCAGTTATCGTCGAGGCAGATATGATGCATCCCGGCATGAGTCCTGTATTCGAGACTGCGCGCGAGACGACGCCGGGAAACTATGAGGCTCAGATTGTCTTCAGCATGGGAGGCGATTGGGTTGTGCTGCTGCATATCAGGCTGGCGGATGGAAAGAAGATTGAGCAACAGATGGACGTAAGAGGCGTCCGATCCAATTCATAAATTGCCACCGTTCTCCTCCAATCCGCTTGAGCAGAATGATGATTCTGTGGACGCGCCACCGTTCGATCTCTTGCGGCTTCCAGTTATCGGGCACTTTTTGAGATGGCGACACTCGCGAACCCTATTGCAAATCCCGTTGTTGATCGTCAGCATAGCGATGATTCTGCATGGGCTCTTCGGACCGTCAATCTCTCCGAAAAATCTAGCCACCGTTCTCACCTGGGTACACTTCCGCGGTGTACTGGTGCTTGCGCTACTGTGCGTGGGGAATCTCTTTTGCATGGCCTGTCCGTTCATGCTGGTGCGCAATTTCATGCGGCGCTGGATTCGACCTCGCTATACCTGGCCTCGCCGACTGCGTAACAAATGGATCCCTACTGTGCTTTTTGTAGTGTTCCTTTTCTTCTACGAGTTGTTCAGCCTATGGTCATCACCGTGGCTGACAGCCTGGATCATCCTCGGGTACTTTCTGGCAGTGCTTGTAGTCGATGGCTTATTCAAACATGCGACATTTTGCAAATATGTGTGTCCTATCGGGCAGTTCAATTTTTTGGGCTCAACGGTCTCGCCACTTGAGGTTGAGGTGCGTAACCGCGAAGTATGCTCAAGTTGCCACACCAAAGACTGTATTCGCGGAAAGCGGTCACCAGACGACGAACTTATCATCGTGCAACGCGGCTGCGAGCTTTCTCTTTTTCAGCCGGGCAAAGTCGGCAATATGGATTGCACCTTCTGTCTCGATTGCGTCCATGCCTGTCCGGAAGACAATATTGGCATCCTCGGCAGATTGCCGGCGAGCGAGTTGATGATTGATAGCCAACGATCGGGCGTTGGGTACTTTTCGCGTCGCAAAGACATTGCAGCGCTGTCAATTGTCTTCTGCTTTGGCGCATTGATGAATGCGTTTGGCATGGTCAGTCCTGTCTATGCAGTGGAAAGCTGGCTAGGAGATTGGCTGCATCTTCACAGTGAACCTGCGGTACTAGGCTTGCTTTTTGTGTTTTTTGTTGTTGTGGAGCCTCTGGTTCTTCTTGGCCTGGCTGCCTGGAGCGCACGCGTGTGGGGTGGGGTTCGACGCACATGGCTCTCGCTTATCGTGCGCTACACTTACGCATTTGTGCCTTTGGGCTTCGGCATGTGGCTGGCCCATTATGGGTTTCATCTGTTCACGGGTCTTTATACGGTCATCCCCGTTATACAGAGCGCTCTTGTTGACTTGAGATGGCCTATTTTGGGGGATCCCCGCTGGACTCTAGTTGGCATTCCAAAGTATGTGGTGGAACCTATAGAGTTCGGCTTTCTGATACTGGGAATGGCGGGATCGCTTCTGGTTACATGGAACCTGGCGCAGGAGGACGCTGAAGACCATCCTCTACGTGCCTTTGCGCCATGGGCTATCGTTTGCCTGCTGCTGCTGTTGGCTTCGTGCTGGCTTATGACGCAACCAATGGATATGCGGGCAACGATGATGGCTGGATAATACAGGATACAAAAATGATGCTGAGACCAATTGCGACAATGAGGATTCAAGGGCAGCCAGTCACAAGGCTTTCATGGGGCATTTGTCTTGTAATAACACTACTCATCATCTGTGGAGATCAACCTGCCTGGGCACACATCGGGCCACCTTATCCAATTATGCAAGACCGTATGATCGGCGATCTTACCATTGCAGTGTGGAGCAACCCTGACGTTGGGACTGGAAGTTTTTTTGTTGTGGTCGATCCGCCAAAGGGTAAAAGTGTCCCTGCCGATTTAAAAGTTCGCATAATTGTTAAACCTGTAAGCGGACGGCTACCGGAAAAAGGGTACGATGCATGGCGTGATAAGCTCCGCAATCGGGTGGAATTCAAGGCCGACGTTCCATTTGATAAGGAGGAGACATGGCACGTTCGCGTTGTATTGTCCTACGCTAAAACAATCGGTGAGGCTGATACGAACGTGGAAGTAACACCAGGCTTGCTGGGGCGCTGGGATCTATTGCTCTTTCTGCTTCCGTTCCTTGGCGTGGGAGTGCTGTGGTTCAAGGCGATGTCGACGAAGTACCGGCACGCACGTGCCCGGAGGGGCAATATATCAAAGCGAACAACCATCTCTTGAACAGAGATATCTCTCATTAAATCGGTAGAGCACATTCCAATAGCGGGATACGATTTAGGCCCGTTAGATTCTCATCTCGTATCTGGATTTATTTCCCTAGACTCCTTTTAGCTGCCATGTCATACAATACTTTGTCATGACGACAGAGATCCATTGGCCTGCGATTGCCCTCCGCCTTATGCTGACAATCATCGCGGGAACAATATTAGGGGCGGAGCGGAGCAGAAGCAGCCATCCCGCCGGACTGCGGACCACACTTCTCGTGACATTGGCTGCTTCAATTTCCATGATCCAGATGAATCTATTGATTCAGACCAATGGAAAACCGCATGATTCCTACGCAGTGATGGACCTGATGCGCTTGCCGCTCGGCATTTTGACCGGTGTCGGCTTTATTGGAGCAGGAGCTATCGTGCGAAAGGGCGAGATGGTCCTTGGCATTACCACTGCGGCGACCATGTGGTTTGCAACGGTTGTCGGACTCTGCCTCGGTGGTGGACAGATAATTCTGGGAAGCACAGCGACCGTTATTGGTTTCCTCGTGTTATGGGCATTTCGCCTGGGGGAGCAACGTCTTGAGATCTACCAGAGAGGTGCGCTAACGGTTGTCAGTGAAGGAAACGACATTTCCGCGCACTCCTTGTCCCACCTTCTGCGTGCTGCGCAAATCCACATCAAGTCCGCATCTGCACATTACGAAGCTATACAACATCGGAACAAATTCCAATTCGAAATAAGGTGGCAGCGAAAAGATCCCGCCGAAATGCCTGATGTCATCGAGCGCTTGCGGCATTTACCTGGAGTCTTATCATGCGAATGGAGCGGGACAGGAAAGCCAATGAGCGAATAGCTGAGCTACCGTTCCGAGAACCCTAGCGAATCGCAAGCATCCTGGCGGCATTGATTAATGCGATGTGCGAAAGAGCCTGCGGAAAGTTTCCCATAAATCTACCGTAATTCGGAGCATACTCTTCCGAGAGTAATCCTACGTCGTTTCGCAAATTAATTAATCTTTCAAACAGTTTCTCTGCATCATTCCATCGCTTCGCTCCCGCAAGATTCTGAACCATCCAAAAAGAGCAGGCGATGAAAGCCCATTCTCGATCCTTTTGAGAGTGTGGCGAGAATCGATAAATAAATCCATCTTTGCTAAGTTTTTTCTGAATAACATCTATCGTACTTCTCACGCGTTCATCGTGGAACGGAAGGAAGCCAAAGATTGGTAGAAGGAGTACCGAGGCATCTAGAACAGTAGAGTCGAAAGACTGCACAAAGCTACCCAGCTTCCTGCTGAATCCTCGGCGACATATCTGGCGATGCAAGCGGTCGCGTATCGTCTTCCATTCCAGAGCTACACTTCCTTTCGTGCTTTTAACACCGTGGTGAAGAGCGCGCCAGGCCATGACCTTAGAGTACGTGTAGTGCTTCTTCTCACCCCGCTGCTCCCATAATCCCGATGCAGGGCGATGACAGATAGAAGCTACATAATTCGTTACTTCGTTTTGGAGGTGAAGCAGACGTTTGTCCACAGGAAGCCCTGCTCGTTTCATCGCTACAATCGCATCCGCAACTTCACCATAGACATCCAACTGCAACTGTTCGGAAGCTGCATTTCCCATCCGAACCGGCCCCGACTTTCGATATCCTTGCAGCCATGGGAGCACACATTCGGGAAGATGCCGTTCGCCTCGCATCCCATACATAATCTGCAAATTTCGTACATCACTCCCGACGGCCTGAAGAAGCCATTCCTGCCATGCTTGAGCCTCATTGTGGTACCCGACTGAAAGGAAGGATTCAAGCGTGAAAGCAGCATCCCGCAACCAGCAGTAGCGGTAATCCCAGTTTCGGTCGCTGCCGAAGTATTCAGGAAGCGAGGTCGTTGGAGCGGCAACCATGCCGCCCGTAGGCCGATAAGTAAGGGCCTTAAGCGTAATCAACGATCGCTCCACGGCATCCTGCCACATTCCGCTATAAGTGTTTGAGGCGCACCAATCCTTCCAAAACTTTTCTGTCTCCTGCAAAGCTTTTTGTACATTGATTCGTCGAGGTGGAGGTTCTTGTGCCTGGCCATAGGTCAAAACAAAAGAGCGATACTGGCCCTGGCTTAGTTTAAATTCAGCAGTCGCAACGTGAGCTTCTGTCTCAATGTGGGTATTTGTACGCAGATATGCGATACCGGTTCCGGCGGCTGCAGCCCAGGAATTTCGTTCTCGAGCACCTGTCCATGGAATAGTACGGCCATAATCAAAACGTACACAGAGCTCCATTTGGACTGTTATGGTTCCCTCCACGCACCTTGCAATCCGCACGACATCGGAATGAGTCTCACGCACCGGCATGAAGTCCGTAAGCAGGAGAATACCTGTCGCGGTCTCGAACCGGGTCTCAAGGATTAATGTGTGATCGCGATACTTGCGCTTAACTTTTCTATAGCCGTTCTTTGGAGATAGCAGCCATCTTCCATTTCGGCTGTTACCAATCAATGACGCAAAACACGCAGGAGAAGAGAAATCAGGCCAGCACAACCAATCAATTGATCCATCATTACCTACAAGCGCCGCTGTCTCGCAGTCGCCAATCAACGCATAATCTTCGATCTCAAGAGCCACGTACGCTATCCTCACTTATCCAGAAAGCTATTAAGGCAGTTAGATGCTATTTTGCGCGGCTCAGCCTGCATCTAACACACTGTGAGAAATCGACAGGGGGCAGAATGCAAACAACCCTTACGGTAGTCATTACAGGAGCGTCAGCGGGGCTGGGGCGAGCCATCGCCCATGAATTCGGCAAAATAGGCGCTCGAGTGGGCTTGATTTCACGTGATCTGCCAGCGCTCGAAATAACAGCCTCGGAGGTCGAACAGCTCGGGGGGAATATCGGCCACATACGCGGCTGATGTGAGCGATGATCAAGCAGTAGAGGCAGCGGCAGCATCATTTGAAGAACGTCTCGGCCCCATCGACATCTGGATTAATAATGCGATGGTCTCTGTGTTTTCACCGGTCAAAGAGATGGAAGCGGCTGAGTTTCGTCGTGTCACTGAGGTGAACTATCTTGGGTACGTGCATGGCACGCTGGCTGCATTACGGCGAATGCTGCCACGAAATCGAGGCATAATTATCCAGGTCGGCTCTGCTCTCGCACTGCGAAGTATTCCTTTACAAGCAGCCTACTGCGCCAGCAAACATGCCATCGTTGGATTCACTGACTCTCTACGTTGCGAACTCATTCACGACAAGAGCAACGTAAAAGCTATCGTGGTTCATATGCCGGCTATGAATACGCCCCAGTTCACATGGGTAAAGAGCCGGCTTCCGAATCTGCCTCAGCCAGTCCCCCCAATCTATGAACCTGAGGTGGGTGCCAGAGTGATTCTCCGCGCTGCCCTTGCATCTTCTCCCAGAAGGGAATACTGGGTCGGAGGATCAACCGTCAAAGCAATTATGGGGCAAAAGTTTTTTCCAGGCTTATTAGACCAGTATCTCGGAAGAACAGGTTACAAAGCGCAGCAGCGTGATGAGCCGGACTCTCCTGATCGGCCAGACAATGTGTGGCATCCCGTCTCGACTGGCCTGCGTGCGCGCGGACCATTCGATAAAAGATCACGGTCCTTCAGCCTGGAAGCGCAAGTCTCCAAGCATCGGGACTGGTTTGTGTTGGTGTGTGGGCTTGTAGGGGCAGCCCTGTGTGCAAAGAGATTTCTTAGCCGCTAAGCTATACGAGGATTTCCTTTGAAGCGCGTATAAGGTGGACTCAGATCATAGCGAATCCCTGGTTCATCCATATCACGGCGATTGGAATAAAAGATCGCATTCCCCTGCTTGATCAGATAATCTGCTGTCCGTGCGGCCAGGGCCTGTATAGTGAGGCCGGGATTTGCAGAGCCCTGTGTCGGCAGGATGCTGCCGTCGCAGACAAATAGATTCGGAATATCATGCGTCCGGCCGAATTTATCGACTACAGAGGTCGATGGATCGGAACCCATACGTGCAGCGCCAACCAGATGAGCAAAACGCGGCTCCTGCACAACCTGTTTCGCTCCTGCAGCAAACATAACCTCTATTACTTTGTTTTTGCCAAATTCGATCAGCTTCTTGTCATTGTCATGAAGATTGAAGGTGACCTTCGCAACTGGCAAACCATATTGGTCTTTTTCTTCTGCTAACTCAATCCTGTTATCTTCCCAAGGAAGAATCTCACCAAGAACACCCAGCGTGGCCCAATGGTTGTAGTCCATCATGACTCGACGCATCCCCCAACCCCATGCTCCCATAGCTGCAACCATGTGTTTTGCAAACCCAACCGGCAGCGGCCCGACTGTCTGAATCGCAAAGCCGCGAGCAAACCCACGGCGCGGGTCGGTTTCGTAGAATTCTTCACTCAGCGCGTGAGCTGGGGGTGCTTTGTAAAGCCGAATAAGTTCTTCGAATCTTCCGGCCACAACGTTGCCGGCCTGGGCCATAAGATATTTGCCGAGTGTCCCGCTTGAATTTGCCAGACCATGACGATGCCCAGGGCACGCAGAATTAAAGAGCAATCGCGGTGTCTCAATAGCATAGCCTGAGACGATGACTGCTCGGGCTCGCTGAAAATGTTCCTTCCCTTCACGATCAAAGTACATTACTCCATCAACCCGGCCATCCTCGCGCACACTGACTCGAAAAGCCATCGCATGTGCCCGAATCTCCGCGCCATGGGAGATCGCATCGGGCACATGAGTAATCAAGGTGCTTGCTTTGGCTCCAACCTTACAGCCCTGGAGGCAAAATCCGCGATAGATGCAATGGGGACGATCGCCATGCGAAGCGGAAAGAATCGCGACCGGGCCACCGGCGACAGATCGGATGCCAAGGTTCGTACAACCACGTACCAGAACATCGCCTACACCACCAAGCGGGTGTGGTCCATAAGGATGACCGTGGGGATCACCCCAGGGAAACCATGCCGGACCAGCAACAGGAATTTCTCTCTCCAGCAGCTCATAATATGGTTTCAAGTCGCCATAAGATATCGGCCAGTCGGTACCCACTCCATCTTCGGTGTATATCCTAAAATCCGAGGGATGAAAACGCGGCGTGAAAGCGGCCCAGTGAACCGACCCTCCTCCGACTCCTTTGCCGCTATTGTTTTCGCCAAGTGCAAGAGGATGTGTTCCACCGGTGATCCGCAGGTCATTCCAGTAGAGTTCATGCGATCCTCTTTCGTCGCTGACCCAATCCTTTTCTGTGTCCCAGAAGGGACCTGCTTCTAAAGCAACCACGCGAAACCCAGCTCGCGCGAGGCGTTGTGTCAATACGCCGCCGGCGCTCCCTACACCGACGATGCAGTAGTCGACAGGATCGTTCTCCGTGAACCGACGCATCGGTGATGGGAGCGTCTGCATCGGGCCAAGATGGTGCGCCATCAGTGGCTCCCTCCATGGCCGTGGAGGGAGCTATACTCGGGGGGCGCATCCTTTTCCTGTTCGCTCGACAGCGAATCGGCAGGCGCGTTCCATTCGTAACGTCGTTCTTCCTTCTCCCACGGCTCTGCCAGACCATTCTCGAGCCGCATGTATCCCCGCGGATATGCCGGTCCACCAAAGCCGATCTCGTCCCATGCCCAGGGATGCGAATAATAGGCTGTTACGCAATCTTCCATTAGCATGGCCCAAAAACGGTGTACCGGCATCGTTTGCCATACCGCATGACTTGGTTCAGGTCTTCCATCGTGCAACGATTTCAGTATGAGTTCCTGCCGATGTACCGTGAGATCAGTGAAGGATCGCCCGAAACGCTCTTGTGTCATCTCTTCGATCGCCTTAATTGCAAGCCGGTAGGCCTCTCGATCTGGAGGCATATCTTCATAGCGGAACCCATTGAGCGAATTCTTATAAAGACGCTCATCGAGAACGGGAAGAATTGGAATAGTGCGCTCTTCTGAGCGATCGTCCTGAGGCATTACCCGCGCGATCACTGCGCCAAGCAACGCGGCTTCTTCTTGCGAGAAAAAGCGAATGGATGGTACTTTTTCGACTCGATCCGTGACAACCTTTTGGGTCGCTTCATCCCAGCTTTTCTTCTGTGACATGGTGCTGTAACCGGCATAGTAACCCGGCTGTTCGTATTGCTTGAGTTCGCCTCCCGTCACCAGAAACGGAAAAGATTTTTTTGTCACCTTTTCTCCCTTCGAAGAAGACTAGCCATAAGGCCGAGAAACCCGCACGCCGCGAATAAGAGAGGAGCAAAGATGGGAGGACCATAAAGCGTGTTGTAAAGCGGTTTCTTCATGCCGCCCGGTCTATAGACGATACCCCGTGCATGGTAGTAGAAACCGATTGCGCCGTTCGTCAGCGCCAAAGCGGAAACGATCGGTAATGCAGTGTTCGCAATGCGCCGGCTCTTCACAGCGCCGGCGCCTGTAGCCATCACCAAAGGAGCTAATATCACCGGAGTCCATTGTGCCTTATAACGAAAGTTACTCTTATAGTGAGAATAGAGAGCTTCGAATCCGCTGAAGAATGCCCATAGAACGGTTACGGCGGAGAGATGTTTTTGGAATCTTCCATAATGGAGGTCACTCCGCCAACCAGAGCTTCCTCTCTCAATCACTTCTATAAGCCCCGCCGCATGACCGAAGTCTTCCTCACGGCGAAGATAGGAAGCCATCCATCCAAGATAAGCACTGGTTCCAAATAGCAATGGCGCAAAGATCGGAGGTCCCATCACTATGTTTGTGATAGGAAGACTCCATCCCCCAGGCTTTCGCGCGACTCCCCGAATGTGAAAGAAAAATCCGATAATTCCATCGGCGAGCGTTATAACGCTAAGCCAACGAAGAACCGTGCGAGCAGCCACACGGCTGAACATTCCTGATAACCCGGCTCCGGCGAGCGCACCACTTAGAAGGACGGGCGTATACATGACAGGATTGCTATAGCTGCCTTTGTAGTGCTCGTAACCAACTTCGAGTCCACTGGCGACACTTGTTGTGGCAACAATCAAGCAAAGGCTACGCTGAAAGCATCCCTCCCGCAGATGTTCAAGAGTTGTGGTCACAACCCTAGATAATGGTGCGGGCAGACTTCGATTTACGCTTCGCTCTAACGCATCGGTAAGAATAAAGGTCATGCCATCCTCTCTTTACTCCAAGCGTTAGAGTCGTTCCATGAATTATCGAAGCACAGATGTCTCGTGCCGGAAATCATTTGCTTCTCCAAACAAGAAACTGTTCTGCGTCAGCATACTTGAAGACGAGTCCTAAACCGGGACGGGATCGATCCGGCCTGAGGACTCCGTCTCTGTGAGGAATAAATCCATCGAAAAGCATCTCCTCGATGCGCGCGTGATCGTGAAAGTATTCGACATGCCGAAATTGTGGAACTGCAC
>Ga0164242_10009165_pt1 | contig 10708 bp, 11 predicted proteins | sample OricomgcompostMG_FD_108783 | JGI IMG/M metagenome (GOLD analysis project Ga0164242, IMG submission 108783) | Miracle-Growth compost microbial communities from Emeryville, California, USA - Original compost - Miracle growth compost (MG) ... | reverse complement strand
GGGGGGTTACGCGGGCTGGCCGACAGCCGGCTGGGGCTGTTCGTCCTTCTCGGGCTGCGCGGCCTGACGGCGGACCCCGATCGTGACCACGGCGATCACGGCCGCGGCGAGCATGCCGATGCCGGCGACGACGGAGCAGGTGTGCAGCGCGTCGGTGAAGGCGTCCCCGTAGGCCCCTTGGGCGCGGCCGGTGGCGGCGGGGGTCTCCAGATGCAGGAACGCCCCGGCCTGGATGCCGACATGGGAGACCAGGCCGCCCACCTGACCCTGGTCCCGGGCGCTCAGCCCCGAGGTGGCCAGGTGGCCGGGGAGGGTCGCGAGGGTGCGGTGGGTCAGCAGCACGCCGAAGACGGCGGGGCCGAGCGCGCTGCCTATCTGGCGCAGCGCGCTGTTCGAGGCGCCCGCGGTGCCGGCGAGCCGGCGCGGGAGGCTGTTCATCGCGATGGTCGTGATGGGGGCGATCGCCAGGGCGATGCCCACGCCGAGGACCGCGATCACCGCTGCGGCGACTCCGGTGCTCGTGGAGGCGTGGAACAGGTTCACCAGCAGCGCTCCGATGCCGCCGACGACCAGTCCGGTGACCAGCAGAAGCCCCGGCGAGGTGGCGTTCATCAGCCGTCCCACCAGCGGACCGAGCACCACCGTGAAGCCGTTGAGAGCCACGAGCCGCACCCCGATGTCCAGGGTGGAGGCATGGTGCACCAGGCCGAAGTACTCACTGAGCGCGAAGACCAGTCCGACCTGCGCGAAGAGGGTGAGTGCCATGACCGCGGCCGCTCCCGAGAAGGCCGCCGAGCGGAACAGCCGCATGTCCAGCATCGGGCTGGGCGAGCGGAGTTCGGTCACCACGAACGCCGGCAGCGCCACCGCGGCGACGGCGAACGCGGCGATCGTGCGGGCCGCGCCCCAGCCGGTGCCGCCGCCCTCGATGACGCCGTAGACGATCCCGGTGATCGCCAGGACGGCCAGCAACTGCCCGGGAACGTCCAGATGGCGCTCGCGGGCCGCCCGGGACTCGGTGAGCACGAAAGCGCCCAGCAGGATGACCAGCAGCCCCACGATCAGCGAGGGCAGGAAGATCCACCGCCAGCCGGCGTGGTTGACAATCACCCCGTTGACGAGCGGCCCGGCGGTCAGGCCCAGTCCGAGCGAGGCCGTCCACCAGGCGATGGCTCGGGCCCGGCCGTGGTGGTCGGGACGGACGTGGCTGATCAGCGCCAAGGTCGACGGGAGGAGAGCCGCGGTGCCGACACCGGCCAGCGCCTGGCCCACGCACACCTGGGTGACGCCCCCGGCGGTGAGACACAGCAGGCACCCCAGGCAGAACACCGCCAGGCCGGCCAGGCAGGTCTTCTTCCGTCCGAAGAGGTCGCCGATCATGCCGAAGGTCAGCAGCAGCGCTGCGGTGGGCAGGATGAACGCGTCGGTGATCCACTGCAGTCCGGTGGTGGAGGCGTTCAGAGCCTCCTGGATGGCCGGCAGCGTCGTCGAGACGCCGACCACCGGCAGGTAGGAGACGAAAACGCCGACGCAGGCCAGCATGATGGTGGCCGCGGCGTGACGGGCCGGGCCGGGCGGGTCGGCGGTGGGTGAGGACGTCGGAGCGGGGGCGGGCGACATTGGCACCTCCGTGGGCGGAAGGGATTCGCGGCGGGAAAGGGTGGTACGGCACGTGGCCGCAGGGGTGCCGCACCGGCGGCTGGTGGCCGCGCGGGCGGTTCACGGTGAGGGCGGTGGCCGGGACCGGTCGCCGCAGACCGGCCGGGCACGGCTCCCCGGCGCGCCGCGGGCCGATCGGCGACCGAGGCCGGCGTCCTGTTCGCCGAGGCGTTCGGACCGTATACCGGGCGGGGTGCCGCGGAGACCTCCTCGTCCCCGCAACCTAAGGTGGACGGGAGCGTCGGCTCCCCGCCGTGCGGACGCGCGTCAGCCCATCTGGTCCTGCGGCGACAGGTGCTCCACCGTGCGCCCGGACTCGGTGAAGGTGCGGGTCACGTGGCCCGAGGTGTACACCCACAGGATGCGCAGCGGCCGGTCCCCGATGTTGCGGAACAGGTGCGGCAGCGGCGAGGGGACATAGGTGGTGTCGTAGCGCTGCAGCCGCGTCACCTCGCCCTCGACCACCACCTCGGCGTCACCGTCGAGGATCGTGACGTGCTCGTCGCAGTTGTGGGAGTGCATCGGCGCGCCGGAGCCGACCGGGTAGACGCTCATGCCGGAGGTGATGCGGTTCTCGCCGCCGGCCGCAGCGGTGGTGACCAGGGGCGTCGTGACGACCGCACCGCCTCGGTCGAGCAGCGGCACGGACGCGGCCTTGATGATGACGGTCATGGGGCGAGCGCCTTTCAGCGGGGTGACGTAAGGGGGTGTTCCGGACGACGGTAGGAGCCTTCCGAGGATCCGAGGCTGCCCCCGCGTGCAGCTTTACCTTGCGCTCCGCGATGGAGCCGCCCGCGCGTGCCCGGTTGTACGGTCGGTTGCCGTCACACGGCGGCACCCTCCGCCGTGGCTTCCGGCACTTACCCCCGAACGACAAGGCGGCTGACGGCCATGAGGCTCCCCGTTCTCACCGACGACATGATGGACGCGCAGCAAAAGGAGCTGGCGGAGCGGATCGCCGCCCGGCGCGGCGCCGTGCGCGGCCCGTTCCGGGTGTGGCTGCACAGCCCGCAGATGTGCGAACGGGCCGAGTCGCTCGGCGCGTTCGCGCGATTCGACTGCAGCCTGCCGCGCCACCTGCGGGAGTTGACGCTGCTCATGGCCGCCCGCAACTGGGACGCGCAGTACTCGTGGAACGCGCACGTGCGCACCGCGATCGAGGCGGGGGTGCCCGAGGACGTCGTCACGGCCATTGCGGAACGGCGCCGTCCGACGTTCGGTTCGGAATCCGACGCGGCCTTCTACGCATTCTGCCGGGAGGTGCTGGAGGAGCATTTCGTGTCCGACGAGACCTTCGCCGAGGCACATGCCTTTTTCGGCAGCCGGGGACTGGTCGACGCCATCGGCGCCCTGGGCAACTTCACCATGCTCGGAATGTGTCTGAACGCCTTCCAGGTGGACCTCCAGGCCGACCGCGAACCGCCTTTCCCCGATGTCCGGGGATTCTCCCGGGTGTTGCCCTCCACGGCTGCGGCCGACGCAGGCCCGGCCGGTGCCCCCGCCGAGGGCGACGTCCTCGACACCGCCCCGCGGACAGCCTGACCCCGCGACCCCGTTTCCCCCCGCCAGCGTCGATCCTATGAATTGCCTGGTCAGGGCGGGGCGAAGGGTTGACAAGGTGGCAGCGATCGCTTTGTCTTGCTCCCGGTGGGACGCGGACCGACCTGTTGTGCCTCGCGTCCGCGTGACGGAGCCGTCGGGCCGGGTTGCCGCCGGGCTATGGCTTCTCCTCAGGGCCCTGGAGGCATCATGGACCGTTTTCTGCTCATGCAGAGCTTCGTCGTCGTCGCCCAGTCCGGAAGTTTCAGCGGCGCCGCCAAAAAGCTGGGCTCCTCCGGTTCCCTGGTGTCCCGGCACGTCGCCGAACTCGAGCGGCAGATCGGCGTCCGGCTGGTCAACCGTACGGCCCGGTCCGTGAGCCTGACCGAGCCGGGGCGCCAGTACGCGGAATTCGCCGCGCGCATCCTGGACGAGATCGAGACGCACGACGCCGGAATCTCCGAGCAGCACGACCGGCCCGAGGGGACGCTCAGCCTCATCTGTCCGAAATGGATAGGCGGCCTCGACCTCGGAGACGCGATAGCGGCTTTCTCGGCCGCCCATCCGAAGATCCAGGTCCGGTTCGAGCTCGGCGGCATGAGCGACCGTACCTACGATTTCCTGGACAGCGGGTTCGACATCGCCTTCCACACCCGGGACCTGCGCGATTCCAGCGTGCGGTTGAAGAAGATCGCCTCGCTCCAGTTCGTCCTGTGCGCCTCGAAGGACTATGTGGACCGCAGGGGAAACCTCGACGGCCCCAACGACCTCGCGCACCACGACTGCCTCGTCCACGTCAACGACCCGGTCTGGCGCATCGGTCACGGGCCGTCCTCCACGCTGCACAAGATCCGCAACATCGCGTTCCAGTCCAACTCCTACATCGCCCTGCAGAAAGCGGCGGTCCACGGCCGCGGAATCGCCCTGCTGCCGCAGCGTCCCGCCTACGACGACCTGCTCTCGGGCGCCCTCCAGGTACTGCTGCCGCACATCCCGGTGCCGGACCGGCCGCTGTTCGCCATCTACGGCCCCGGGCAGACGACCCCCAAGAAGGTCACCGTCTTCCTTGAATTCCTCACCGGGTGGTTCACCAGCAATCCGATTCCGGCCATCGGACGCTGAGACCGGCGAGGCGACGAAACACGCAGGAAACGATTGCACGCCTGACGCCGTACGGCCGTTGAGTCCGGCCCGACCACCCGCCTAGGATCGCGGACAGGCCGGTGACCGCACAAGCCGCGCAGGCGGACCTGCGACGAAGTGAGGAAACCATGGGAATTTCGAGAATCGAATCGGTCACCTACCGGGTTTCCGATCCGGACGCCTGCACGCGGTTCTTCGAGGATTTCGGGCTGTTCCTGGTGGAGCGGACCGACGAGCACGCGGTTTTCGAGACGCCGGCCGGCCAGACCCTGCACCTGGACACCCGGCCCGGTCCGCTCCTGCCGCCGCCGGTCGAGGACGGCCCCACTCTCCTCGAGGTCGTGTGGGGCGTGGACACCCCCGCCGAGTTGGAGCGGCTGGTGACCGCCGTGGGCCGGGACCGCAAGGTGGTGCGGAGCGCCGACGGCGTCCACCACACCGTCGATCTGACGGGCTTCGGCGTCGGCCTGGCCCTGGCCCGGCCCCGCGCCCTCGCCGTCGCCGAGCGCCCGGCCAACACGTTCGGCACGGTCCGCCGCTGGAACACCCCGCTGGAGCCGATCGCCCGGGTGCGGCCCCTGCGGATGTGCCACGTCGCCCTCAACATCCCCAAGGACGGCCGGAAAGAGGCAGTGGACTTCTACACCGGTCGCCTCGGTTTCCGGCCCACCGACGTGGTCGAACCCATGGGCGTGTTCATGCAGGCGCCGGGCGACGAGGACCAGCACACCATGCTCCTGTGCCACCGCCCGGACCGGGCCGGCGTCAACCACATCGCCTACGAGGTGCCCGGCTTCGACGACGTGGTGGAAGGCGGCAACCACATGATCGAACGGGGCTGGCGGGAGGCCCGGAAGCTCGGCCGCCACACCATCGGCTCGAACGTCTTCCGCTTCCTGCACGCCCCGTGCGGCGGCCGCGTCGAGTACGCCGCCGACATGGACCGGGCCGACGAGGCGTACGGCACCCGCGTGCACGAGACCACCCCGCCCCACCACATCTGGGCGCTGCGCACCAACCGCGACCAGGAACGGGACGCCCCCGCGGGCTGAGTCCGCGGTCGGCGCCGCGCCCGCAGCGCACTCGGCGCCGGGCTCTCGACGTCAAGCAACGGCCGGCTCACCGGGCCGCCGCCGGCGGCGGCCCGCGGTTCGGCGTACCCGCGAACGCCGCGCCGTGTTCCCCGCGGCCCCTCCCCGCACCCGGAAACCGCTCGACCCCAAGCGACCCGACCCACCATGCGAAAGGCCCACTCCATGACCACCGATCACGGCTACCCGGCCGTCCGCATGTACATCGCGGGCGAGTGGTGCCAGGGCGGCACCGGACGCACCTCGCCGATCACCAACCCGGCCGACGGGCAGGTGATCGGCGAGGTGCCGCTGGCCACCGCCGGCGACCTGGACCGCGCTCTCGCCGCGGCCGAGGCCGGCTTCCGTACCTGGCGCGCCACCCCCGTCGCCCGCCGCACCGCCGTCCTGCACGGCGCCGCCGACCTGCTCACCCAACGGGCCGACGAGGTCGGCCGGATCATGACGCTGGAGCAGGGCAAGCCGCTGGCCGAGGCGGCGGGCGAGGCCCGCCGGGTGGCCGACACCCTGCGCTGGCACGCCGAGGACGCCCGCCGCGCCTACGGACGGATCATCCCGTCCGCCCCCGGCACGCTGCTGACGGTGCGGCGCGAGCCGATCGGGCCGGTCGCGGCGTTCACACCGTGGAACTTCCCGGCCGGCGGACCGATGCGCAAGATCTCCTCGGCGCTGTCGGCGGGCTGCTCCATCGTGCTCAAGGCGTCGGAGGAGACGCCGGCCACGGCGGCGGCCCTGGTCGAGTGCTTCGCCGACGCGGGTCTGCCGGCCGGGGTGCTCAACCTGGTCTTCGGGGAGCCGGCGGAGGTCTCCGCCCACCTGATCGCCTCGCCCGTGACCCGGCTGGTGGCGTTCACCGGCTCGGTCCCGGTGGGCCGGAGCCTGGCCGCGGCGGCCGGACAGGCCATGAAGCCGTCGCTGATGGAGTTGGGCGGCCACGCCCCGGTGATCGTGTGCGCCGACGCCGACCCGGTGGCCGCCGCTCGCCGCGCCGCCCGGGCCAAGTTCGCCAACGCCGGGCAGGTGTGCACCTCGCCGAGCCGGTTCCTGGTCCACGACAGTCTGGTGGAGGAATTCACCGACGCGTTCGTGCGCGCCGCCGAGGCCGTGGTGACCGGCGACGGTCTGGCGGCCGGCACCACCATGGGACCGCTGGCCAACGAACGGCGGCTGGCGGCGGTGGAGCGGCTGGTCGGCGACGCCGTGCGGCGCGGGGCGAAGGTCCTCACCGGAGGCGAACGGCTGGACCGTCCGGGCTGGTTCTTCCCGCCCACCGTGCTACGGGAGGTGCCCGCCGAAGCCGAGGTGCTGCACGAGGAGCCGTTCGGGCCGGTCGCCCCCGTCACCGCCTTCTCCGATCTCGACGGCGCCCTCGCCGAGGCCAACTCCCTCCCCTACGGTCTGGCCGCCTACGGCTTCACCCGCTCGGCCGCCACAGCCGAACGGCTCTCCGACGGCCTGGAGGCGGGCATCCTGTCCCTCAACCACTGCGGCGGCTCGGTCCACGAGGCGCCCTCCGGCGGGTTGAAGGACAGCGGCTACGGCCGCGAAGGCGGCCCGGAGGCGCTGGACGCCTACCTGGTCACCAAGCGCGTCTCCCACCTGCTGGGGGACTGAGCCGTGCGATACGCGCGCGTGGCGGTCGGCGGCCGGGCCGTGTGGGCCCGTGTCGGGTACGGCGACGCGGACGTCGAGCTGCTGTCCGGGTGCCCGATCGAGGCCGCCGGCCGATCCGGCGGCGCCGCGGAACCGAGCGTGATCGGCGCGGTCCGGCGCGCGGAGGCCCGCTGGCTCCCCCCGGTGGTGCCCGGGGTGTTCTACGCCGTCGGCATGAACTACGCGCGGCACATCGCGCACGCCGCGTCGCGGGGCGACGCCAAGGCCGTGCTGCCGGAACGGCCCGAGGTGGGCTACCGCGCCAACAGCGCCCTGACCGGGCACGGCTCCCCGATCATCCGGCCGGCCGACGTGGAGGGCCGGTTCGAGGCCGAGCCCGAACTCGTCGCCGTCGTCGGCCGCCGCCTGCGCCGCGCCACCTACGAGCAGGCACGCTCGGCGGTCTTCGGCTGGACGATCGGCAACGACGTCAGTGCCCGCACCTGGCAGCACCAGGACCGCACCTTCTGGCGCAGCAAGAACAGCGACACCTTCAAACCGATGGGCCCGTGGATCGAGACGGAGGTCGACGCACTCGCGCAGACCACCACGTTGCGGATCGACGGCGAGCCGCGAGCCTCGTTCGCCACCGGAGCGATGGTCTTCGACCCGTTCGACTACCTGGCCGAGATCAGCCGCTACATCACCGTGTACCCCGGCGACGTGCTGTGGATGGGCGCGGAGTCCACGTGCCAGATCGAGCCGGGTCAGACGGTCGACATCGAGATCAGCGGTATCGGCGTGCTGTCCAACCCGGTCCGGGCCGAAGGGCCGGAAGGAACGGTGGACGGCCGCACCGATGCCACCGCCGCACGCGACACCGAAAGGCAGCACCAGCGATGAGCGCAGAACCCCGCTACATCCACCATGTCAACTTCCCCACCACCGACCCCGACCGCACCGCCGAGTGGTACAGCAAGGTCTTCGGCATGAAGCGGATCATGCCCAAGTCCAACACCCGCGTGGTGCTGATGACCCGCGGCACCTTCGACCTGCACTTCACCCCCGTCGAGGAGATGGAGCGCATGGCGCCGTACCACTTCGCCGTCGAGGTCGACGACTGGGAGGAGTTCCTCGCCCACCTCAAGCAGTTGGGGATCCGGCACACCCGGCCGATCGAACGGCCGGAGAACCACTCGAAGTTCTGCTACATCCACGACCCCGACCACACCATGATCGAGCTGGTCTTCCACGGCCGCCGGCCCGACTGACAGCGCCCGCGGGCCCTTCCGCGCCTCCCGCGACCCCGCCGGGCCCGGTCCCGGCTTCCCGTCCGAACGCCCCCCGCGAGGAGTTCCAGCCCATGCCCATCGCCGACTCCGACGGCACCCGCATCTACTACGAACGCCACGGCAGCGGCCCGGCCGTCCTGTTCGTCCACGGCAGCGGCGGCCACCACGCCGCCTGGTGGCAACAGACGGCCGCGCTGCGCGAGGAGTTCACCGTCGTCACCATGGACCTGCGCGGCTTCGGCCGCTCGGACTCGTCCATGCCGGAGTTCGACGGGCAGGACTTCCCCGGCGACGTGGTCGCCGTCCTCGACCACGCCGACCTGGCCGACGCCATGCTCGTCGGGCAGTCCATCGGCTCGGTCGCCGCGCTGCGTGCGGCCCTGCTGCGGCCCGATCGCGTGTCCGGCGTCGTCCTGGGGCACTCCCTGGGGGGCATCAGCCACCCCGAGTTGGGCAAGCTGGCTGCCGCCGACCGGGCCGAGGCCGTCAAGCTGGAGGTCATCGACCGCCTCCTCACCCGGCGGTTCCAGCAGGAGCGCCCCGATCTGACCTTCCTGTTCCAGCAGATGGGCACCTTCAACACCGCCAGGATGGCCGACCTGCGCAATCTCGACACCAACGGCCCCACGCTGCGGGAGATCCAGGAATCGGGCGTGAAGGTCACCTTCCTGGCCGGCGAGAAGGACGCGGTACTCAGCACCGCCACCGTCACACGGGCCCACGAACTGCTGCCCGGCTCCCGTCTGGAGATCGTCCCCGGCGCCCCGCACTCCATGTACTGGGAGGCGCCGCAACTGTACAACGCCGCGATCGCCCGGCTGCGCCGCGCCCTGACCGCACAGAAGGAAACAGTATGAGCACTCCCCTCACCCTTGACGCCGCCGACGCGATCGTCGACGCCGCCCTCCGCGGCGCCCAGGCGATCGGCAAGGCGGTGAGCGTGGCCGTGGTGGACGCCGGCGGCTTCGTCCTCAGCGTCCGCCGCGCGGACGGCGCCCGCCCGCTCACCCCCGACATCGCCCGGGCCAAGGCGTACACCGCGGCCGTGATGCAGCGGCCCGGCCGGATGCTGAAGAAGTGGCAGGAGAGCCAGCCGGTGTTCTTCTCCCAGCTCTCCCAGCTCCCCGGGGCGGCGCTGCCGATCCTCGCCACCGACGGCAGCGTCACGATCAAACGGGACGGAGAGGTGATCGGCGGCCTGGGCGTGGCCGGCGGCACCGCCGACGAGGACCAGAAGATCGCCGACGACGTGCTGCAGTCCCTCGGCTACGAGTTGGAGTTCGCCGCCTGGGGTGTGGCCGCCGGCGCGGCCGGCGTTGCGGCCGACGGCAAGGAGGCGTGAGCCATGGCGGACACCTTCAACTACCGCATCGACCACCACGGCAGCCTCGTGCGGCCGCCCGCGCTGCTCGCCGCACGGGCCGACGGCGACGCCGAGGCGCTGCGGGCCGTGGAGCAGGACGCCGTCGCCGACGCGGTGGCCTACCAGCGGAAGCTGCGATGCACCGTGGTCACCGACGGCGACTTCCCCCGTGCGGACTTCCGCGGCGCGGTCCTCGATGCCGTCTCCGGCTTCCGTCGTGCCCCCGGGGAGACAGCCGACGGCTTCGCCCGGTGGACCGCGCACGCCCTGCCCAAGGCCGAGCGCCCGCTGGCGTCCGCGTGGGCCGCCCGACTGCGGGAGATGACCGTCATCGCGCCCAAGGTGACGCTGCCGTCCCCGGCCTACCTCGCTGCCACCACCTTCGATCCCGACCTCGCCGGCTCCGGCGGCCCGGCCTCGGCACGTGAACTCGGCGAGGCGCTGGCGGAGATCGTCCGCGCGGAGGTGGCGGCGCTGGTCGCCGCCGGGGTTCGGCTGATCCAGCTGGTCAACCCGCTGCTGGCCGGCCACGTCGCCGTCGAGCCCCGGAGCCCCGGCCCGCTCCCGTTCGCCGACGCGCTCGCGGTGGACGCTGCCGCTGTGCTCCTCGACGAGCGGCCGGAGGGGGTGCGCATCGGTCTCGCGCCGGGCTGGCGGGCCCCGGACGCGGTGGACCGCGCGCGGGTCGATCAGATGTACGCCGCGATACCGGTCGACCGCTGGGTGCTGCCCTTCGACCAGGGAACGGCCGCCGAGCTGGACCTGGTCAGGGCGCTGCCGGAGGACCGCGACGCCTGTCTGGGCGTGGTGGACGCCACCCGGGCGGCGCTGGAGGACATCGACACCGTCATGACGCGGATCGACGCGGCCGGCGAGGTCAAGGACCTGGAGGACATGGCCGTCGCGCCGTCCCGCGGGTTCGCCGACCGGGCCGACCGGCCGCTGCTCACCGCGCAGGAGCAGCACCGCAAGCTGGTCCTGGTGGAGACCATCGCGCGCTACTGCTGGGGCAACGAGTTCTGAGCCCG
>Ga0164242_10009164_pt1 | contig 10708 bp, 9 predicted proteins | sample OricomgcompostMG_FD_108783 | JGI IMG/M metagenome (GOLD analysis project Ga0164242, IMG submission 108783) | Miracle-Growth compost microbial communities from Emeryville, California, USA - Original compost - Miracle growth compost (MG) ... | reverse complement strand
GTTGATGTCGAGCACCGTCGCATGCGCCATGCGATCGGAGGCCTCGACGATGCGGAAGGCGATGTCGCCCGTGCCGCCGGCGACGTCGAGAACGGACCAGCCCTCGCGCCTTGGCGGGTTGAGGGCGGCGACCATGGCATCCTTCCACAACCGGTGCATGCCGCCCGACATGATGTCGTTCATGGCGTCGTAGCGCTTGGCGACGCGGTGGAAGACCGAATTGACCCTGTCCTGCTTTTCGCCTTCGCCCACCGACTGGTAGCCGTAGGACGTCTCCATTCCGCCATCGGACGATACGCGCTGTCTGGTCATCGACACTCTTTCCTTTCGCGAAACCGGAGTTGAGGCAAACGGCAGGATTGCGGCGGTAGTTTGCATGTCGCGAGTTTACCCGCGGACGCTTGCTTCCCTAGCGCCATTTAGAGCAAAGCAGACATGAATGGAACCGGCCGCCAGCGAGGCCGGGCGAGAAGCGGACGAAACAGGGGAAGACGATGCCCGAACTGCCCGAGGTCGAGACCGTTCGACGTGGACTTGTGCCGGTGCTGGAAGGCGCCGTGATCGAACGTGTCGAGCAGCGTCGCCCGGACTTGCGGTTTCCCTTTCCCGCCGATTTCGCCGCACGGCTCGTCGGACGGCGCGTCACCGCGCTTGGCCGGCGCGCGAAATACCTGCTTGCCGATCTCGATGACGGCACGGTGCTGGTCGCCCATCTCGGCATGTCCGGCTCCTTCCGCATCGAGGGCGAGCCGGGCGAGGAAGATATGCCGGGCGACTTCCATCGGGCGCGTTCGCGCGATCCGCTGCACGACCACGTCGTCTTCCACATCGAGAAGGACGGATGGCGAGGACGCGTCACATATAATGACCCGCGCCGCTTCGGCTTCATGGACCTTGTGCCCCGCGGGCTCGTCGAGGCCCACCCCTATTTCGCCGCCCTCGGCGTCGAGCCGAACGGCAATGCCTTCGACGCCGCGTATCTCGCGGCGCGCTTCAAGGGCAAGGCAGCGCCCTTGAAGGCGGCTCTTCTCGACCAGCGCGTCGTCGCCGGCCTCGGCAATATATATGTGTGCGAGGCGCTGTGGCGCGTGCGTCTTTCACCGCGGCGCACGGCCGGCAGCATCGTGCGCGCCGACGGCACGGCGACCGCCCGTCTCCGCGATCTCGCGGACGCGGTGCGCGCCGTCATCGGCGAGGCGATCGAGGCGGGCGGGTCCTCGCTTCGCGACCACATGCGCACGGACGGGACGCTCGGCTACTTCCAGCATTCCTTTCGCGTCTACGACCGCGAAGGCAAGGCTTGCCTACGGCCGGACTGCGGGGGTAGCGTGCAGCGCATCGTGCAGAGCGGTCGCTCGACCTTCTTCTGCAACACCTGTCAGCGTTGAGGACGCTTCGTGGAGGATGACGACCGGATGACCTACGAAACGCTCAAGGTCGAGACGCGCGCACGCGTCGGCCTGATCACGCTCGATCGCCCCGACGCGCTGAATGCGCTGAACTCCACCCTGCTTGGCGAATTGCGGCAGGTGCTCGACATGTTCGACAAGGATGTCGGCATCGGATGTGTCGTCCTCACCGGCTCGGCCAAGGCGTTCGCCGCCGGCGCCGACATCAAGGAGATGCAGTCGCTCGATTTCATCGACATGTATCTCGGCAATTATATCGCCGGATGGGACGACGTCGCCGGCACGCGCAAGCCGATGGTGGCCGCCGTCGCAGGCTATGCGCTCGGCGGCGGCTGCGAACTCGCCATGATGTGCGACGTCATCATCGCAGCCGACACGGCCAAGTTCGGCCAGCCTGAGATCACGCTCGGCGTGTTGCCCGGCATGGGCGGCACGCAGCGCCTGGTGCGCGCAGTCGGCAAGGCGAAGGCCATGGAACTGTGTCTGACAGGCCGCATGATGGGCGCCGAGGAGGCGGAACGCGCCGGCCTCGTCTCCCGCATCGTGCCGGCCGACGATCTGCTCGAGGAAGCGCTCAAGACGGCGACCCGCATTGCCGAGATGTCGCTGCCCGCCGCCATGATGACGAAGGAGAGCGTCAACCGCGCCTTCGAGACGACGCTTGCCGAGGGACTGCGCTTCGAGCGGCGCATCTTCCACTCGCTGTTTTCGACCGGCGACCAAAAGGAAGGCATGGCCGCTTTCGCCGCCAAGCGCCAGGCGATGTTCAAGCATCGCTGAATGGCGGCGGCGATTTCCGCAACGCCATTATCTGCGTTGACGGCACGGCCCTTTCCGGCTATACGCCCCGCACGGTTTCGACGCCCGAAAAGGCGCCGTTCAAAATTTTGCCCCTGATCGCAAGAGAGTTGGCGCCGGTCCATCCGGCCCCCGAGCGATGACGGGCGACGCAAGGGTTCGAAGGAAGGCGATATGGCCAATACAACTTCAGCGAAAAAGGCGACGCGCAAGCTCGCTCGCCGTACGGCGGTCAACAAGTCGCGCCGGTCGCGGGTGCGCAGCTTCATCCGCAAGGTCGAGGAAGCGATCGCCAGCGGCGACAAGGAAGCAGCGCAGAGCGCACTGCGTGCGGCCCAGCCGGAACTGATGCGCGCCGCCTCCAAGGGCGTTCTTCACGCCAACACCGCTTCTCGCAAGGTATCGCGTCTGGCCCAGCGCGTGAAGACGGTCGGCGCCTGACCATATCCCTTTTCGTTTGATCGAACCAAAGCCTGGCGGCTCGCCGGGCTTTGTTGATTCGTGCGCCCCGCATATCGCGACCCACGGCTTCGTGTCAGCAAAATGACACAAAAAAACCTTTCTTTTCAGTGGCTTATGAGAGGTTACGAAATGTCGGCTCTCAACAGGGACCGCCGCTCATACCGCCTTTTGAGTCAAGTCCTTTTTTCTTTTTTCGGCGCTTCGGGCTTTCGTCTGCACCGGTGATTTCAAAACTCTTTGAATCCAAAGTGGTTTAGCAAAGCGCACGCAATGCGGCACCTCTCTGTCAATCCCCTGGCGACGTCGCCCTCTTAAAAATTCATTAATCTGAAGCTTGATCTCCACCGGCCGGCCTGCCTTAATGCGCCCCAAGGAGAGGCGGGAAGCGGTCCACATCGAGTGGTTCGCAGTCGTGGCAAAACAGGAATAGCGCGGCGAATTTCCTCTTTTCCGGCGTGGCCCGCGCGGTCGCGTTTTTCATGACAAGACGACGGTTTGAAGTCGCAATCACGTCAGGGTTGCGGGGCGAGAAATTTTGCCGATTTTTCGGCTGGGGACATTCGGGGGTAAAACGGCGTGGGATATTCGCGGCAGGCGATCCGTGGCGGCTCGTCTCTTGATCCGGCGTCTTGCGAGATATGAAAGGAGATCGGCCGACCGGCGACGACCAGCCGGTCGAGGGACTTATTATAACCAAGGAGACGGCTCACGAGGGACCGGCTCATAACGACAAAACAGGAATTGGGAAGCGGCGAACGATGCAGACAACGGCGGCGGTAACGAAGGCGGACGAACCGGTTGGGCCGGGTGCGGGCGACGGGGACGCCCTCACCCTTGGCAACGCCATTTCTTCTCATGCGGCGAGAGGGCAGGAGGACATGAAGGACGATGCGCTGTTCGAACGCGTCAGAAGCAGGCTCAAGGCGCAGGTCGGTCCGGAGATCTTCGCAAGCTGGTTCGGGCGGTTGAAGCTGCATTCGGTCTCCAAGAGCGTCGTGCGCCTGTCGGTGCCGACCACGTTCCTCAAGTCCTGGATCCAGAACCGCTATCTCGACATCCTGGCTTCGCTCTTCCAGGCGGAGGATCCGGGCATTCTCAAGGTGGAAATCCTGGTCCGCTCGGCGACGCGCGGCGCCCGGCTGATCAATTCGCCCGAGATCGGCGATGCGCCCGCTCCCGCCTGCGCGCAGGCGCCTGCCAAGATGGGCCGGCCCACGAGCAGCCTGCCCCTGCCGCCGGTGACGAACGCGATGCCGGCACGGCCGACAGCGCGAGGCAACTCCGTCATGGGCTCGCCGCTCGATCCGCGTTATTCCTTCGAGAGTTTCGTCGAGGGGTCGTCGAATCGCGTGGCGCTTGCCGCCGCCCGCACGATCGCCGAAGCCGGCGCGGGAGCGGTTCGGTTCAATCCGCTTTTCATCCATTCGAGCGTCGGCCTCGGCAAGACGCATATCATGCAGGCGATCGCCGCCGCGGCGCTGACCAGCGAACGCAATCCGCGTGTCGTCTACCTGACGGCGGAATACTTCATGTGGCGCTTCGCCACCGCCATCAGGGACAATGACGCGCTCTCCTTCAAGGAGTCGCTGCGCAACATCGATCTCCTGATCATCGACGACATGCAGTTCCTGCAGGGCAAATCGATCCAGCACGAGTTCTGCCACCTTCTGAACACGCTGCTCGATTCGGCCAAGCAGGTGGTCGTCGCTGCCGATCGGGCGCCATGGGAGCTCGAATCCCTCGATCCGCGGGTGCGCTCTCGCCTTCAGGGGGGCGTCGCCATCGAGATGGAGGCGCCCGACTACGAGATGCGCCTCGAAATCCTCAAGCGCCGGCTCGCCTCCGCGCAGGTCGAGGACAGGACCCTCGACATTCCGCTCGACATCCTGAGCCACGTCGCCCGGAACGTGACCGCCAGCGGGCGGGAACTCGAAGGCGCCTTCAACCAGCTTCTTTTCCGGCGCAGCTTCGAACCCAACCTGACGATCGAGCGCGTCGACGAATTTCTCGGCCATCTGGTCAATGCCGGCGAGCCGAAGCGGGTGCGCATCGAGGACATCCAGCGCATCGTCGCCCGGCACTACAACGTCTCCAAGCAGGAACTCGTCTCCAATCGCCGCACGCGCGTCATCGTCAAGCCGAGGCAGATCGCCATGTATCTGTCGAAGACCCTGACGCCGCGCTCGTTTCCGGAGATCGGCCGGCGCTTCGGCGGCCGCGACCATACGACCGTGCTTCACGCCGTGCGTAAGATCGAGGACCTGATTGCCAAGGACACCAAGCTCAACCACGAACTGGAGCTGCTGAAGCGGCTGATCAACGAATAGGGACAAACCGTTGCGGTAGGGGGCCGGCGGGCGACGGCGCGAGGCTGCGCCCCGCTCGCCGGTAACGCCTCAGGCAATCTGGCTGGCAAGGAATGCCGGATCATGGCGGTTTATCCCCAGATCGGCGTTATCGGTATGGACTTGTCCCTCGTTTCACTTGCTTCGACGGCCCGTGATCTGCCATCTTGCCGATCCGGATTCACGGTGGCTGCCGAACATGGCGGACAGACCCATTCCAACGACAGGATATTCGCGCGCGAGACCTCGCAGCGCGGATGCGAAGTGAAAGCGAAACCACAATGCGCGTGACCCTCGAACGATCCGATCTCCTGAAATCGCTCAACCATGTCCATCGGGTCGTCGAACGCCGCAACACGATCCCGATCCTGTCGAACGTGCTGCTGAAGGCCGACGGCGCCAGCCTGCAGATGAAGGCGACCGATCTCGATCTCGAAGTCACCGAGACCACGCCGGCGCAGGTCGATCAGGCTGGCGCGACGACGGTGCCCGCTCACCTTCTCTACGACATCGTGCGCAAGCTGGCCGACGGGTCGGAAGTCCAGCTCGCCACCAATGGCGAGAACACCGCCATGGCCGTCACCTCCGGCCGCTCGAAATTCTCGCTTCAGTGCCTGCCGGAATCGGACTTCCCGGACCTGACCGCGGGTGCCTTCAGCCACAGCTTCCGCCTGCCCGCAACGCAGATGAAGATGTTGATCGAACGCACGCAGTTCGCCATCTCGACGGAAGAAACGCGCTATTACCTGAACGGCATCTTCCTGCACACGATCGAGGTGGACGGACAGTTGAAGCTTCGCGCCGTCGCCACCGACGGGCACAGGCTGGCGCGCGCCGACGTCGATGCGCCTTCCGGTTCGGAAGGCATGCCCGGCATCATCGTGCCGCGCAAGACGGTCGGTGAATTGCAGAAGCTCGTCGACGACCCCGAGGCGACCGTCACGGCCGAGGTGTCGGATGCCAAGATCCGGCTCACCATCGGCAATGTGGTGATGACGTCCAAGCTGATCGACGGCACCTTCCCGGATTACCAGCGCGTCATCCCGACCGCCAACGACAAGAAGATGACCATCGACTGCGAGACCTTCGCGCGCGCCGTCGACCGCGTCTCGACGATCTCGTCGGAACGCGGCCGGGCCGTGAAGCTTTCGATCGGCGACGGCCAACTGATCCTTGCCGTGCACAACCCGGATTCGGGCAGCGCCACCGAGGAAGTGGCGATCGGCTACGACGCTACGCCGCTCGAGATCGGCTTCAACGCCAAATACCTGCTCGACATCACCAACCAGCTTTCCGGCTCCGAGGCCGTCTTCATGCTGGCCGATCCCGGCTCGCCGACCCTGATCCACGACACGGCCGCCGACGACGCGCTCTATGTCCTGATGCCGATGCGGGTCTAGAGCCGGCCGGTCGCCACGCGCGATCGAGGGCCAGGACGAACGCCATGGTCCATATCGAAAAGCTCAAGCTCGCGGATTTCAGGAACTATTCCGCGCTGTCGCTTCGTCTCGACGAGCGCCATGTGGTGCTGACCGGCGCCAATGGCGCGGGCAAGACCAACCTGCTCGAGGCGGTTTCGTTTCTCTCGCCGGGCCGCGGCCTGCGCCGCGCCGCCTATGGCGAGGTCGTGCGCGCCGGCGGCGATGCCGGATTTTCCGTCTTCGCCGCAGTGGAAGGCCTCGCCGGCCCTGTCGAGATCGGGACCGGCGCGGGCGCCGTCGATGACGGCGCGTCGCGCAAGGTGCGCATCAACGCAGCGCCCGCGCCATCGGCCGACGCGCTGCTCGGCCATCTTCGCATCCTCTGGCTGACGCCGGCGATGGACAGCCTCTTCACCGGACCGGCGGCCGAAAGGCGCCGCTTCGTCGACCGTCTGGTATTGTCGCTCGACCCGGGACATGGCCGCCGGGCGCTCGACTACGAACGCGCGATGCGCAGCCGCAACCGTCTTCTGTCGGAAGGCAGGGCCGATCCCGTCTGGCTCGACGGCATCGAAATGCAGATGGCCGAGCTCGGTATCGCGATGGATGCCGCGCGCCGCGAACTGCTTGCCCTGCTCGAGAGGATGATCGATCGCGGGCAGGACGAGAGCCCCTTTCCGAAAGCGACGATCGCGCTTGCCGGCTTCATGGACGACGGCGCGTCGGCTCATGCCACAGAGGTTGAGGAGGCGTTCCTGCGCCAGCTTCGCAACGGCCGCATGCGCGACGCCGCGGCCGGGCGCACGCTCCACGGTCCGCACAGGACGGACCTCGTCATCCGCCACGCGGCCAAGGATATGGAAGCGGCGCGCTCCTCGACCGGAGAGCAGAAGGCGCTGCTACTCGGCATCGTCATGGCGCATGCGCGCCTCGTCGCCGAGATGACGGGGGCCGCCCCGCTCCTGCTTCTCGACGAGGTGGCCGCCCATCTCGACGACGGACGGCGTGCCGCCCTCTTCGATCTCGTGCACGGGCTCGGTGGCCAGGCGCTCATGACGGGCACGGACCGCGCCATGTTCGATGCGCTTGGCGAGCGAGCGCAGTTCCTGCACGTCGATGACGGCGGCATATCGCAAGCGTGAAAGCCGTTCCTTTGGAGCCACGCGTCTGCTGCTTCCTTGGAGGGGCGAAAGGCACTAGAATCCAGTCATGGAAGAACGCCACGACACCGTTTTGAGCGGCCCGGAACTAGAGCGCTATGCACGCCATATCGTGCTTGCGGAGATCGGCGGTCCCGGACAGCAGCGGCTGAAGCGGGCGCGTGTCGTCGTTGTCGGCGCGGGGGGCCTCGGCGCGCCGGTTCTGGAATATCTCGCGGCGGCCGGCGTCGGCCATCTGAGCGTGATCGACAACGACACGGTGTCGCTTTCGAACCTGCAACGGCAGGTGATCCACGACACCGACGCGGTAGGCATGGCCAAGATCGAAAGCGCCGCCCGCTCGATCGCGCGCATCAATCCGCATGTCGAGGTGCGTTCCGTCGCGGAGCGGCTGGAGGCGGACAATGCCGAGACGCTGCTTGCCGGCCATGACCTCGCAATCGACGGATCGGACAATTTCGCCACCCGCTATGCCGTCGCCGATGCAGCGGCGGCCGCTGGCATTCCCCTGGTCTCCGGCGCCGTCGGCCGCTTCGACGGCTCGCTGACCGTGCTCAAGCCGTTCGAACGCGGCGCGGACGGGCGACGCAATCCTGGCTATCGCGATCTCTTTCCCGAGCCCCCGCCGGACGGGCTGGTGCCGACCTGCGCCGAGGCGGGCGTGCTCGGCGCGTTGACGGGCGTTATCGGAACGCTGATGGCGATGGAGGCAGTCAAGCTGATCGCCGGCGTCGGCGAACCGCTCGTCGGCCGGTTGCTGCTTTACGACGCGCTTGCCGTTCGTTTCGAGACCCTGACCTATCGGGCCGCCGACGATGCCGAATGAGGCATTCGCGATCGAGCGGATCGGTCCCGGCTTTACCCGCTGGGATGCCGTCCTGTCGCTCGTCCTCGCGGCATTCGACTATATGGGTCCGCTGATCGACCCGCCCTCTTCCGCCTTGCGCCTGACGACCCGGTCGCTCGAAGAAAAGGCTCGCGACGAGACGGGCTTCGTCGCGCTTTCGCAAGGCAGGATCGTCGGCTGTGTCTTCTGCAACCGCGAGTACGACTACCTCTATGTCGGCAAGCTTGCGATCGACCCGTCGCTCCAGGGACGAGGTATCGGGCGCGCGCTGATCGGCGAGGCGGAAGCGCTGGCCCGGGCGCACGGTCTCGGCGCGCTGCGCCTTCAAACGCGCATCGAGCTGACCGCCAACCACGCAACCTTCGAGCGTTGGGGGTTCGAAAGGACCGGCCTTTCCGCCCATGACGGGTTCGAACGGCCGACGACTGTCGAAATGCGCAAAGCGCTCGTGAGCGAACCGGCCGCGTAATAGCGGCCCTTTTCAGTTCGCGGCGGTCTTCTTGCCGCGCGCCTCTTCGCGGCCTCCGGCGATCTCGGAATAATAGTCGCGCTTGGCCGTATACATCACGAGATCGGCGCGCCTTGCGACGTCCTCCAGCCGCTCGCCGACGAAGCTGGTGGCGGCGCCCATCGACAGGCTCAGCGGTATGCCGGGGTAGAACTGGTTGTTGACTTCGACCAGCCGGTCGATCTCGTCGATGATCAGCTTGCCGCCCTCGGCCTCGACGCCGGGCAGGATGAGGGCGAATTCGTCGCCGCCGATGCGCGCGGCGCAAGACGGCTTGTCGACGGCCTCCGCCAGCACCTCGCCGGCGCGGCGAAGCAGTCCGTCGCCGACGGCGTGGCCCCACTGATCGTTGGCGGACTTCAACCCGTTGAGGTCGATCGCGACGATCGTCGTCGGGCTGATCCCCTTGCGCTCGAGCCGGTTCAGCTCGTCCGTATAGAAGGCCCTGTTGAAGAGCTTGGTCAGCACGTCATGGGTGCCGAGGAATTCGAGATAGTTCTCCGCTTTCTTGCGCGCGGTGATGTCGGTCAGCGCCACCTGGACGAGCGACCAGTCGTTCTCGTGGCCGGGAAGCACCGAGAACTGGAGGAGAACATGCACTTCGTTGCCTTCGAGATCGTAGTTCACGACCTCGCGCCGCTGGAAGAGCTTGCCCTGCCAGAGATCGACGAGCTGCTCGCGGAACGACCGCTCCATATCGTCGCGGAACACCTCACCGAGCCGCCGCAGCAAAGTGGTTTCGTCGGGCGCGCGGAAGAGATCGAGCGTCTGGCGGTTGACGTCCAGCACGCGGATCTCGCTCATGCAGCGCTGCACGAATTCGGGGTGGACGTCGGTGAAGACGCGCAGATCCTCGATGCCGCGGCGCCGGACCTCGTCCAGAAGCAGCTTGATCGAGCTGAAATCCTCCACCCACAGCGACACCGGCGAATGCTCGAAGAGCCCCTGCGCATAATTGGCGCTGCTTGCATGATCGCGGCGCGCCGTCTCCCGCTCGGTCACGTCCTCGATCGCGATCAGCACCCGTGCGAGATCGCGCTCGTGACCGGGCAGCACGCGGCCGGTCATCTGAATGTCGATGCGCCGGCCGGTCAGGCTGTAGTTGACGGACTGGCTGGAAAATTCGCTTTCCCCGTTCCAGAGCGCAGACAATTCCGAGACATGCCGGGCAAGCATGTCGTCGCGGAAGACCCGGCCGAGATTGGCGACCAGTTCGCCAGCGTCGGCGGCTTCGAAGAGTTCCAGCGTCCGCGCATTGACCTTGAGCACCCTTATGCGCTCCGAACAGGCCCTGATCCTCGCGGGATCGGCCCGCAGATGATGGCCGAGATCCGTTATTCCCGATGCGCGCCAATCCTCGAAAAGCGCGGCCACGCCGCTGAAGTCCTCCAGCCAGAGCGAGATCGGCGCGAGATCGAACATCTCGGCGTCGTCACCGGCTGAAACATCTTCGATCATGATCGAACCCCGCGCGTTCCCGCTGTCTATTCCGCCTTCGAAGAACCCATGCGCGGCATACAGCATTCGCCATGCCGCAGACTATCTGCCTATCCTATCGAAGTTGTTAACCCGTCATGAACCCGTAAAATGCGGAGCCGGCCGGAAGAATGCCGCCAGCGCATGACACCCGTTCCCGTACCGCAGCGTCAAAGACGCGACGGCAGGACCCGGTCGGGCGGCCGGTGCCCGTCGAAGAACGTGCGGATGTTGACGATGACCTTCTCGCCCATGTCGATGCGGCCCTCGATCGTCGCCGAG